>Ga0335078_10014544_pt1 | contig 11673 bp, 8 predicted proteins | sample Lox_Sample_32_FD_206711 | JGI IMG/M metagenome (GOLD analysis project Ga0335078, IMG submission 206711) | Soil microbial communities from Loxahatchee National Wildlife Refuge, Florida, United States - Lox_Sample_3.2 | ecosystem: Environmental > Terrestrial > Soil > Wetlands | place: USA: Florida...
TGTCATCGTTCGCGCCGTTGCCCGCGAGACGATCCCGGGCCACGACCACGCGTACGACGCGGCCTGACCGCGCCCGTGACCGCTCGGGAGATCGCCGCCGGCGGTCTCGATTTCGAGCGGGGTCCGAGTGACCGCCGTCGAGGAAGCCACCCGGACCTCGCGCATGGCTAGGCGACCGGCGCCGCCGAGGCCGACGACTCCTCTTCGACGGGCGTGCGATTCGGTCCGGCCGTGCCGCGATCGACCGCGCGGTGCACGTACACGATGTACCAGATCGCCCCGACCCCGATCATCGCCAGCGTCGTCCACCCGACGGACTGGTTGATGTTCGGCAGGGTCAGCGTGCACACCAGGAAGATCTGCCAGATCAGTGCCGCCCATCCGACGGGCTCGGCCCACTTTCCGAGCTGGATCCGCCCGTAGCTCGGCGGCAGCGTCCCCTTGCGGACCTTGTACACGAACATCCCCGCGACCAGCATGTACACGAGGTTGTAACCGACCGCCGCGGTCCCGACGACGTATGACAGCGCCGTCGAGGAGATCTTGGCCGGGATCGCGAACATCCCGAACGAGAACACCGTGACCCCGATCAGGGCCCAGTGGGGGGTCTTGTAGCGGTGTGACACCTTGGCAAACAGCTTGGAGCCCGGCGCCATGTTGTCTCGCGCGAGCGAGTACACGAGCCGGGCGGCCCCCGCCATGATCACGAGACACACGGCCACGAACGAGATCAGGAAGAAGATGTCGACGATGTCCTTCGCGGTGTGGCCCCACTGGTACTCGATCACGTCGAGAATCGGGGTGGTGGAGTTCGCGATCGCGCCGACGCTCGGCGCCGCGTAGCTGTAGCCCACGAGCAGGATCATGCCGCCGATCCCGACCACGACCAGCGAGATCAACATGGTCTTCCCGGCGATCGTCGGTGCGTCCTTCGTCTCCTCGGCCATGTCCGCCGGCAGCTCCCACGCGGCGTAGGTGAACGCGCCGAGCAGGAACGCGAGGATGAACGCGCCGAAGTAGCCGCCGCTCGCGCCCGGCTGCTGGTGGAACAGGAACCCCACGTTGTGGGGATGCTTGATCAGCGCATAGATGAAGATCGCGATCGCGACCCCGACGCCGCCGATGATCTCGGTGACGACCGCGATGTTGTTGAGCCGCGACGCGAGCCGGATGCCGAACACGTTGATGAGCATGACGATGATCGCCAGCACCGCCGCGCACACGATCTGGGCGTTCACGGTGTCGTTGATGCCGAACTCCGACATGAAGTACGGCGTGACGCCGTAGATCGTGCCCGCGCAGCCGACCGCGAACCCGATCAGACCGCACACGGCCACGAACCAGGCGAACCGGGCATTGGTCAGCCGGCTCGACCACTGGTAGGCGTAGCCGGCCAGGGGAATGCGGCCGACGAGGTCCGCGAACACCAACCCGACCAGCAGCACGCCGATGCTGGAGATCGGCCAGGCCCAGATGCCGGCCGACCCGGAATGGGTGAACACGAAGCTGATCGTCAGGAAAATCGCCGCGGTGATCGACATGCCGGAGAACGAAACGGCAAACGACGAGAAGCTCCCCATGGCTCGATCGAGTTCCTGCTCGTAGCCGAAGCTCGCAAGAACATCTGCTTCGCTGCGCGGGGGTCCTTCGCCGCCAGGTGTAGTTGTTGTCATGGACGAGACCTCTCTTCACTCGTGCCAGGTAGATCGTCGATGTTCAGCGCCGGTCCCCGGCGCGCCCTCCGATATTGAGCCGGCCAAGCGGCTGGCAGGCCCGGTGGTTGCTACGCCGTCAGCGCCACCTCCTCCGCCACGCGCGCGGCCGCACGCTCGAACGCCGTGACCGTGTGCGCGAACGCCCCGTCGTCGAGGACCGTGGAAACGTTCAGCACCCCGCGAGGCGCGAAATACACGCCCTCGTCGAGACACGCCAGGTGCAGGCGGGCAAGCTGCTCGCTGCCTAGATTGACGTCGTCGAACGTGCGGATCTCCTCCGCCGCCTCCAGATGCAGGTGGATCAGCGATCCGCACGCCGTCACCGGACCCGTCAGCCCCTGACCGTTCAGCACCCGGTGAAGCTCGGCGGCGAGCACCGACCCGAGGCCGTTGATCCGGTCGATCTCCGACTCGGGCAGAAGGTCGAGCGACACGCACCCCGCCGCCATCGTCAGCGGGTTGCCGTTGAACGTGCCCGAGTGCGACACGAACGGCGCGTGGTCCGGAGCGAACCTGCGCATCACGTCCTCGCGGCCGCCGACGGCACCGACCGGCAGTCCGCCCCCGATGATCTTTCCGAACGTCGTCAGGTCGGGCTCGACGCCGAGCACGGACTGGTAGCCGCCCAGACCGAGCCGGAACGAAACGACCTCGTCCAGTATCAGCAGCGCTCCGTAGCGGTCCGCCAACCGGCGCGCGCCGGCGAAGAACGCGGGGTCGCCGCCGATCACGCCCTCGCCCAGCACCGGCTCGAACAGGAGCGCGGCGATCCGCTCGCCCCGCTCCGACATCACCTGCTCGAGCGCGCCGAGGTCGTTGAACGGCACCATGTGCACGATGTCCTGAACGAACTCGGGCACGTCGCCCGCGCCGGGGCCGAGCGTCATCGGAACCTGCTCCCACGAGCCGTGGTAACCACCGATCGCCTTGACGATCTCGACGCGCCCCGTGTGGGCCCGCGCGACCTTGACCGCCATCAGGACCGCTTCGCTCCCCGAGTTCGTGAACCGGACCTTGTCCACGGACTTCACGCGCCCGACGATCCGCTCGGCCAGGTTGGCCTGGAGCGCGCCCGGCGCCGGGAACGCGGTTCCGAGCGGGGCCTGTCCGGTCACCGCCGCCACGATCTGAGGATGGGCGTGGCCGTGGATCAGCGACGTGTAGTTGTTCAGGAGATCGACGAAGCGGTTGCCGTCGACGTCCCACACGTGGCAGCCCTCGCCGCGCGCGAGCGCGAGTGGATACGGGGGGTAATAGGTAACCGTCCGGGTGTCGCCCGCCGGCAGCACGCGACGCAGGCGCTCGGACAGCTTGCGCGACTCGGTGGTTTCGATTCGGTAATTCACCTCATTACCTTTCGCGTCGGGAATCAGTGCTTGTGGGGACGAGGCCGCCCGCGGTGAATTGCTGCAGGGTGAAGATCTCGACCGGACCCGCTCGGGATGCATCCGATAAATCCGTAAGCACGCCGTCGAGGTCCTCCCAGCTGTCGGCCGCGACGCGCACGACGGACCGGCCGTCCGCCGTCTGTGCGATCGCGGCGCAGCCCGCCGGCAACGGGTCGGGAAGCTCGCCGGCGACGAACACGCGCGCCTCGACGGCCGTCGCCGGCGGCGCGAGCGCGGCGGCGGGGTGCGTCGGGCTGACGTAGCCGGCGCCGGCCAGCGAACGGCAGCGCGCGGAGCAGTAGCCGTCGGCGAGGGTGACGGCAAGCCGCCCGCACAGCACGCAGCGCGGCGAGGAGTCGCTCATCTCGACCCCGACCTCGCCGGAGTCCTCCCGTACACGCGGTCCGCGCGCTCGGATGACACGTATTGCAACTCGATGTCCTGCGAGATCGCCGACGCGGCCCGCTCGCCCGGAGGCCCGTACCCGCCGCCGCCGACCGTGAGGTACTCGAATTCGTCGCCCTCGTGCAGCTCGATCGCCCCCCACTTGCTCGGCGAGGACCGGCCGAACAGGTCGACCGCGGTGCCGCTGCGGCCGTCCGTGAGGTGGAACGTAACCTGGTTCCACAGACCGTTTTCGAGCGGCTCGGGTGGCAGCCCGCCGAACATCCCGAACGGTGCGCTCCGGCAGCGCTCGCCCACCAGGCTGAGTCGCAGCGAGGGGCAGAGCACGCGGATCCGCATCGTCGTGCCGAGACCGCCACGGCTCCGCCCGGCTCCGTCGGAGTCCTCGGTCAGCGCATGGGCCTCGAACCGGATCGCGTACACCTGCTCGTTCGCCTCCATCGAGGACTGGCGATCGTTCGACCATGTCCCGAACACCGCGCTGTTGCCGTCGGCGGCGAGTCGCCCGCCCCAGCCGCCCTCGCGGTACAGGTAGAACACGAAGTCGGTGCCGGTGCGAGGGTCGTGGCCTCCGGCCGTGAGGTTCAGGAACGTGCCATGCGACGGCGCGACGATCCGGTCAGGCACGGCCTGGGCGAGCGCGCCCATCACGGCCTCGCTGATCCGCGCCGAGGTCTCGACGTTGCCCCCGACGACGGGGGCGGGATGCATCGGGTTGACGACCGTCCCCGGCGGCGCGACCACCGTGATCGGCCGGTAACAGCCGTGATTGGTCGGTATGTCGGGCGCCACCAGCTCGAGCAGCGGGCAGTACACGTTCGACGCGGTGACCGCGTACGGGGCGTTGACCGGCCCGAGTGCCTGCGGCGCGGACCCGGTGAAGTCCGCGATCACATCGCTGCCGGAGACCGTCACGGTCACCGCGACCGCGAGCGGTGCAGCCGAGTGGCCGTCGTCCTCGAGCCACTGGACGAACCGGTACTCGCCATCCGGGATCTGCTCGATCTCCCGGCGCATGCGCCGCTCGGAGTAGTCCTTGATCTCTTCGAGCACGGCGCGGAACGTGTCCCGGCCGTGACGGCGGACGAGCTCGAGCACGCGGCGCTCGCCGGTCCGCAGCGATCCGAGCATCGCCCGCAGATCCCCGCGCGCCGAGTCGGGGTCGCGCACGTTGGCGAGGATCAGCCGCCACACGTCCCCGACCTCCTCGCCGGCGCGCGCGATCAGCACCGGCGGGACGCACACGCCCTCCTGGAACACCTCGGTCGCCTCGCCGAAGAAGCTGCCCGGCACCGAACCGCCGATGTCGACCTGGTGAGCCCGGTTCGCGCACACCGCGACGAGCTCGCCGTCGACGAGGACCGGCAGCATCATCGTGAAGTCGGGAAGGTGGCTCCCGCCCCGGTAGGGGTCGTTGCTCAGGATCACGTCGCCGGCGCTGAGGTTGCCGACGCCGAGCTCTCCGAGCGCCCACTCGACCGCGAACGGCATCGCGCCCAGGTGCAGCGGATCGAACGCGGCCTGGGCGATCATCTCGCCCGCGGGGTCGAACACCGCGCACGAGTAGTCGCGGCCCTCGTTGAAGATCGGCGAGTGCGACGTGCGCCCCATCGCGATGCCCATCTCCTCGGTCAGCTTGATCAGCGTGCTGCGGATGATCTCGAGCGTGATCAGATCGACCGGGTCGGTGCGCGACACGCTCACGACGACGCAAGCTCCGTGATCAGCAGCGAACCCGTCTCGTGGACGACCGCGCTCTGCGCGGGATACACGACAACCGTGGCGTCCGCCGATTCGAGGATCGCCGGGCCGTCGACCGTCAGCCCGGCCGCGATGCTGACGCGGTCGTACACCGGCACCTCGGTCGCCGACGCTTCGCCGGTCAGCAGCACCTGCCGGCGCTCCCGGAGGCTCGCGCTCACCGATCCGGCCCCGGCGTGGCGGAGGGCCGGGACCGGGCGGACGACGGTCGCGGTCACCGCGATCCCGCGCAGCTCCACCGGATCGGCCGGGCGGTCGTGCTCGAACGTGACCCGGTGGAGCCGGTCGAAGTCGAGCCTAGCCCGGTCGAACACCTCGACCGAAGCGCGGCCGCCCGTGAGCGGAACGTGGAGCTCGTGCCGCTGGCCGACGTAGCGCAGCGACATCTCGCGGTCGAGCCGGACGTCGTCGCGCGGGTTCGGGAACTCGCGCAGGACGGCGGCCTCGGCCTCGCGGAACGCGGCTTCGACCGCGGGCGGGTCGAGTTGGTCGAGCCGCCCGTACAGCGTGCGGCGGACCTGGCAGCGAAGCTCGGCCCCGAGCATCCCGAGCGCGGAGAAGGCGCCGGCGAACGGGGGCACGATCACCTCGCGCATGCCGAGCATCCGCGCGAGCAGGCTCGCCACCATCGCGCCCGCGCCGCCAAACGAGAACAGCGAGAACTCACGCGGGTCGTCGCCGCGCTCGATCGAGTTCTTCCTGATCTCGCCGGCCATGTGCGCGATCGCGATCTGGAGCATGCCGTCGGCTACGTACTCGCGCGAGCGCCCGACGCGCGCGGCCAGGCCCGCGATCGCGTCGCGGGCGAGTTCGGGGTGCAGCTCGATCTCGCCGCCGGCCAGGTGCCCGGAGCCGAGGTATCCGAGCACCGAGAACGCGTCGGTGACCGTCGGCTCGGTGCCGCCCCGTCCGTAGCACGCCGGGCCGGGGTCGGCGCCGGCGCTGCGCGGGCCGACGCGCAGCAGACCGCCGTCGTCGATCCAGCCGATCGTCCCCCCACCGGCTCCGATCGTGCCGACGTCGACGAGGCCCATGCGGAACGGGATCCCCCAGCGGATGTGCCCCTCGTTGCGGAATCGCGGCCGGCCGTCGACGATCGCGCACACGTCGAAGCTGGTCCCGCCCATGTCGGCCGTGATCAGGTTCGATCGCCCGAGGATCCGGCCCAGGGTCGCGGCGCCGACGACGCCGCCGGCGGGGCCGGAATGGAGCGTCAGCAGCGGACGCTCGACCGCGGCGCGGATCGAGAGCACGCCGGCGTTCGCGAGCATCACGAGCACCTCGGCGTCGAGCGCCTCGAGCGTCCGCTCGAGCCGGCGCAGGTAGGAGCTCATCATCGGCTTGAGCATCGCGTCGAGCGTCACCGTCGAGGTCCGCTCGTATTCGCGGACCTCGGGGTCGACCTCGCACGAGATCGAGACCGGCACCCCCGGCCGCTCCTCGGCGATGATCTCGGCGGCGCGACGTTCGTGGCGACCGTCGAGGAACGAATGCAGGAAGCACACCGCCACCGCCTGCACCTCGTCGAACTGGTCGCTCCGGAGCAGCTCGCGCAGCTGATCCTCGTCGAGCGGCTGGACGACCGTGCCGTCGGCGGCGAGCCGTTCTGAGACCTCGAACCGCAGCCGGCGGGGGATCAGCGGATCGGGCTTCAGCCAGTTGACGTCGTACACCGGGAGCGGCCGGTCCCCGCGCATCAGCTCGAGCGCGTCGCGGAACCCCTGGGTGGTGATCAGCGCGGTCCGCGCCGTCGTGCCCTCGATCACGGCATTCGTGGCGGCCGTCGTGCCGTGGATGAACTCGCCGCGAAGCTGATCCGCGGGCACCCCGCTCGCGCCGATCACGTGTGCCACGCCCCGAGCCCGGTCGGCGACGTCGGTGAGCACCTTGGTCACGCGCAGAGAGTTGGTCGCGCTCTCGTAAGCCACCAGGTCCGTGAACGTCCCGCCGATGTCGACCGCGACGGCCGCGCCGTGGGTGCTCGATCGCGTCACTTGACGGATGCGATCAGCCGTTTGGCCTCGGGGATGTCGGCGTGTCCGTACAGGCGCACGAACAGCGGCTCGACGGAGCAGACGATGTGCTGGGTGATCCGCTCAACGGCGATCTCCGGGTCGCCGGCCTCGATCGCCTCGATCAGCGGAACGTGCTCGTCGGGGATCTCCTGCGGATCGCTGTAGGACGCGTTGTCGAGCGACAGGACCATCTGCACCTGCGACGAGATCGAGCGGAACACCGATGCGAGCACGGAGTTGCCCGACAGGTCGCAGAGCGTCTCGTGGAAGCGGAACTCGAGGCGGCTCAGGCGACCGAGGTCGCCCGCGCGCGCCGCCTTGCGCATGTCCTCGACGAGGGACACGAGCGGTCCCACTGGACGACCCGCCCCGATCACGAGCCTGACCGCGACCGACTCGAGCCCGATCCGGACGTTGTAGATGTCGATCAGGTCGCCGGGCTCGAACTCGCGCACGAACGTCCCGCGGTGGAGGATGTCGACGAGCAGGCCCTCCTCGGTCAGGCGGCCGAGCGCCTCGCGGACCGGTCCGCGGCTGACGCCGAGCTCGGCGGCCAGCCGCGCCTCGACGAGCTGCTCGCCGGGCGGATAGCGGCCCTGGAGGATCGAGTCGCGGATCGCCTCGTACGCACTGTCTGCGATCGACGTGCGGGTCACGCGCTTCAGCGGCCTCGTCGAAGGGCTCACACGGGTCATCTGCACCACGTCATTGCCACGAATATCACTCCGCTCCTAGAGCCGTCAATCGTCGACGGTCAACAATTTCGCTACGTCGTTTAGCCCGAGGGCCAACCGCTCCACGATCTCGTCGATGTCGCCGGCCGCGACCGTCAGCGGCGGCGAGACCAGGATCTGATCGCCGGCGACACCGTCGGTGCCGGCGCCCGGATAGATCATCAGCCCGTGCTCCTGACAGGCCAGGTGCGCCTTGCGGGCCAGCTCGAGCTCGGCCGGCGCCGGCGTCCCGGTGGCGCGATCGGCGACGAGCTCGATCCCGGCGAGCAGGCCCTTGCCGCGGACGTCGCCGATCAGCGGCTGACCCTGGGCCAGTTCCTCGAGCCGCCGGAACAGGTAATCACCCTGGACGGCCGCGTTCTCGACCAGCCGGTCGCGCTCGATGATCCGCAGCACCGCCAGGCCCGCCGCGCACGCGACCGGGTGGGCGCCGTAGGTGAAGTCGTGGACGAACGAGCTGCCCGACCCGATGAACGTCTCGGCGATCGCGTCGGACATGATCACCGCGCCGAGCGGGACGTAGCCGCCGGCGAGCCCCTTCGCGGTGACGATCACGTCGGGCTCCACGCCCCAGTGGTCGATCCCGAAGTTGCGGCCGGTACGGCCCCACCCCGTGACGACCTCGTCGGAGATCATCACGATCTCGTGGCGGTCGCACACCTCGCGGATGCGCTCGTAGTAGCCCGGCTGCGGGGTGATTCCCGGGCCGGCGGCGGCGACGATCGGCTCGGCGATGAAGGCCGCGACGTTCTCCGGCCCGATCTCGAGGATCGCGCGCTCGAGGTCGGTCGCGCACGCGTTGTCGCACGCCGGGTAGGCGAGCCCGAGCGGGCACCGGTAGCAGTAGGGCGCGACAACCTCCGGATGCCCGCTCGCCATGTAGGGCAGGTACGGCTTCTGCCGGTGGGGGACGCCGCCGATCGACAGCGCGAACAGCGTCGCGCCGTGATAGCTGCGGGCTCGCGAGAGGACGACCTGCTTGGACTCGCGGCCCCGGAGCACGTGGTGATTGCGGGCCAGCTTGATCGCAGACTCGACGGCCTCCGATCCTCCGGACACGAACGCCGTCCGGTTGAGCGATCCGGGCGCGAAACGGGCGATCGCCGCGGCGAGCTCCTCGGCCGGCTCGTGCTGGAACTGGACGTCGTGCACGTATGCGAGCCGGGCGGCCTGCTCGGCGATCGCGTCGGCGACCTCGGTGACGCCGTGCCCGATGCTGATCACCGAGATCGCGCCGGAGTCGGCGTCGATGTACTCACGGCCCTCCGTGTCCCAGATGCGGATGCCCTGACCGCGCGCCGCGGTCCTGTACGTGCGTCGCACGTCCTGGGGAAACTGCCACTGACTGGTCGTCGCGCTGGTCGTGCTCACCCCGTTAACCTCGCCCTCGAAAAATTGTCTACGGTCTACAATTATCGCCGCATCCGCGCAACAGGGTCAACCGAGTGACAAGCGCGTTGTCAGAATGCTGAACCGGCTCGACAGCCACTTGACGCGCGCCGATGACGGCGAGCTGATGATCGAGGGAGTTTGCCTGAGCGCGTTGGTCGACCTGTACGGGACCCCGCTCCACGTGATCTCCGAAGCGCGGCTGCGCGAGAACTACCGGCGCATCCGCGACGCGTTCGCCGCGCGGTGGGAGCCCGGCGTCGAGATCTGTTACGCGATCAAAGCCAATCCCGCGCTCGCCGTGCGGCGCGTGCTCGCCGACGAGGGGGCGCACGGCGACTGCCTCGGCCTGCCCGAGCTCCAGGCTTCGCTGATCGCGGGCACGCCCGGCCACACGCTCGTGCTGAACGGCAACAACAAGGCCGATGACGCGATTCGCGCGGCGGTCCGCTGCGGCGCGCGCATCAACGTCGACGATCCCGACGAGCCCGGTCGGATCCGCGCGATCGCGACCGCGGAGGGACGTCGCGCCCGGGTCGGGATCCGGACCAAGCCCGACCCCGCCCCGCTCTCCGATCGTCTCACCGAGCTTGCTCCCGGAACCGTCGGCAGCTACGTGGCGCGCTCGAAATGGGGCCTTGGCCCGGGCCAGACCGCGAACGTGGCGGCGGCGATCCTGGCCATGGAAGAACTCGATCTGGTCGGGCTCCACTGCCACCTCGGCCGCCACGTACCGGCGCCCGCGCTGTTCGGCGGTCTGGCCGACGCGCTCGGGGGCACGATCGCGCTGCTGGCCTCCGAGGCCGGATGGCATCCCGAGATCCTGACCGTTGGCGGCGGGTTCACGCAAGGGCGCGATCCGTACTTCCGCAAGCCACGCGACGGCGGCGCCTGGCCGCGCGTCGGGGACAGCTTCGTGCCCGCGATCGAGGAGTACGCCGACTCGCTGTGCACTCGGCTCGCCGGCGCGGTCGACCGGGCCGGAGTGCCGGCGCCCCGCCTCGGTCTCGAGCCGGGTCGATACATCGCCGGTCCGGCCGGGGTCACCGTGACCCGCGTCGGGACCGTCAAGCGCGCTTCGGATCGCGTGTGGGTGGAGGTCGACGCCGCGATCACGCACATCGGGATGTCGCGCTCGCCGACCGACGCGCACGCGATGGCGCCGGTGCGGACGCGCGGCCGCGGCGAGGAGCGCGTCGACGTCGTCGGCCCGCTGTGCGTGCTCGACCTGATCGCCGAGCAGGCGCCGCTCGAGCGGATGCAGGCCGGTGAGCTGCTCGCGATTCTCGACACCGGCGCGTACGCCGACGGCGAAGCCTCGAACGCGAACTCGATCGGGCGGCCGGCGGTCGTCCTCGTGTGCGGCGAGCAGGCCGACCTGATCCGCCGGCGCGAGACGTTCGCCGACGTCTTCGGCCGCGACGAGATCCCCGCCCGGCTGCTCGGCTCAGGCTCTGGGGCCGGGGGCGACGCCAGGGCTCGGAGCTCTGGGGCCGGGGGCGACGCCGGGGCTGGGGTCGGCGCCGCCCGCACCGGTGCCGGTCAGGGCACCGCGGCCCTGCTCAGCGGCGATCGCGCGTAGCGCTCGATCGTCTGCTCGTCGAGCGTGACGCCGAGCCCGCACTCGGTCGGAATCGCGACGTACCCGTCGCGGACCGGGAACTGCTCGATCGTGACCGACCGCTGAATGGGGTTATCCTCGACGCAGTACTCGAGCAGCTCGAGGTTGGCGCACGCCGCGGTCAGGTGGAGCGAGATCGCCTTGGTGACGCCGGTGTGCCAGCAGTGGAGCACGACCTCCTGGCCCGCGCGCTCGGCGGCGTCGACGACGCGCCGCGTGGCCATGAAACCCCCCGCGCGCGTGATGTCGGGTTGCAGAACGTGGACCGCGCGCCGGCGGATCATCTCGATCAGCCGGTCCTCGGTCCCCTCGGCCTCGCCCGCGGCGATCGGGACGGGGCTCCGCTCGGTGAGCCAGACGTACGCGTCGAGGTCGTCGGGCCAGATCGGCTCCTCGATCCACCGTAGCCGGTAGCGCTCCAGGCGGCGGGCCATCGCCAGCGAGTGGCTGGTCGTCTCCCAGGCGTCGCCGAGGTCGATCATCAGCTCGATGTCGGGCGCCGCCGCTCGGACCGTGGCCACGAGCTCCTCGTCGGTGTCGCCGTCGAGGCCGAGCGTGCCACCCCCGAGCTTGACCGCGGTGAACCCCTCGGCGGCGAGCTCGGCGACCGCGCTCGCCGTCTCGGCCGCGTCCTCGGACGCCATC
>Ga0335078_10014545_pt1 | contig 11673 bp, 10 predicted proteins | sample Lox_Sample_32_FD_206711 | JGI IMG/M metagenome (GOLD analysis project Ga0335078, IMG submission 206711) | Soil microbial communities from Loxahatchee National Wildlife Refuge, Florida, United States - Lox_Sample_3.2 | ecosystem: Environmental > Terrestrial > Soil > Wetlands | place: USA...
GGGACAGCGCGCAATTCGATTTTTCTCCCTGGCGGGAAAAAGTCGATCTCTTCTTCATCGATGGGTCTCATAGCTACGACTACGTTCGTTCGGACACGCAAAAGGCCCTCGAATGCTGCCGTCCGGGGAGCGTGGTGGTCTGGCACGATTACGGGCGCTGGGGCGTCAACGGCGTTTCCGAGTATCTTCACGATTTGTCCCGGCAATACCCAGGGGTCTGCCGTCTTCCAGGATCGAGTTTAGCGGTGCTGCAACTCTAGAAATCCGCGGAACTCGAGAAATTCCGCGCGGTCCTGACCGCAATCGAAAACAGCCTTTTCAATTTCTGCTTTTGTCCATGGAAAATCATGGCTCTGGAACATCATGGCATGGACCAAGCAACCCTCCATCCGCCGCTAAAGTCCAGCAACACCGTGGCAATCTCGCTCGCCTTGGCGGCAGGCGCGGTCACTCTGGCCGGCGCGTATTACGGCTTTGCCCTCGTGCTGGTGGCCATCGTTGCGGTGGCGGTGCTGTTCGCGCTCCGAAAGGCCGGTCCCGCGGGGCAGGTGGGGTTTCTGATGGCCGCGATTCAACTCAATATTTTCAGCATTGAGTTCGGGGATCGCGTCTTTAATTACGAGACGTTCTTCGCCCTGCGGCCCGCCACGCCCGCGGCGTCGATTCTGCTGGTTCTGCTCGCGTGGCGGCTTCTGAACGGGACGGAAACGCTGGGAAAAATCCCCGCGATCAAACCCATGCTGGCGCTGGACGCGGCGTATTTCATATCCACGTTGCTGCATTTTCATTCTCCCTTTTTTTTTCGGGGATTGATGGTTTGCGGCCTGCTGACGCTGAATATCGGGGTTTTCGTTCTTTTCGTGCGCCAGTTGCTGCCCCGCCGGGAATTAATCGAGCGGGCCGTCCGCTGGCTGATTGCGTTGTACGCGATGTATGCCTTGGCCGGGATTCTGATGGTGTTTGCCAACATGATCGGTTTGGACCCTCACGACAATCTCGTGGAAGTGGAAGCCCTGGGCGATTGGACCCTAGGGGGCAGCAACACGCCCATTCCCAGGCCGTGGTCGTTCGACACGGATACGGGCAGCCAGATGACCGCGGTTTGCCTGCTGGCCATGGCGAAAGCCATGCAGCGCGACGAGCGGCGCCGGCATTGGCTTTGGCTGTGCGCCGCCTTGATCTTTATCGGCGTGCTAATGAGCTTCTCGAGAGGGGCCTGGGTCGGCTTGGGAGCGGGATTGATCCTGCTGCCGTTCAGCGCGCGCTTCGCGCCGCAGGTGGAACAGAAGCTGCGAACGCCGATTTGGCGGACGGCCGCCATCCTCGCCGGCACGGTGGTGGGCGGCTATTTTCTGATCGTCGCGGTTTTGCCGTATTTGAAGGATGTGCTCATCGACCGGCTGATGACCCTGACGATGTGGGATCAAGGCACCATGTTCCACCGGTACGAGACATGGATCTTATTGATTTCGGATGCCTTGCAAAGTCCGGTTTGGGGGCGCGGCGCGGCCGCTTTCCGAGGCCTCCTCGAACCTCCCTTCATCCCGGAAAGCTTTCTGATCGAGACTTTCCATTCCTCCGGCCTCGTGGGGGCCGGCGCTTATCTTTGGATTCAGATTTATATGCTGCGGCGAGCCATGCGGCTACTGCGCGCGGGACAGCACTTGCAGCTGCGATGGATCATGCCGTTTTTGGTCAGTTATGCGGGCTATTTCCTTTCCATACAGACCAATCCCGACGCCTGGGGCGCGTTCTACTGGATGTTCCTGGCGTTATTTGTGGCCACGCTCTGCCAAGGGACGGGAGATCGAGTCGCTCGAACGATTCCCGCCATAACCAACTGAGGAATTCAACGACCGCCATAACTGATGCCCGGTGAAGCGGAGCCGCCCTCGCTTTTCAAAGGGATCTCTCCCGACCGGGCCCTGAAACAGCAACATGGACACGCTTCGCATGATCGGCGGCCACTTTCGCCCCAGGCGCATGGAGATGTTTGTGCGGCTGCTGGGAATCACGCCGTCCACGACCGTTCTGGAGGTGGGCGGGAGCGCGGTGAATTGGGGCTTTTGCGCGGCGCAGCCGCGGATCACGATCCTCAACACGGACAAGGATATTCACGTCAACGGATTTCCGTTCGTCTGCGGCGATGCGACCTCGATGCCGTTTGGCGACGGCCAATTCGATGTGATTTTCTCGAATTCGGTGATCGAGCATGCGGAAAGGCGTCTCTGGAATCTCGGAATAAACCTGCTCGCGAGGAAGAAGAGAGGGATGGCAAAGCCGGCGGCGCTCCCGGCGCGACGCACGCCTTAGCGAACTTCCAAGGCGCATTCAGAAATGCCATGAAACTCGAAGGCACATCGATCGACCCTTCTTTCGTGGACCAGGCCAAGCCGGCCTGGGACCTGATTCGTTGCCCGGCATGCGGTTCGGCCGGGGAACTCGGCGCGTCGCGCTGGCGCTGTCTTGGCTGCTTGCGCGGATATCCAAGGCATTCCCGGATCGTCGATTTTCGCGTGGCCGGCCCGCGCGAGGATTTAAGTTTTGCGCACTTACAAGCTGCGCGCGCGGAAAGCGAGCGGATCGGCCGCGCGCTCGAACTCGCCGGGCACTCGAGCTTCGCGGAAATGGTCGAGGCCTATTTTCGGGAGTTTCCCACTCGTCCGGAAATCGAGCGAGGAGAAAAGGGGACGTTGCTGCACGCCGAAGAAAACGCCCGCGAAATGATGTTTCAGATGGGGCAGGGGATCCGTTTTTCGGAGCTGACGAGCCGGCCGAAGAGCGTGGCGCTAGACGTCGGTTGCGGAGCTGCCGGGTTAACAGGTCTTCTCGCGCCGCATTTTTCAGCGGTGATCGCCATGGATGCGGACCTCGACCGCATGGTGCTGGCCGAACGCCACTGCACGGAATTAGGGTTGCGCAACGTTGCGTTCGTCTGCGCGTTCGGCGAGTCCATGCCGCTCGAGGCCGAAGCAGCCGATTTCATCAGCTGCCTCGAGGTGCTGGAACACGCCACATCGCAGCCGCAATTGATCTCCGAACTGCGCCGCGTCTTGCGCCCGGGCGGCAGGCTCTATCTGACCACGCCCAACCGGTTCAGCGCCGGCCGCGAGCCGCACGTGCATCTCTGGGCGCTGGGCTGGATGCCGCGGAGATGGATGGATTCGTACGTGCGATTCCGGCTGGGCGTTCCCTACGCCGGAAAACGAAATCCGTCGTATTGGGAATTACGGCGAATGATGGAAGCGTCGTTTGGGGCCGAGTTCTGCTTCGCGCGCCCGAGCCGTTCGAGTTATACGCCGCAAGCGCGCGTGGCCAACGCCCTGCTGCGCATCCCTGGCGCCGCCTACTTCGTACGCGGGATCGTCGCGGGCTATCACGTGATCGGCGCGAAGCCGATGAGACGCGAACCAAAACTCTGTTTGGAAGGTAGGAGTTCCCAAACTCGATGACGCATTCCCCTTCCGACCGGCAGATGCTGCGCTCCTCGATGATCGTCATCGTCTTGCAAATGGCGGGCGTTCTGGTGGCCTACTTTCGGGAAATGGCTGTGGCCAGGCAGTTCGGCAGCCAAACGCAGGTGGACCAATACTACGTGGCGTTCACGATTGTGACCCTGCTGCCCAACGTGGCTTGGGCCGTGGGATGGGCGTCCTTCGTTCCCATCTTCATGCGCCGCTGGCTGAGGGACCGGGACGCGGCTTGGGAAATTTCAAACGCCGTCTTGAGTTACCTGCTGTTGTTCTTGCTGGCGGGCGGCATCCTGACCGTGGCCTTCGCGGGAACCTGGATTCGCCTGGTGGCCCCGGGACTCACGCCGCAGGCCATGGCCTCGACCCACCGGCTCGCTTTGGTTCTTTTACCCGTGCTCATTTTGATGGGCATGAATGTGCAACTCATGGCGGTGCTGAACGGGCTGAAGCTCTTCGGCGTGGCCACGCTCAGCCAGGTGCTGCCTTCCTTGTTCAGCTTGGCCGCCGTTCTCGTCCTTCCCGCTCGCTTTGGGATTTTTACCTTGGCCTGTGGGTGGACCGCCGGCAGCGTGGGGCAAACGGGAATCTTGCTATGGCAATGCAGGCGATCCGGCTATCGCTTTCGTCCGCGGCTGCGCGCCAGCCCGGATCTCTGGGAGGTCGCCGCGGACGCCGCGGCCTACCTCGTTCCGGCCTGCGCTTACCTGGGGTTCACGCTCGTGGATCGCCACTACGCTTCGCGCCTCGGCGCCGGGGCCATCGCGGTCTTGAATTACGGGGACAAACTATTCCGCATCCCGATGGTGGTGGTGACGACGTCTCTGTTTACCGTTTCACTCTCTTACTTTTCAGAACACATGGCCGCCGGGGAATTCGCGAAGTTCCGGGAATCTCTCTCCGTAGGGCTGCGTTTTGCCGCGTTCCTTTTGTTCCCCATGGGCCTGTTGCTGCTGATTTTGCGCGGGCCGATTGTATCGATCGCCTACCAGCGCGGGGCCTTCACCTCCGAGGACGCGGCGCGCGTGGCGGACACGCTGCTTTTCTACGCTCCCCTGGTCGTCGTGCACGGCGTCTGGTACGTGCTGGAACGTTCCATGATCGCGATGGGCCGAATGCGCCTGCTGTCGTCGATTTCCGCGCTGATGATGGCTGTAAAGGTGGCCACATCGGCGGCTCTTTACCGCCGCCTGGGCGTGCCGGGGCTGGTGCTTTCCACCGTGGCGACGTTCCTGATGGCCCTCGCCGCGATGTACGGCGTCATTCTGAAGGATTTTGGCCGAAGGGCGGCGAAGAGCGAGGCGGCCAGCATCGGCTACCTGTTACCGGCGCTGGCCGGCTCGGGCGCGGCCGGATTGGCGCTGCGCGGTGCGCTGGCCTCGAACGGGTGGACGCCAGCCGGTCTTTCCGGCTGGATCTTGACGCTGGGGATTGCCGGCGGCGGGGCCGCGATCACATTCCTTTTGCTGGCCCGAGCCATTCGCAATCCCGAACTGGCCTTGGTGGGCCGGTGGCTGCACGCGCGCGTGATGAGAGAAAAGGAAGCCGTGATGGCCATCCGATGAGAATCGCGATCGACACTCTTTTCGAACACGCCACGAAACCGAGCAGCGCCGTCGATTATCTGGTGAATCTGGCGACGTACCTGCCCCGCGTCGGGCCCCAGCACTCTTACTACTTTTTGGTGGGCAGCCAGGCCGCGGAACGATTCACCGGCCTGTTGCGCGACAAAGTCAGCCTGGTGAATTGTATGGTTTCGAACGAGCACCGGGCGCTGCGCATTCTCATCCAGCAGAGCGTAATCCCCTGGCACATGAAACGCCTGAAGCTGGACGTTCTGTACGCGGCGGGCAACGTCTGCCCCATCGCGGGGGACTTTTGCCGGGCCCTGAAAATCAACACGATGCATCATTGCCGCACGCCGAAGATGATTGGCTATCTGAGAAGCTGCTACCGCACGGCCGCGTTTTCGCTTTCCGCCCGGGCGGCTGACATCATTATGGCCAATTCGCGCTATGAGCGCGACGACATCTGCCATTTTCTTGGCGTTGAGGACGGGAAAGTGAAGGTCATCTGGGAAGCCGTGGATGCCTGTTTCGTTCCTTCCTCCGCCGATGAAATCCATCGGGTGCGCGAGCGTTACGGGTTGCAACGCGAATACATTCTCTTTTCCTCGACGCTTTGGCGGTATAAAAACCCCGAAACCTTGATTCGGGCCTTCGCCAAGGTGGTGGCTGAAAAACGCCTGGAGTACGACCTAGTCTTCGCGGGCCGGTCGGATGACGCGCCCTACGAGGCTGGGCTAAAACAATTGGCCGCGCAGCAAGGCGTGGGAGAGCGCGTCCGATTCCTGGGTTTTATCCCGAATCGAAGCATGCCGCCTCTTTATTCGGGCGCGCGAGTGTTTGTTTATCCATCGCTATGCGAAACGTTCGGAAAGCCCTTGGTGGAAGCGATGCGTTGCGGCGTCCCCATCGTGGCTTCCGGCACGAGTTGCATTCCGGAAATCCTGGGCGGGGCCGGGTTGCTTGTCGATCCGCTCGACGCGGATGAGATGGCGAACGCAATCTGGCGCGCCGCCGCCGACGAATCGCTCCGCGAAGAATTGATTGCACGCGGCCATGAACGAAGCGATTGCTTTTCCTGGCAAGTCCACGCGCGGCAGACACTGGATACAATCGAAGAGACGTTCCTGCGCTGGAAATCGGCCCGGGCTCAGGCGTGACAGGCCGGCCGTCGCCCGAATACGTGCGCGCGGAATTCTTACGCAACGAGCGAATCGCTTCTTCTAACCTACGGACGGATGAATCGAACCGCGGGCAGGTGCAAGGGCCGCCGGCCCTAAAAATATGCCGTACATGTGCGACACCGAGAATATTCCGCGCGCGAACCTGCTGGGCGTCGGCATCCATGCCGTGAACATGGCTCAATCCGTAGCATGGATTGAGCAGGCCCTCGCCCGCGAGGGGAAGCATTACATCTGCGCCACGGGAATACACGGCGTGATGGAAGCCCAGAAGGACGCGGCGCTGAAGACGATCCTCGACGGTTCTTACCTCAATATTCCCGACGGCATGCCGACCGTCTGGTTCGGTTGGCTTCAAGGCCTTGCCGAAATGGGCCAAGTGGGCGGACCGGAATTGATGCTCGAGATTTGCCGCATATCCCTGCGCGGGGGTTACACGCATTTTCTGTATGGGGGCAATCCAGGGGTGGTCGAGGAACTCTCCGCGGCCTTGGGGCGAACATTTCCCGGAATTAAAATTGTCGGAACCTATACGCCCCCTTTTCGCCGCTTGGATTCGGAGGAAGAAGCCGACCTGGTGCGCGCGGTGGCGCGAACCTCGCCTGACATTTTTTGGGTGGGAATCAGCACCCCCAAGCAGGAAAAATTCATGGCCGAATACCTTCCCAAGCTGAAGACGAAACTCATGTTGGGAGTCGGGGCAGCGTTCAATTTCCATAGCGGAAGAGTGAAATTCGCGCCGGAATGGATGAGGAGAGCGGGAATTTCCTGGTTGTTCAGGCTTTGTCAGGAGCCGCGCAGATTGTGGAAGAGATATCTTCTGAGCTATCCCCGATTTGCATGGCTCATGGCGCTGCAACTCGTTGGCTGGCGAACCTGCGCACTCGAGAGGCGCACGGTGGCGCGCCCGGAATCGGCGCGGGCAAGAGTGTCCGGCCTGCCGTAGCGCCGCGGAATCCGGCAAAAAAAGAATTGAGGATTTCCAGACGGAATGGACAAGGAGCCTTACGTGGTGATTCTCGGTTCTGGAGAAGCGTCGGCGGAGCTTGTAAGCCGCGGCCAGCCATCAGGGAATGGACGGTGCAAACTCTTGGGGCACTTCAGCGTGAATGGTTCACGGTCCGCGGAGCGCGCTGGAAAATTGCCGCATCTCGGCGTGGCGGAAGGCCTGCGCGATTATATCTTGCGAAATCCGGTGGACGTGGTGATGGTCGCCGCGCCCCTGTCCGCCGCTCTTTTTAGGGAATTGCTGGCGCCGATCCTGGAAATCGGTTTGACGGTCGCGGTCCCGAGGACGGCCGCGGTGTCGCTGGACCGCGACACGCTCGAAGGGACGTTTGCCTGCCAGCGGACATTCCTAGGCATGGATTCCACGTTGCTGACCAGGATTCCGAGCAAGAGAGGCTATGAATTCTCAAAGCGAGCCTTGGATCTGATCCTATCGGCGTGCGGGCTCATTCTTCTTGCTCCCCTGTTGCTTTTGACCGCCCTGGCCGTCCGATTGAGTTCTCCGAAGGGCTCCGTGCTGTATCGCCTGGACTGGGTGGGGAAAAACGGCCGGCCATTCACGGGGTACAAATTCCGGACCATGGTCCCCGACGCGGACAAGCTGAAGGGAGAATTATTCCCTTTCAACGAAATGCAAGGGCCCGTCTTCAAGATGACCAACGATCCCCGCGTGACCCGACTGGGCCGCGTGCTTCGCAAATACAGCATTGACGAATTGCCTCAATTGTACAGCGTGCTGAAAGGCGATTTGAGCCTGGTCGGGCCGAGGGCTCCCCTTCGAGAAGAGGCCGAACGATTTGAATTCTGGCAACGCCGCAAATTGAGCGTGAAGCCGGGCATTACCTGCCTTTGGCAAATCCGAGGACGGAGCGAGATTCACAGCTTCGACGAATGGGTGGATCTCGATCTGCAATACATAGAAAAGGCCTCGTTTCTTTTGGATTTGGGAATTCTCCTGCTCACCATCCCCGCGGTTCTTTCCGGCCGGGGAGCCTCTTGACCGCTGTTTCGGGGGACTGCGAGCACATCGAAGAACAGGCGCCGTAGATCGCTTGTTCCGGCGCCTTCACGTTGTGCCGGATTCCGCTTCGCTCGTCCGTGTCTCGCGGCGGCACAGATCATAGCGTTAATTCCAAGCGCCCGCCGTGCCGATATACGAGACCAGCAACGATTTCCCTGCAACCCAAGCGGCTCGCGCCGCATGATTACAAACTTCTTAAGGAGAGCACATGATCCTCACCAGAACCCCGTTTCGGCTCACGCTGGGAGGCGGCGGGACCGATCTGCCGTCGTTTTACAACGAACACGGCGGATTCATCCTCGCCGCGGGGATCGATAAGTACATGTTCGTGAACGTGAACACGCCGATCGTGGACGACAAGATTCGCGTGCGCTACACGTCGTCGGAAATCGTGAACCATGTCGACGAAGTGCAGCACACCCTGGCCCGCGAAGCGTTGAAGCTGTGCGGCTTATCCAGCGGCATCGAGATCGTTTCCCTAGCCGATATTCCCGCCGGAACGGGCTTGGGGTCCTCGAGCTGCTATCTGGTGGGACTGCTGAGCGCGCTGCGCACGCTGCTGCAAAAGCCGGTGGGGCCGCAGGATCTGGCCGAGGAAGCCTGCCACATCGAGCTCGATGTGCTCGAAAAACCGATTGGCAAGCAGGACCAGTACATGGCCGCGTTTGGCGGATTGACGTGCCTGTGGATCGACCGCGACGGAACGGTGGAGGTGGAGCGCCTGGCGCTCAGCACCGATCTGGTCAACGCGCTCGAACGCAACATCATGCTCTTTTACACGCACTCGACGCGCGACGCCACGGCGATCCTCGAAAAGCAAAACGACGCCACGCTGCGAAACGATCCGCAGGTGGTCACGAATCTGACCGAGATCAAGGACATCGGCCTGGACATCCGCAAAACGATTCTTGCCGGGCGTCTGCGCGCGTTCGGCGAGTTGCTGGACGCGCACTGGCAATGCAAGAAGGGGCTTTCCAGGGGCATCACGAATCCCCAAATCGACGAATGGTACGAGCTGGCGAAAAACAACGGCGCGATTGGGGGAAAAATTTCGGGCGCGGGCGGAGGCGGTTTTCTGATGCTGTACTGCGAAGAGCACAAGCAGCGCTTGCGGGAAGCCATGGGGCGGGCCGGGTTGCGCGAATTGCAATTCCGCATCGAATTCGAAGGCAGCAAGGTGGTGTTCGACATCGTGTCGCGGGACCAGCGCCTGGCGCACCTGGCGCGCCTGCAGTCGAGCCATCCGGACGCGGACTCGATTGCCGCGAATGGCTCCCGGCGCGTGGCGGCAGGCGTCCGCTAGAAGGGCGGCGGAAACGGCGTTCCCGGCGCGCTGGGCCTGCGTCGCGGCGGCCTACCATCGTTTCCCAATATTAACGTATATGCACAAACATATAGTAGTAACAGGTGTCGCGGGATTCGTGGGCAGCAATCTGGCCAAACGGCTTTTGGATGCGGGACATCGCGTGAGGGGAATCGACAACCTCTCCGCGGGCACGCTCGAAAACGTGGACTCGCGCGTCGATTTCCACGAAGCCGATATTCGCGACCCTCACATCGAAGGCTTGTTCGAGGGGGCCGATGCCGTGTTTCACCTGGCCGCCAAAAACTGCCTGAGCGAGTGCCTGAAAGATCCCTTGGCGGCGGCCAGCATCAACGTGGTGGGCACGCTGAATGTTCTGGAAGCGTCGCGAAAAGCGCGAGTGGGGAAAGTGATTTACGCGGACACCTCCGCCGAGTACGAAGGCATCAGCGAATTCCCGAGCAAGGAAACGTCCATCCGCCCCATCGGCGTGTATGCGGCCAGCAAGCATGGGGGCGCCGCGTTTTGCGAGAGCTACCGCGAACTGTACCGAATGAGGATCACGGTCCTGCGTTACTTCAACGTGTACGGGCCGGCGCAGGATTGGCGCAGGGTGATCCCGCCGGTGATGAGCGCATTCATCATCCGCATGCTGTCAGGCGAGCGGCCGTTGATTTACGGCACGGGAGAAAAGCGCCGGGATTTCATCTACGTTTCCGACGTAAACGATTTTCATCTGCTGGCGCTCGAAGACGCGCGCACCGACGGGCGCGTGTTCAACGTAGGCTCGGGAAAAAATTTTTCCGTTTTGGAGATCTATGCGCTGATCGAGGAGCAGCTTAAGTCGGGCCTCGCGCCTACGCATTCGCCCGACCTGCCCGGCGAAGCGCAAATCACCCTGGCCGACATCACGGAATCGCGCGCCCTTGGATGGGAACCGAAGGTCGATATCCGCGAAGGTCTGCGCCTGAGCATCGAGTACATCCGCGAAAGGGTGATGTACGAAGCGCCGGGCCCCCGGAACGCGTAACGGTTCCGTGCCTGAAGAAGAGTGACGACGAGGTACGCGGACGCGGCGATTAGGAGTGCGGCGATGAGGAAGTGCGGAGAAAAGGAACGCGCATGAAAATCCACGCCGGACATGGCTCGCAGCGGCTGATTTTGCCGTCGAATGCTCTTCCATCGAAAAGCCAAAACCGCGCCAAAAACGCACGCGCTGTTTTTCTGGATCGGGACGGCGTGATCAACGCCTACGTCTACAACCCTGAGTTCGGGACAGTCGATTCACCGGCGCATCCGAACGAATTTGTGCTGCTGCCGGAGGCGGCACGTGCCATTGCGGAGTTGAATCGAGCGGGGCTGCCCGTCATCGTGATCTCCAACCAGCCCGGAATCGCGAAACGGAAATTCAATCTGTCCTTGCTCGGGGCCATGACCGAGAAAATGCACGTGGAAACGCGCAAGGCGGGAGGGCGAATCGACGCCGTGTACTATTGCCTGCACCATCCGCAGAGCGCGTTGCCGCAATACCGAGCTCTCTGCAACTGTCGCAAACCCGGTCCCGGCCTGCTTCTTCAAGCGGCCGAAGATTGGGGCCTGGACCTCGGAAAATCCTACATGGTCGGCGACGGCGTGACGGATATCCAGGCGGGCGCGGCGGCGGGCGCGAAAACCATCCTGATCGGAACCCGAAAATGTTATTTGTGCGATGAACTCGTGAGGCAGAACGTGAGGCCGATGCTCATGGTCGATTCTTTGCTGGACGCGGCGCGGGACATTGGGTTTCTGGAACGCAATGTCAAAGTGCCGCGCGAACACCTGGTTGCGATCCACTGAGCAAAATCCACGGAGGGCAAGTGAGCTACACAGACGAATATCTGGAAGAGGCCGGCGAAATTCTGAAATCGATTGACCGGGAAGCCATCGAACGAGTGGCGGAACTCGTGGGGCGGCTGAGGGACCGCGGCGGGCGTTTGTTTTTTCTGGGCGTTGGCGGAGGCGCGGGGCACGCTTCCCACGCGGTAAACGATTTCCGCAAGATTGCGGGAATCGAAGCGTATACGCCGTCCGACAATGTTTCCGAGCTGACAGCGCGAGTGAACGACGAGGGTTGGGAAACAGCGTA
>Ga0335078_10014546_pt1 | contig 11672 bp, 9 predicted proteins | sample Lox_Sample_32_FD_206711 | JGI IMG/M metagenome (GOLD analysis project Ga0335078, IMG submission 206711) | Soil microbial communities from Loxahatchee National Wildlife Refuge, Florida, United States - Lox_Sample_3.2 | ecosystem: Environmental > Terrestrial > Soil > Wetlands | place: USA: Florida...
TACATTCATTGAGTTTTCGCGTCCACTGTGCGGTTCCCGAGGTGCGGTCGGTTCCATATTCGTATGGGCCTTACATCTCCATAGTGTTTCGGTGGCCATGGCGAAGGGGAAACACCCGGCTCCATTCCGAACCCGGAAGTTAAGCTCTTCAGCGCCGATGGTACTGCGTGGGGGACCGCGTGGGAGAGTAGGACGCCGCCGGACATCTTCTGTTGAGGCCGCTCCCAGCTGGGAGCGGCCTCAACTGTGCTGTCCGGAAGAACTGTGCTGTCCGGAAGAACTGTGTTATCCGGAAGCCGGGTTGGCGCGGAGGAAGAGCGTGACAGAGGAACAGGGGCCTGGCCGACCAGACCGGGACGGTGCCCGGCGGCGGACTGGCTCCAGCAGTGCAGGCCAGGGCTCGCCCCGGTCCTCCCGGGGTGGCGCCGCCGGGCGGGGCTCGTCCCGGGGCACCCGGGACACCGCGGCCGGGACTGGCCGGCCCAGGAACGCCGGACGCGCCACCGACGAAGGCCGGAGACCGGGTGCCCCCGGGGGCGGGTCCAGCCGGGCGGGGACCGCCCGGGGTGAGTCGAGTCGCGGCGGGACCGGCCGGGGCGGGAGCAGCGCGAACGGGTCGAGCCGGGGCGAGAGCGCCGGGAGCCGGTCCAGCCGGGCGGGGACCGCCCGGGGTGAGTCGAGTCGCGGCGGGACCGGCCGGGGCGGGACCAGCGCGAACGGGTCGAGCCGGGCCAAGAGCGCCGGGAACCGGTCCAGCCGGGACGGGAGCGCCCGGAGCGGGAGCGCCAGAGGCAGGAGCGCCGGAGGCAGGTTCAGCCCGAGCGGCGGCCGGCCACCGGGAACAGACACCGAGGCGCGGACGCCCGGTGTGAGCCGGGACGCCCGGTCAGCCGCGCGGCCAGGTTCGTCAGCCGCGCGGCCAAGCCGGTCTGCCGCGCGGCCGGGCCGGCCAGCCAACGACCGTACGCGGGACGCAAACACCGGCGCGCGGGGTGGGGGCGGCGCGGCCCGGGCACCGGGCGGCGCCCGCCGCTCGCCCTCCGCCAGCGGCCGGGCAGGCCCCAGCCAGGGGAAGGGTTACGGCCCGCCCCGCCGTTCAGCGCCCCGCGCGGCTGACACCCGCCCCCAGGCTGGCGACGCCCCCCACCAGCAGCGTGGTTATGGCAGAGATGGCGCCGGGGCAGCATGGTCGGCACAACCCCGCGGTGATAGCCGGCGTCCGGCACGGGGGTCGGGCCCGCGCGACCGCGTCGGCGGTGACCTGCGTGGCGGTGGCCTGCGTGGCGGTGGCCAGCGTGGCGGTGGCTCACGGGCGGCCGCGGCGGCCCGGTCCAGCCGCCCGGCCGACCGCCCGGACCGGCTGGACGTGCCCGACAGCATCACCGCGGATCAGCTCGACCCGGCCGCCGCCGCTGAACTGCGCACGCTGCCCGCTGACCTGGCCGCCGCCGTGGCTCGCCGGCTGGTGGCGGCCAGCCTGGCCAACGATCCGGAGGCGGGCTACCAATACGCCCAGGACGCCCGGCGGCTCGCCGCCCGGGTGGGCATCGTCCGGGAAACCCTCGGCATCGCCGCCTACCGGGCCGGCCGCTGGGCCGAGGCCCTGAACGAGCTGCGGGCCGCGCGCAGGCTCACCGGGCGGGACAGCTACCTCCCGCTGATCGCGGACTCGGAGCGGGCGCTGGGCCGCGCTGACCGGGCACTGGCCGTCATCGCCGACGCGGCGTCGGCCCGGCTGGACCGGGCCACCGCAATCGAGTTGCGCATCGTCGAGTCCGGGATCCGCCGCGACCAGGGGCTGGCCGACGCGGCCGTGGTCACGCTGCAAGTCCCCGAGCTGGCCGACCGCAGGCTCCGGCCGTGGTCTGCGCGGCTGTTCTACGCCTACGCGGACGCACTGCTGGACGCCGGGCGTGAGGAGGACGCCCGGGCCTGGTTCGCCCGCGCGGCCGCCGCCGACCCCGAGGAGGAAACCGACGCCGGCGAGCGCTTCGAGGACCTGGACGACCTGACCATCGACGATCTGGCCGAGGACGATCTGGCCGAGGACGACCTGGCCGAGGACGACCTGGCCGAGGACGACCTGGCCGAGGACGATCCAGCCGGCGACACCGACGGGCAAGACCCCGGCAGGCCGCCTCAGTAGGGTGCGGGCTCGGCCGGTCATCCGGCACGCGCCGAGTTCCCGTGTCCCGTTCATACCCGGCCGCCCTCGTGCTGCCTGTCCTTGACCTGATTTCTGGGCGGAGGGACGCTGAAACTGACCGCATTCCGGGGAGGGGGAGCCGGTGGACAGCTACTCGCTGGTTGTCGAGTCATTCACGATCCATGACACCCGTTCTGCGATAAACGACACGCTGTGGCTGAACGTGTCCGCGTTCGTCGACGGCGACATGATCGATTCGTGGTCGGTGCGGCTCGGCGATTTCGACAATGGGACGTATTTCACGCCCGAGTCCGTACGCGACCATCCGCCCGTCGTCATCAACGATCGACGGTCCAAGGTCACGTTCATCTTCCAGCTCGTGAACAACGGCAACGTTGACGCCGGGGTATTCAACGCTCGGGTGGCGGCGACGGCCGACCAGCTGGCCGGGATCACGGCCGGCCTGGCCGCCGCGGGCTGGGCGGCCTTCAGCAGCGGGTTCTTCTGGGCTGGAATCGCCCTGGAAGGAATCGCCAACCTCTGGGCATGGCTCGAAACCGACTGCGACGGCCCTATCGCGGCCGATCAGGTCGCCGGCCCGCGGTACTGGATCGATGAGCAGACAGACAACGTGGCCAACAGCATCAATGTGACCAGGAACTACCTCGGCACGGACGCGTCGAGTCCGTGCGGGAAGTCCAACTATGACATCACCTGGTCTCTGCACCACGACCAGACGTGGATGCCGGTCGCGGACCCAGCGCAGACCCAGCTCACCTCCATTGCCGGGGTCGGTGCGGTGGCACACAACGGGATGCTGCACTGCTTCGGGGTCGGCGCCGCGGGCGCGACCGCGACCCACGCGGCGACGCTGACGGGCGCCGGCTGGCAGGTCGACGAGTTCGGGGACTTCGTGCTCGCGACGAATCTGGCTCTCAGCCCGGTCAGCTTCGACGATCGCCTGCATGTGCTCGGCGTGGCGGTGGACGGGACAGTCCTCGCACTCTCCTACACCACGGCCGGCGGCTCGTGGTACGACGAACCAGGCTCGCCACCGCCTGACCTCAAGACCAAGCAGGCGATCGCGACGGCGGGGTTTCTCGACCGCCTGTACGTGTTCGCGCGTGACCAGACGACCAACCGGCTCCGGGTGACGTCCAGCTCCGATCTTCGTATCTGGGCGTCGTGGGCGGACCTGCCCGCCGGCGGGCTGGCGCCGCAGTCCGCCGTGGCCGCCGCCACGCTCGACGGCACGCTGCATCTCTTCGGCATCTTCGACTCCGGCAAGAAACCGGCCCACGTCGTCGTCCATACCTCGACGAAAGACGGTCTCACGTGGGCCAGCTGGGACATGGTCGAAGCCGGCCTGGCGCCCCTGGACGAGCCCGCGGCCGAACCACTCGACGTTACGGCGGCCAGCTACCACCGTCGCGTGTATGTGGGGGCGCGCTGGCAGACCGTCGATGCCGGCGGGCAGACGCAGACCGTGATGGGCCTGAACTTCAGCGGCGATGGTGAGAACTGGTCAGGCTGGCGAGTCCCGGTAGCCAGCGAAATCTTCCAGCCGTCGGCGCCGGCCGCGCTCGCCACGGTCCACAACCACCTCTACACCGTCAGCCCACGCCTGACGCCAGACGGCGACACCACCCAGGTGTGGGCCTACTGAATCCATCCCCCGTGGCACCGTCACGATGAACCCGGGGTCAGTCGCGGGAACGGGCCGTTAAGTGTGCTGGTTCTCGCGATCGAGCCAGTGCATGATCCCGGCCACGTTGCCGGCCGTCCCGCTGATCGTCTGGATCCTGGCCACCAGCTCCGGGTCCGCATCCGGGGCCAGGCCCGCGTACCGGTGCCGGGTCTTCTCCGCCACCATGGCCACGGCGTGGTCGAGATCCAGCCCGGCCCGGCGGGCCCGCCGGGTCTCCTCGACCCACAGGCTGATTTCCTCCGCGGACCGCTCCAGCGTCTCGCCGACCTCGCGCACCGGCCCGAAGTGGCTGAACAGCAGCTGCTGGGGGCGCAGCGTGGCGAACATGCGCAGCGACGCCAGCGCGGTGTCCAGGTCGAAATCCGGCGGTGGGGTCGCGGGCCGCAGGTCCGCGGTGTCCGGGAAGTACACCCCGGCCGCGTCGCCCACGTACAGGTCGCCGCTGACCGAGTCGATGAGCCCGACGTGGTGCTTGGCGTGCCCGGGGGAGTAGTGGCTGTCCAGCCGCCGGCCGCCGCCCAGATCCACCGAGCCGCGTTCCCCGACGGACCTGATCCGCTCCGCGGGGGTCGGCCGCATCGCCCCGAACAGCCGGTCCAGCGCGCTGCCGTACACCTGCCGCGCCCCGCTCATCAGCCGGGACGGGTCGGCCAGGTGCCGGGCGCCGCGCTCGTGCACCACGATTTCGGCCGCCGGATACAGCGCGGCGATGTCCCCGGCGCCGCCGGCGTGGTCCAGGTGGATGTGCGTGACCACCACCGTGGCCAGGTCCCCGGGGCCGATGCCCAGCTCGGTCAGGGCCTCCCGGACCACTGGGGCGGACGGCGCGGTACCCGTCTCCACCAGGCAGGGCCGGTCGCTGCGGATCAGGTATCCGGCGGTGATGCCCGGGTAGCCGGCCATCCTGGTATCGATCTCGTATACGTCGTTCCCGAGGTCGGTAATGCCCGGGCGCTCGGGGATACGCGCGGTGTCGTGCATGCCACCATGGTTCCAGAGGCGTCCGGCATCCGTGGTGGCCCGGCCCCGGGTAGTATCGAAGCGCGGCCCGTGCGTGCCTGCGGGGGGCTGGGCGGGGCGCCGGCCGGGGGACGATTCCGGGTGTGCGCGAGCTGCCGTGAGCTGGGCACCGAATGGCGGAGTCTGCGCGGGAAGCGTGCCGAGCAACCGACTGTGAGCGGATTACCAGTGAGAATGCCTGCCGTGAAGCCGCGGACGCTGCCAGCCGGCAGCAGCCGGGTGAGCCGGTGGGCCCGCCCGGCCAGCGTGAACGCGGTCATCATCGCGGTTACCGTGGTCGCCGTCGCGCTGCGGCTGTACCAGCTGACCCGGCCCGACTACCTACTCGGCGTCACCGAGTACGACGACGGCACCGACTTCGGCAGCGCGATCCTGCTGGTGCACGGCTACCTGCCATACCGCGACTTCGTCATGGTGCAGCCGCCCGGCATCACGTTGCTTATGGCGCCGGTCGCCGCGCTGACCAGGGGGCTCGGCACCGCCTGGGGGATGGGCGTGGGCCGGATCGTGACCGCGGTGGCTGGCGGGGCGGCGGCCGGGCTGGGGGGCCTGCTGGTCCGCCACCACGGGCTGCTCGCCGTGCTGCTGACCGGCGGGATCATCGCGGTCTACCCGTCCAGCGTGCAGTCCGCGCACACCGTGCTGCTGGAGCCGTGGCTGGTGCTGTTCTGCCTGCTGGGGGCGCTGGCGGTGTTCGACGGCGACCGGCTGGCCGGTGTGCGCCGGCTGGCCTGGGGTGGTGCCGCCTTCGGCTTCGCCGGGGCCATCAAGGTCTGGGCCATCCTGCCGGTCCTGGTCATCGTCGTGCTGATCCTGGCCGCCCGCCAGGTGCGCGGGGCGCTGCTGTACGTGGCCGGGGTGGCGGTGGGGTTCTGTGTCCCGGTGGTGCCGTTCGCCACGGCGGCCCCGCGTGTCTTCTACCACAGCGTGGTGGTCGCCCAGCTGGTCCGGATCGACACCGTGCGCACCACGCTGTCCTACCGGCTGCACCAGATGACCGGGCTGACCGACTTCACCAGCCTGGGGCCGGTGCCGATCACCCTGATCGCGCTGGCCATCATCGCCCTGGCCGTGGCCAGCTGCGTGCTGGCCTGGCGGCGGGGCGGGCAGCGGCCGCCGCTGGTCGAGCAGTTCGCCTACGGCAGCACCGTGCTGATCATCATCGCGTTCCTGTGGCCGGCCGACTTCTACTATCACTACCCCGGGTTCCTGGCCCCGTTCCTGGCCCTGGCGGTGGCGCTGCCGGTGGCCCGGCTGGTGGACACGCTGCGCCCGGCACCCGGGGAGGACGCCCGCGCGCAGCGCGCCGCCCGGTGGCTGGCCGCCTGGGCCGTGCCCGCCTCGGTCGTGGTGCTGGTCGCCATGGCCGTCGTCCAGGTCAGCTTCGAGAGCTCGCTGCAGCCCCCACTGGCACCGACCACCCCCGGGCTGACCGGGGACGTCGTGAGCCAGGCCCGCCAGGTGATCCCGCCGGGGGCGTGCGTGCTGACCGACCAGGCGTCCTATGCCATCGCCGCCGACCGGTTCGTGTCGTCGGTGCCCGGCTGCGTGCCGATCGTCGACGGGGTCGGCACCGACTACTCGCTGTCCCGGGGGAGGAGCGCCGCTACCGGGGCGCAGCGGGTGCCCGCGGTGCGGGCGTTGTGGCTGAACGCGCTGCGCCACGCGCGGTACGCGTGGCTGTCGCCGCAGTCGTTCCGGCGCATCCCGTGGACGGCCCGGCCCATCTCGGTCTACTTCGACCAGCACTTCGGGCCGGCCCGCGGCGGCCCGTTCGGCCTGTACGTGCGCAGCGGGCCGGGCTGAGCTGCCGGCACCGGGCTCCGGTAGCGGGCCTGGGCGCGCGGTCGCGGCTCAGCCGGCCAGGGTGCGCAGCACCATCCCGGTGATCGGCTTGGGCGCGAACGACGTGGACTTGCGGGGCAGCCGGTCCCCTTCGGCGGCCACCGCGTAGACGTCCGCCGCGGCCAGCGGGTTGCACAGCACCGCGGTGCCGCCGGACTGGTCGGCCAGCCGGACGGCGCGGGCGGCGTCATGGTGCACCACCCTGACCCTGGCCTCGTCGTCGGGGATGCCCCACACCCGGGCCAGCAGCAGCTCCTGCAGGATCGCGGTGGACAGCTGGCGCCACTGCGCCGACTTCCCGGCCGGCATAGCCACCTCAACCTGGACCGGGTCCGGGTCGGTGAGCAGGTGAAGCTGGCCCTGCCCCGCGACGAGGAACGCGGTGCCGTCCCGCCCGGCCGTGGCCAGGGTGTCCAGCGCGGCCGGCAGCTGCCGGCCATCAGCGGGGATGGCCCGCACCGAGAACGCGGCCTTGGCCCGCTCCACCGCGTCCCGGGCGGCCAGCCCGGGCAGCACCCGGTGGATCGCGCCGATCTGCGGCGGGAACGCGGTCCCGTCCACCAGCAGGGCCAGGCCGTAGTCGTACGGGCTGGCGCCGGAGACGGCATCGCCGGTGCCGCCCGGCTGCAGCTGCGCGCCGGCCTGCAGCTGCGCGCCGGCCTGCAGCTGCGCGCCGGCCTGCAGCTGCGCGCCGGCCTGCATCTGCGCGTCGGCCTGCATCTGCAGGTAGGCGGCGTAGCGGTGGTTGCCGTCCGCGATCAGCGCCTGGCGGGGCTGCAGGTCGGCGGCGATCTCGGCCAGCTGGCCCGGGTCGGTCAGCGCCCACAGCGTGTGCTGGATACCGTCGCTGGTCCGCGCGCTGGCCAGCGGCTGGGTGCCGGCCGCCAGCTGGGCCGACAGCCGGGTCGCCGCGCTATCCGGGCCGCCGTCGTAGAGCAGGAAGATGGGCTCCAGGTTCGCCTCGGTCGCCTCCATCAGCTGCCGCCGGCCGCGCACCGGGCCGGGCATCACCTCTTCATGCGGCAGCACGATCCGGGCGCTGGGCGGGGCCAGCCGCAGCGCGCCGATCAGGCCGCGCTGCACAACCGTGGACCCGGTCCCGCCGGGCCGCGTGACCCGCTGCTCGTACACGTACAGGGCGGGCTGCTCGTCGGTGACCAGCACCCCGTCCCGGCGCCATTCGCGCAGCAGCACGGCGGCGTCGTGGTACTCCTCGCCCGGGTGCCCGGGATGCTCCCGGGGCAGGATGAGCCGCACCACGTTGTGCGGGTCGGCCTCGAGCAGCTGCTGCGCCGCCTCCTGGCCGATGACGTCGTACGGTGGAGAGGTGACCTCCGCGAGTCCGCTGACCCGATCCTGGGCATAACGGACTCCACGAAAGGGCGCGAGCGCGAGCCCGGCTGGACCCGGCGGCACTGGTTCCTCGCCGGACGGAAGGATCTGCACATATGTCAGAAGCACCGAGGGGCGGTCAGGATTCCCGCCCGGAGGAAAATCCGCCGCTGCGCGATGAAGCTCCGGCCCCGCATGGTGACCCGCACACGTGGTACCAGCGGGGCCTTGAACTGCTCGGCCGGGGCAGCCCGGCCGCCGCCGCCCAGCTGCTGGCGCGCGCCGCTGAAGCCGAGCCAGGCTCGCGCAGCGTGCTCGAGGCGCTGGGCCGCGCCCAGTTCGACACGAGGCGGTACGCGGCCGCGGCCGCCACGTTCCGGCAGATCGTCGACGCCAGCCCCAGCGACGACTACGCCCACTTCGGGCTCGGCCTGGCCCTGGCCCGGGGCGGCGACCCCGGCGCCGCCGCCGAGCACCTCGCGCTGGCCGCGGCGATGCGCCCGGAACTGCGGCACTACACCGACGCGCTGCGCGGGGTGCGGGCCACGCTGCGCGCCCAGGCCACCGGGGACACCGGTGACCGCTGACCCCGGCGGGCCCCGCAGCCTGCTGCAGGGCTCCCCGACCCCGCTCAGCCAGTCTTACGATGTGGCCCTGCTCGACCTGGACGGCGTCGTCTACCTGGGCCGCTCGCCCGTGCCCGGCGCCCCGGAGGCGCTGGCCAAGGCGGCCGACGCCGGGATGCGGCTGGCCTACGTGACCAACAACTCATCCCGCACCCCAGCGGCGATCGCCGCCCAGGTGTCCGGGTTCGGCGTCCCGGCGGCCGCCACCGACGTGATCACCTCCGCGCAGGCCGCGGCGACCCTGCTGGCCGCGCGGCTGGCGCCGGGCTCGGCCGTGCTGGTGGTCGGCGGCACCGGGCTGCGCATCGCGGTCCGCGAGCGCGGGCTGCGCCCGGTCACCGTGGCCCTGGACCGGCCGGCCGCGGTGGTGCAGGGCTACTGGCCGGAGGTGAGCTACTCGCTGCTGCGCGAGGGCGCGCTGGCCGTGGCGGCCGGCGCCTGGTACGTGGCGTCCAACGGGGACGCGACGATGCCGACGGGCCGCGGCCGGCAGCCCGGGAACGGCGCGCTGTCGCAGGTCATCGTGTACTCGACCGGGGTACAGCCGGTGATCGCGGGCAAGCCGGAACCGCCGCTGCACGCCGAGGCCCTGGCCCGGACCGGCGCGCAGCGGCCGCTTGTCGTGGGGGACCGGCTGGACACCGACATCGAGGGTGCGGTCCGGGTCGGCGCGCCCAGCCTGCTCGTGCTGACCGGGGTCACCCGCCCGGCCGACGTGGTACTCGCCCCGCCGCATCAGCGGCCGAGTTACCTGTCGGCCGACCTGGCCGGGCTGCTCGAGCCGCACCCGGCGGTGCGGGCTGACGAGGGCCGCTTCGAGTGCGGCGGGTGGCGGGCCCGCCTGGCCGGGGACCAGCCCATCGAGCTGGATGGTGCCGGGGACCCGGTGGACGGGCTGCGCGCGCTCTGCGCCGCGGCCTGGTCCGCAGGTCAGGTCGATGCCGGGCGCGTCGAGCCGGCCCTTGAGGTACTAGCCCGGTAGGAGACGGCGCGGCCGCGGTATCCACCCACGGGGGGATGGGGATCGCCCCTGCGGCCGATGTGCCACCCCCCGCATACCCGGAAGACTGTCCGTGCGTGAAAGCCGGGCACGGGCCCGGGCCGCAGAAGGGACACGTTGATGATTGAGGCACAGGGCCTCACCAAACGCTACGGCGACAAGCTGGCTGTGGACCGCTTGTCGTTCAGCGTGGAGCCAGGCAAGATAACCGGCTTCCTCGGCCCGAACGGGGCGGGCAAGACCACCACGATGCGGCTGATCCTCGGGCTGGACCAGCCGACCAAGGGCACGGTCACCGTGCATGGCAAGAATTTCCGCGAGCTGGGCCAGCCGATGCGCGAGGTCGGGGCGCTGCTGGACGCCAAGGCGGTGCACGGCGGGCGCAGCGCCTACAACCACCTGCTCTGCCTGGCCCAGACCAACAACCTGCCCGCCCGCCGGGTGGGTGAGGTGCTGGACCTGGTCGGGCTCAGCGAGGTGGCCAGGAAGCGGTCCAGGGGGTTTTCGCTCGGCATGGGGCAGCGCCTCGGCATCGCCGCGGCGCTGCTCGGTGACCCGGCCATCCTGATGTTCGACGAGCCGGTCAACGGGCTGGACCCGGAGGGCATCCTGTGGATCAGGAACCTGATGAAGGCGCTGGCCGCCGAGGGCCGCACCGTGTTCGTGTCCAGCCACCTGATGTCGGAGATGGAGAACACCGCCGAACACCTGCTGGTGATCGGCCGGGGCAAGCTCATCGCGGACTGCTCGGTGGCCGAGTTCATCGCGCGCAACTCGGTGCAGACGGTACGGGTCCGCACGCCGCACGGGGATGACCTGCGCCGCGCGGTCACCCGGGCCGGGGGCAGCGTGCTCACCGCTTCGGACGGCGGCTACCTCGTCCAGGGACTGGCCACCGACCAGGTCGGCGATGTGGCCTTCGAGCAGGGCATCCGGCTGCACGAGCTGGCCGCGGCCACCGCCTCGCTGGAGGAGGCGTTCATGGAACTGACCGCGTCCAGCGTCGAGTTCCACGCCCGGGCCGCGGGTCCTGGCGCGCCCGGCTCGGCCGGCACTCCTGGCCCTGGTGGCGTGCGTGGCGCCGGCCAGCCGCTGCCTTCGGAAGAGGTGGTCTAGATGTCCGCGACGACACAGCTGCCCGGGCCGGCCGCGCCGGCCCGGATGGCACCCCGCAGCGGCCGGGCTGGCTTTGGCGGCGCGCTGCGCTCGGAGTTCACCAAGATCCGTTCGGTCCGGTCCACCTACTGGACGCTGCTGGCCCTGACCGTGGTCACGATCGGCATCGGCGCGCTGGCCTGCGTGGGTGCGGCGTCGCGGCCGCAGGACGTGCGGGGGCCGTTCTTCGACCCGACGCAGCACAGCCTGGTCGGGCTGGTCCTGGGCCAGCTGATCATCGTGGTGCTCGGCGCGCTGACCGTGACGTCGGAGTATTCGACCGGGATGATCCGGACCTCGCTGACCGTGCAGCCGCGCCGCGGCACCGTGCTCGCCGCCAAGGGCGTGGTGTTCACCGCGGTGGCGCTGGTCACCGGGCTGGTCGCGTCGTTCCTGTCGTTCTTCATCGGCCAGGCCATCCTGTCCAGCAAGCACCTCAACGCCAGCCTCGGTGACCCGGGCGTGCTGCGCGCGGTGATCGGTGGCGGCCTGTTCCTGGCCGTGTGCGGGATGCTGGCGTTCGGCCTGGGCACGCTGCTGCGGCACACGGCGGCCGCGATCAGCGCCGGTATCGGGCTGCTGTTCGTGCTGTTCGTGCTCGTCAACTTCTTGCCGTCGAGCTGGCAGAACCACGTGGACAAGTGGGTGCCGTTCAACGCGGGCAGCCAGATCTGGTCGACGGTCTCCCCGCCCGGCCAGCCGCACATGTTCGCCCCATGGACCGGGTTCGCCGTGTTCACCGGGTACGCGGTCATCGTGATCATCGCGGGGGCGGTGACGTTCCTGAAGCGGGACGCGTAGTCCCGCGGGTGCGGGCGCTCGCCTGGCGGCTCGGGAGGC
>Ga0335078_10014547_pt1 | contig 11672 bp, 6 predicted proteins | sample Lox_Sample_32_FD_206711 | JGI IMG/M metagenome (GOLD analysis project Ga0335078, IMG submission 206711) | Soil microbial communities from Loxahatchee National Wildlife Refuge, Florida, United States - Lox_Sample_3.2 | ecosystem: Environmental > Terrestrial > Soil > Wetlands | place: USA: Florida...
GGCGAATAGTAGATGCCGCGCGGGTCCTTGTGGTCTTTGCCCGCCTCGACCGCGGCGCGCGCCGCGTCGAGTTTCTGCGCCAGTTCTTCGAGTGACGCAGCCACTATCGCCAGCGTGTGCACTCCTTCGCCGCGCCCCTCTTCCCAATAAACGGCCGCCGCCAGGTCTCCCAACAGCGGCTGCGCGCCCTGCTCCAGCGCGGACCGCACCTTGGCCAGCGAAGCCAGCAGGTCGGCCGAAGATTTTTTGCGCCACAGGAACAACTCCACGGGCCAATCGCGGAATGAGCTTTCTTCGGGCGCCGAGCCGTCCGGCAATTCGAACTCTTCCAGCACGGCGTGAAAATTAGTGCCGCCGAAGCCGAAAGCGCTCACGCCCGCGCGCCGCGGAGCGCCATCGGGCCGCTTCAGCCAGGGCCTGGATTCCGTGTTGACATACATGGGGCTGGAATCGAGGCCGGCCTTGGCATTCGGCTTGGTGACGCCGAGAGTGGGCGGCAGCGCGCGGTGACGCATGGCCATAATCGCCTTGATCATGCCGGCGAATCCCGCTGCACATTTGGTATGCCCGACCATGCTCTTGACGGAGCCGAGGGCGATCGTGCGATCCGGCGCGCCCTTCTGGCGGAAGTAAGTAGTGAGTGATTCGGCCTCCGTGCGGTCTCCAACCACGGTGCCGGTGCCATGAGCTTCCATCAGGCCGACGGTAGCCGGATCGAAGCCGGCCTTGCCATAAGCGCGCTCGAAGGCGCGTATCTGGCCGATGGGGCGCGGCGCGGTGAGCCCTTTGTCCTTGCCGTCGCTCGAGGCCCCTACGCTCTTGATCACGCCGTAGATCTTGTCGCCCTCGAGCAGCGCATCATCCAGCCGCTTGAGGACGGCCACAGCCAGGCCCTCGCTGATCACGATGCCGTCGGCGGTGTCGTCGAACACGCGCGGCTGGCCGGTGGGCGAGAGCGCCTGTGTCTTGCTGAAGCAGAGGTAAGTGAACGCCGTCTGCATCAGATCGGTGGCCGCCACCACTGCCACGTCGCTTGAACGCGTCTCCAGTTCGGTCACCGCGTGCCGCAGCGCCGCCAGGCCGGTCGCGCAAGCCGCGTCCACGATGAAGTTGGTGCCGCCGAAATCGAACCGGTTGGCGACGCGCCCTGCCACTACATTGAGCAGCAGCCCGGCGAAAGAATCTTCCGTCCACTCGGGAAGGCTGGCGCCCAGCTTTTCGATGAGGCCCGCCGAATCCGCCAGCGTGCCGCCCGCCTGGTCGACATAAAACGGCAGCAGTGAGCGGAAGCCGTAAGCCATGCCTAATTCGCCCACCCCGCCCCCGGTGCCCACCACGCAGCAGGTGTTTTCTCGCTTGAAGCGGCGCTCGTCGTAGCCCGCGTCGGCCAGCGCGCGCTGCACGAATTCGAGGGTGACGAGCTGCATCGGCTCGATCGAGGGCAGCGAGGCCGGCGGCATGCCGAATTTCAACGGGTCCACCGTAACGTCGCCGAGGAAGCCGCCCCACTTGGAATAGATCTTGTCCTTCGCGCGGCGGTCGGCATCGAAATAGACATCCGGGTCAAAGCGCTCCTTGGGAACCTCGCCGATGGCGTAGCGCTTGTTGAGGATGTTCTGCCAGTACTCGCGCAGGTCGGCCGCTTTGGGGAAGATGCAGGAAATACCGACGACGGCGATATCCGAATCCGGGAATCGGGCGTCGCGCCGATACTCGGCCAGCAATTCGGTGACGCGCTGGTTGAGTATGGCGCCGCCGGAGGCGACGTCGCGATGCAGCAGTTCGACCGGAACCACCTGGTGGCGCAGCGCGGCCACCTGGCCGATCATGAACATGCCTTCCCTGCGGATGGTTTCGGCGTCGGCTTGCTGATAGACGGGCTTCGCCCCCGGGCTGTCGCGGCGCACAATGCCTTTGGAGGCGATGCGCAGGCGCCCCAGGTTCAAGCCTTCCAACTGCTCGCGAATCTCCTCCTTGGGACGTCCTTCCTGCAGCAGGCGGGTCTTGAGATCGGCGAAGGCGCGCGCGAAATCCGATTGCGCGCAGCGCGTGGCGTGACCGACGCCGGATTCCACCAGCACCGTCTCACGGCAGGCGATCGCCTCTTCCTGGAATGTGGCCGTGATGGCGCGGGTCTCGACGATCTCGCGCGTAAAGAGATATGCGGTGCCGAGAATCACGCCGACGCGCACGCCCCGTTCGGCCAGCGGCGCGGTAATGGCCGCCACCATGGCGGTAGAGAGCGCGTCATGCACGCCGCCGGCGAAAACGAAGTGATACTCTTCGCCCTTGGTGTTGGAGCCGGCGCCGCGCAGGTGATTCAGAATCACCCGCACCATCTGCTCCCAAAGCACGAAGCTGGAACGCGGTCCCACGTGGCCGCCGCATTCGCGGCCCTCGAAAATCACTCGGCGCGCGCCGCTTTCGAGAAAATTGCGCAGCAGTTCCGGCGAAGGCACGTGGAGATAAACATGGGTGCCATCGGCCTCGAACTGCTTGGCCATATCGGGGCGGCCGCCGGCGATGATGGCGTAAGGCGGCCGGTACTTGCGGACTTCCGCCAACTGTTCATCGCGCAATTCCTTGGGAACGAAGCCTAGAATGCCGACTCCCCACGGAATGTCGCCCATTTTGCGCTTGGTTTCGTCCAATAACTTGGCGACCTCGGAGCCGCGCATCAGGGCGAGAGCCAGAAACGGCAGCCCGCCGCCCGAGCCCACCGCCAGGCAGAAGTCCGCGTTGTCGCTGACGCGCGTCATCGGCCCCTGCAGCACGGGAAAGCGCGTGCCGTGGGATAGCGCGAGAGGCCCGTTCTCACCCAGCGAGTTGTAGCGCGCCGCCACACGAACCTGGCGCGAAGCCTCCCGGCGGATGGCGCGCAGAATTCCTTTGACCGTGCGGAACTGCTGCGAAAGGTAGGCAGCGAATGCCGCGTCCTGCCCCAACAACAGCAATTCGTGGCGCCGCGCGCGTTCGGCCACCGCCGACCGCCACTGCGCCAGCGCCTCCTGGGAGGAAGCGGCGCCGATGGCGCTCGATTCTTCCATCTTTTTGAGATCGAAATACGCCGTTTCGCCGACCCGCGAGTAGGCTCGGTAGCGTGCGCTCGATTCCTGGCCAAGCAGCGCCGTCTCGCTGCCATCCATGCGGCTAATGCGTGCTTTCACGGCCTCCGGCAGCGACGATTCTTCGGCCAGGGCCAGTTGCCAGTCGAGTGCGATACCCGCGCCTGCGGCCAGACACGCGGCCGCCGAATGCAGTCCAATACCGCCGCGCGCGATCACCGGGACCGAAACGTGGGGCAGAATGTGCTGCAGCAGGATGAATGTGGTTTCCTCCCCCACTCGCCCGCCGCTTTCGCTCCCCTTTGCCACCAGCGCATCGGCGCCACATTCCGCCGCGCGCCGCGCTTCGCTGAGCGATGTCGCCTGGACCATGACCTCGAGTCCGTGCTCGCGGCACCATGCGATGGATTCATGCAGATCGGAGACGGCCGCGTCTTCCAGCACTATCAGGCCCAATCCGCGGCCCAGTGCGGGGGCGACCAGCGTTTTCGCGGCCGTGTCGAGGATGGGAATCGCGACGCCGAAGCCGGCGCCCGAGGCGATCAGCTCATCCAGTGCGCCCCGTGCGATGTCTTCACCGAGGCAGGCGAGCGGCAGCACGCCCGTTGTTTCCTCGCGGCTGGCGGCAATTAGAACAGCGGTTTCGGCAAACCCCTCCGGGGCAAATACCACCGTCCTCCGGCAAACTGACATCGCATCCTCCAAGAACTGGCTCGCTCGCAACTTGCGCGCTGCTCCCGTGCCACTGAGTGTCTAATTGGCTCGATTTCGAGCGCAAATGAGGTCAACTACCAGGTGACGCTTCAGAAGCAACACGGATTCCCCGTCTGCGGCCGTCTGGCCAACAGTTTTCTAACTCTAAGACAAATATGCAGATAAGTCAACTCATTTTTGGTTATTGGGCCGATAATCGGTACCAGAACGCCCCCCAACAGACTACGTGGTTTGGTGGATTATGGGGCCGATTCGTTTCGCTTTGCGGCCGCTGATAACCGAATCTTGACGGCTGGCAGTACTACTTTGCGCATTTCAGCCGCGTTTGCTTGAACTGGCGCAGCCGTTCCGCTATCCTCAAAGGCTCGCCATGAAAGGGCAGAATTTCGTTACAATCGTCTTCGATAGCTGCCGGTTCGATTCGTTCTTGGCCGCCAAGCCGAAAACGATTCTGAAACTGGGCGTCCTGGAAAAACGCTATTCCTACGCCTCCTGGACCGCGCCTTCCCACTACAACCTCCTGATGGGATTAATGCCCCATTCTTCGCCCGCTCACGTTTACGCTTCTGAGTACTACAAGCGGGATTTCGTTAAATACACCGAGCGCCTGGGGCTGGCGGATTTCGAATTCAAGTCCCTGCTACCGCAGCTTTATCTACCGCTATTGCTCAAGCAGCAATTGGGATTTCGAACCCACGCCATGGTTTCCATGCCGGTGCTGAACCCGAAAACGATCCTCAACCAGGGGTTCGACAGCTTCCGCCTGATGCCCAAGCACAACGATATGCGCGCCATGGTGGGGGAGATGACGTTTTCCGAAGAGCAGCCCTCCTACTACATGCTGAATGTCGGCGAGACCCATTATCCGTACGCTTTGCCGGATGAGCCGCCCGACACCTGGCCGCGCATCCATGGCATTCACGGGGTGTTCAAGCACCTGGATGAGCACGTGGTAGGCGGCAAGTTGGTGGAAGAAGGCGCAGCGGAAGGCTTCTTCGATGCAGCGAAAATGGAGGAACTCCGCCAGCGCCAGATTCGATCGGTGCAATATCTGGACCAGGTAGTGGAAGAGCTATTCGACCGCGTGCCCGCCAATACCTGGATCACCATCCTGGCCGACCATGGCGACGCGTTCGGCGAGAACGGCTACTTCGGACACGGGCCCGTGTACCACGACAAGGTGTTCGAGGTGCCCTTTATCGAGGGAAAACTGCGCTAAGCGCGCCGCTCCGGGTTTTCGGACACATACTCAGCGTCAGCGCGCGTCCGAAGCGGGATGCCTGGGCGCCTGGAGGTCCATTGGTGGGGTGAGCCTTTCCTAGCACTCGTCCCCGCACGAGGTCGATCAATCTCGGCGGCGGAGCGGCCGGAAGACTAGCGCTTGCGGCGCACCAGAGCAAGGCCCACTAAACCGATACCAAACAGGCCTATCGTGGCCGGTTCGGGAACCGAGGTCGCAAACGTGCCATCGAGCTCGACGTTCATGTCGGCGCCTTTATTCCAGTTGCCATCGGTCAACGGGTCAGAGACTAAGCAGGGCTGCGTACTGGGGAGGCCGTCGTAGGAGTCGTCGTAACTGCACCGGAGATAGGAATCCAGGCCGGAATCGCTCTGGTTCGAGCCGGAAAGGCCGGGATTGGAATACTCGTTATACCAGTATCCGTAGCCGGTGTCCGGGTTCATCATACAGTCCTCGCCCGCGCTGTCGTCGTTGGCGCAGGCCGCGGGGAGTGCCGGGCCGCCGGGATAGTAACCCAAGCCAGTCACCGCGAAATCGTAGGTCACGCCGGCCGCCAGGTTCAGGTCGAGGCCGCTGAAGGAAAGCTGCCAGAGGGGAAAAAACGAACCCTGGTTATTAGGATCCTCGAATCCTTGGCCATTGGAGTAAGTCAGGTTGAGAGCGCTGATATCCGAGTTGCTCGTGCCCACCGCATTCGGATCGCTGGCCACATCGAACGAAGAGTCGAACGAACCCGTGTCGAGCAGCGTCCAGGCGCTGCTGCCGCTGAGACCCGGATCTACGCGGAACCAAAGCGAGACCGAAGACATTTCCAGGCCAAGCGCCTGGTTGCCCAAGGGGTCCAGCGTGCCCGTAGCCGGCGACGCCCAGGATAGCGCCTGGGAAGCTACCATCCAGGTGGTCATCGTGCTGACGTTGGCGCTCGCTGAGAGGGTGACCGTGTCGCCATCCATCGCGGCAAAGGGACCATCGGTGGGAAAAGGGTCGCTTTCGCCGAAAGCGATGTTACTGCGGAATGCACCACCGTCCAGATATGAGTTCACATTCGCGGTCGGCAGAGCTTGTGTGTAAACGATCGTACTCGCCGAGGCGCAAAGGCTCAACAGCGCTGCTAGAATTGCGGATAAGCCAATCTTCTTCATTTCCCATTGCCCCCCGAAACCGAGAACTGCACAAAAACTCCCCGAGAATAAGAATTCAGTGGGCGCCTTCCTGCGACGCTTACCGGATTATTCTACCGGCGGGTCCACCGCGATGCAAGGGAATGGGGGTCCTCCCAGTCCCATAACTACCGCAGATTTTACAAGGGCGGTACTAGTATTTACAAAATTTGTTACTCGCGGCGCAAAATGCCTCGTTGCTCCAGTTCCAGCAAGAGACCGGAGGGCTCTCCCGGGTCCCCGGAGAACTCAAGAAAGCGATCCGGACCAGCCAATTCGCGAATGCTCGCCTCGATCCCTGCCCCTTCGGCGGCGCAGAGCAAAATCAAGCCCGCTCCCAGACAGGTTTCCACCATCCGCGGCAACAGGTCACCTTCCCGCGCCGCGTCAAGCACCATCACCAGGGCGCCGGCGTCAAACAAGGCGCGTTCCAGTCTGCATGCGGCATCGAGACCCAGCGGGACCCACACGGCAGCGGCCAGATGGCCCGTGCGGGCATGCCGTTCGGCGGGTGTGACGCGTTCCGCCGCCGTCATCGCCGGCAATCCGCTTTCGTGGGCCGGCCGCCCGGTGATCATCCCCGCCGCGACCGTCTCATTGGACAGCGGGTCAATGAGGATGAAGGCTCCGGTGGCCCGGTTCCGGCGGTAGGGATCGACGAAGAGCGGCTTGCGCGTTTCGATCACCGCCGCGCCGATGTCGTTGAGGCGAAGCTCGTTGGCTTCCTGCTTCTCGAGCGTATTGACGTCAATCCGGTAGCGAATAGCGCGTACCCGCGCTTTCACTTCCTGGGTGGTGTGCTTCACCAGGTATTCGCGCCGCTCGTCGAGGGGCGTCTGGCTCATCCAGACCAGGCGCGCGTCCACCGTGCGCGCGACCTGCGGTGCGTGCGAGGGGTGCACCAGCATGTCGCCGCGGCTGATGTCCAGCTCATCCTCCAGGCACACGGTCACCGAGAGAGGCGCAAACGCCTTGGGCAAATCGCCGTCGAAAGTGCTGATTGATTTGATCCGCGAAGTGCGCCCGGAAGGCAGCACCATGACGGCATCGCCGGGCGTGAGCGTTCCCGAGGCCACCTGTCCCGCGTAGCCGCGGAAACTCTGATCCGGACGGATGACGCATTGCACAGGGAAGCGCATCTCCATCAGGTTGCGGTCGCTGGCAATGTGGACGTTCTCGAGGTGGTGCAATAAGCTCTCGCCCTGAAACCAGGGCATATTCGGGCTCTTCTCGACCACGTTATCGCCCAGCAGAGCGCTGATGGGAATGAAATGCAGGTCACAGGCGGGCAACTGCGCCGCAAATCGGGTGAACTCCTCCTCGATACCCTCGAACACCTTTTGGCGCCAGTCCACCAGGTCCATCTTGTTGACCGCCACTACAATGTGAGGCGTTCCCAACAGAGAAGCAATGAAGGCGTGGCGGCGCGTTTGCGCCAGCACGCCATGACGCGCATCCACCAGCACGATGGCCAGATTGGCGGTGGAAGCGCCGGTAGCCATATTCCGCGTATACTGTTCGTGGCCGGGCGTATCGGCAATGATGAATTTGCGCTTGGGGGTGGCGAAATAGCGGTAGGCAACGTCAATCGTGATGCCCTGCTCGCGCTCCGCGCGCAGCCCGTCGGTGAGCAGCGCGAAGTCCATCGTGCCGGTAGTCTGGCTGGAACGCGCCTTCAGCACTGAGGCCAGTTGATCTTCATAGACGCCCTTGGAATCGAACAACAGCCTGCCGATCAGAGTGCTCTTGCCGTCATCCACGCTGCCCGCCGTGGAGAAGCGCAACAATTCCTTTTCTTCGTCGTGCCGCAGGAAGGTTGCAAACGCCTCCGCACGCGCAGCCTGCGGTTCCCCGCCTATCACCAGGGACAGATCTTTTCTGCCACCGTTCGGAAGCGGAGCGCGCGCTGCGCCGGCCGCGCCCGATTGTCCCGCCAAGGGCCCGACAGCGCTCATTAGAAGTACCCTTCCCTTTTCTTGATCTCCATCGAGCCTTCCTGGTCGTGGTCGATCACGCGATTTTCCCGCTCCGACCGCCGGAACATCATCATCTCCTGAATAATCTTCGGCACCGTGTCGGCCTGCGACCGGATGGCGCCGGTGCAAAAAGTGCACCCGAGCGAACGCATGCGGCACATCACCATCTCCGGTTTTTCCCCGGGAAGCAGCGGCATGCCGTGTTCGACTGCGATCAGAGTTTCGCCCCGCACCGCCATCGGCCGCTTCTTGGCGTAATACAGCGGAACAATCGGAATGTTCTCGAGGTGGATGTACTCCCACACGTCCAGCTCGGTCCAGTTCGAGAGCGGAAACACACGGATGCTCTCGCCCTTATCGACGTGGCTGTTGAAGAGGTTCCACAGCTCGGGCCGCTGGTTCTTGGGATCCCACTGGCCGAAGCTGTCGCGGAAAGAGTAGACGCGTTCCTTGGCGCGCGACTTCTCCTCGTCGCGGCGCGCGCCGCCAAAGGCCGCATCATAGCCGCCGGCGGCCAGAGCATCGAGTAGAGCGCGCGTCTTCAACTGCCCGCAACACTTCTGGGTTCCCAGCTTGAAAGGGCTGGCGCCGTCTTCGATGGCTTTGCGATTGGTGTGAACGATCAACTTCGCGCCGATGGAGGCGCAGAAGCGGTCGCGAAACTCGATCATCTCCTCGAACTTGTAGGTGGTGTCGATGTGCAGCAGCGGGAAGGGAATCCTACCGGGATGAAAGGCCTTCTGCGCCAGGCGCACCATGACCGAGGAGTCCTTGCCGATGGAGTAAAGCATCACCGGCTTCTGAAACTCCGCAGCCACTTCACGAATGACGTGGATGCTCTCGGCTTCGAGCGCCCGCAAATGAGTCAGAAACAGGTCAGCGCTCATGATGCCTTCCTCATGGCCAGGTGGGCCGTTTTCATGTCTTCGAGAACCGTGTAGGGAACCCGCAAGGCGCCGTTCCTGCCTGTGCCTAGCGCGATGCCCGGTTTGGTGGCGCCGTGGAAATCCGAGCCGCCGGTCACCGCCAATCCCATACGGCGGGCCAACCGCGCGTACAATTCCATCTGTTCCGCCGTGTGCTCGCTGTAGTAAACCTCGATACCTTCCAGGCCAACATCCACCCAGCGTTCCAGCAGTGCCGCGAGCGACGCGGAATCGCGCTGCGGCAACCGACACGGATGGGCCACGACCGGCAGGCCGCCGGCGGCCCGTATGCGCCTGATCGCCTCTTCCGGCGTGGGCTCGTCGCGCTCCACAGCCGCCTGAGCATGATCGGCCAAGTACAGGTCGAACGCTTCCTGCCGTGAACGCACGTACCCTTTGCGCTCGAGAACCTGCGCGAAATGCGGGCGGCCCGTCAAGTTGCGTCCCACCGACTGCACTTCATCCAGTGTAATGACTACCCCAAGCGACTGCAGCTTGCTCACCAGGGCGAGGTTCCGCCGCCGGCGCCCGTCCTGCTGCGTGCGGAGCCAATGGCGGAAATCGCGCGTCGGCGCACTCTCCGGGAAATACCCCAGCAGGTGAATCGAGGGAGGACGCCTTTCGCCCGCCTGCTGTGCCGGCCTTGAGCTCAGCTCAATCGCGCACAGCAGCTCGAGGCCCATTTCTGCGGCCACGGCCTCGGCCATATCATAGCCGGCTAAAGTGTCGTGATCGGAAATCGCCAGCGCTTCCAGCCCAATGCGGCAAGCCTCTTGCACCAACTCTTGAGGCGTCAAGCTGCCGTCGGATTGGTCGGTGTGACTGTGCAGGTCAATCATAACAGCCCAGCCGTTTCCTTGCTGCCAAAACCACAGGCAAACACCGCTGCCTCGGGCGCCAGACCTGCGACATTGAGCAGGCAAGCCTCCACAGCCTTGACTGAATTGACTATCGTCGGCGGCAGGAAAAACGAGGCCCGCTGGGTCCGGCTGAGTGCTTCACCGCACCTGCCCGTTAGGGAAAAGACTAATCCTGCCCCAAGAATTATCAGCAAAAGGCTCATCCACCCCTCCGAAAGGTGATGATGACTGTCTCTTTGATAACTGCCTGGTAGTGAGGCCCCTTACTTGGTGGCTTATTAGAAATACCGCAGAAACGGGTCAGGTGTCAACCTGTGTCCGCGCCCGCTTAGTGCCATTCCACACTTTTGTTTATTGGTATCTTATTGTAAATAAAAGAAATGGCCAAAAGATACCGACCCACCGAGCTGGGTACCATAACCGGCTGTGACGAGATTTTCGACAGAGCTAGCGTGGCACGGCAGTGATGTTGTACCCATCCACCACAATGGCGGGGGGCTCACCGCGCCCATCCGCCTGGTTCAACCTGGTGACAATGGTGCGCCGTTCGCCCGGCATCAAGGCGACGTAATTGTCGCTATACAGTGCTGGCAGAATGCGGTCGCCGGTCTGCGCGCGCACCGCCTTCGCGCGGACCATCAAAGCCGGCTGCTGCGAAGCATTATGCAGCTCGGTCGTCAGAATCCATCCGGTCCCCTGCTGTTCCACCCTGGTTGAGGTTTCCACGGTGGCGTTAGGCAGCGTGCGAATCGCGCGGAAATTGTTCTCCTCCGTGCCCCGCAGATAGAAGTTCTCTGAGACCATGCTCTCGCCCCGGCGCAACCTCAGGCGGATGAAATGCACCGGCGTCAGCTTGGCTGGAAATTCGAGGTGGAGGGGAGTGCTCTCGCTATCCTCGGCGCTATCGACGGAGGCGGTCTTGCTCCAGACCACCGCCCCATCCATGTTGATCAGCTCGGCGACGGCGGTCAGGCCCTTGGCATCGCCGCCGCTGTAGTTAACTACCTCGACGTTGTCGGTGACAGGATTCCACTGAATGTGCAGCGGCTCCGAGCCCTTCTTGGCGCCGAAGTAGCCGGCCGTGGGGTCGAAGTAGTAGTCGTACGTCTGCCAGACGAAGGAGGGCCAGCACGGATGGCTCATCCACAAGAGAACGCCCATCCGGTTCTTTCCTTGCGCTTCGAACATGGCGCGGTAGCCGTCGTAGTTGACGAACTGCGCCAGTTCGACCCAGTTTTCGACGTTGGCCGCGCCGCCGTAGTTCTTCTCGATCATCTCGCGGAACGATGCGCCGCCCTGCGCGCCTCCCAGGCTGAAATCGTGCATGCCCCAGACATCGCCCTGCGGCCAGCGGGCTTCTTCAGGCATCATCGCGCGCAAGCTGTCCATGGTGACGATGTTGGGCATGCCGAGCTCGCTCGAAAGCTTGGTGGTGGCCCTTTGCGTGAAATAAAAGCGCGGCGACATGGCTTGATAAGGGCCGTGGCCGGTGACTACGTCGTCCGCCGAGCTGGGAATGTAATGAATGGCGGGATCGAGTTCGGCGAGAATGCCGCGGAGGCCGCGCTCGATCGGATCGGAAGGGTATCCCTCATTGCGGCCGACAAAGAGGCCGATCGACGGGTGGTGTCGCATGCGCAGCACATAATCGCGCGCGTTGGCCAGGAACATCCCTGTGTCGTCGGGATCCGGACCATCCCAGGGGTTGGCCAGCCAGAAATCCTGCCAGAC
>Ga0335078_10014548_pt1 | contig 11672 bp, 22 predicted proteins | sample Lox_Sample_32_FD_206711 | JGI IMG/M metagenome (GOLD analysis project Ga0335078, IMG submission 206711) | Soil microbial communities from Loxahatchee National Wildlife Refuge, Florida, United States - Lox_Sample_3.2 | ecosystem: Environmental > Terrestrial > Soil > Wetlands | place: USA...
GCAGCACCTCGGGCGGGGCCGGGGCTAACGGCCAGGTGAAGGTCACCTACACCGGGACGGCCCCGCCGATCATGTTCTCGGTCGCGTCGGCGGCTGGTACGGACCAGTTCGGAACTGCCTACCCCGCCGGCCACTCCTCGTTCAGCCTGGCCGGGCAGTCCGCCCCGAGCGCGGTGGCAGGCAGGGCGGTGGTGTACGCCACGTCCACCGACCACCTGGCCTATGTGGACCCGAGCGGTGCGCCGTGGATCACCGGCATGGTCTCGGTCGCCGGCTCGGCACTGCCGCAGACGATCTCCTCAACCGGCGCTACCGCGATCACCGGGTGCGTCACGCCCACCCTGACGCCGGGCGCTTACCGATTCCGGGCGGTGGTCGTGTTCAAGGGCGGCTCGGCGGCGGGCACCGCCAACTGGGGCGTGGCCTGGTCAGGCAGCAGCAGTTCGTACAGCATCATGGGCATCTTCGGGCCACCCATTACCTGCGGCGTGCAGGTCGCCGCGCTGTCGCCAGTCGATTCCGGGACCCTGGCCACGACCAACCAGAGCGGGATCATCGAAGGCAGGTTCACCGCTAGCACAGCAGGCACCCTGACCTTGCAGTGCGCCGAGGGCACGTCGGGGGACACGGTGATCGTGGCGTTCGCCTACATGGACGTGTACCCCGTCAATTAAGGAGGGCAGTGATATGCCTATCAAGATCGAGCGCAAGCTGAAGGCCGAAGCGCGCAGGAAGCACCTCGGCAAGAAGCGCACGAATGCCTACGTCTACGGCACGCTGGCCAAGATCAAGAAGCGTGGCCGGTGACACGCTATTGAGTTGTCAAGAAACTAAGCAGCCCCGGGGCGCGTCCCGCGTGAGGGACCTTCCCCGGGGCTGAAGCTAGCTGTTAGTTGCAGGTCCAGCCGTCCCAGAAGTTCCAGCTACCGCCGAGAAGCTGGCAGGCGGCGGGCGGGCTGGACTTGGATGCCTCGGCGCTGGCCACATGGATAAATCCGTAGAGAGCCAGCACGGCGACGGCAATCAGGATCAGCACAGTGCGCAGATTGTGATCGGGCCGGACGTGGGCCAGCGGTGGCGCGGGGCACTGCCCGTTCAGGTGGTTGGCGTAGGGAGCCCCGCAGAGGAAGCAGGGGCCTGCTGGCGTGGTCACGACTGCTCCTCCCTGATCTTCCTGTCCCACTCGGCCAGATCGTCGCGGAGCTTGACCCGGAGATCCCCGGCGCTGTCGGCCTCCAGCGTCCAGAGGGCGTCCCCGATGCGCCACGCCCGCCACTGCCGTCCGGCCGTGTAGCTGATGACGTAGCGGTCCCCGAATCGGCACCGCAGGTCGTAGAGATCGGTTGCCTCGGCGGCGGTCATGTTGTAGCGGCTGGGTTCCGTATGATGATCCACAACCCCTCCTAGTAGGGGCCAGACCCCCGGGCCAACCCGAAGCTGATCCTTCGGGCCGGGGGTCGCTTGCTTCCTACCTTAACCCGGCTGGTCTCGGATTATTCCGGCACGTTTGAGGTCGTGGCCAGATGGTTAGCCTGACGATCATGATTGATCCGACCGCGCGGCTGCCGCCCTACCGCCAGCTGGCCGAGATCGTGGTGACCAGGATCAAGGCGGGCATCTACCCGAAGGAATCCAGGCTGCCGTCCGAGACCGAGTTCATGGAGGAGTTCGAGTTGGGCCGGTCCACCGTGCGGCGCACCATGGCCTACCTGCGGGAGACGGGGATCGTGGAGACCGTGCCGACGCGGGGCACCTACGTGCTGTGAGAGGGGAAATCGATCTTGGGCTAGGGACTTGACACTGTGATGCACCTATCTAGTAAAATCAGAGTGTGAACACAGTACGGACCAGGGAGGACACGATGAGGGCACTGATCGCGGCCAGGCTCAGCCGGAAGCAGAAGAACGGTGACGAGGGCATCGGCCTGGACACTCAGGACCAGCGGTCCCGGGAGTTCGTGGACCGCATGGGCTGGGACCTGGCCGGGGTGGCCCGCGACACGATCAGCGGGGCCAAGGCCCCGGTTGAGCGCAAAGACCTGGCCCGCTGGCTGACCGATGCTGCCCTGCTGGCCAGCTATGACGTGATCGTGGCCTACAAGTCCGACCGGCTGTCTCGTGGCACCCAGGAGGACTGGTCCCGGATCGAGACCTGGGCATCCGACCACGGCAAGACCCTGGTCATGGTGGACTCCTCCACCGGCATCCGGTACCCGGCCCGCGATGACAGCGATTACTGGCAGTGGACCGCAGCCAAGCGCCAGGCCCGCCAGGAGTGGGAAGCCATCCGGGAGCGCATCGGCCGGGCGCACACCGCCATCAAGGCCAACGGCGGCCTGATCGGGCGCAACCCGTTCGGCTACGCCATCGAGGGCGACAGGTACAACAAGATGCTGATCATCGATGAGGCCGAGGCCCGGGTCATCCGCGATGCTGCCCGCATGTACCTGGACGGCCAGACCCTTCAGGCCATCTGCGACAGGTTTAACGACACGATGTCTTTGAGTCGCAGCGGTGCGCAGTGGTCACCCAAGACGCTCTCCCAGGTACTGCGGTCCGAGACCACGCTGGGACGGTTCGAGCGCTACGGCATGGTGCTGAAGGCCGACCCGATCCTGGACCGCAAGACCTGGCAGGCCGTGGCGGACCGGATGGACGGGCGGGCGCACCGCAAGGGCATCACCCAGGCCGAGCAGCCCGCGCTGCTCACCTCGCTGATCTTCTGCGGGAAGTGCTACAAGCCGATGTACCGGATCAACAGCGGCACGGGTGCCTACTACTGCCGCCGGGGCTGCCGCAGCTACGTGCTGTGCGCCGAGGCGGACCGGCTGGCCGAGATCTACGTGCTCCAGCGGTTCGGGGCCAACCCCCGCACCGAGACGGCCACCATCCCCGGACGCAACCATGATGACGAGATCGCGGACGTGAAGGCGGACATGGCCGTGGCGCTGAAGGCCGAGGACTGGGAGAAGATCGCGGAACTGAAGGCCGAGCTTGACCGGCTCCGCTCCCTGCCCGCCGAGCCCGACCGCGTGGTGCAGGTGCCCGTCCGCGATGCTGACGGCAACGTGGAGACGGTGGCCAGCCACTGGGCGGCCTCGGATGTGGCGGCCCGCCGGCTGCTGCTGACGGGCATCCTGAACGCCTACTACGCCCCCGGCTGGGAGTCGGTGCGGTTCACCTCCGGTGGCCTGAGCCCGCAGGAGGCGGTGGCCAGCCTGACCGCTGCCTAGATGGTGGTTACCAGCATCAACGGGCACCCCTGCGCAGGGGTGCCCGTTCCTATATGCCCAGGGTTCTGCTGTAAAGTGGTGATATAAACCAATTGGCCCCCGGCCATCTTGGGAGGGAGGACCGGGGGCCACTAGCACCTACACGACGAGGAGTCGTCTATGGACAGGATACCGCAAACCATCCAGCATGACCCAATTCCTCCCGAAGTATGCCAGCGCTGCCGCGTGATCATCGAGACGGACCGGTTATCGAGGCGGACCGGCTGGGGCCTGGCCAGCGTCTGGGATCTGATCAACAAGCACCGGTACGCCGCAGCCCGGCAACGGCTAGACAACGCCCGCGCCTGCCATGAGCAGGTCGTAGCGTGACCCTCGGCCTGAAGTACCTCGATCAACTGGACGACACCCCGCTGGAGTACCTGGTCGAGGGCATCCTGCCCAGGGCCGGCAAGGTGATGTTCACCGCCTACGCCAAGTCCGGCAAGACCACCACCACCCTGCACCTGATCAAGTCGCTGACGCGCGGCACGCCGTTCCTCGGGCGGGACACCAAGCAGGTCGAGGGCACGGTCGTCTACATGAACCTGGAGCTTCGGGAGAACAACCTGCTTCAGTACGCCAAGGACGCGGGCCTGTCGCTGACCGGCCGGCGGCTGCTGGTCTCCCAGATGCTGGGCCAGGCCCGGCGGGTCGCCAGCATGTTCATCCCGCTGGATGAGCTACGCACCGCCGACCAGCAGGATGACCACCAGGATGCCATCGATGACCTGCGCAAGGCCGACTGCCAGGTGCTGATCATCGACTGCTTATCCTCAGTCACCTCGGTGCTGGGCGACACCGACAGCAACGATGACATGCGCCGGGTGCTGGAGCAGATCGACGCCACGGCCCAGGAGGCCGGGGTGGAACTGCTGATCGTCGTGCATCACACCGGGCATGAGGACAAGACCCGGGCGCGCGGCGCGTCGGCCCTGATCGACTGGCCGGACGTGACATGGAACCTGATGCGCGCGGCCAGCGATGACTGCACCCTCACCGTGGGCGGCCGGATCGAGGAGGCCAAGATCGGCTTCCGGCTGGACAAGGACAAGAACCTGCTGGTTCCCACGGCCAAGGCCCAGGTGGATGACCTCGGCTCGGAAATCATCCGGCTCAGGCGCGTGGAGAAACTGACCGAGCGGGAGATAGCTAACCAGCTGGGCAAGAACCAGTCCACCATCCATCGCAGGCTTCAGAGGTATGGGGAATCTTGATGCGCATCATGATGCGCTTGATGCACGCATCAAGGTCTTTTGATGCAATGCGATGCGCGCCCTATAGGGGCGCATCATGCATCAGACCCGGATCAGGGGTTAGAGAAGGAGGAAGGAGGGCTGGCTCAGGGCCTGCTGGCTATTACTAACCCGGCTGGGTGATCCCGTAAAATATAGGAGTACCCGCAAAGCAAGGAGAACAGGTTGACCAGGTTACCAGTAGTTGTCAGTGATGACAGCATCCGCCGTCGCGGGCAGGGACGGGCGGCAACTGTCCCGTGGCCCGAGGAATGGTTTGACGGCCAGACCAGGCTGGTCCCCGATGAGTACATCAAGAATGAGATGGGCTACGTCAACGGGGCCAGCTTCCGGTCGGCCTTCCAGTACCGATGCACTAACCGTGGGCTCCGGCCCCGGATGAGCAAGTACCCGGATGGCCAGGCCATCAGGGCCGACAAGAAGACCAGTGCATCAGGCTGACTTCCTCGGCCAGGTGTTCCGCATCTGCGCCGAGCACCGCGTGCTGCATCACTGGTGCGCCGATGCCCGCCGCTGCCTGGGCACCCGGGGCATACCCGACCTGATCTTGTGCGGCTCGCACCATGTCATCTTCCGGGAAGTCAAGCAGGATTCCCACGACTCCCCGTCCAGTTACCAGGTCACCTGGCTGTACGCCCTGCGGGGGGCCGGGATGGACACCGGAGTCTGGCACTACGCCGACTTAGACAACGGCACCGTCGAGCGGGAGATCGGGGCGCTCAATCATGCGTAAGGAAAGGCTGGCCAAAGGCTGTGCCATCGGTGCCGTGGTCTTCCTGGAAATCGACCGGCAGCGTGGCCTGAAACGGGAGCAAGAAGCAGTCTGGCGTGCCGCGTCCGGCTGCCAGTCGCCCGCTCGGCGGGCGAGAGTGACGCATCCAACTTGGCCCCGCTGCCGAAAACTGCACCCCCATAATTGCGCCTGGCACCCGGTAAACTGGATATATGCCACGCGGAGCCGCACCACCATGGAAAGCGAGGGCTCCTCACACCGAGGAAGCGCGCCCTTACTTCCTGGCTGCGGTGGGCGTGCCGAGAAACACCCCGCTGCTGTGGACGGGGCTTAAATCCCGCGCTGATGTTAAGCAGATGATCCGGGGCTTATACAACAACGCCACCCGGCACGACCCGGCGGTGAGCATGCCGATGCCCGAGGTCATCGAGAACCAAGACGGGACCTTCACCATCAAGTTCTACCTGGTCGATAAGGAACACGGCCGGGCGCATGTTGTCACCACCTACGGCGAGGACCGGAGTGGCTGGCCCTACGACCCGAGAAAAAAGGGACGCGACTAAATGACTTACTGCCCGGAATGCGGTGCAGCCACCGAAGGTGGCTCCCACGCCGATGACACCCAGATGCTCGGCCGGGACGCGGTGAAGATCGCGCAGATCAACGCCGAGCGGGACATCAAGCTGGCCCGCATCGCGGCCAAGATGAACGACGAGGACCAGCAGGTGGACCTGGCCGTGGCCGAGACCGCCGCCGCCGTGCTGGCCGCCGAGGTGCATGAGGGCGCGATCACCGGCGACGTTGCTGCGGAACAAGAGCCCGCCGCGCCTGTCGTCGTCGTGGACGCCCCGCCCGAGCACCACGAGCACGAGGACCACGCCCCGGCTCCCGAGCCGGCACAGGAGCACTCAGAGCCGCCGGCCGGGGGCTCAGAGCCCCCGGCCCGGAAGTCCTCGGGATGGTTCTCGTGATCGGGATCAAGAAGCAGGCCAAGAAGGTGGGCAACGAGATCAAGACGATGGTCGTGGCCATCGGTGCCCTGATCCTGGCTGGCTTGGCATTGCTGGTGGCGTGCTTCGCGTGACCAACACCAATACCTGGCTGATCATCGCCGGCTTCCTGGTGACCCTGGCCGTCAACGGGATGGGGTTCGCCAGCAGCCGGCGCAAGATCACCCAGATTCACCTCCTGGTCAATTCGAGAATGACGCGGGTGATGGCGCGGGTGGACCAGCTGGAGCACGCACTGATCAAATCGGGGGCCGACATCCCGCTGCCGCCCGATGATGACCCGCATGTTTACGGAACGGATTACTGATCATGCCGCTGATGACCGAGGACGGCAAGGCCGTCGATGTCGAGACCGCCAACTTAGAGTTCGCCCGCGCGATGGCCGCGCCGGCCGCCGATGAGCCGCTGACCAGCCCGCCGCCGCGCAAGGCCGAAGCACCGGCCGAGCCCAAGCGCAGAGGCCGTCCGCCCGCGTCTGAGAAGGCGCGTAGCGCCAAGACCGGGGCCACCCCTATCGCTGATACCCGGTCGCCGGAAAAAGCCGCTGAGGACCGTTCTAGCGGCGTACAGGGCCTAGTCCAGATCGGCGCGGGAGCGCTGCTGGTGATGGGCCAGCGGTCCAATTCCGAGCCGCTGCTTTGTGACGCGGTTGTGATCGCGGAGAACGCAGCCCCGCTCGGTGCCGCGTGCGCCGAGGTCGCGAAGGTCAATCCGCGTTTCGCCAAGGCCCTCGACAAGATCCTGGAAGTCGGCCCGTATGGCGCGCTGGTGACGGTGGCCTTCAGTGTCGGGATGCAGGTGGCGGCCAATCACGGCGCGGTGCCCGAGGGCACGGCGGGCACCCGGACCAAGAAGGAGATCCTGGCCACCCTCGATGAGGTTCCCGAGGCGGCCTAAAATGCGGGTCCTGCACATCGACCGGGATGAGTTCTTATCGGATTACTGGGATTACCACCGAGGCCAGCATGTCGGCCTGATCGGTCCCACCCAGCGCGCGGGGAAGACCACGTTCGGGTTCCAGTTGCTGGAGCACACCGATAAGCGCATCCCGGCCGAGGTGCTGGTGATGAAACCACGGGACCATGTTGTGGCGTCGAACACGAGCCGGCTGGGCTACCGGGAGGTGGATACCTGGCCGCCGCCGTGGAACCCGTTCAAGACCAATAACCGCAATGTGGTCTGGCCGAAGCACACATTCAATCCCGAGCGGGACAACGCGCATATGCACGACGTGTTCCGCAAGGCCATGCTGGACCGCTACGAGCGGGGCAACGGCATCACGTTCGCGGACGAAATCTACGGCCTGTCCGTTGAGTTAGGGCTTTATACCGAGGCCGAGGCCCTGTTAACCCGGGGCGGCGGGATGGGCGCGGGCATCTGGTACGGGACGCAAAAGCCATCCGGCACCAGGAAAGGCACCATCAGTTCCTTCTGCTTCAACAGCCCGACGCACATGTTCTTGTCCCGTGACCCGGATAAGCGCAACCGCGAAAGATACGGGGAACTGGAAGTTGGCGACCCGAAGGACATTGAGGGCCTGACCCAGCAGCTGCGGCCGTTCGAGTTCCTGTACATCAACCGCATCGGGCCGACCTTCGCCATTGTCGGCGCATAAACGGGATGATGATCCCGTTTATACTGGAGGCATGTCCGATGTAGCTTTCCGCGTGCGCTATTCCGATGCAGCCAAGCGCTGCTCGGAAATCATCACGGCCCATGCTCTCATCGAGAACGAGGCCAAGAACTACGCCGAGCGCTGGGTGGCCATCCGCTTATCGGACGGCGGCAGCGACGGGGCAGTTTACCCGACCCGCCAGCAGGCCATTGACCATCAGTCCGATGAGTTCCTTTGCTGCTATGTCCTGGTCCCGCTGACCGGGATGAACGAGCGGGAAGCAGAACTGTTCATGGCTTATAACCGCCGGCTTTATGACGCGGGCTACCGCATGCCCGACCCGCAGAGCATTCCCCCCGTGACGAATGAGGGTTTCCGCAGTCAGATGCGGCAACTCGCAAGAAGGAAGAACTAATCCATGGCTACAGCCGCTACTCCTGCCACTGCGAGCAAGTCCAACGCCCAGCAGACGGCCCCGCAGCCTGCCCCGTTCAGGGTCGGCACCCAGAACATCATCAACCTGGACGGCTATGTCCAGTCGTTCACCTTCACCACCACCTCGGTCGCCTCCCAGCTTCCGGTCTATAACCCGAGCGCCAACAGCTTCCTGCGTGGTTTATGGATTCAGTCCCAGGGCACCGTGACCGGGCAGTCCACCAACGTGGTCGTGTTCAATGCTGATGGCCCGTTCGCGGTTTACCAGACCATCAGCTTCAACGACACCCAGGGCAAGCCGATCATCCTGGTCGATGGTTATGAGCTAATGCTCATCAACAAGTTCGGCGGCTACGCCAACCTGGGCGACCCTCGTTCGACCGCTTCCTCGTGGTTCACCACGGGCGCGGCCTCGACCGGCGGTTCCTGGCAGTTCTTCCTCTACGTGCCGCTGGAGCTAGTGTCCCGCGACGGCATCGGCTCGCTGGTCAACAAGAACGCGGCCAGCCCGTTCCAGATGACCATCACCATGGCCAACGGATCGACCTCGTTCTCCAGCAGCACGGCCGGCGGCGCTGTATACGGCGCTGTGGCCCCCTCCACCAACTCGGTCACCGTCGTGACCACCGTCCTGGAGGACGGCTGGTGGCAGCCCAAGGCGGCCGACGCCAACGGCCAGCCGCTGTCCCAGAACCCGCCTGCCCCCGGCACGACTCAGTACTGGCTGAAGACCACGTTCAACATGGCCAACGGCTCCAACCAGATCCAGCTTTCCGGCGGTCTGGGTTATGCCATCCGCAACATCATCTTCGAGAACTACGGCGTGGCCACTGCTACCCGTGCCGCCGGCTATGCCAACTGGCCCGACCCGACCGAATTGCTCTACAAGGGCACGATCATGGTCAACATCGGCAAGCAGTTCTGGCTGGACAAGATGGCCCGGCTGTATGCCCTGTTCGGCTTCGGGTATAACACCACCGGCACCATCGCGGCCTTCGACTCGATCGCCGTGCCGACCGTTACCCCGGGCGTCAATGTCCTGGAGGCCGGTGTTTTCGTCCTGCCATTCTGCCAGGACTTCGGCCTGATGGCGGGCGAGGAACTGCGGCGCGGATACCTGGTGACCCAGCAGGGCGACCAGTTCCAGCTAATCGGCTCATTCGGTGCCACCACGACCCTGACTGAGCTTGTCAACTACGTCGCCAGCCCGAGCGGCAACGCTGCCCAGCTGCGTGCCACTCACTGACGGGAAAAGAGAATGAGTTACGTGAAGCACCCTCTCGTGACCCTGGCGATCGGCGTGGTTATCGGCCTCGTTTTCGCCACGCAGCTGAAGTCACTCCCCCTGGTTAACAAGCTGCCGAGCGTGTAATGGCTAGCAAGGCCGGGCTTTCTGGCCTTGCTCTGGCCGAGATCGTCGCGGGCATGGTCTTCGTGTACACGGGGATCTACGCCCTGCCAGTGGGCTACACGCTGAAGTACCTCATCCAGGGCAAGGCCCCGCCCGTGCAGAAAACCGGGGCCGACACCCTGGCCGCTACCGAGGCGGCCGACATCAGCGGGGCGGAATCGGCCAGCGCTTACACCGGCAGCCCCGCGTCCAATTCAGCCCTGGCCCAGTACGCGCAGACCTGGGTGGGCCACCGTTATATCTACGGCGGCCCGTCCAACCCGACTAACGGCTGGGATTGCTCGTCTTTCGTGTCCTATTGCCTGGGCCATTTCAACATCGCCATCCCCGGCGGGTCCTGGGCATCGGTCACCAACAATGGCGCTACCCACGGGCCGACCGTGGCCAGTTACGTGGTCTGGGGCGGCGCGACCACCATCACCCGCTCCCAGACGATCGCGGGCGACCTGATCCTCTACCCCCCGGACACGCACATGGGCATCGCGGTCAGCGGCACTGAGTTCGTGTCCGCCGAGGACCCGGCGGACGGGACCAACGTCGCGCCCATGTCATCCGGGCCGGGGGCCTGGATTACCCGGCGCATTGTGGCGGCGGTGGCCGGATGACATCCAAGGCGGGATTGTCAGGGCTGGGCCTGGTCTACCTGACCGGCGGGGCATTACTGGTCTGGTCCGGCGTCACCAACAATGGCGTGGGCATGGTGCTCAAAAGCGCGCTGGGCGGCACCGGCACCCTAAGCGCGACCGAATCGGCCGACATCGCCGGCTCGGAATCGGCTGCTGATGTCGGAACGAATATCCCGGTCCCCACGTCCGGCAACGCGGCAGCCAACCAGGCGATAGCCAAGGTGCTGGCCGCGCCCTACGGATGGTCCACCGGGCAGGAATGGGCCGACCTGGTGAACCTGTGGGAGCGGGAATCGTCCTGGTCCAACACGGCCACCAATCCGAGTTCCGGGGCCTACGGAATTCCCCAGGCATTGCCGGCGTCGAAGATGGGGGCACTGGCCAATCCGCCGACATCCAGTGCCACCGCGCAGATTTCCTGGGGACTTTCCTACATCAAGTCAACCTACGGCGACCCGATTAACGCCTGGGGCCACGAATTAGCGGACGGATGGTACTGATGGCGCATTCAACCGGGCCGATTCTCGCCGCAGGCGGGATCACGATTCTTGATAAACTGGTTAAAGGAACTGGTTCCACTCCGCTGAGCGTGAATGAATTCCTCAAGGTCGGCGTGGCGACGGGCATTGCAGCCATCGGGCTCGCCGCATTCGAGCATATCTCCGAGCCATTAGCAGTAGGGGTGGCCTGGATCGTGGTCATCACGGTTGTGCTGACCTCAAGCGTGGTTACTGATCTGGTGAATATCACCGGGGAAGGAAAGAAGTGAACAATCTGCAAAAGATCGCGATGGGGATCGTGGCCATCGGGATGGTGACCGCCCTCGTTTTACCCGGCCGTCAGACCGTGGGCGTGATCGGCGCTATCCAGAAGCTATTCTCGGGTTCCCTCGGCACCGCGATCAACGGCTGAGCTAATGCCAGCGGTCAATAGCGCGCTGTCCGCCAGCGCCATCGCCAGCCCGTGGGAGGGCGCTGCCATTGTGCAGCCCACCATGGATGAGGGCATCGGCCCGTTGTGGCCCGGTGCTATCACCACCGACCACGGCCAGAATGACGACTGGGAAAGCCACGGGGATGTTCCGCCGGATGTTTACGGGGGACGCCCTGGCCCGCCGTCGCCCCAGCGCGGGAATGACCTGATCGAGGATATGCCCGGTGCTGTCTACGGCAGCGGCTATGTTCCGTCCGGGGTGGCCTGGCTGGACCATGACGTGGCTAACCCGGTCTGGGATTCAGACGCGGGCAATATGAATGGCCCGGCCAGCGTCACCGCGCTGCACGCCAAGGGCAAGGGCACCTCCAGCAAGTTCATCGAG
>Ga0335078_10014549_pt1 | contig 11672 bp, 11 predicted proteins | sample Lox_Sample_32_FD_206711 | JGI IMG/M metagenome (GOLD analysis project Ga0335078, IMG submission 206711) | Soil microbial communities from Loxahatchee National Wildlife Refuge, Florida, United States - Lox_Sample_3.2 | ecosystem: Environmental > Terrestrial > Soil > Wetlands | place: USA...
ATGGATTTCCGTCTCGCAGAAGCCCCCTATGGCGATCTGCTTGGCCGCAAGATCCCCGCGGGTTATTTCCATATCGTTCCTGACACTGAGGAAGAGGAGCAGAGGCTCGCGCAACGCCCACCGCGGGAAAAAGTCTTCAACAACGGCAAATCGAACATTTTCTATGTCGGGAATAACACCTCGGCGACCTATCCCATACCTGTGCATCTTCAGCGCTATATGCTGTTGGATTACAGCAAGAAGAACAATCTGACCTCGGATCTGGAATTGTTCGATCTCGAGGATATGCTGCATATGCCGACGCTCTGGCATATCGTCGAGGATCGCAACGTCAACGTGATCATGTACAGCATATTTGCTCTGCCGGAAGAGGAAGACGAGCGTAACCGGATGCTGGAGATCGCGCTCAAGAAAGGGATGATCTTCCATTTCGTCAACGAAGATCTGGCGCTTTCCGGTCCGGAAGATCTAGAGGAAATCAAGAAATACCTCGCCTTCTCCAAATATGGCCATTCGCGGCTTCCGATCGGACTTCCGCTTTCCGATCTCAGCCGCGCCTATTTCGACAAGTGGTCTGACTCCCTGGCCAATTGGCGGCAATAACGAAGGCGGTGACCGCCGTCGTTATTCCTGAAGGAGCTTGGGATGACCAGCAAAGCGACAGCCCTCAGCGCAACACGCGCTGAGGGAAAGGACTATGACGTCTCCAATCTGGAACTTCTTGGCGGACCGCGCTGCGCGACCCGAGCGTCGGAAGGGCTCGCCTGGGCCGTCCCGGTAAGGAACGAAAATTCGCCGTACGGCGCAGCGGTCGCGATCGCTTATCGGTGCTTCGAGATCATCGTCGCGCTAACGGGGCTCGTTCTCGGCGCGCCACTCGTGCTCGTCGCCGCGATCTTCATTTCCTGCGACACGCCAGGTTCGCCGATATACGTCCATCGACGACCTGGCCGCTCCAAAGTCGCACGAGGCAGCGACCTGCGCGGCCGTATGGACTTGCGAGCGCCGTCCGGCGGGTTCGACGACGACGCCCTCTATTACGTGCCGAGCTATTTTAATTTGGTCAAGCTGCGCAGCATGTATAGCGACTCCAGGCTGCGTTTTCCTGATCTCTATGCCTATAGATTCACGAATGAGAGTTTCCGCTCGGCCTATCCGACTTTAAAGGACGACCCGCGCGTCACCAGAGTCGGGAGAATTGTGCGCAAACTGTCGATCGACGAAATTTTGAATCTCTGGTCTGTCCTCAAGGGAGATATCAGTTTGGTTGGGCCGCGCCCGGAGGCGCCTGAGGTGCTTCAGTACTATAGACAAGAAGAGATGTATAAATTCATCTGCAAACCGGGAATAACCGGACTAGCGCAGGTGAATGGGCGCGGTTTACTCAATTGGGAAGACACCATCGCATGGGATCTACGCTACGTGCGCGAGCGCAGCCTCGCCCTGGATCTGAAAATCCTCTTCTTGACGATCGTGAGCGTCGTCACGCGATACGGAGCGTTCTAAGTGTCGGGCGGGCAGGAATCAGTGGCCATGGCGTCTTCAACCTTGATCTTCCTCATCCAAGCGCTCGCCATTGTTGTGGTGCCCGCCGCAATCTTGCGTTTCTCCGGGCTGAAAGGCAAGGTGCCGCTCGTCATCGTTCAGATTGCCGCGGGGATTATGTTCGGTCCTTCCGTGCTTGGGCGTTTGGCCCCCGAGTTCTACGCGCGCTTCTTTAATCCGGCGTCTCTGGCCGCCATCTCGGGTGTCGCTTCCATCGCAGTTCTGCTATTCGGCCTCATTACGGGGCTGCATTTAGGACCCGAAGTCTTTTCCGAGAAAGGAAGAATGTTTTCGCGCGTCGCGGCGGCGAGCCTCATCGCGCCCACCTTGCTTGGCTGCCTCGCCGGCTATTGGTTGCTGGAGAGACATCCGGCCGAGCTGCTGCCAGGCGTCCACCCCGGCGAATTCGCCATGTCGGTGGGCTTGGCGGTGGGCATGACGGCGCTTCCTGTCTTGGGCATGATCCTTAAAGAGATGGACCAGCTCGGAAGTTTCCTCGGCCGCCTCGCCCTCGCCGTCGCCGGGCTCAACGATGTCGTGCTTTGGGGAGTTTTTGGCGTGCTGCTCGCCACGCATTCCTTGCACGCGGGCGGGGACGTGAGGAACGCCATGGGGCTTTTCGCGCCGCTTTGCGTTCCGCTGTATTTGGCGTTGATGGTCTGGGTCGCCAGACCGCTGCTCCTTCGCTGGGTGACCGCGCGCATGCGCAACGGAGCGATCGACGAGCGGGCGCTGGCGGTGGTGATCGCCGCGACGATCGTCTCCGGCGTGCTCACGGAGCTCATGGGCTTGGATTACACCATCGGCGCCTTTGTCACCGGAGTCGTGATGCCCCATTCCTTGCGCAAGCCGATCCTGGACCGGCTCGAAGTGCTCACCGTCATGTTTCTGATGCCCTTTTTCTTCTTCGCTACGGGGCTGCGGACTTCCATTGATCCTGGGCAACCCGCCTTTGTCGAAATCTTTTTTGTTGCGACTGTCGTTGCGGTGACCGGGGTCTGGAGCAGCGCGGCGTTGGCCGCCCGCGCGAACGGCGCATCATGGACTTTCGCGGCGGCGCTTGGGGCCCTGCTGCAAGCGAAAGGGATGATGGAGGTCCTTATTCTAACCGTTCTGCTGAACGTCGGCATTATCTCGTCCTCCGCTTTCGCTGCGCTCGTGCTCATGGGGGTGTTTTGCACGGCGATCGCCATGCCGCTCGCCCAATTCATTCTCGGGCTTGGGTCTGAACGAGATGCGGCTGCAGAGGCCATCCGCTGCGGAGAGGCGCCTTTGGCGTCGTCGGACGTGGCGACGGAAAACGCGGGCGGCTTTTTGGTGAGTCTTTCCAAGCTTGATTGGGGAAGGCGGGTATAAGGCTTGTGGCGGAAGTCTGCTACTCCTATCGTTCCCCTCTCCTCAGACTGACGAGAAGAGTCGCATGCACGCGTCAAGGCTACGCACAGGTCTCACGCTGACGGCTTTCGCTCTTTCCTTCGGCGTCGGAAGCCTCGCGCCCGCGCTAAGAACGAATGCGGAAACGACGCCCGCCCCCAAGGAGCCGATCCGCTATCTCGCATTCCAGATTTTCACGCCCAATCTCGATTCACCAGAGATGGTCGCAAACTTCCCTCCTCCACGGCCGGACTTCCTGCAACGAGTCCTCGACTTGCGCGATCGGATCGGAATCACGGGGAGCGGCGAACGCCAATTGGGCGTTGTCCTTGGACCGCTCGCATTCGATGATACGGACGACGACGTCGTCAAAAAAATCGATACGGGATTCACCATCGCCAGAGCGACGGGAGTGGCTATCGGTTTCCACATTGACGACTCCATGTTTTGGGGCCGAGTGAAGGAATTGAACGCTCCGAATGCAATTGAGTGGCTGGACTGGAGGCGCACGCCGGCCACTGGACGGCGCCTCGAGTGGGGGCCCCAGGCCACGAAGATCAGGCCGCAGTTGTGCTTCAACAGCGCGGAGGTGCGGCAAGCCGTGGCGGACCGAGCCAAACTTATCGGCAATGAAGTCGCCAAGGGACTTCAAAAATTGGGCTCTGCGCACAAGAAACTATTTCTCGGCGTTATCGCTGGGTGGGAAACGCGGATCGCCGCCGACTTCGACACGGGCGAGTATCCGGGCTACTGCGCCTTGACGAATGCGGGCTACAGCGCGTCAAGACCGCCTGCGGATATCGACGCGGCGCGCCGCGACATCGTCGCCGGCTACATCGCATTCTGGGCCAAGTCGCTTGCCGACGCCGGCGTCCCCAAAGGCAAAATTTACTCGCACATCGCCTTCTTTCCAGAGTCGCGATATAGAAGCTGGGCCAGCTTCGTTCCTTATCTTCGATCCATTAATTTCACCCCGCCGTCGACGGCCTTTTGCGCCTCTTGCGTTCCGGGACTCTCTGTCTACCCTGAGCCAGGGCTCATGGAGCAGTGGCGGGACGAACTGAAAAAGCGGGGCAATCCGCCCTGGGCGTCGTGCGAGGGAGCGGCCATAAATCCTGCTGACGCCGCGTACGGCCGGAACGGCGGGAGTGTGGAAGCCCATCTGGGCGGCTTGTTCAACAATGGCGCTATCCTTGTGAATCTTTTTGGCTGGGGCGTGGGTGATGCAGACAATCCTTTTCGCAACGCGATCGAGAACTCTGACGCCATCGCCGCCTATCGCAAATTCCTGAGAGGAGAACCGCTCGTCGAAACGAGAGGATAAAGACTCGAAATGGCGCGCGAATGTGTTGCAAGGCAGCCAACACGCCTCTCGCAGTTTCGACCTCGATATTCCATAGCCTCGATCGCCGGCTTGCCGACACGGTTCGGGCTTGCTCGCAATTCAAAATCAGGCGATCGTGCGACGCGGTTTTGGACCAATTGGCGAATGGCGCCGAGGAAGTGGCGCGATCGCAACGGGGAGGCCGGGATGGATTTACGAAGCGTCGTCCGAAAGCTTTCGATGCCGACTTTTCACGCCATAGATGCAGTCTTACTCTCCGTTTATGATCGAAAAAATCTGCCGCCTTTTGAGCTGCGGCTCAAGGCGGGCACGTTGAGGAACGTGGTTGGCGGCGGGCGATGGTTGGCCATGGGCAGCCAGATGCTTCAGGAGGTTATCGAGTTCTGCGGCTTGACGCCTGAAAGCGTCGTCGTCGAAATTGGCTGCGCCTGCGGCATCGTTGCGCTACCGATGAAAGCCTACCTGACAAAGGGCCGCTATATTGGGATCGATATCATTCCAGAGCTTATAGAGTGGTGCGATGCAAACCTCGCCGACGACCGATTTCAATTCATCGATCTTGGCGTCGCCAACGAGTTGTACAAACCGGACGCTTTGGGCGATTCGACAAAAATGCGTCTGGCCGTTGAGGACGACAGCGCTGACGTGGTTTTTCTCGTCAGCGTGTTCACGCATATGTTTCCCGAGGAAGTGGCGCATTACCTCGCGGAAATTGGTCGCATTTTGAAGCCCGGCGGCAAATGCCTCGCCACCATGCTGACGAAAGATAGCTACACGCCGAGTCTCTCGAGGATCAAGCTGGAACATCATTACAGTGCGGATTGCCTGTGCTTCGACGCGCAAAATCGCACGAGGGCGGTGGCCTTCTCGCGTTCGCTGATCGAAGACATGGCGTCGAAAGCCGGATTGTCGATCATCCATGTGACCCCAGGCCAATGGGATGGACGTAGCAAAGAGAAATATTTTCACGATATGTACGTCTTCGAGAAAACGTCGTCATCGCAGGTGAAGAAGCCCGAGGCGTCGTTGCAATAAAAGGGCGAGCCACAGGGGCTGTCGTCGCCGCGGGATCGGCCGCTGGTTCCCACGCCCGCAAAGCGCTAAACTGTGATGGCCTTTGGGAGGCGATGCCGACGCCGCCTCACTTCCTTTGTACGATCTCGAAGCACCGATGACGACGACGCAAGCCCGGGCGCACGGAAATCAAGATCGCTCCTCAAGAGCGCTCTGGGAGCGGCTTCTGGCGCTCGTGCTTTGCGGGGGGCTCATCGGGGCGTTCGTCGCGGTCGTCCTCTATGCGTCGAAGTCCCCAACCATCGCTCTTTTGCCGGTCGGCCTGCTCATCATTTGCGGAGCCACTCTCTTCAGGGATCCGCGAGCCTACTGGTTCGTCCTCGCCGTGCTCTCGCTTCAGCTCAAGGTCGGGCTCAACCTCAACGACGGCCGGGCGGTCCTAGACGCCCTGAAAATCGATTACACCATCGAAAATTTCACGTTCCAGATCATGGCGACCGATCTGGTGTTTGTGATGCTCGGCCTCTTGTGGCTCAATGACGTTCTATTCCACGGCAAGCGCCTGCGCTTTCCATCGGTGGGCTGGCTCGCGGTCGGCTATCTTGCCTTCTGCCTGCTGTCCTCGCTCAAGGCCCCTCAACCGTTTCTCGGCTTTGTCGAATTATTTCAGCAGGCGAAGTTCTTCATTATATTTCTTTATGCAGTCAATTGTCTGGAGGACAAAAAATTTCTTCGGCTACTGGCGATACTCGCCGTCACCATCCTTTTCACGCAGGGAGCCGTATCACTGCTGCGCTACAAAACAGGGTTTGTGACGCCGTTCACGGCGGGCGAGACGGGTCAAGACCTATCGCAGGTCCAGGAGTATCTCGGCGTGAACCGCAGCGACGAAGATTCAGGAGTGCGAGGATTCGGTACGCTCGGCTCTCCCGGCTCGACCGTCCGTCTCTGCATGATGCTGATCCCCTTCGCTCTTTTGCTTTGCTTCCGCAACCCGCTTTTCAAGATGCGGCCGCTGTTCATGGCGTTGACGGGGCTAGGAATACTCGGTCTAGGTTTCACGTTCGACCGTGTTTATTATATCATTACGGCGTTTCAAGGTTTTCTCGCCATATTGACCACTCATCGCAACCGTTTGCTGGGACGCGGAGAGGGTGTCGCAATCGTCTTGATCGGGCTCATAGCGGCGGCGGTCCTGGCGCCTAAGCTCTATGAACAGTTCACCGTCCGAAAGGATTCGATTTCCGTTCGGCTGAGGCAGTATGAGGCGAGCGCGAAGATGATCGCCGACAAGCCCCTCCTTGGGGTTGGGCTCAACAACGGCACGGCGGAGAAGAGAAAATACTCCAATGTCACCTACAATAAATACGATGCGGACACACAATTCTTCCTGGAGACGACTCACAACGTCTATCTCAACATGGCTTCGGAAATCGGGGTCATCGGAACGGCGTGCTTTTTCGGCTTTTTCCTGTCCGTAGCGTGGTTCGCCTGGCGACAGTCCAAGATCGCGGGCGACGCACAAGTAAGGTGGGCCAGCAGCGCTTTCGTTATCGTTTATGTCAGCGTCGCGGTGAACTGTCTGATGGATCCCTTACAAGAATATCAGGCGCAACTGCTGCTTTGGCTCTACGCGGGTCTCTGCCTGAACCTGGCGCGCATGGCGCGAGCAGAGAACGCTCAGGAGACTCCAAGCCCTCTTCAGATCGAGCAGTTGCAGGCGGCCGACCCGCGCCATTCGCGAAGCTGAGTGACCCGCCTCTTTGGCGAGACTGCAAGCGGGCTTGGCCGAAGCTTGCGAAGGAGCGCAACGATGACCAGGACAGAGCACAGCTTTTGGCTTTTACCCGCTGAGCCGCTCGCGACGCGACTGCGCGCCGTGGTGGCCGATCTTGCCGAGGCCTTCGGCGCTGCGCCGTTTGAGCCCCATGTCACGCTTTATTGTGGCGCTTCTGACGATGCGACGACACGAACTGTCATGGAGGCGGTCGCCCAGCAATCTGGACCCGTGGAGCTCATGTTCGCGAGGCTCGACGCAACCGAAGAATATACAAAAACGCTGTTCATCCAATTTGAGGAACGCGTTGCGGCGCGCAAAATTTTTGAAGCCGTGCGAGGGCTATTCTCCCCACCCTCCGATTACGCGCTGAACCCGCATTTGAGCCTCATCTACAGCACGCTACCCATGGCGCGTAAGCTCGAGATCATGCGAACTCTCACGCTTCCAAAGGGAGAATATCGTTTCGATCGGCTTCGCGCGATCGAGACGGAGATTCCGCTCACGCAAAGCGATCAAATCCGCAGATGGCGGGTTGTTTGCGACCGTGCGCTATCCGCTCGCGCCGGATGACTTGCGCGAGAGGAACGAACCGCGGCTTCTGCTGAGAGGACACGAAGAGAGCGCCATGGACGACCCTGAGGAGGATTTCTACGTCGGTCATGCGGCGGCGGATCAGGTGATGGGCTCCGGCTGGTTCGTCGGCCAGTTTGTGCCGCAGCATTTGGGGCTGCGGAGACAGACCGACGTTGAGCTGAAATGGGGCGTGCATCCCGACGGCGACTCGCGCCAGAGCCCCTGGGCGACCGGCGTCTCCACAACAATTTGCATTTTGGTGAAAGGCGGCCTCGAGCTGATGCTCGCCACTGAAGGGACGCAGCGCGTGGTCAGACTCGACCAGCAGGGCGACTACGTCATTTATGGCCCCAAAGTCGTGCACTCCTGGCGCGCGATAGGCGAGACCATCGTGTTGACGGTCAGATTCCCTTCGGTGGAAGTCCGAAACCCGCAAGGAATCGACAAGCTCATCACTTCACGGCCTTTGTGATCGCCTCCGACCATTGAGATGGCAGGCGAACCGCCGTCCGGCCCTCCGTTTCAATTTGTCTCGCGCAGCAGGTTCAGGAGATAGGCGCCGTAATGGCTCTTTTGGAACTTCGCCGCCTGGGCGCGCAAGTCGTTGGCGTCGATCCAGCCGTTGATGAATGCGATTTCTTCGAGGCAGGCGATGCTCTGCCCCTGGCGTTCTTCGATGGCGCGCACATATTCCGAGGCCTCGAGCAGCGCCGACGGCGTGCCCGTGTCGAGCCAGGCAAAACCGCGCCCGAGACGCACCACGCTGAGTTCGCCGCGTTCGAGGTAGGCCTTGTTGAGATCGGTGATCTCGAGCTCGCCCCGCGGCGAGGGTTTTAAACCCGTGGCGAAATGAGGCGCCTGCTCGTCGTAAAAATAAAGTCCGGTGACGGCCCAATTTGATTTGGGGTCCTTCGGCTTTTCCTCTAGCGACGTGGCCGCCCCGGACTCGTCGAATGCGACGACGCCATAGCGTTCCGGATCACGCACCCGATAGGCGAAGACCGACGCGCCGCGAGTTTGCGCGCGCGCGGCGTTCAACGGTTCGACAAGTTTGTTGCCAAAAAAGATGTTGTCGCCAAGCACGAGCACCGATGGACGCCCTTCGACAAATTCGGCGCCGATGACATAGGCTTGCGCCAGCCCTTCAGGCCGCGGCTGTTCGAGGTAGGAGATCGAAACCCCCCATTGCGCGCCGGTTCCCAGCAAGCGTTTAAAGCACGGCAAATCGCCAGGCGTCGAAATCACGAGAATCTCCCTGACGCCGGCGAGCATCAGGACGCTGAGCGGGTAATAAACCATTGGCTTGTCATAGATCGGCAGAAGCTGCTTCGACGTCGCAAGAGTCATGGGATGCAATCTGGTCCCGCTTCCGCCCGCCAACACTATGCCCCGCATTTGCTTCTCCTAGATTCCGCTCATGGCGGCGACAAAAGATGGCTGACGCAGGCGTCGAGCGAACGCCTCCAGTGAGGGAGCGCGACGCCGTAGAGGCGTGCGAGCTTGCCGCAATCGAGGCGGGAATTCGGCGGCCGCTTCGCCGGCGTCGGATAGTCGGCCGTCGTGATGCGCTTGACGCGCACCGGTTTACGGCCATAGCGCTCGGCGATCGCAAAAATCGCTTCGGCGAAGTCGGCCCAGTTCGCCTCGCCAGCGCCCGTCATATGGAACACGCCGCGCAGATGTTGCGCCGAATCGCTGCGGAGCCGGGCGGCGATCGTCAGCACGGCGTCGGCGATGTCGATCGCTGAGGTCGGATTGCCGAGTTGATCGGCGACGACGCCGACCTCGTCGCGCGTTTCGCCGAGCCGCAACATGGTGCGGACGAAATTTGCGCCAAAAGGGCTGTATACCCAAGCGGTGCGCAGTATGACGCCATCCGGCTGCGCCATCTGCACGCGCGCTTCGCCTTCGAGTTTCGAGCGGCCGTAGGCGCCGGTTGGCCCGGTCTTATCGGTTTCGACGTAGGGCCGAGACAGGGCGCCGTCGAAGACATAGTCCGTGGAGAGCTGGATGAGAGACGCGTTTAACGCCGCGGCGGCAACTGCGACAAAGCCGGCGCCGTCGGCGTTGACGCGCATCGCTTCGTCGGGCTCTTGCTCAGCCTTGTCGACGGCCGTGTAGGCCGCGGCGTTGATGATCACGTCGGGTTTCGCAATTTCGAGCGCGCGAGAGACGCTCGTCGGGTCCTTGAGATCAAGCTCGGGCCGGCCGAGCGGAATGATTTCCGCCCGGTCCGTCGCGCGTTCTATCAGCGATGTGACGACCTGGCCCTTGCAACCCGTAACGACGACGCGCATCCCGTTCACTCGAAAGTGTCCACAAGATCGCGCAGGCGCGGCCAGCTTCGATCGCGCGCATTCGCCTGAATGCTCGAGGAGGGGACGGGCCAATCTATGCCGAGATCCGGGTCGTCGAAGGCGAGGCCCCGGTCGTTCTGCGGCGAATAGAAGTTAGTGGTTTTGTAAAATACTTCTGTGTTCGGCTCGAGCGTGCAAAAGCCGTGGGCGAAACCGATCGGGATGAGCAATTGGCGCCAGTTGTCGAAGGAGAGCTCCACCGCCACGTGATTCCCGAAGGTTTTTGACGAGCGGCGCAGATCGACGGCGACGTCTAATATTCGTCCACGCAGGACGCGCACGAGCTTGTCCTGCGCGAAGGGGGCGGTTTGGAAGTGAAGGCCGCGGATGACCCCCGCGGCGACGGAAAGAGAGTGATTGTCCTGCACGAAGCGCAACGGCAGCCCCGCCGCGTCCCACTTCGATTGCGTGTAGGTCTCGGAAAAAAATCCGCGCTCATCGCCGAATTTTTTCGGTGTGACAATTTTGACCCCGTCGATTGCTGTATCCTCGACGATCATGGCTTTTGTCGTCTCCGATTGCGGGAGCGCTGGATTACGCGATTTTCCCGAGGCGTTCGCCGCGGTAGTTGCCGGAGCGTATAGCGCCCCACCAGGCAGGATTGTCGATGTACCATCGCACCGTCTTGCGCAGCCCTGAATCGAAGGTCTCCTGCGCGCGCCATCCCAATTCACGCTGGATCTTCGAGCAGTCGATCGCGTAGCGGTGGTCATGGCCCGGACGATCGGTGACGAAAGTGATGAGCTCCCGGTGCGATCCCGCGGCGCGTGGCGCGACTTCGTCCAATGTATCGCAGATGGCCGTGACGACGTCGATGTTGCGCCGTTCGCTGCAGCCACCGACATTGTACGTTTCCCCGACGACCCCTTTGCGGATCACGAGGATCAGCGCCGCCGCATGATCATCGACGAAGAGCCAGTCGCGCACGTTCTCGCCTCGCCCATAAACGGGCAGCTGCCTGCCTTCCAGCGCATTAAGAATGGTCAGCGGAATCAGCTTTTCGGGGAAATGATAGGGGCCGTAATTGTTCGAGCAGTTGGTGGTGATCGTCGGTAGGCCATATGTTTCGCGCCAAGCGCGCACAAGATGGTCGGACCCGGCTTTCGACGCCGAATAAGGCGAGTTCGGGGCATAGGGAGTGTCCTCGCGAAATCGCCCTTCCGGTCCCAGGGCGCCGAAGACTTCATCGGTCGAGATATGGTGGAATCTGAAGCTCCTCGCCTTTTCGGCGCTCAGCCCGCGCCAATGGGTTAGCGCCGCCTCGAGCATGGTGAAGGTGCCGACGACGTTCGTCTCAATGAAGGCGGCAGGACCGTCGATCGAACGGTCGACATGGCTCTCCGCTGCAAGATGCATGACGGCGTCCGGCGCAAATTCTAAGAATACGCGTTCCACGGCCTTGTGGTCGCAGATGTCGGTCCGCACGAACGAGAAGCGCGGATTGGCGGCGACGGGCGCGAGGGAATCGAGATTGCCCGCATAGGTGAGCTTGTCGAGGACGCAAACCTCGTCGCCAGTCTGCTCGATCAAGCGGCGCGTCACTGCGGAACCGATGAATCCCGCGCCGCCGGTGATCAGGATGCGCATGCGGCGGTCCTTATCGGGTGGCCCAGACCGCCGCTTAACGCATCGCCGCCCAAGGAGATTTCGTCTTCCGTAGCCAAGCGTTTCGTCCCTCTTCAGT
>Ga0335078_10014550_pt1 | contig 11672 bp, 9 predicted proteins | sample Lox_Sample_32_FD_206711 | JGI IMG/M metagenome (GOLD analysis project Ga0335078, IMG submission 206711) | Soil microbial communities from Loxahatchee National Wildlife Refuge, Florida, United States - Lox_Sample_3.2 | ecosystem: Environmental > Terrestrial > Soil > Wetlands | place: USA: Florida...
AAGGTACACAAAACTTTTGAGGTCATCAACTAATTGAAAATATTGTTCTTAAACTGGTGCCCGGGGTGGGAATCGAACCCACACTCCCGTTGCCGGGAAAAGGATTTTAAGTCCTTTGCGTCTGCCGGTTTCGCCACCCGGGCACGTTTTGGATCGGCCGCCTGAGCTTCATTATCGCGCACTCTATCTTTCGAGTTCGAATTCGCCCTTGGCGCGGATGTCGCGTGACGACGCACCCACCAGCACTGTGAACCGGCCCGGCTCGGCGACCCAATCGTGTACCGCGGCATCGTAGAACGACATCGCAGCCTTGTCGAGCGTGAACGACACCGTCTTGCTCTCTCCCGGTTGCAGCATGACGCGCCAGAACCCCTTCAACTCTTTCACGGGACGGTCCATGCGCGACGGCGGCGGCTGCAGATACAACTGCACCACCTCCGCCCCGGCGCGAGTTCCACTGTTCCGCACGCTCACGCTGACACTGGCCCCCTTGCCCGCCGCGACTTTGCCGGGCGACACCTTGAGCTGGCTGTACTCGAAGGTGGTGTACGACAGGCCGTGGCCGAACGGAAAAAGCGGCTCGACACCGCGCTTGTCGAACCCGCGATAGCCCACGTAAATGCCCTCTGCATATTCCACATGCAGGTTCTCGCCTGGATAGTGACCATACGCAGGCGAATCCCGCAGCGCTTTCGGAAAAGTCACCGGCAGTTTGCCCGAGGGATTGACAACTCCAAACAGCGCGTCGCCGATGGCATGTCCAGCTTCCTGCCCGCCATACCACGCATAAACCGCCGCGGGCACACGGTCGATCCACCGGGTCATCGTCACGGGCGCGCCGGCGGCAATCACCACGACCGTGTTCTTGTTGGCGCCGGCGACCGCTTCGATCAGTTCATCCTGCCCTGCTGGAAGATCCATGGATTTGCGATCGAATCCCTCGCCTTCCAGCTTGGGAGAGTAACCCACCACGACCACGGCCACATCGGACTTGCGGGCCAGCGCGACGGCCGCCTCGCGCAACTCCCGCGGAGTCTGGCCCGCGTCCTCGCCTTCCATGGCAGCGCCCAACGCGTAGCCGACCTCGGCGCCCGAACCCGCGGCCTCCTTGATCCCATCGAGCGCTGTGATCGCGTAGTTGGGGCGCACCAGAGAACTGCCGCCACCGCCGGCCCGCGCCACCGCCGCGCTCGGACCGATGACGGCGATCTTGCGGACGCTTTCGGCGCGCAGCGGAAGCACGCCGGTATTCTTCAACAGCACGATGCTCTCGTTGGCTGCCGTGCGGGCCACCTGACGTTCCTCCGCCGTGTCCACTTCGCCACCGCCCGCGTGCGCGTGGTCGAAGAGGCCAGCCGTGAACATCACGCGCAGGATGCGGCGCACGCCCTCATCCACGGTTTCCTGCTTCACGCGCCCCGCCGCTACCGCCGCCAGCACCTTGTCCGCGGTGAGCCAACCCGTGCCATTGCCATCCCGAATGGTTTCGGGCCTTTTGGCCCAGATCCGCATGGCGTCGCCGCCGGGCATCTCCAGATCCATGCCCGCGTTGACGGTTCCCTCGGTGCTGTAGGTGCTGCCCCAGTCGGAGATGACCAATCCGCGAAAGCCCCAGCGCTTCCGCAGGGTCTCCGTCAGCAGGTAGGAATTCTCGGCGCACCAATGGCCGTTCACCTTGTTGTATGCCGACATCACCGCCCACACGCCGGCTTCCTCGACGGCCGCCTTGAACGCCGGGAAATAGATTTCATGCAAGGTGCGCTCGTCGATCTTCTCGTCGATGCGATGGCGTTCGTATTCCTCGTTGTTGGCGGCGAAATGCTTAACGGAGGGGATCACACCTTCGGCTTGCACTGCCTTGATGTACGCCACCGCCATGCGCGCGGCCAGATAGGGGTCCTCTCCGAAGCCCTCGAAGTTGCGGCCCCACAGCGGCACGCGGTTGATGTTCACGGTGGGTCCGAGAATCATGTCCCGTCCCAGCGCCGTCACCTCCTGCGCGATGACGCGGGCCGCACTCGCTGCCAGTTCCGGGTCCCAACTGGAGGCCATGCCGATGCCGGCCGGAAACGCGGTGGCCGTGACAGCCACGGTGGACGCGGCGTTGGTGACGGCGGAAGAGCCGCGCCAGTTGCGCACGCCCATGGGACCGTCGGCCATCTTGATGGCGGGTATGCCCAGCCGCACATTCGGCTGGCTCTCCATCCAGCCCGAGCCGCTGAGCATCGCCGACTTCTCCTGCCGAGTCATGCGGCTCAGCAGGTCTTTCACCCGCCGCTCGACATCCAGTGACGGATCTTTATATGCTGGCCCTGCCGTTTGGGCGCGCAGCCGCACGCCGCAGAGCGCCGCGACGGAGAGCGGAATGAGAAAGGAAAAAGCCAGTTTCATATGAATTGGCGCTCCGTCAAAAGCTACTTAGTGCGGCCCTCTTAATCGTTCCCGAGGCTACACACACGTAAATATAATTGGCGTCGCTCCAGATCGCGCCAGGAGTACAAGCTGCGGATGAACTCGATGGAGTATTGTGAACAAATAGTTGCAGCGCCACTGTATCCACTCCAATTTTCGTCGCATCCGGCGATTGGGTGACCATGATGCCTGGGCCCGGGATTATGACTTGGGTAGACTGAAAGCCGCGCCAATCCTCTCCGCCGTCGCGGTCCCAGACTCCGGCGGCTGAAGTTGCGGTCCAGGTCCACAGCGGAATCGCATTCGCCGGAAAATAGTCGGCGCCGGGAACCGCGACGCAGCCAGTACACCGGATCGACAGCTTGCTGGCGATATTCACCTTGCCGTCGGACGTGACGTAAGCGAAAGCCTTGCCTTTCGGCGACGGTTCGCTCAGAACCACAGTTCCGCCGGTGGTGATCGAATGCGTTCGCTGGTTAAAGCGGACATTGCATGGCGTGCGGGCGGAGCACTCCCTGCCAAACGTCAGGACGTTAGGAGCCGTGCGTTCGAACTCCAAGTCCTTCAACTTTGACGTGACTGGCATCTGCGCAACGGCAATGCCGGCCCATAGAATGATCGTCTGGATCGTTAGTGCCCTCGTCATAAGTCACCAGTGTACAGCACCCCTGCCGATGGTTCAGAATACCGTGCGGTGCTGAGTCTCCGCCTTGGCCGCCAAAGAATAGCGCGGTTCCGCCGGCCCGCCGCGCAGGATGCGAGCAGCGACATACTCGCCCACCGCCGGACCGTGTTTAAAGCCATGCCCGGAACCACCGCCCACCAACCAGACGTTGGCGAAGTCCGGGTGCCTGTCGATCAGGAAATCGCCGTTCGAGGTGTTCTCGTACTGGCAGACGCGCGCTTCGATCAGGGGCGCATTCCACAGCGCGGGCAAGCGTTGGCCGAGGAAATCGCGCGCGGCGGCGAGCGCATCCGCCGACGGAATGCGGTCCGCGGCATCCGGGTCGATGCGCGTGCCGTGCTGGTCGAGCGCGATTTTGACGCCGCGGTTTTCCAGATCGGGGAAGCCGTAGGGCCCCCGCGGATCGCTGAAGTCGATCCACACCGGCATGGCCGGCGGGGCAAAGCGCGGGTCGCCGGATGGCGTTCCAAAGAAGAAGGCCTCCTGCCGCGTGGGCTCAATGCGTTTGGCGAGCAGATCGGGAAACACTTTGGCCAGCCACGCGCCGCAAGCGAATACGAACGCGCCCGCCCGTATAGTCGCGCCGGCCATGGTGCGAACTGCCGCAAGCGAACCTGCGCCGAGCGGCGGGACAGCCGCTTCGCGCAAGAACACGACGCCGTGGCGCACGGCATCCTCTACCAGGGCCGCCACGGCGCGGCGAGCCATCAGCGCGCCGCTCTCCGGCTCAAAGATGCCCCATGCGCCGGCCGCGAAGTCCATTTGGGGGTATCGCGATTGCAACTCCGCCGGGCTGAGCGTTTCAAAATGTGCCCCGCACTTAGCCAGCGTCAGGCGCGTGTTTTCGGTGTATGGATCGCCCTCGGCCGCGATCCACAGGACGCCGGTCTGGTGCCACAGCGGCTGGCCCGACTCGCGACAGAACTGCTGCCACAACGTGAGCGAACGCATGGCCGAACGGGTGTAGATCTCGTCCGCGCCATAGCCCACGCGCACGATACGCGACTCGCCGCCCGAACTGGATCGCGAGTGGGCCGCGCCATAGGCGTCCAGCAGACCGACCTTCAGGCCGGCCTCACAAAGATGATGCGCCGTCCACGCGCCAAACACCCCGGCGCCGATCACGGCCACGTCGTAGAGCATGCCTAAGTATACGCAGAAGACAGAAGGCAGAAGGCAGAAGTCAGAAGACAGAATAAGACAGAGCAGCGCGGAGCTGTTATTCCGACTTCTGACTTCTGACTTCTGACTTCTCGTTGCTGGTCACCACCCGGAAGCACCCCAGCACCGCCATCATCAGCGTCAGGCAGGCGACGATGCCGGGATTGAAGGCCAGGTCCGTTTCCAGTTCGCGCAGGAGATTGCCCCAGGAGGGCAACGGGTCGGACACGCCCAGGCCGAGCAATCCCAAGTTGGCTTCGCTCAGGATGAACAGCGGAATGGAAGTCCAGAACTGGGCGATCAGGACCGGCTTTAGGTTGGGCGCGAGTTGCCGCAGCAGCAGGCGAAAGCCGCGGCATCCGCAGGCGCGCGCCTGCAGCAGAAAATCCGAGTTGCGCATGTCGCGCACGCCTGCGCGAATCACGCGCGCCGGCGCGGCCCAACCGAGAGCGCCCAGCAGGGCAAACGTGATCAGCACTGAAACGGACGGTGAAACATTCAGCGGCAGCGCGGCGCGGGCGGCGATTAAGAGGAAGATCCAGGGCAGGGATAGCATCAGATCGATGGCGTGTACGGCGATGCGGTCCAGCAGGCCTCCGCAATAGCCGGCGAGTCCGCCGGCCAGCGTTGCCAGCGCCGTGGAAACCACGGCAGCCGCGGGCGCCAGCAGCAGCGAGATGCGCGTGGCGGCCAGCAGGCGAGCAAGCCGGTCGCGGCCCAAGGCATCGGTGCCCAGGGGGAAACGCCAGGACATGGGTGCCCCGGGAAAATCGCGAAACTGGTGCGCGTAGGATGCGCCCGCAATGCGATCCGCGAACAACGCCGCCAGAAACAGCAGCGCCAGGAAGATCCAAGCGAGCTGGTGCAAGCGGCGGGGCCGCCGAAACGCGGAAGTCAGAAGGCAGAAGACAGAAGACCGAAGGCCGGTGATGCTGGCGCGGGTGTTATTCTGACTTCCGACTTCTGACTTCCGACTTCTGGCTTGTTTCACGCGCCCACCTCGCCGCCCCTGTTGGAGAGCATGCCGGCCACCGCGTTCGCCAATTGGGTGGCCAGGGTGACCAGCATGGTGAGGGTGACCAGAAGCGGCAGATCCCGTGCCAGCGCGGCTTTCCAGGCGAGTTGGCCGATGCCGGGAAAATCGCAAACGACCTCCACGGCTACCGCCGAACCGAACGCCATACTCACGGACACGCCGGCCAGCGCCAGTACCTGCGGTGCGGCTACCGGGAGAACGTGCCAACACAGAATGCGCCAGGGTTCGATACCGCGCGCCCTGGCCGCCATCACATGCGGCTGCGCGGCGGCGTGCTCCAGCACATTCCGCAGATACTGAAAGATTCTGGGAAACACGGCCAGCGCCACCACGGCGCGCACCGGTCCGGCCCAGACAAAAATCAGCAGCGCCAGCGCGGCCGATGGTACGCATAAAAGCAAGCCGCTGAGACCGGCGGCCATCATATTCCAAATCCGGCTGGGGTAGATCGCCGCGGGCAAAGCGAAGACCAGGGCCAGCGCCCATCCGCCCAGGATGCCGACTGCCATCAGTTGGGCCGTCACGGGCCAGCGTTCTCGGAGCAAGTCTGCCACCGGGCGATTCCAGTTTCGAGACACCCCCAAATCTCCGCGAAACATGGCGGCCGTATGACGCAGCGAGTACGCCAGGAAACCGCCCTGTTCGGGCCGCGCGGCCTGACGCGCCCGCAAGGCCGCCACGTCGCGCGATGGATCGAGTTCGTGTTCATCCACGCCGAAGCCCGGACTGAACCGCACCAGGGCGGCGGTCAGAAAGCCGCCTATCAGCACGGTGACCGCGAGCGAAACAAGCAGACGGGCTGGATGTTTCAGCGGGGGCATCAATTCACCGAGCCGGGCCGGCCGGCGTCTGCGCCCGTCTTCTCAAACCCGCCGGGCGACAACAGGTGGATCCCGGTGCTGCGCCCCGTCTTGTTCGAATGCTTCGATTTATACATCCGGCGGTCGGCTTCGGCGAGTAATTGCTCGGCATCCGACCCGTCGTCGGGATAAAACGCTTCTCCCACGCTCAAGGAGACGACGCCGGCGCCGTGTGCCGTTCCCAAGTCGCCGCAGGCGATGTTCTGGAATTCCGCGATGCGGCGGTATACGGCTTCCCGGTCGCTGCCCGGCAGCAGGATGACGAACTCGTCGCCTCCCATGCGCGCAACGTAGTCGTACTCGCGGCAATTCCCGCGCAGCACGTCCGCCACATAACGCAGCACCTTATTGCCTTCCAGGTGGCCGAAGCGATCGTTGACCTGTTTAAAGCCGTCCACGTCGCAGACCAGCACCGTAAGCGGCTCCAGGGTGCGCCGGCAGCGCGACAGTTCGCTATCCAGCCGCAGGAACAGCGACCGGGCGTTGGGGAGCAGGGTCAGGTAATCGGTGGTGGCGGAGTCCTCCGCAAGCTGGAAGCGCAGCGCGTTTTCGATGGCTAGAGAGACTTTGGAAACAATGGCTAGCAGGATGCGCAGGTGGTCGCGCGAAAAGGCGTCCTTGTCGGCGCGATACAGCGTCAGCGAACCGAGCACGCCGTTGACCCCTTCGAGCGGCACCGCCAAAGCCGAGCGCAGCGTGCTGAACTTGGCGGGATCGTTCAAATATCCGGCTTCGACCGAGGGGTTTCCGTTCAGGATGCTCTTGCGGTTCTCGGCGACCCATCCCGAAAGCCCCTCGCCGACGGGGATCTCGAGCGAGGAGAACAGACGGTAGTTCTCGCCGTTCACATAGTGGGGAATCAGGACCTTGCCGCGGCTGACATATACGGCGATGGCATCGTACGGCACCATCTTCTTTAACCGCATGGATACCACGGACAGAGTCTCATCCACACTTAGAGAGTTGCCTAAGTCCTGAGTCAGCTCAAACAGGAGTTGTACCTCCTGGCGCGCGGCCGCGATGGATGCCAGGAAATCGCCCTCGCGGCCTTCGCCCTCGTCCGCATGGGAAACTTCGAAGCCGGCCGCCGGCGCCTTTCCGTTGGAGATTTTAAGTCCGGTGGATAATTTGGTTTCCCGTGGCGGCTGCGCCTGGACCATTTGTTCCAGTTCCAGGTAGCGGCGGGTAAGCACGGACACCACGGCCGGGTCGAAAGCCTTGCCGGACAGGCTCACGACCTGTCGCATGGCTTCGTCGAGGGGCAGCGCGCGGCGGTATTGCCGGTCCGACGCCATGGCGTCCAGGCAATCGACCGCGGTCAGAATGCGGGCGCCCAGTGGAATCGCCTCGCCTTTCAGCCCATCCGGATAACCGGAGCCGTCCCACTTCTCGTGATGCGCGCGGACCAGCGGCACCACGGGGTAGGGGAACGCGACGCGCTCCAGGATTTCGGCGCCCACCAGCGGGTGGATCTTCATCTTCTCGAATTCCTCGGGAGTCAAGCGTCCCGGCTTGGAGATGATGTGCTCGGGAATCGCCAGCTTGCCGATGTCATGCAGCAGGGCCGCGGCGCGCAGCGCCTCCAGGTCCGGCTCGCCCAGGCGCATTTCCTTCCCGATTTCAACCGCGTAAACGCGCACGCGGAGCAGGTGCTCGTGAGTGTTGTGGTCCTTGGCTTCGATGGCCAGCGCCAGGGCCTCAATGGTGCGCAGATGCAGACTGGCCATCTCCTCGACGTGGCGCTTCTCGTCGTCCAGGCGGTCCAGATACACGCGGTAGGAACGGTGGATGAAGTAAATGATCGGCAGCAGCAGCACGGACCCCTGCCAGTGGACCTGCCGGCTGAACAGGTTGATCATCCAGGCGATCGACGAACCCATGATGTAGAACGGAAAAGTCCAGAAGTAAGTCTCCCGCCATGTCTTCACCGCGGGCTTGGAATCCGCCAGTGCAATGGCCACCGTGATCGGAACGGTGTTCAGCGCGAAATAGAGCAGCGCCGCCACCACCAATAAGAACGGGCCCGTGCTTCCGAACGCATAGACGGCGGGCCAGTGGTAGAAGCGGTAGGCCACCGCCGTGGCCATGCCTGTGTTCGCCACGCTGAAGACTACCTGGGTGACCCGCGGCGCCCGCCTGGCTTTCCAGAAACACTGCACCAGGGTTCCGATGCAGGTTATGACCACCGTCTCGCTGAGGGACATTTCCGCGATGCCGATCAGGCCGAATAGGAAACAGACCGACATCGTGCTGGGTATCCCGGGCAGGTTGACTTTCATGCCCGAAGCCAGGACTGACAGAGCCAGGTAGAAACAGAAGCGCGCCAGGTCTCCGGGCTGCCAGGGATACACGGCGGTCCCGATAAACGCCGCGCCGATGGCGATAGACACAGCGGCGAAAATGCGGGCTTTCAGCGGCATCGCAAGTTACTCCAGAATAACGCCGGCGCGTTCATGGTTTCGCGGATAAGCGCCCGCGGTACCTCCGGTACTTACCTTTCGGCCGCGTCCGGCTATCAACCAAAGTTGTCACAAGGGCGCGGGAATTATGTTGCGCTCCGCGAGCGGCTGCCATATAGTTATAGTGAATTGTAAATGCCCGGCTTTCAATAGTAATAATGATTATGAAGTACTTGAGGTACCACGGCTGTCAATCGCGCAATCCGGACTTACCCACAGATAGCATGGCTGAGTTATCTAAAGTTAACCTTGCGCAGAGTGTCCGGCCGGAACAACGCCCGGTGCGGGAGAGGCTTTACTCGGGAGGAATGCAGGCATGACATCGGAAATGACCACGGGCGCGACGGATTCAGGCGTTTTGTCGTCTCTATTGGCGGCTAACCGGACCGGGGATTTCGTGGCGCGCGACAAGATCCGGCGGTTCCTGCCGGCGGCGCCAGTCAACCAGGAACAGTCCGGAATCGGCTCCGCCCTGATCGAAGATCTGTTCTTGCGTCATGTGCACTTGAAGAGGTGCAACACCATTAGCAGCTTAAGCGAGTCGATGGCGCTGTCGTATCCGATTGTGGAGCGGGTGTTTCGCGAGGTGCGCGCTCAACGGCTGCTGGAAGTGAGCGGCATGGTTGCGGACGACTACATTTTTTCGCTTACGGGAGCGGGCCGCATCATGGCTGCGGATCGCTGCCGGGCGTGCCAGTACGCAGGCCCCGCGCCCGTCAGCCTGACCGCGTACCGGCAAGCCATCCTGGATCAAAAGCCCAACGTGGCCGTCAGCCGGGCGGCGTTGCGCCTGGCGTTCGCCGATCTGGTGGTGACCGACCAGATGCTCGATCAATTGGGGCCCGCGCTGGTCGCGCAGAACTCGATGTTCCTGTACGGACCGGCCGGTACGGGCAAGACCAGCCTGGCCGAGAGGTTACTGCGGGTCTACGACGATCAACTGGTGATGCCGTATGCCGTGGAGGTGGACGGCCAGATCATCGTCCTGTACGACCCGGCCGTGCATGAGCGGGTGCACGTCGATATGGAGGGAGCCGACCCGCGGTGGGTCGTGTGCCACCGGCCCTGCGTGTTAGTGGGCGGCGAATTGATTCCCAGCATGATGGAGTTGCGGCGGGACGACTCGTCCGGAACCTACGCTCCGCCGGTGCAGATGAAGGCCAACGGGGGACTGCTGATCATAGACGATTTCGGCAGGCAATTGATCTCGCCGCGCGATTTGCTCAACCGCTGGATCGTTCCGTTGGACCGGCGCGTGGACTATCTATCCCTGAATTACGGCGTGCGCTTCCAGATTCCTTTTGAGGTCATGGTCGTCTTCGCCACCAACCTGGAACCGAGCGAATTGGCCGATGAAGCGTTCTTGCGCCGTATTCCGAACAAGATTCTAGTGGACGCGGTCGCCCCGGACGTTTTCGACGAAATCTTCCGGCGCGTACTGGTGAAGTTCAAAATGCCTTCCGAAGAGGGCGCCTATGAGCATCTGCGCAAACTTTGCCTGGAGCGCGGCGGCGATCTGAGGCCGTCCTACCCAAGAGACATGTGCCAGATTATCCGTGCCGTGAAGACATACGAAGGGGAACCGTTGGGAGTCGGCCGAGCCGACCTGGAGCGCGCCGTCGACTTGTTCTTTGGAGCTATGGAGGCCGGACATTCGAATTAGCGCGCCCGGCAGTGGCCGTCGTTAAGGAGGTAAACCTATGCGCGTCCAGAATAAGCAGAGCGGCCGCAGCGGCGAACGGCGTCCGTTTCAAGGCGCCGTCCAGGTTTCCTGGCAAACCCGCTCCGGAGAGACGAGAATCGTGCGGGCAAAGTGTACGGAACTCTCAGATCAGGGCGCCAAGATTGAATGCGAGGAAGCTCTCGACTTGCGCTCGACCGTCTACCTGCAAGCGCCGGCTCACGGCCTGATGGGCAATGCCTCGGTCCGCTATTGCCGCCGCAGCGGGCTCAAACACATCGTAGGATTATTGTTCAGCTCGGCTGCCAGTCAAGCGGACCAGGGCAGAAAACGCCTGATCCAGAAACCGCCGGGCGAGGAGAATCGTCATGCAGACTGACCGCAGCATTCGTTCGATGACGCCGCAGGAGAAGCAGGCGAAACGGGATTGGGGCACAGGGGCCTGCCAGGTGCGTGGATGCACCACGCGGGCCGCCTACCTGGTGCTGGAAACCGCGTCCGGTGAAGCCGGGGGCGGGGACTGGTGGCAATACTGCTGCCCCAAGCACGCCCGGCAATTCGCCAGCCAGCACGGGCTGGAGATGCCCGTGCAAGCCAGCATCGCCCAGGGTCGGGAGACCGCGCCGGTGGCGTGACCGGACGACCCGCCGCAGGGCGCCCCGGCAATCCCACGGTAGAATGGAGTGATGAAAAACAGAGGGATCCTGCTGGGCGCTGCCGCGGCCCTTGCGTCTGCAGCTTTCTACGCCGCCGATGTGAAGCTGCCGCCGCCTTACGCGACACCGTCCGTCAATAATGGACCGCACGTGATTCCGCAGCCGGCGGGCGCGCAGTTGCACGTCCCCGCGGGTTTTTCGGTGAGCGTCTACGCGGACAACTTCGCGCGCCCTCGCTATATGCTGCTGGGTCCGCGCGGCGAATTGCTGCTCAGCGACGCCGCGGAGGGTCCGGATGGAACCGTCTACGCGATTCCCCTGGACAAAACCGATAGCTACCGGGCGCACGATCGCAAGAAGGTGATCACTGGCCTGGATCGCCCCTACGGACTGGCGTTGTGGCACGAGTACCTATACGTGGGCGAGCCGGAGTCTATCAAGCGCTATAGGTACGACTCGAAAACCATGACGGCCGGGCCGGGCCAGGAAGTGATTTCGCTGAAGGGATTCGGACACGGCCACTGGACGCGCAGCCTGCTGTTCGATCGCGCGGGCGACAAGCTATACGTGGGTGTCGGCTCTGGTTCCAATGTGTCGCCCGGCGAAAATCCCGTGCGCGCGGCCATCAACCGCTATAATCCGGACGGCAGCGGTCACGAGACCTACGCCGCGGGCACGCGCAATCCCATCGGGCTGCATTGGTATCCGGGAACCGATACGCT
>Ga0335078_10014551_pt1 | contig 11672 bp, 5 predicted proteins | sample Lox_Sample_32_FD_206711 | JGI IMG/M metagenome (GOLD analysis project Ga0335078, IMG submission 206711) | Soil microbial communities from Loxahatchee National Wildlife Refuge, Florida, United States - Lox_Sample_3.2 | ecosystem: Environmental > Terrestrial > Soil > Wetlands | place: USA: Florida...
CAGACTGCGCGATGTATGCAGCCAAGCGCAACGGGAAGAACCGCATTGTACGGTTTGGCGACGGGCTGGGCAGCGCTGCGCGCGAGCGGATGACGCTCGAAGCGGAGCTGCAGCGCGCCATCGAGAAGGGCGAAATCACAGTCCATTACCAGCCGGAATTCGAGCTGAGTTCGAACCGGATCGTACGCTTTGAGGCCCTGGCTCGCTGGATCCACCCGAAACTGGGCCCGATTCCGCCGATGACGTTCATTCCCGTGGCGGAAGAGAGCGGGCTGATCATGCCGCTGGGCGCGTTGGTTCTGGAACGCGCGTGCACAGACGCACTGGTGTGGCAGCGCCGAGCCAGTCGGCCGATCCAGGTTGCGGTGAATGTGTCCAGCGCGCAGTTCGCCAGCGACTCGTTCCTCGAAGAAGTGGAAGAGACGCTGCGCCGCACCGGACTGCGGCCCAGCCTGCTGCAGCTGGAGCTAACCGAGTCGGTAACCCTGACCGGCGTGGAGCGCGCCGCGGATTTCATCCGGCGGCTGACGGGCAGAGGCATCGGCGTGGCCATGGACGACTTCGGAACGGGGTACTCCTGCCTGGCTTACCTGCCCAAGCTGGGGTTCGATGCGCTGAAGCTCGATCGCTCCTTTGTCAATGAGCTGGTGGTGAGGCCGGAGACTCGGCCGTTCGTGCAATCGATCCTGATCATGGCCCATAACCTGCACATGAAGGTCATCGTGGAAGGGATCGAGACCCGAGAACAGCTGGAACTGATGAGGGAACTGGGGACCGATGAGGCGCAGGGATACCTGCTGGGCCGGCCCACGCCGAATCCTCTTGAGCAACTGGGCTGGGCCGCGGACATGACCAGGATTTCAGAACCGGTTGCGGTCACCTCGTAGCACGCCATGGACCCCATCGTTCGAATTCGAAAAGACCGCGAGACGCGGGGCCACGATTGCGGCGGTGTGCGCGCCCGGCGAATGGTGTCGTTGCTGACTGCGCTGCCGGTAGTAGCCGCGATGCTGTGGTCTGAGGCAGCCCTGGCTCTCGATCCGAACAAGGCCATCACGCAGTACCTGCAGACTTCATGGACGAGCGAGTCAGGCCTCCCGCAGAGCTCGGTTCAGGCAATGACGCAAACCACCGACGGCTATCTGTGGTTTGGGACCCAGGAGGGCCTGACGCGCTTCGACGGCGCGCATTTTACGACCTATACGCGGCATAACGGGCATGGGCTGGCCTCAAGCTTTATTGAGACGCTGGCCGCCGACCGCGATGGCGGATTGTGGGTCGGCACTGACAGCGGTCTGAGCCACTATCAGCCGCCAACCGCAACGGAGCCCAACGGGATCTTCACCACTTTAACGACGAAGAGCGGGCTTTCGGGCAACAGCATCGCTGCGCTTTGCCTGGACCGCGAAGGTGGCCTGTGGGTTGGAACCAGCAAAGGTCTCAATCGCATTGTGGATGGCCGGGTACGGAGCTGGACCACCGCGGACGGCCTGCCGGATCTGACCGTCAGCTCGATCGCAATGGACACGGGCGGCACGATATGGGTGGGAACGGCGAAGGGCGTGGCTCGCTTCGATCGCGGCCGGTTCAGAGCGCTGACCAAACATGACGGCCTGTCGGGCGACCAGATTGTGGCGCTGGCAGCGGCTCGGGACGGCTCGATCTGGGTGGGAACGCAGTCGAACGGTCTGGCGCAGATTCGTAACGGACGCGTGACTGCGTTTGCGCAGCGGCTGCCGTGGAACGAAATCGCGGCACTGCTGGTCGATCACGACGGCGCGCTCTGGATCGCGTTCGACCGCCACGGCATCGCGAGGCTGTATCACGGCAAGCTGGATTTCTACGATGCCGCGGGCGGCCTGCCCAGCGACCGCTGCGCGCATGCGCTGTTCGAGGATCGCGAGGGAAGCCTGTGGGTGGGCCTGCTGGACGCCGGGGTTGCGCAGCTGCGCAACGGAAAATTCTCGGTCTTTGGAACGCCCGAAGGTCTCTCCGGCAACTACGACGGCAACGTTCTGCAGGCGCAGGACGGGACCATGTGGATTGGCGCCGATGACAAGGGTCTCAACCATCTGTTTCCGGACGGCCGCGTGGAGGTATGGGGTCCGCGCAACGGCTTGCCCAACCAGGCCGTCTACTCCATGCTGCAGACGCGGGATGGCGATTTTTGGGTCGGCTATCGCCGCGGGACGCTGGCAAGGATTCACAAGGGACAGATCTCGACGTTTCATGATCCGCTTGCGGCGGACTATTCCATTAATGCGCTGATCGAGGACCGTGCCGGCACCCTCTGGATCGGATTCGAAGGCAAGGGACTGGCCAGGTTCGAACAGGGTCAGTTCGAGCACGTGACCGACAGCGGCCGGGTGGCCGCGCTGGCTCAATCGACCGACGGCGCCCTGTGGATTGGACTGGATGGCGACGGAGTCGAGCGAGTGTACCGGGGCCAGATCACGAGCTTCACGACCGTCGAAGGCCTGCACAGCGATCACGTGATGAGCCTGTATGCCGATCCCGACGGCAGCATGTGGGTGGGCACGCAAAGCGGTGGCCTCAGCCACATTCGCGACGGGCGCATATCCACCTGGACGCCGGATCAGGAGATACCCGACACTTCGATCGGATCGATCATCGGAGACGATAACGGCAATCTCTGGTTTGGCGGCGATACCGGCATTTTCCGTATCGCGAAGAAGGACCTGATTCAGACCGGACTGTCTGCGACCGCCGTCCATCCGGTGCTCTACGGCACCGCGGATGGACTGCGTTCGCGCGAGACGCTTTACGGCAGCATGCCGTGCGTGTGGAAGAGCCGTGACGGCCGCCTGTGGTTCGGGACCATCGAAGGTGTGGCCGTCGTCGATCCGGAGCATATTCCCGTAAACACGGTTGTGCCTCCGGTGTGGATCGAGCACGTCAGGCTCGATTCGAAAACGATTGCAGTCGAGGACGGTATCCGCCTGGGCCCGGGGTCGGGCAATCTGGAGGTCGACTTCAGCGCGCCAAGTTTTGTTGCGCCACAGCGGGAACGCTTCCGCTATCGGCTGATCGGTTTCGATCCGGACTGGAACTATGTGGGAGGCCGCCGCAGCGCTTGGTACACCAATCTGCCCCCGGGGAAATACACCTTCACGGTGCAGGCGGAAAACAACGATGGAGTCTGGAACGATCGTGGGGCGTCGTTCAGCTTCTCGCTGCGTCCTCCGCTGAGCCGCACGCCCGCGGCCTACGCGTGCTACGGATTGCTGGCTCTGCTGCTGGCGTGGGCGGTGGTTGCATACCGCACGAGAGCCTTGACCCAGCGGCAGCAGGAACTGACCCGGACCGTTGCCGAGCGCACCGCCCAGTTGGAGGCGGAAAAGGCTGCCCTGGAGGCGACGCGGCGCGAACTCCACATCCAGGCCACCCATGATTCGCTGACGGGGATTTTCAATCGCGCGGCCATGCTGGAGCATCTGCAGCGCGAAATGGCCCGCGCCATCCGCGATAAGACGCCGCTCGGAGTTTTGATTGCCGATTTGGATCACTTCAAGAGCCTGAACGACAATTACGGTCATTTGTGCGGTGACGATGTGATCCGCGAGTCGGCGGATCGCTTCCGCTGCACGATGCGCGGATACGACATCGTCGGCCGCTATGGCGGTGAAGAATTTCTGATCCTCTTCCCGGGCTGGGATCTGTTGCTCGCGCCCGGCCGCGTCGATGACCTGCTGGAGGCGATCCGGTCGCGCCCCTTCGACGCAGGAGAAACCAGAATCCGGCTGACCTGCAGCCTGGGAGTCGCCACGTTCCGTCCGGAGACGGATTCACCCTCGATCCGCGAAGTGCTGAGCCGTGCCGATGCTGCGCTGTATGTTGCCAAGAATTCTGGCCGCAACTGCGCCAGTTTTGAGGTGCGTCCGGAGGCGGGCATCGGAACCCGCATTCACTCGATGCCGGGTCCGCTGATCACAACCGAAAACTAACCGTGGTCCTGATCCGGCCTGTGCCTTTCGATGAGCGCGGTCAGGACGCCCCCATCAGCGAAAGAATGCACGCTGCCGCTTCGTCGAGTTGTGCCAGCGGAACGCATTCGCGGCGGCTGTGTGCGGTGCGCATGTCGCCGGGTCCGATGACCACAATTTCCTGGGTCAGAGGCGCGAAGATGCTCGCTTCAGAGCCGAACGGAATCGAGGTCGCCTTGCGGCCGGTCAGGGTTTCGAGCGATTGAACCAGCGGAGCGTCGGAGGCGGTTTCAAAGCCGGGCTGCTGGCGTAGAGGCTTGATTTCTGCGCGAAACGTGGTGTCGGCGGCACGAAGGCGTTCGATGATCTGCTCGACGGACTCCAGAACGGCGTTCGGTGGCTGCCCGGGGATGGGACGCCACTCCAGTTGAAAACGGCATACTCCCGGAACAATGTTTTTCGCGCTGCCTCCTTCGATGGTTCCGATATTGATGGTGGTGAAGGGGGGGTCGAAGAAGCTGTGCGTTTGTCCGGCAAGCTGGCCGGCAAGATCTTCGATAGCGGCAATCAGCCCGGCGGCGTGGTAGATCGCAGACACGCCCTGTTGCGGATGGGCGCTATGAGCTTCTTTTCCGCAGACCATGACTTCCGCAAGGCAATACCCTTTGCCGGCGCGTGCCGGATGCAGCAATGTGGGCTCGCCAATCACCATGCGCCGGGGACGCAGCGCATCCTGCGCGAACAAATGCGACGCGCCGACGCACCCGATTTCTTCGTCGGCGGTGAGGACCACACGGAGACCATCCGGAAAAGCCTTTGAGGGAACCTGCGAGATTGCCGCCAGCAGACACGCGAGGAATCCTTTGACGTCGCATGCGCCGCAGCCGTGGAGGTTTCCATCGCTGATGGTGGGGTCGAGGGCGTCTGCCCAGTCGCCGGCGAAGGGGACCGTGTCGGTGTGGCACACAAAGACCAGGCCAATGTTTCGGGTTGCCGGATCCTGGCCTGGGGGAGCAGCGATGAGGTTGATTTTTTCAGCGCCCGCAAGGTCGCGATAAGGCAAAGCGCGTGTCGACCATCCGGCGGAGTGCATAGCAGCCGTTGCGTAGTCGATCAGGGGGCGATTCGAAACGGCCGAGTTCGACGGGATGCGGACCAGGTCCGACAGAAATTCGGCAGCGGATTTCGTGGAGGAGGTTTTCATTGGGCAGCCACGCGACCATCGCGCCAGACTTTTGCGTGAGCTTCTGCATACCGCGAGACGATTTCATCCTGGAGTGGGTGGCGCGCGTCGCGGACGATGAGCTTACCGTTGACGGCGACGTCGCGAATTGCGGTGCGGTTCATGCCGAAAACGATGAGCGGCAGCAGATCGGCGGCTGCGTGGCCTGCGATCGAGGGGTCGCGAAGGTCGATGGTGAAGAAGTCCGCGTAGTTGTTGGGGGAGAGCATCCCGGACGGAACGGCGAGTGCGCGGGCACCGTTAACCGTGGCACAGTCGAGGAGACGCGTGGCGAGCGACTGGCCGTCGATCTGATCGAGGATCGCGCGCTGTTGGTGCTGAAGACGCAGGTGGTAGTCGAGTTCGCGTGCATCTTCGAGCGGATCAATCTGGGCCTGACTGTCCGAGCCCAGGCCGATCCTGATGCCCTTCCTCATGACATCGTCAGCTGCGAGGATACCGTCGCCGAGGTTGCGTTCCGTGGTTGGGCAGGAACAAATCGTGGCGCCGGTATTTGCGAGCGCGGCAATTTCGTCGGCCGTGATGTGGATGGCATGGACGGCAGTCCAGTCGGGCCCAGGCAGGCCGGCATTAGCCAGCAGGGCAACAGGCGTGGCGCCATATTCACGCAGGCACGCTTCGTTTTCTGCAACCTGCTCGGCCATGTGCATATGAATGGGTAGCTTTTTGCTGCGCGCCCACGCGGCGATCTCCCGCAGATCGTCGAGAGGGACGGCGCGGATACTGTGCGGCGCGACGCCGAGGCGAACCGTCGAGGATCCGGCTGGGGTTTCCTGGATCAGCGCCTCCATGTTGGCGAGAAACTCCGGGGTAGTTTCGAAGAAGCGGGCCTGGCCGGGATCGCGAGGGAGCTCGAACCCGGAACGAAGATAAGCACAACGGAGCAGGACAATCCGGATGCCAACCGACCGGGCGGCAGCGATGACCTGCTTGCTGAGAAGGTTGGGATCGTCGTAAGGCTGGCCGCTGGGCTCGGTGTGGAGGTAGTGGAATTCACCGACGGTTGTCGTCCCGGCCAGAGTCATTTCCAGAAAAGCCATGCGGGCGACATCGTAGACCTGCTGCGGATCGAGACTGGCGGCGGCGTGATACATGGTGTTGCGCCAGGACCAGAAGTCCTTCCCGGAGATGACCCGCGACTCTGACCTGCCCCGGATGAGCCGCTGGAAAGCATGGGAATGAACATTGACGAAGCCGGGAAGCAGAGCTTTGCCGGGAAGGTCGACGACGGTGTCCGACGGCGTGTCCGACCGTGCGATGGCGGAGATGTTGCCATCTTCAGCGACCCGGAGACCGGCGTCCGACACAAATCGGCCATCGGCGAAAAGCAAATCGGGACGATAGAGGATGGTCATGCTGCGACCTTCTCTCCGCCAATCCACACTTCTCGGACGGAGTTGGCGCCGAGGGTGTAGACAAGGTCGCGCCAGTCGGAGCCTTCGAGCACCAGGAAGTCGGCGGGAAGGCCTGGCTCGATGCGACCCGCGTCGGACAAACCCAGAGCAGCTGCTGCGTTGGCGGTTCCGGCGACGAGGGCTTCCTGGGCAGTGAGTCCATTGAGACGAACGGCGAGGGCAAGGGCGAGGGATGCGGAGAACAGAGGACTGGAACCAGGATTGAGGTCCGTTCCGACCGCGACGGCCGCGCCTGCGTCGATCAGTGCGCGGCCCGGAGCGGGTGGCAGACCAAGATGCAGCGTGACGCCAGGAAGAATGGTGGCGATCGTGGTGCTGGCTCCCAGTTTGGCGACCTGTTCCTGCGAACAGGCCTCGAGGTGATCGACGCTGAGCGCGCCCAGTCGCAGGCCGAGTTCGAGTCCGCCGACGCGGTTGAACTGTTCGGTGTGGAGTTTAACGCCCAAACCCTGCTGTCGCGAAGACTCGAGGATGCATTCGGCTTCAGCGGCGCTCCAGGCCTCTTTCTCAACGAAAACATCGACTGCCCACGCGAGCTTCTGCCGCGCAACTTCGGGAATCAATGTCTGACAAATGTCCGACACGTACTTTGATCGGGCTGCCGGGTCTTTCGGGGGAACGTGGATCAGGAGCGTGGGAACGATGCGGGCGCGGGTCGTGTCAGACAGCTTTCGGATGGCCCGAAGCATCGCGAGCTCGGCGGCGGGCTCGAAGCCATAGCCCGACTTAACTTCGATAACGGTGGCGCCGGAGCGTGTCAGACAATCGACACGCGGCTTCGCAAGGGCGAGCAATTCGTCCTCAGATGCCGCTGCTGTGGCCCGCATGCTGCTCCAGATGCCGCCGCCGCGCGCCAGAATGGCCTCGTACGGAACGCCAGAGATGCGGGCGTCAAAGTCGGCCAGCCGGTCCCCGGCCCAGACGGCGTGAGTATGCGGATCGACGAGGCCCGGAACGACGGCGCGATTCCCAGCGTCAATGGTGGACCGAGCGTCGCCACACCAGTCAGCCTCGGGCCCGGCCCACACAACCTTGCCCCCGCCGACGGCGAGCGCCGCACCGTCGACGATTCGCAGCTCGCGCATCTCCGCCCCGCGTTTTGGACCGGAACCTTCTGTCGTGACAAGCTGCGAGATGCCGCAAATCAGAAGATCCGCTTTCATGAAAGGCTCGGCATATCGACGCCGCGCTCGTGCGCGATGTGAACGGCGCGTTCGTAGCCTGCGTCAGCATGGCGGACGACGCCGAGTGCCGGGTCGTTGCGCAGGCAGAGTCGCAGGCGCTGTTCCGCTTCGTCGCTGCCGTCGGCAACGGCGACGAGGCCGGCGTGCTGGCTGTAACCCATGCCGACGCCGCCGCCATGATGAAAGCTCATCCACGAAGCGCCGCTCGAGATGCCGGTGGCAAAGTTGAGCAGCGGCCAGTCCGAGACAGCATCGGAGCCGTCGCGCATCGCTTCCGTTTCGCGGAAAGGGCTGGCGACCGACCCCGCGTCGAGGTGGTCGCGACCGATGACGATGGGAGCGCTGAGGCGCCCGTCGCGAACCATCTGGTTGAAGAGCAGGCCGGCGCGGTCGCGCTGACCGTAACCGAGCCAGCAGATGCGCGCAGGCAATCCCTGAAATGCGATCTGGTCGGCGGCATAAGTGAGCCAGCTGGTGAGGCGATGGTCATCCGGGAAAAGCTCGAGGAGGGCCTGGTCAGTCTTTGCGATGTCCGCAGGATCGCCGGAGAGCGCCACCCAGCGGAACGGTCCACGGCCTTCGCAGAACGAGTCGCGGATGAAAGCGGGAACGAACCCCGGATACGAAAACGCGTCGGTGACGCCGGCGAGCTGCGCCTGCGTGCGCAGGTTATTGCCGTAGTCGAAGGCAATGGCGCCGCGCTGCTGCATGGTGAGGATCGCGCGGACGTGCGTGGCAATGGACGCGCGGACCCGCTCCAGATATTTCTCAGGCTCTTTCGTTCGGATGACGTTAAGGTCCTCGTCGGCGCGAGCGATGGGCAGATAGCCCCAAAGGGGATCGTGGGCGCTGGTCTGGTCAGTGACCAGGTCGGGCGTGAAGCCCATCTCCACCATCTTCGGCAGAACTTCGGCGGCGTTGCCCATCAGGCCGATGGAAATAGCCTTGCGCGCCGCCTTTGCTTCCCGGGCCAGGGCAATCGCTTCGTCGAGCGAGTTCGTGGCTTTGTCGAGATAGCGCGTGTCGAGTCGTCGCTGAATGCGCGAAGCATCGACTTCGGCACAGATGCTCGCGCCGCCGGCCAGCTTCACAGCCAGCGGCTGCGCGCCGCCCATGCCGCCGAGTCCGGCTGTCACGGTGATGGTCCCGGCAAGAGAGTTGTTGAAGTGGCGCCCGGCCGCGCCCTGAAACGTCTCGTAGGTCCCCTGCAAAATACCCTGCGTGCCGATGTAAATCCAGGACCCGGCGGTCATTTGGCCATACATCATCAGGCCGGCCTGATCGAGCTTGTCGAAGACTTCCCAGGTGGCCCAGTGAGGAACGAGGTTGGAGTTGGCGATGAGCACGCGCGGGGCGAGCGGCTGCGTTTCGAGCACGGCGACCGGCTTACCGGACTGAATGAGAAGAGTCTGGTTGTTTTCGAGGCGGTCGAGCGTCTCGACGATGCGGTGAAAGCACTCCCAGTTGCGGGCGGCTTTGCCGCGGCCGCCATAGACGATCAGCTCAGCGGGCTTTTCAGCCACGGCGGGGTCGAGGTTGTTCATCAGCATCCGCTTCGCGGCTTCCTGGATCCAGCCGCGCGCGGTTCGAGTGTTGCCGCGCGGCGCGCGAATCGGTTCAGGCTGACTCATCGAGGTCCTTTGCGAACACGACTATTGTCAGGGCTTCACAGGCGCGACGCAAATGCTATTCGGCTTTGGCCTTTTGATCCTTCGATTCGGCGGTTTCCAGCTTCGCGAAGGGCGGCTGGTCATATTTGTAGAGTGCGTTCAGAAAGAACTTGTAGGTCCCGTGCGACTGCGCACGCCACTGCGGCTTAAATCCGAAAAGGAAGATGCGGCCGCTGCCGTAAGGAACTTCAAGGGCGGCGATCTTGTCCTCGATGGCTTCGGGATGCAGCAGAAGACCGCTTTCGAGCGGGTTGCTGTCCTTCGGGTAGCGGGCCAGAATCGCCCCGCGGAAGCTGGGCTGAGTGGCGAAGGCCGGCCCCATCTCGAACATAACCACGGGCTCTCCAGGCAGTCCCCATGTGACAGGGCGATCGGATGCGCCGAGTTCGACGCGCAGGAGCGCGCCGGAGCAGAAGAATTTGTCGCTCTTCAGGCCCTCAAGAACATTCGTCACCGGCAGCGAAAGAAGCGGGACCAGGGTGGCAGCGGTCTGGTTGAAGGCGATCAATGTTCCACCGCGGCGGACAAATTCGCGGATGTTATCAATGCCCTCTTCGCCCAGGCCTCCGGCATATTGTCCGGGAACGATGCCATCGCGGTAACCCTCCATGAGTTGTTGCTGGCGCATGTCGGGCAGGATGAGCACGTCGACCCGGTCGCGCAGTCCGCCAGAACGCATGTCAGCGTTGTAGAGGCTGATGGGTGCATAGCCATACTGCTCGAGGATCCAGCGAGTCCAGCCTTCGTCGATGGAGGGATCCCAGGGACGGTAAAGTCCGACGCGGGCTTTGTGCAGAGCGATCAGGTGCTCGGGGGCTTTGTCGATGGCAAGGATCGAGAGCGAATACCTTTTGGATAAGTCGCCAATGCTGGCGCGACTAACTCCACCGATAACGATGGCGCCTTTCTCCGAGCCCTGGGATGTTTTCAGTTCATCCGTTGCAAAGCTAACCGTACCGCCGGCGGCAAGCACGTCATTGATGACGCGGAAGCTCGCGTTGGGTTGGTGACTTAGAACAAAAGTGGCGCCAGTTCCCTGCACTTCCGATACCGGCGCATCGAGATCGGTGACGGTTTTCAGATGCGAGAGCTGGTCCGGCGTGATCGGGTCGGTGACGGGATCGACGCGGACGCCCATCTGCATCGGCAGCGTCCAGCCGGTGACGTCGTATGGCAGGTCGATAGGCTTCTGGCTCTCGGTAAAAAGCGCGGCCGGATAACGCTGCACTTCAAAAAGTTCCTTGGCCATCGAGGTATAAGGCTGGTTCATCAGGATGACCCAGGAGCCCGCGGGATAGTCGTGATCGTTGGCGCGGAAGCCGGTTTGCGATTCACGAATCTCAATGCCGTTTTCCTGCATGATGTGCGCCAGCAGCTGGCCCTCGGGCGCATCGGCCTGCACGCTGGGAATGACGTAGGCAAACGGTGGGCCGTCCTGGAACCGCTTGATGTTGTCGCGGGCCGCCTGATAGCGGTTGTAGAGCAATGTCTCTCGATAGCGCGCAGCGGTATCGAGGACCGACATGGAACCGGCCACCATGTAATCGACGGCGTCTTTGAGCCGCCACCAGCCGCCCTGCCAAGGCGTCGTGTACATGGTGAGAGCCTTCAGGTCCTGCATATCTTTGGGAAACTCGTCGACCGTGTAGAAGCGCGGGGTGGCGTAGCGGTAAAGCGCAGTTTCAGTAAAGAACGATATTTCGTTGCGGAACGAGCCGGCATAGTCAACGAAGCCGGGATACCAGTTGTCAAACTGCGATTCGCTGATGGCTCCCGGCATCTGGTGCTCGTCGAGATAGGCAGCCATATTCGTCCCAATTACATTGAACCAGGCACGCACATAAGGACTAATATTCGACGAGATAGGATCGGAGAAAGGTGGTATCCAGATGCGCGCGGGAAATGGCGCGGTCTGATGCTGGCAATAGAAGATTACGGGCGAATACTCGATCTCCGTCCTGGTCACCACCTGCGACTCCTTCATGTTGAGCATGTAGCCGTCGCGGTTGTTGTCGTGGCCGACGTAATCCTGGAAGAGCCATGGCATGGGACTAACTTCAAATCGCGTGCCGAGGTTTTTGCGATACCAGGAGACGACCATGTCCTGGCCATCCGGATTCAGCGTCGGCCAGAGGACGAGGATGACGTTGTCGAGGATGTTGTCGACCTCCGGATCGCCCTGTGCCGAGGCAAGTTTGTAAGCCAGCGCAATCGAA
>Ga0335078_10014552_pt1 | contig 11671 bp, 8 predicted proteins | sample Lox_Sample_32_FD_206711 | JGI IMG/M metagenome (GOLD analysis project Ga0335078, IMG submission 206711) | Soil microbial communities from Loxahatchee National Wildlife Refuge, Florida, United States - Lox_Sample_3.2 | ecosystem: Environmental > Terrestrial > Soil > Wetlands | place: USA: Florida...
CAGGATGTGGTGGTGGCGGGGCTGCGCGGGTTGGGGTACAACGAGCAGGCGGACCGCTCGGTGCACTTCAATTACGAGATGGTGGCGCTGTCGCCGCGGTGCTGCGCCGACCTGGGAATACCGCTTTCGGAGGAAGATCGCAAGCGGCCGTATGTGGAGGTGTCGGGGCGCAAGGGCCTTGGCGTGAAGGCCGACGATTTGATGGACAGCCTGATCGAAAAGGCACTCAAAGAAGTGGTGGACCGGCATCCCGACGATGGCGACGAGCGCAATCGCGCGGTAGCAGCGCAGATCGCGATCGCGGCGCTGCGCTATTTTCTGCTGAAATACACGCGCAATACGGTGATCGCGTTCGATCTCCAGGAGGCGCTGAGTTTCGAGGGCGAGACGGGGCCGTACGTGCAATATTCGGCGGTGCGGGCGCGGAATATTCTGCGCAAGTACGAGGAGCGGGGCGAGACGATTCCGGATTTCGCGGCGGAGTTGACGCGCGAGGCGCTGGCGCGGCAGGTCGAGTTCGAGGATTTCTGGCAGGTGCTGCTGGCGGCGTCCAAGGCGGACTCGGCGGTGGAGAACGCGGTGAGTTCGGGCGAGCCGGCGCACGTGGCGCGGTACGCGTTCCAACTGGCGCAGGCGTTCAGCAACTTCTATCAGAAGTACTCGATCATTCACGAGGAAGATCGCGAGAAGAAGGTCTTTCTGTTGTGGATGACGGATTTCTTCCGTCGGCAGTTAGAGCGGACCGCGGGGATTTTAGGGATCGCGATTCCGCCATACATGTAAGCGGCGCTACATGTACATGCCGCCGTTGACGGCGAGGATCTGTCCGGTGATGTAGGACGCGTCTTCGCTGGCGAGGAATTTTACCGCGGCGGCGACGTCTTCAGGCGTGCCCATGCGTCCGAGCGGGACGGAGGCGAGGATCTTCTGCTTGACGTCTTCGGGCAGCACCTTGGTCATGTCGGTGGCGATATATCCGGGCGCGATGGCGTTGACGGTGATATTGCGGGACGCCATTTCCTGCGCCAGGGCCTTGGTGAGTCCGATGAGGCCGGCTTTGGAGGCGGCATAATTCGCCTGTCCCACAGCGCCCGCCTGCCCCACCACGGACGTGATGTTGACGATGCGGCCCCAGCGGTTGCGCATCATGGAGGGCAGCACCTGTTGGGAACAGAGAAACGCGCCTTGCAGATTGATTTTGAGAACGAGGTCCCAATCGGCGGGCTTCATGCGGATGGCGAGGCCGTCGCGCGTGATGCCGGCGTTGTTGACGAGCACGTCGATGCGGGTTTTCGAGGCCAACACCTTGGCAAACCCTTCCTTGATGGAATCGGGCGAGGTTACGTCGAGGTTGAGGGTCATCGCTTCGCCGCTGCAGGCGCGAATTTCCTCGGCCACAGTCTCGTTATTCTCTATTTCCGGCGATGCCACGACAATATCGAAACCGGCTCGGCACAGGGTCAGGGCAATGGAACGGCCGATGCCGCGGCTGGCGCCGGTTACGAATGCCACACGATTGAACATTCCTTCTCCTCAGGAGGTAGCGGTATGAAATCCAATGATAGCGTGTGAGATGCCTTTTCACCAGGCGAAGCCGCCGCTTTAACGCACTGCTACCATAACCATTTAATCTATGGCCTATCGCGATTTGCGGGAGTTTATTGGCGCGCTGGAAGAAAAAGGCGAGCTGAAGAGGATTCCGTTCGAGGTGGACCCGATTCTCGAGATCACGGAATTCGCGGACCGGGCGGTCAAGCAGGGCGGGCCGGCGCTGCTGTTCGAAAAGCCGAAAGGGTACACGGTCCCGGTGCTCATCAACGCGTTTGCTTCGGCGCGGAAGATGGAACTGGCGCTGGAAGTCGGGTCGGTGGAAGAGATCGCGGCGCGCATCGTGGAATTTCTGGAGATGCGCATACCGGAGGGATTGATCGGCAAGCTCAAAATGCTGCCCAAACTGGCCGAAATGGGCGCTTTTTTCCCGCGCACGGCGGGGAGCGGCCCTTGCCAGGAAGTTGTGCGCACAGAAGGTTTTTCGCTGTTCGATTTTCCTATTTTGCAGTGCTGGCCGGAAGACGGCGGGCGATTCATCACGCTGCCGCTGGTGTTTTCCAAAAATCCCGACACCGGGAAGCGCAACTGCGGCATGTACCGCATGCAGATTTACGACGAGCGCACCGCCGGGATGCACTGGCAGACGCATAAACAGGGCGCGGAACACTATCGGCGGATGCGGCACCACGGGCGCCAGCGGATGGACGTGGCGGTGGCGGTGGGGGCGGACCCGGCGACGATGTATTCCGCGATCCTGCCGCTGCCGCCGGATCTGGACGAGATGATGATGGCGGGCTTTCTGCGGCAGAGCCCGGTGGAGATGGTGAAGTGCCGGACGTGCGATCTGGAGGTGCCGGCGCAGGCGGAGATCGTGCTCGAAGGCTATGTGGAGCTGGGAGAGCTGCGCACGGAGGGTCCGTTCGGCGATCATACGGGATTTTATTCGCTGGCCGACGAGTACCCGGTATTCCACGTAACGTGCGTGACGCAACGGGAAGAGCCGGTTTACGCGACCACGATCGTGGGTCCGCCGCCGATGGAAGATTACTACATGGGCAAGGCGATCGAACGCATTTTTCTGCCCCTGATGCGCCTGCAATTGCCCGAAGTGCGCGACATCGCCATGCCGGCCGAAGGCGTCTTCCACAATCTGATTCTGGTGGCGATCCGCAAATCGTACCCGGGCCATGCGCGCAAGGTGATGCATTCGATCTGGGGAACGGGGCAGGCGATGTTTTCGAAGTGCATCGTGGTGGTGGATGAGGATGTCGATGTGCAGAATGTGCGGGAAGTGGCGTGGAAGGCGCTCAATAATATCGATCCGGAACGCGACATCCAGTTCGTGATGGGCCCGGTGGATTCGCTGGATCACGCCAGCCGGTTGCCGAATTACGGGTCGAAGATGGGGATTGACGCCACGCGGAAATGGCCGGGCGAAGGGTTCACGCGGCCCTGGCCGGGCGTGATCGGGATGCCGGCGGAAGTGAAGCGGCGCGTGGACGGGTTGTGGAAGCGCGCGGGGCTGGGATAACGGCGGTTACTTCCCGTGAGGGAGGCTCTCGGCGAATCCGTGCGCGGTGATTTCGACGAATTCGGCGTGCGCCTGGAGTTCGTGGATGCTGGGCGCGCCGCCGTAGGAGAAGCCGGAGCGCACGCCATCGAGCAGGCTCCCGATCACGCGCGCGACCGATCCTTTGTACGGCACCAGGGCTTCGTCGCCCTCGACATTGCGCGTCTCTTCGCCGCGCAGGGCCTTATCGCCGAAGGAGGCGGAGCCGCGATACACCTTGTAAAGCTGGTCCTTCGCCTTGATGATGTTGCCGGGCGCTTCGTCGGTGCCGGCGAGGAGATTGCCGATCATGACCGCGTCGGCACCCGCGGCCAGCGACTTGACGATGTCGCCGGAGTTCTTGATGCCGCCATCGCCGATGATGGAAATGGCGTGGCCGTGCGCCTCGTTGATGTCCGCGATGGCTTGCAGGGTGGGGATGCCATAGCCCGTCATGATGCGGGTGGTGCAGAGGCTTCCGCCGCCTATGGAAGCTTTGAAGGCGATGCTGCGGTGGTACTCGGGCGGAATGTCCTGGATGAACATACCGGCCGCTTCCGCGGTGGCGATTTGTCCGATGATGATGGGGTAATCGCGATACGTGCGGAAGTACTCCTTGAGCAGTTCGGCCACGCGGAAATGATGGCCGTGGGCCACGTCGAGGCAGACGAGGGAACCGAAGGCGCGGCAAGCCTCCATGCGCTCGCGCCAATCGGCGCCCACGCCGATGGAGAATCCCACCCGGCAGTCCGCCTCATGGACGGCTCTGACCATCGCCAGTTGGCGGTCGACGGAGCACATGCGGTGGATGATGCCGAGGCCGCCGAGTTGTCCCATGGCGATCGCCATGGTGTCTTCAGTCACCGAGGACATGTTGGCGGAGATGATGGGAATACGGAGCGGGACGCCGGCGACGGAGGTAGAGAGATCGGCATCCGCGCGAGAGTTCATTCGGCTGTAGCGGGGCACCAGCATGACATCGTCGAAAGAGTAAGCTTTGCGTAGTTTCATGTAAATGTTTGTATAACTCGCCTGACTTCCCCGTTTTACCACGGCAGAGGGCGGCCGAGGCGGACGCCACGTCCGTATCCGGACCGGTGGGATTCGCGTCTAAAGAGGTGAGGAGAAGGTTTTGGGATCCTTCTGGAGGGGAATATGTTCGAACAGATGATTCTCTCGGAGCCGCCAACCCGCAAGCGGTGGACCGTGCCGCTGGCGCTGGCCGGGCAGATTGTGCTGATCGGTATTCTGGTTGTAATTCCCATGCTTACGGTGCAGGCATTGCCGCTAGACACGCTGACCAGCGTATTGGTGGCGCCGCCTCCACCGCCTCCTCCCCCACCGCCGCCCGCTCCCGCGCAGGCGGCCAGGCGAGTGGCCCACGTGGTGGTGCCGCGCGTGAATCCGCACGCTCTGTTCGCACCGAAGACAGTGCCGAAAACAATTGCCATGGTTCCGGAATTGCCGCAGGCGCCGGTGGAGTCTCCGGCGGTGTCCGCGGGAGTGCCGGGCGGAGTGCCGGGTGGGGTGGCCGGCGGAGTGGTGGGCGGGGTGCTGGGCGGTGTTTTAGGCGGCGTGCCTTCGGCGGTTCCTCCACCTCCGCCTGCGCCGCCCGCCAAGCAGGCCGTTCCGGCGGCGCCGAAACTGCTCCGCGTCGGCGGGCAGGTGGAAGCCGCGAAGGTGATCAGCGCACCGCCTCCGGTTTATCCGACCCTGGCCAGAGACGCTCGGGTGGGCGGCATTGTGAAGCTGGACGCGGTCATCGGCACGGATGGACACATCGAAAACCTGAAGGTGATCAGCGGTCCGCCGTTATTGATCAACGCCGCTATGGATGCGGTGAAGAACTGGACTTACCAGCCGACCATTCTGAATGGACAGCCGTTCAAGGTGGAGACTCTGATTACGGTCAATTTCCAGTTGGGGTGAGTTTCGGCGGACGATCAAGCGCTCGTTCTGCCGGCGCAGTTCCGGCGGATGGATGGTATCAAGCCGGGCAAGAGTTTGTGAGGCGCGCGGCGCCGCCCAATGCGGGTGTGCTCGCGTGGCTGTTCGCGTCGCAGCGCGTGGATGTTGCGGTACAATGCGAACCTGAGTTCGCTATGGCAACACGTTGGCTCCTCTTCATTCTCCTGTGCGCGCAGGCGGCGTTCGCGCAAATCAACGAAAACCTTCTGAAGGGCATGCAGTACCGCCTGGTGGGACCATTCCGCGGCGGGCGCGTGCTGGCCGTTACCGGGGTGACGGGCGATTCGCAAACGTATTATTTCGGCGGGGCATCGGGCGGCGTGTGGAAGAGCGTCGATGGCGGCGCCCATTGGACGCCGCAGTTCGATCAACAGGACATCGCCTCGATCGGCAGCATCGCCGTGGCGCCGTCGGATGCGAACATTCTCTACGTGGGCAGCGGCGAGGGCTGTCTGCGCGGCAATATCTCGTATGGCGACGGAGTTTACCGCTCCAACGACGCCGGCAAAACGTGGACCAACATCGGGCTGAAGGACTCGCGGCATATTCCGCGCGTACTCATCGACCCGCGCAATCCCGATATCGTGCTGGTGGCCGCGCTGGGGCACGCATTCGGTCCCAACAGCGAACGCGGGGTGTATCGCACCGCGGACGGCGGCAAAACGTGGACCAAGGTGCTGTATGTCGACGACCGTACAGGCGCCACGGATCTGGCCTACGCGCCATCCAACCCGGCGATTGTCTTCGCGGCGATGTACCAGGTGGTGCGCCAGCCATGGACGTTTGCGAGCGGCGGCGCGGGCAGCGGGCTGTATCGCTCGAAGGACGGCGGCGTCACGTGGAAGAAGCTGGAAGGGAGCGGGCTGCCGGCGGGCATCCTTGGCAAGATCGGCGTTTCCGTGTCCGGCGCAGACCCGGATCGCGTGTACGCACTGATCGAGGCGGAAATAGGCGGTTTGTACCGCTCCGACGACGGCGGCGATAAGTGGGAGCGGGTCAACGACGACGAACGGTATCGCCAGCGCGCCTGGTATTTCAGCCACGTATTCGCCGACCCGCGCAATGCCGATACGGTATACGTCCTCAATACCGGGATGTTCCGCTCGACCGACGCGGGCAAGACGTTCACGCTGCTGCCGGCGCCGCATGGCGACCACCACGGTTTGTGGATCGATCCCGCTAATCCACAGCGCATGATCAACGGCGACGACGGCGGGGCCACGATCTCGATCGACGGAGGAAAGAACTGGACGCCGCAGTTGAACCAGCCGACGGCGCAGTTCTACCACGTGGCGGCGGACAATCGCTTCCCGTATTATCTTTTCGGCGCGCAGCAGGATAACACTCCGGTGGCGACGCAGGCATGGAGCGATTTTGGGCTCATCGGCATGCGGAACTGGTATGAAGTGGCGGGTTCGGAGAGCGCCTTCATGGCGCCCGATCCGCGCGACGGCAACATCGTTTATTCGGCCGGACAAGGCGTTGTCAAGTTCGACAAGCACACGGAGCAGGGAACCGACGTGTCGCCGCTGCCCATCGATTTCGCCGGCCACGGCGTGGGCGATTTTCCCCATCGCTTCCAGTGGACCGATCCGATTCTGTTTTCGCCGCACGATCCCAACGTCCTCTACACGACCGGCGAAGTGGTTTTCAAATCGACGAATCAGGGAAAGAGCTGGACGGCGATCAGCCCGGACCTGACGCGGAACGATAAGTCGAAACAGAAGGCGTCGGGCGGTGAGATCACGGAAGACAACACCAGCGTGGAATACTACGGAACGATTTTCGCGCTGGCGGAATCGCCCGTGGAGAAGGGGCTCTTGTGGGCCGGGAGCGACGACGGGCTGGTCCACATCACGCGCAATGGCGGCGGGTCGTGGCAGAATGTCACTCCGCCGGGCATGCCCGAATGGGGAACGGTGAGCCTGATCGACGCGTCGCCCAATGCCGCGGGCGCGGCGTATGTCGCGGTGGACCGCCACAAACTGGACGATTTCAAGCCCTATATTTTCATCACCGCCGACTACGGCAAGACGTGGACACCCGCCGTCAACGGCATTCCCGAGGGCGACTACGTACATGCGGTGCGCGAGGACCCCAAGCGGCGCGGATTGCTCTACGCCGGAACGGAGACGGGCGTTTTCTTTTCCATGGACGACGGCGCGCACTGGCAGAAACTCAAACTGAATCTGCCGGCGGTGCCGGTGCACGACCTGGTAGTGAAGGACGACGACCTCGCCATTGCCACGCACGGGCGGGCGTTCTGGGTGCTGGACGATCTCACTCCGCTGCGCAAGCTGGCCCCGGCGGATGCGGACGCGGCGGCGAAGCTCTATCCACCGCGCCCCGCGTATCGTTTGCGCATGCCCGATTCGTTGGACCGGCGCGTGCCGGCGGGCGAGAATCCGCCGCCGGGCGCGATGATCTATTACTACTTCAAGACGGCGCCGAAGGACGAAGTCAAGCTGGAAATTCTCGACGGTCAGGGCGCCGTGGTGAAGACTTACTCCAGCGCCAAGAAGGAAGAGGAAAGCGGTCCGGCGGAATGGCCCGACGTGCAGCGGCAGAGCGAGACTCTCCCGGCGGCCGAAGGGCTCAATCGCTTCGCCTGGAATCTGCGCTACGAAGAACCCGTCAAAGTGCCGGGAGTCTACTACGAGAGCGACATTCCGCCGAAGGGGCCAATGGCGCTTCCGGGCATGTACCAGGTGCGGCTGACGGTGGGCGGCGAGAGCCGGACGGCGCCGCTCGAACTGCGGAAGGACCCGCGCATCGAAATCTCGCCGGCGGACCTGGAAAAACAGTTCGAACTGGAGCAACAGATTACCCGGCGGCTCACGGCGCTGCACAAGACGGTCAACGGCATCCGCGAACTGCGCGCGCAGTTGAACGGCCTGGAACACCGCTACCGCGACGTTTCCGGATGGCAGCAAGTGAAGGCGGCGGCGGATGGGCTGCTCGAGAAGATGGCGGCGGTGGAAGACAAGATCGTCCAATCGAAAATCAAGAGCACGGAAGGCGACCTGCGGTATCCGACGATGATCGACGAGCAGCTCACTTACCTGAGTTTGAGCGTGGACGCCACGGACGCTGCGCCGACCGATTCGCAGCAGCAGCTCTTCAGCGATTTGAGCGCGAAGCTGCAGGAACAGTTGGTGGTGTGGGACGGGATCCTGAGCCGCGACGTGACGGCGTTCAACCGGACGGCGGAAGAGAAGAAGCTGACGCTGATCAGTCTGCCGCTGCGCTAGGTGTTTTCAGTTGGAAGTGAGTGCCCGACTATGATGAAACGCATTCCGTTGGGGGCGATCGCTCTTCTCATCTTCAGCGCTCAGGGCGCGGGCGTGATGGCGCCGCGATTCGCAGTGGATTTCGCCTGGCCGAAGCCGCTGCCGAACCATTGGATCCTCGGGCAGGCCGTGGGGGTTGCGGTGGACGCCGACGATCACGTGTGGATCGTGCATCGGCCGGGATCGCTGGAGGCGACGGAGACGCACGCCACCACCAACCCTCCCATCGCGCAGTGCTGCGCGCCGGCGCCGCCGGTGCTGGAGTTCGACCAGGCGGGCAACCTGCTGCGCCACTGGGGCGGACCGGGCGAGGGATACGATTGGCCGCTTTCCAATCACGGAATCACCATCGACTACAAAGGCAATGTCTGGATCGGCGGCAACAGCCGCGATCCCATGCCGGGGACGACGGCCGCGCCGGGCGCATTCGCGAGCTACCACGACGATATGATCCTGAAGTTCACGCGCGACGGAAAATTCCTGCTGCAAATCGGAAAGCCTGGCAAGAGCCAGGGCAGCAACGATACCGCTAATCTGCGCCTGCCGGCGAAGACGTTCGTCGATCCGCAGACCAACGAGATTTATGTGGCCGACGGGTACGCCAATCATCGCGTGATCGTTTTCGACGCCGATAGCGGCCAGTACAAGCGGCACTGGGGCGCCTACGGACATCGGCCCGACGATGCCGACCTGGGCGCGTACCGGCCGGATGCCGCGCCGGCGCAGCAATTCCGCAATCCGGTGCATTGCGCCATGCTTTCGGACGACGGCCTGCTCTACGTGTGCGACCGCGTCAACGACCGCATTCAGGTATTCAAGCCCGATGGCACGTTCGTGAAAGAAGCCTTCATCGAGAAGGACACGCGCGGCTCCGGTTCGGCGTGGGACATGGCGTTCTCGCGCGATCGGGAGCAGAAATTCATCTACCTCGCCGATGGCGAAAACGACCAGGTGCACATCCTCGACCGCCAGTCGCTCGAAGTGCTGACCAGCTTCGGACAGGGCGGGCGGCAACCGGGCGAATTTTACGGCGTGCACAGCATCGCCACGGATTCGAAGGGCAACATCTACACCACCGAGACCTGGCGCGGGCAGCGCGTGCAGCGGTTCGTGTACGAAGGTCTCGCACCGGTCACCAGCAAAGATCAAGGTGCACCGTGGCCGAAGCAGGCCGGCCGTTAGTCTCGAAAGGATGGACTATGAAGCTTACGCCGCTGTTATTCGGAATGGTGGCCGCCTTTACACTCGCGGCGCAGGAAACGCACCCCTCCTGCGACCGCTGCTCCGCGACTTATGTCCCGGTTGCCGAACTGAACGCGTATTTCGATCGTGCTCCCGCGCGCGCCGCGGCTACCGGAGTGGCGGATCAGCAGGTGCGGGCGGTGGATATCGGTAAGAGCCACGTGGATGTGGGAGTAGTGTATCGCGGCAAACTGACGGACGCGGCGAAGTCGCCGGTGGCGGAGCACGATCTGGTGAGTGAGGTTTACCACGTGATCGACGGCGACGCAACGTTGGTGACCGGTGCCGATATCGAGGGACTCGAGCGGCGGCCGGCGACGAATAATAACGTGCGGAATCTGAACGGCCCGGGCAGCAACGGCAAGTCCATCCGGAATGGCGCAACTTATCATCTGAAAGCCGGCGATGTGATCGTCATACCGGCGGGCGTGGGCCACTGGTTTACAAACATTGACGATCACATACGATACCTGATGATTCGCGTGGATCCGGACAAGGTGACGCCGTTGAAGGATGGGGCAGAATCGAAGGCCGATTTGGCGGGGCAACGTAACTGAAGGCACGTGCGTCCATCAAAATGAGGGGCGAGGAGGTATCGGGCGATCTGGACGGCGGTTGTGGGTGTTACTTTCGGCGGCTTTACTCTACAGGCTGCCGGTCAACTCGATAACTTCGAACAGGTGAGCGAGACATTGTGCCGTGGAGCACAGCCTTCGGACGCGGGCTTTCGGGAATTGGCCGGAATGGGCGTGCACACGGTTCTCGATCTGCGCGGGACAGGCGGAAGGTCGTCGCGCGAAGCCGAAGAGGTGAAGAATCTCGGGATGCAGTACGTGAATATTCCGCTGGATGGATATCAGGCGCCCACGGCCGGCCAGGTGACGAAGATTTTCGCGCTGCTCGGCGATCCTGGCGCGGGAAAGATTTTCGTGCATTGCCGGAGAGGCGCCGACCGGACCGGGACCGTTCTTGCCATGTACCGTATCCAGCACGACCATTGGACGAATCAGCAGGCGCTGGACGAAGCGAAGAGCATGAAGATGGCCTCCTCGGAGCGCCTGATGCGAAAATTCGTTCTGGATTTCAGGCCACCGGCTGAACCTGCGGCCTCGGCGCCGGCGGCGGTGAACTGAGCACTTCCGAACAAAAAGCACCGTTCCTCGCGATCGCAGCTAAGTGGTGCCTCCACGTGTGGTATCAACGTAGCAGTGTCGGTTACTGGCCGGCCGAACAGCCCAAGTGCAGTGCAGCGTTGCTGTCGATCTGGATGTCCGCGACACCGGCGACCTTATCGCCATCGAGATCGTTCGACGGCGATCGCGTGCCGAGCGCCTCATCAACCATGAGCTGAACATCCAGCACGTTCACGACGCCGTCTTGATTGATGTCGCAGGCGTTGAGAGCGCCTTGCGTGCTTCCCTGCGTGACCGCGACGGAGACCCCTGCGATAGTGATGTTGGCCGACCGCGACGAGCCGGAATTGGCGGCGATCGACAGGACGGCATTTGCCGGTCCCGTGGCGGCGGATGGAGTGTTGAGGGTGATCCAGCTTGGCAGACCGGAAATCGTCCAGGGGCAGAATGCGTTGGTCATCACGGCGACGGATTGGCTGCCGCCGGCGCCGGGGCTGGAAAGGTCCGCGGGGACCGAGTAAGTGCAGGATGAGCCGGTGGTGGGTGTGAGCACGCGGATACGGCCGCTGCTGTCGGCCACCAGGATGCTGCCGTTGGAATTCACAACTACATCGAATGGGTTGTCGAGTTCCGCGCTGGTGGCGGGGCCATAATCGCCGCTGAAACCCGACGTGCCGGTCCCGGCAATCGTGGTGATGAATCCGGTCGCGGCCGAGACCATGCGAATGCGACTGTTGTTGGTGTCGGCGATGAAGATATTTCCCTCGGCGTCCACCGCTACGCCTCCGGGATTGTTCAGTTGGGCGCTGACAGCGGGGTGGTTATCGCCGGAGAAACCGGGCCCGAGAGCCGCATTGCCGGCCACGGTGGCAATCGTGCCGCCTGAAACTTCCCGGACGTTGTTGTTATAAGTATCGGCAATGTAGAGATTGGCATGG
>Ga0335078_10014555_pt1 | contig 11670 bp, 7 predicted proteins | sample Lox_Sample_32_FD_206711 | JGI IMG/M metagenome (GOLD analysis project Ga0335078, IMG submission 206711) | Soil microbial communities from Loxahatchee National Wildlife Refuge, Florida, United States - Lox_Sample_3.2 | ecosystem: Environmental > Terrestrial > Soil > Wetlands | place: USA: Florida...
CCGGTCGCTATGTCCTTGGCCTGGATGAGCTGCGCCGCTCCCTGGTCGACGAGGCGCATCGGGTAGAACGTGGTCTGCAGTGAATACGGTGAGCCGTCTATCAGGCGCTGCTGGTGGCGGCTGACCACCGGCGTGCCCAGCTCCAGCTGAAGCTCGGCGGCAACCTTGCCGGCGGCCGGCTGGATCTCGATCCGCGGTACGGAGTCGGCCGCCGTCCGGCCGCCGGCGGACACCACGGTCACGTAGGCATCGCCCTCGCCGCCCAGCCCGCTTACCGAGTCCAGCGTGGTAACGAAGGGGTCGTACTTCTCGACGACAAAGGTCCCCTGGCCGGGCCTGGTCTCCACCAGGCCCCGGTTGATGAGCCACTTGACGGCGTCACGAACAGTGTTCCGCGATGCCTCGTACCGTTCCCTGAGTTCCAGTTCGGTCGGGAGCTGCGTGCCTCTCGGCAGCTCGCCTGCCTCGATTCGGGCGCGCAGGTCCTCGGCGATCTGCCGGTACATGGGCTCAGCAGGCACTGGTACTCCGGCGTTCTCCTGCGGGCTGCTCCGCCACGGTTGGCGTCCGGCACGCGGGACCAGGCATCTGGCCTCCCTAATGTCCCAACCACACCAATCGCAGGGCTTGGAGGGATCATCCCCACTATCCAGGTCATCTGAATATGTGGGCTTAACCCATTGCCTCGCGCTCTATTGAATGTCAGCATGGTACCAGAGGTTGGGATGGCTTGAACAGCAGGGTTCATAGGAACCCTTCTGGACAGACTAGCGAACCCAACGAACCTACGGGCCGAAAGGCCTAGATCGGAGCCGCACGGGAGTCAGCCGCTGATCAGACGGAAGGGGGATCAGCAATGACAGCCGTAGAACTTCTAGCGATCGCAGTGGTCTTCACCACGGGGGTGGTGACCGGGATCGTCTGCCTGGTGAGCGTCGCCAGCCGCCGGGAAGACCGCAGAGCGAGGCTGAGTCGCGAGGCTCCTGATCACTGGACGCTGGCCGGACGGTTCCTGACCGGGCTATACGTGCGCCGCCCCGGCGATGACAGCCCCAGACGCCGGCACACGCATGACGATCACGCGAACTTCTCCGAGCGGTCACGCTGGAGCCCGCTGGAGTAACCCGAGCCTGAGGCCGCTGCGGCCGTGCCACGACGGGGCGTGGCACGGCCGCAGCACGCCGGGCGGCCCCGCCTAGCCCGCCCGCCGCTCAGTCGGCCGCATCGCACCGGAGGGCCGGTACACCGAGACCCCGTCCGCCCGGTAGGCGAACGCGAACCCGGTCGCGGTCAGGTAACGGATGACATCGGGTATGGCCCGCGTGATCAGCCGGCCGGGTGTCGGCCACACCAGCACCCACCCGATGCCGAGACGCCGGGCGTCCGCCCGGGCCGCGGCCAGCCGCCGCCCGGCGACACGCTGCCGCCGCTGGGCGGCGACCAGGCCGCGGTAGAAGGAGTGCGCGCTGACCGCGGCCACCGTCGGGCGCGGCACCCAGGAGACATAGGCGACCGCGCGCGGATGGCCGTCGGCGGTGGCGAGCAGCAGCGCCTGCGGCGCAATCCCCGTGCCGTACAGGCCGAGGCCGCCGCGCAGGCCGAACGGGACGTCCAGCACCACCGACCGCGAATGGTCGGCGGCGATCGGCCGGTCCAGCCCGGGCAGGGCGGCAGGCATGACCCCCACGCCGGGACTGCCGGCCCAGCCCGCCTCGAGCAGGCCCAGCGCCACGGCGACGACGGCCAGCGGCCGGGCCCGGGCCCGCAGCCAGTCCACCGCGCTCCCGGCCAGCATTGCCGCCGCGACCAGGCCGAGCAGCGCCAGCCGGTCCGCCTCCCGCAACCCCGACAGCCCCGGCACCCGCACCAGCCAGGTGTACGGCATCAGCGCGGACACGCCCGCGCCGTCCCAGGTCAGGCGGAGCGGGACGAACACCCGCCCGCCGACGCGCAGCGCCGGCCCCAGCGCCAGCAGGCTGCCCAGCAGCCACAGCAACGCCAGCGGGCGGGCGCCGCGGCGCCGCCAGGAAACGGCCAGGCCGGCCAGGGCCAGCACCGAGAGCACCACCCCGTAGGTCGCGATCCCCTCACCCGGCGCGCCGGCCGAGGCGACGCCCGCCAGCGAGCGCAGCCCCAGGTCGCCCAGCCGGGGCGACGGCGCGAACAGGCCGGGCAGCCCGGCGGTGTACCGGACGTAGCCGTGGACGTCCCGGCCGGCGACGCCGTCGGCGGCGGCCTGGGCGGCGGCGGCGGCGAGCTGCGGGCTCGCGGTGACCGCGGCGACCAGGGCGGCGAGGGTGAGACACGACCGCCGGCGAACCGCCGGCCCGGCAGCCGCGGGCGCGGGCGCCCGGGGCCGGGACCGCGGCCGGATCAGCCAGTCCGCCAGGACGCCGGCGGCCAGCAACGCCGCCATCACCGCCGTCTCCAGGTTGACCAGGACCGCGGCCCCGGCCACCAGGCCCACGATGACGGCCTGGCGGCGCCCGGGGCGGCGGCGCAGCCGGACCGCGGCCTCCAGGGCCATCGGCAGGAACAGCGCGCCGAGGCAGAGGTTCAGGTGGTACCAGTCCTGGAACGTGAGCATCGTCGACAGGCCGAAGAACCCGCCCGCGGCGATCGCCCCGGCCTGGCCGCGCAGCCACAGCCGGGCCGCCCGGTACATGGCGTAACAGGCCAGGCCGGGTGCGAGCGCGGTCAGCGCGGCCAGGGACGCCGCCGGGCCCAGGGTCAGCGTCACCGGCGTCATGACCAGCCCGGCCAGCGGCATCGTGGTGTCGAACCCGAGCGGGATGCCGGCCGGGGCGGCCATGCTGGCGGTGAACCAGGGGTTGCCCAGGTGAGCCACCTGGTGCGCGACCCACCACAGGTCCCAGACGTAGCTGGACACGTCGCCCTTGGCGGGCAGCCACCCGGACAGGTAGCCGGTCCTCGGCCAGGTCACCGCGATCCCGGCGGCGATGTAGGCCGCGACCAGGGCGAGCTGGCCCGCGGCCGGGCCCATCCCCGGCCGCCCGCGATCCGGCCCGGCCGCGTCCTCGCGGCCGGGTAACCGGGGCGATAACAGCTGTGGTCGGTGCATGCGTCCCCTGTCCGGCGCGGGCGATCACCAGCCGCGCCCGCTCTGACCTGCCCGCCTGAGCGAATCACGCTACCGCGAGTGTCGCCGGCTTTGGCTAGGCTCTGCTGCGTGAGCCAAGAGCCGCCCGCGTTCGCATGGCCGGCCGCCAGCGCCACCGGGGTCGGCTCGATGCCCGGCACGGACCCGGCCGAGGCCATCGCCGTGGTGCTGGGCGAGCTGCCCGACCTTCCGCATCTGCCCGAGCTGCCGGGCCGCGGCGTGGGGGCCGACCTGACCGGCCGCACCGCGGCCATGCTCGTGGACGTGCCGGTCGAGACCACGGCCGGCGGCTGGAAGCTGGCCGCCCGGCCCGGCCGCGACCAGCGCCGGGCCGCCGGCTTCCTTGCCGCCGACCTGGACGCGGCGCAGGAGGCCGCCGGCGAGTGGGCCGGAGCGTTCAAGATCCAGGTATGCGGACCGTGGACACTGGCCGCCACGGTCGAGCTGCCGCGCAGCCAGAACCCCGCCCTCGCCGACCCCGGGGCGGTGGCGGACCTGACCGCGTCGCTGGCCGAGGGGGTGGCGGCGCACGTGGCCGAGGTCCGCGCCCGGATCAGCGGGGCCGAGGTGCTGCTGCAGCTGGACGAGCCCGCGCTGCCGGCGGTGCTGGCCGGCGCCGTGCCGACCGCGAGCGGCCTGAACCGCGTGGGCGCGATCGACACCGCGGTGACCCGCGACGGGCTGCGCGCGGTGCTGGCCGCCACGACGGCGTTCGGGCTGGTGCACTGCTGCGCCCCGGACATACCGTTCGGGCTCCTGCGGGAGGCGGGGGCGCGGGCGGTCGCCTTCGACCTCGGCCTGCTGCGGCGCGGCGAGGAGGATGCGCTGGCTGAGGTGGTCGAGGCCGGGCTGGGCGTCCTGGCCGGGGCCGCCGCGGTCCCGTCACGCACCGGCTCTCCCGGGCCTGGGCCGGCCATCCAGATCGTGACCCGGGTGACGGATCTGTGGCACCGGATGGGGATCCCCGCCGCGGGCCTGGACCGCCAGGTGGTGTTCACCCCAGCCTGCGGCCTGGCCGGCGCGTCGCCGTCCGGGGCCAGGGCCGCGCTGGCCCGGTGCCGGGAGGCGGCCCGGCTGCTGCCCGAGCTGATCGAGGAGGGAACCGCATGAGTGAGCCGAGCGTGGCGACGGCGGACGCGGCCGCCCGGCACCGCCACGCTGACCTGGCTGCCGAGATCACCGAGCACAACCACCGCTACCACGTGCTCGACTCACCCGTGGTCTCCGACGCCCAGTACGACGCGCTCATGCGCGAGCTGCGCGCGCTCGAGGAGCGCTACCCGGAGCTGCGCACCCCCGACTCGCCGACCCAGAAGGTCGGCGACGTGATCTCCACCGACTTCGCGCCGGTCGAGCACCTGGAACGGCTGCTCAGCCTGGACAACGCGTTCTCGCCCGAGGAGCTCGACGCCTGGGCGGCGCGGACCGGGCGGCTGGCCGGGCCCGACGCCGCCGTGGGCCCCTACCTGTGCGAGCTGAAGATCGACGGACTCGCGGTCGCGCTGGTGTACCGGGACGGCCGGCTGGTCCGCGCGGCCACCCGGGGCGACGGGGTGACCGGGGAGGACGTCACGCCGAACATCCGGACGATCGCGGCGGCCCCGTCCCGGCTGGCCGGGACGGGCTGGCCGGCGGTGCTGGAGGTGCGCGGCGAGGTCTACCTGCCGGTGAGCGCGTTCCACGAGCTGAACGAGCGGCAGGCCGACGCGGGCAAGCCGCTGTACGTCAACCCGCGGAACACGGCGGCGGGGTCGCTGCGGCAGAAGGACCCGCGGGTCACCGCCACCCGCCCGCTCAGCATGATCGTGCACGGGCTCGCGGTGCCCGGCGCGGGCGCCGCGGAGGCCGGGATGCCCTCGCCGGGCGACGAGGCGGTGCCCGATAACGCGCCGGTCACCCAGTCGGGCTGGTACGAGCGGTTGCGCGAGTGGGGGCTGCCGGTCAGCGACGTCTACCGGGTGGTGGAGACGCTGGACGAGGTGCGCGAGTACATCGGCTACTACGCCGAGCACCGGCACGACCCGCCCTACGAGATCGACGGCGTGGTGGTCAAGCTGGACCGCCTCGAGGTGCAGCGCCAGCTCGGCGCGACCAGCCGGGCGCCGCGCTGGGCGATCGCCTACAAGTACCCGCCCGAGGAGGTCACCACCCGGCTGATCGACATCCGGGTCAACGTGGGCCGGACCGGGCGGGTGACGCCGTTCGCGGTGATGGAGCCGGTCAAGGTCAGCGGGTCCACCGTGGACCGGGCGACGCTGCACAACCAGGACGAGCTGGGCCGCAAGGGCGTGCTGATCGGCGACATGGTGGTGCTGCGCAAGGCCGGGGACGTGATCCCCGAGGTGGTCGGGCCGGTCGTCGACCTGCGTACCGGCGCGGAGCGCGCGTACGAGTTCCCGGCGGCATGCCCGGAGTGCGGGACCACGCTGGTCCGCGACGCCGGGGAGGGCGGCAAGGAAAGCGTGGACTGGCGCTGCCCGAACGCCCGCTCCTGCCCGGCCCAGCTGCGCGAGCGCTTGTTCCACCTGGCCTCGCGGGGCGCGCTGGACATCGAGGTGCTCGGCTACGAGGCGGGCATGGCGCTGCTCGACGGCGGGCTGGTGACCGACGAGGGAGACGTGTTCGCGCTGACCGCCGACGCGCTGGCCGGCTGCGCGTTCTTCGTCAACAAGCAGGGCGGCCTGACCGTCAACGCGGTCAAGCTGCTGCACAACCTGGAGGAAGCCCGGCAGCGGCCGCTGTGGCGGATCCTGGTCGCCCTGTCGATCCGGCACGTGGGCCCGACCGCCGCCCGCGCCCTGGCCGCCGCGTTCGGGTCGGTCGGCGCGATCGCGGCGGCGTCTCCCGAGCAACTGGTCGAGGTGGACGACGTGGGCCCGACGATCGCGGCGTCGATCCGGGACTGGTTCGCCGTGGACTGGCACGCGGCGATCGTGGACAAGTGGCGGGCGGCCGGGGTGCAATTGGCTCAAGAGGGGCTCGGCGGGGCGGCGCCCGCGGCCGCTCGGGCCGCGGCCGGCGCGGCGGCGGCCGAGGAGCCGCTGGCCGGGATTACCGTGGTGATCACCGGTACGCTCGCCGAGCGCACCAGGGACGAGGCCGCCGAGGCGATCACCGGCCAAGGCGGGAAGGTGGCCGGGTCGGTGTCGAAGAAGACCGACTTCGTGGTGGCCGGGGCCAGCCCCGGCGCCAAGTACGACCGCGCGCTGGCCCTGGGCGTCCCGGTGCTGGACGAGGCCGGGCTGGGCGTGCTGCTGGACCGGGGGCCGGCCGCGGCGCAGGATGCCGCCGAGTCGCCCGATACCGCTACCTGAGGCGATGACGTGCGGCACTCTGTAAGGCAAGTGCGTGAGGTGAGGTGCCTGTGACGGTATGCGATCCCCTGGGCCCCGGCCCGTGTCCCGGGCCGCGGCCCCTGCTGACCCTTGGCCCGGCCCCTGTCCCGGTCCCCGGCCTCGTAACTGAAGAGTAGCCAGATGACTACGGCCTGACGTGTTGTAACGGATAGTATGCAATTGGCTTCGGGAAGTACGATTTTCGCCGTACGCTTCTCCAGAGCGCGGAGGGACCCGCGGCGCAATCGATTGCTCCGACGAGGACGGCCATGAGGGATCCAAACGACACCAGGGACACCGGCCCGCGGGCCGGGTCGCCGCTGTGGATCCACATGACCGCCGTGATCGTGGTGGGCGCGGCGGTCTTCGCCTGGTCCATGACCCGCCTGTCCGGCCTCGACAGCCTGGTCCGCCATCCCCAGTTCTGGGTCATCGCCGCGCTGGTGGTGGTCGGCGAGATGCGGCCGCTGGTCGCCCCGGGCCGGTCCGGGCTCGAGTCCCCGGTGGCCTCGCTGACGTTCGGCTTCGCCGCCCTGCTCTACTGGGGCTTCCCGGTGGCCGTGCTGCTGCGGGCCACCGCCAGCCTGGCCGTGGGCCTGGTTCAGGGCAAGGCACCGCACCGGTGCGCGTTCAACGCGGCCCAGACCACGCTCAGCATGGCGGCCGCGGGACTGGCCCTGGCCCTGACCGGGATTCACCCGGCCCCTTCTGCGCCGCTGGCGCCGTCCGGCGCGGACCTGCCCGCCGTGCTGTTCGCCGGCGCCGCCTGCTTCGCGGTGAACTTCCTGCTCGTCGGCACCGCGGTGGCGCTGCACTCGCGGGCCCCGCTGCTGCGCAGCCTCCGGGTGGCGCTGCCCTTCCAGGCGCTGGTGAACCTGGTCTTGATCGCGGCCGCGCCGCTGGTCGCGGTGGTGATGGCGGCGGACTCCGCGTGGCTGGTGCTGTTGTTCGCGTTCCCGCTGGCCGCCATCTACATGAACGCGGCCATGTCGGTGCAGCGCGAGCACCAGGCGCATCACGACGAGCTGACCGGCCTGTCCAACCGCAAGCTGCTCATCCGGCAGACCAGCGACGCGCTGGCCGACGCGGCCAGGTCCGGCGCCAAGGTCGGCTTCCTGCTGCTGGACCTGGACCGCTTCAAGGAAGTCAACGACACGCTCGGGCACCCGGTCGGCGACCGCCTGCTGCGGATCGTCGCGCACCGGCTCACGCACAGCGTGCGTCCCGGCGACCTCGTGGCCCGCCTGGGCGGCGATGAGTTCGCGGTGCTGCTGCCCTCGGTGCGCGAGGTCGGCGCGGCCCGCGAGGTGGCGGTCCGGCTGCGCGCGGCGCTGTCCGAGCCGATCCGGCTCGAGGGCATGTCGTTCGATATCGAGGCGAGCGTCGGCATCGCCCTCTACCCCGACGACGCGACCGGCTTCGAGTTGCTGATGCAGCACGCCGACGTCGCCATGTACCTGGCCAAGGAGCGCCGCAGCGGGGTGGAGCGGTACGTGGCCGACTCCGACCGCAACTCCCCGGCCCGGCTCGCCCTGCTCGGCGACCTGCGCCGCGGCATGGACCGCGACGAGCTCGAGCTGCACTTCCAGCCCAAGGTGATCCTGGAAAGCGGGCGGACCGCGGGGATGGAGGCGCTGGTCCGCTGGAACCACCCGGTCCGCGGGCTGATGGCGCCGGAGGAGTTCATCCCCCTCGTCGAGCAGTCCTACCTGATGCGGGACCTCACCTCCCAGGTGGTGGACCGGTCGCTGGCCCAGGCGGCCGCCTGGCGGCAGGACGGCCTGCCGGTCCAGGTGTCGCTGAATGTGGGCGCGCGGGACCTGCTCGACGCGGGTCTCGCGGAGACCATCGGCCGCGGGCTCGAGCATTATGACCTGCCCCCCGAGGCGCTGCTGCTGGAGATCAACGAGCGGGTGCTGACCAGTGAGCCCGCCTACGCCGTGACGGCGGTGGAGGCCCTGGCCGCGCTGGGCGTGGCGCTGAGCCTCGACGACTTCGGGACCGGCTACTCGTCGCTGGTGCGGCTCAAGCGGCTGCCGGTGAGCGAGGTGAAGATCGACTCGTCGTTCATCGGCCGGCTCCTGCATTCCCCGGACGACGAGGTGATCGTGCAGTCCATCGTGGACCTGGTCCGGGCGCTCGACATCGACTCGGTGGCCGAGGGCGTGGAGTCGGCGGAGGTCGCGAACGCGCTGCGGATCATGGGCTGCAAGGCCGCCCAGGGCTGGCACTTCAGCAAGCCGCTCAACCCGGCGTCGGCCACCGCCTGGCTGATCGAGCACGGCGTGACGGTCCGCAGCCCCGCCGCGCTGCGGTCCGGGACCGGTGCCGCCGGCCCGCCCGGCGGCCAGGTCCTGCCGTCCGTCACCGTGCCGACGCCCGCCGGCCCGATGCCGCCCGCCGGGCAGGTGCCGCCCGGCCCGGCTCCGCACCCGGTCCAGCCCTTAGCCGGCCCGCCTCCCGCCCGGCCGGCCCGCCCGGCCCAGTCGCCGGCCCGCCCGGCCCAGTCGCCGGCCCGCCCGGCCCAGTCGCCGGCCCGCCCGGCCCCGTCGCCGGCCCGCCCGGCCCCGTCGCCGGCCCGCCCGGCCCCGTCGCCGGCGGCGCCGTCATCCGCCGACTCCGCCCGGCCGCCCGCCGCCGAGCCCGCCCCCGGCGCGCCCTCCTTATGGTGGCAGGCGGTTAATGGCTTCGGCCCGCCGTCGGGGGGTCGATAGGCTTGCGGGTATGCCCATCACGAGGGACGAGGTCGCTCACCTGGCCCGGCTGTCACGGCTGGCGCTGAGCGAGCAGGAACTGGACCACTTCGCCGGCCAGCTGGACGTGATCATCGCCGCGGTGGCGCGGGTGCAGGAGGTCGCGGCCGAGGGAATCCCGCCGACGACCCACGCGCTGCCGGTCACCAACGTGTTCCGTGACGACGTGACCGAGCCGCAGCTGGGCGCGGCAGCCGCGCTGGACCAGGCGCCCGCCGCCGAGCAGGGCCGGTTCCGGGTCCCGCGGATCCTGGCCGAGGACTGACCGATGACCCACCGTGAACTGACCCGGATGACCGCGGCCGGGCTGGCCGCGCTCATCGCGGCGGGCGAGACGTCCGCGGTCGACGTCACCCGGGCGCACCTGGACCGCATCGGGGCCGTGGACGAGCGGGTTCATGCGTTCCTGCATGTGGCACCCGAAGCGGCCCTGAGCGCCGCCGCCGCGGTCGACCGGCGCCGCTCGTCGGGGGAGCCGCTGGGCCCGCTGGCCGGGGTGCCGCTGGCGCTCAAGGACGTGTTCACCACCCGCGACATGCCCACCACCTGCGGATCGCGGATCCTGGAGGGCTGGCGCCCGCCTTATGACGCGACGGTCACCCGGCGGCTCAGGGAAGCCGGGGTGGTCATCCTCGGCAAGGCGAACATGGACGAGTTCGCGATGGGGTCGTCGACCGAGAACTCGGCCTTCGGGCCGTCCCGCAATCCCTGGGACCTGAGCCGGGTTCCGGGCGGGTCATCCGGCGGCTCCGCGGCCGCGGTCACCGCCTACGAGGCCCCGCTCGGCGTCGGCACCGACACCGGCGGGTCGATCCGCCAGCCCGCGGCCGTCTGCGGCATCGTCGGGGTGAAGCCGACCTACGGCGGGTCATCCCGGTACGGCCTGGTCGCGTTCGCGTCCTCGCTGGACACGCCCGGGCCGCTCGCCCGCACCGTGCTCGACGCGGCGCTGCTGCACCAGGTCATGTCCGGGCACGACCCGTGCGACTCGACCTCGGTGGACGCGCCCGTGCCGCCGGTCGTGGCGGCCGCCCGGCAGGCGGACGTGAGCGGCCTGCGGGTCGGGGTGGTGACCGAGCTCAGCGGCGAGGGATACCAGCCGGGCGTCCTGGCCAGGTTCGGCGAGGCGGTCGAGCTGCTCGAGTCGCTGGGCGCCAAGATCACCGAGGTGTCCTGCCCGCACTTCGCCTACGCGCTGCCCGCGTACTACCTGATCGCACCGAGCGAGTGCTCGTCCAACCTGGCCCGTTTCGACGGGATGCGGTACGGCCTGCGGGTGGGCGACGATGGCACCCGCAGTGCCGAGGAGGTCATGTCGCTGACCCGGGCCGCCGGGTTCGGTGCCGAAGTCAAGCGCCGGATCATGCTCGGCACCTACGCCCTGTCCAGCGGCTACTACGACGCCTACTACGGTAAGGCGCAGCAGGTCCGCACGCTGATCACCCGTGACTTCGACGCGGCCTTCGAGCAGGTCGACGTGCTGGTCTCGCCCACCACGCCGACCACGGCGTTCCCGATCGGGGAGCGGGCTGACGACCCCATGGCCATGTACCTCGCCGACCTCTGCACGATCCCCTCGGACCTGGCCGGCAACGCCGCGCTGTCCGTGCCGTGCGGCCTCGCGCCCGAGGACGGGCTCCCGGTCGGATTGCAGATCATGGCCCCGGTGCTGGGCGACGACCGGCTGTACCGGGTCGGCGCGGCCGTCGAGGCCGCGCTGGATCAGCGGCGGGGCTACCCGATGCTCGATGACGCGAAGGGACTGGGCGATGACTGAGGCCGCGGCGCTCGTCCCGTACGACGAGGCCGTCTCCCGCTACGAGCCGGTGATCGGCCTGGAGACCCACGTCGAGCTGGGCACGCGGACAAAGATGTTCTGCGGATCCCCGGCCGCGTTCGGCGCCGAGCCCAACGCGTCGGTCTGCCCGGTCTGCCTGGGCCTCCCGGGCTCGCTGCCGGTTATCAACAAGACCGCGATCGAGTACACGATCAGGATCGGCCTGGCGCTGAACTGCTCGATCGCGTCCTGGTGCCGGTTCGCGCGGAAGAACTACTTCTACCCGGACATGCCGAAGGACTTCCAGATCTCGCAGTACGACGAGCCGCTCTGCACCGACGGCTGGCTGGACGTCATGGTCGGCGAGAGCCAGGTGCGGATCGGCATCGAGCGCGTCCACCTCGAGGAGGACACCGGCAAGTCGCTGCACGTCGGCGGGGCCACCGGGCGAATCCACGGGGCCGACTACTCGCTGGTGGACTACAACCGGGCCGGGATCCCGCTGGTCGAGGTGGTCACCAAGCCCGTGCCGGGCACCGGGGCGCTCGCGCCGGTTGTCGCCCGCGCTTACGTCACCGAGCTGCGGGACCTGCTGCGGGCGCTGGACGTGTCCGACGTCCGGATGGAGGAGGGCTCGCTGCGCTGCGACGTCAACACCTCACTGGCTCCGCGCGGGTCGGGCGC
>Ga0335078_10014556_pt1 | contig 11670 bp, 8 predicted proteins | sample Lox_Sample_32_FD_206711 | JGI IMG/M metagenome (GOLD analysis project Ga0335078, IMG submission 206711) | Soil microbial communities from Loxahatchee National Wildlife Refuge, Florida, United States - Lox_Sample_3.2 | ecosystem: Environmental > Terrestrial > Soil > Wetlands | place: USA: Florida...
CGCCATCGAGCGGCAGCGGCACCGCGAGGATCGCCCAATGCGCGTGCAGGCAGTTCGAGGCATAGGGCCAGCGGCCGGATACGAGATAGCCGCCGTCGATGGCCCGCGCCGGTTCGCTCATCGCCAGTACCCCGATAGTGCGCGCGTCGGGGTTGCCCTCGAACACCTCGCGCTGCGCCTGATCGGAAAATTGCGCGGCGATCCATGCGGTCGCGATCGAGATGAACGCGATCCAGGCTGTCGAGCCGCAGCCGCGGCCGAGCTCGGTGACGACATCCATATAGACGCGCAAGTCGGCCTCATAGCCGCCAAAGCGCTTTGGTGCGCGCATGCGGAACAGGCCCGCCTTTTCAACGGCCGCGATCACTTCGTCCGGAATGCGCCGCGCGCGCTCGGTCTCTGCGGCTTTGGCGCGCAGGAGCGGCACCAGCGCAGTTGCCTTCGCCATCAATTCCGCGCGCAACGCTTGTTGGCCTTCTGCGGTATTTTCGGCACGCAGCTTGGCGCCCATTTGTTCCCGCTCCCTGACCATTAAGGGCCGCGTTAGCGCAGAGCGCAATCCTATCGCTTCAAATGTCCGGCCTGATAGAGGCTGATGGGTGCTCCGCCCGGGCTTGACCCGGCAATCCATCAGCCTGCAAAGAAGAAGACAAAGACGAGGCCGGACGGCGCTGCCAGTCCCAATCAAACCCTAGTGTGGCGATTCAGAAGTCCGCATCATTCTCACCGAAAGCTCTTCATGCGGACTTGTGAACCAAAGCCACACTACAAGGATAATTTGCTAGTGTCCCTTTGATTCCGAAGTTCGCAAACGAGGCTGCCGGCAAATGATGCGAACTTCGGAATCGGCACACTAGTAGGGGAGGTCGCCAATGCCCGACGCCGTCATAGTTTCCACCGCCCGCACGCCGATCGGCAAAGCCCATCGCGGCGCCTTCAACATGACGCATGGCGCCGATATGGGCGGCCATGTGGTTGGCCGCGCGATCGAACGTTCCGGGGTCGAACCGGCCGAAGTCGAGGATGTTATTCTCGGTTGCGCGCTGCCGGAGCGCGCGACCGGCGGCAACATCGCCCGCCAGGCGGCGATCCGCGCCGGTCTGCCGGTCACCGTTTCCGGCATGACAGTGAACCGCTTCTGCAGTTCGGGCCTGCAGACGATCGCACTCGCGGCGCAGCGCATCATCGCGGGCGAAGCTTCGATCATCTGCGCGGGTGGGCTAGAAAGCATCAGCCTTGTACAGGATGGCAAGAGCCTGCCAGCGCCAAACGAATGGATGCTCGAGCACAAGCCCGACCTGTACATGCCGATGATCGACACCGCCGATAACGTCGCCGCGCGCTACAAGGTAAGTCGGGAACGCCAGGACGAATATGCACTGGAAAGCCAGCGCCGCACCGCGACCGCGCAACAGGCCAAAAAATTCGACAATGAGATCGTGCCGATGACGACGACCAAGAAGATTGTCAACAAGGACACGAAGGAAGAGACGTTCGAGCAGGTCACGCTCAAGAGCGACGAAGGCAATCGTCCCGACACGACGCTCGAGGGCCTCGCGGCGCTCAAGCCTGTGCGCGAAGGAAAGTTCATTACGGCGGGCAACGCCAGCCAGCTCTCGGACGGCGCTTCGGCCTGCGTGGTCATGGAGGCGAAGGCCGCCGAGAAGCGCGGCTTGAAGGCGCTGGGCACGTTCCGCGGCTTCGCCGTCGCCGGCTGCGAGCCGGACGAGATGGGCATCGGGCCGGTCTTCGCCGTACCCAAGCTGCTTGCCCGTTATGGGCTCAAGGTCGGCGACATCGATCTGTGGGAATTGAACGAAGCGTTTGCCAGCCAGGTGATTTACTGCCGCGACCGGCTCGGCATTCCGCCGGAGCGGCTCAACGTCGACGGCGGCGCCATCGCTATCGGCCACCCCTACGGCATGAGTGGCGCGCGCATGACTGGCCACGCGCTGATTGAAGGCAAGCGACGCGGCGCCAAGCTTGCGGTGGTGACTATGTGCATCGGCGGCGGCATGGGCGCAGCCGGGCTGTTCGAGATAAACTAAAATTTTCCCTGCCCCCTTTTGTGGAGAGGGCGTCGGTGTTGGTCCGCTGACCGTGCCATGTCAGCCGCGTTGCTTGCGAAAGGCGTTCTTCGTGGCAACTTTGTCGCCGACAAACTGCAAAAGATCGCAGCCGGCCGTCCGTACGACCTGACCGCTCGAATCGGTGGCGACGAAATCCCATTCGAAAGTGCCGATGTCGCCAGCCACGACGACCTGCAGATTTTCAAATCTGCCGTCGGGAAACCGGTCGAAGAAAGCCTGCACGCCGCGCTTGATTTCTTGCTTGCCGAAGTAGCTCTTGCCCAGCCGATCCGGCCCGACCGAGGCATGATAGACCCCATCGTCGGCGAAGAAACTGGTGACAAGCTCGGCGTTGCGGCTGTTCCACGCGGCGCCAAACTCCTCGGCGCGCTCGCGCGTCATTGATCCCCCCATCGGCGGCTCCTGTCCCGGGTTGAGCAAACCGGGCTCACCGGCCAGCGCAAATGCGACGTAGCGAACCGAAACGCTTCACCGTTCTACCGCGTAGATATGCCACTCCCCGGGGATGCCTTTCAGCGATCGGTTGCCGCGATCCGCGAAACGCAGTCCGGAGCCTGCGACCAAATCTTTGACCGTACGCGATACCAACACTTCGTTCGCCCCAGCGAGGGCGGCTACCCGCGCGCCGATGTGAACGGCAATGCCGCCGACGTCGTCGCCCATGATCTCGCATTCGCCGGTATGCAGCCCGGCACGGACTTCGATTCCGAGTTGTCGAATTTCGTCGCCGATGGCGCATGCGCACCGCACGCCTCGCGCCGGGCCGTCGAACGTAGCTAGGATACCGTCACCTGTGCTTTTGATCTCGTGACCGCGGAATCGCGACAGGTTGCGTCTAATCAAGGCGTGGTGGCTGTCCAAAAGACCGCGCCATCGGCTATCGCCAAGTTCGGCCGCTTTCTCAGTGGAGCCGACGATATCGGTAAAGAGAACGGTAGCGAGCACCCGATCGACCTCGGTTGGCGCCTTCGCGCCGGTCAGAAATTCTTGGATTGCATCGGCGATCTCGTTGGCGTTATCGCCGGCCATTGGTGGATGGTCACTTCCTGGCAGTTCGAGATAACGCGCGCCTGGAATGTTTTTTGCCAGAAATCGCCCGCCCTCGACGTTGATGGTCACATCGTCCGTGCGGTGGATGACCAGGGTAGGAACCCGGATCGTCGGGAGAACGTCGCTAATATCAATCTGGCTATTCATGCGCATGTATGAGGCAACGGCGCTGGGGGTCGCGCCGAGCCGCTCAAAGCGACCAAACCAGCGTTGGAAAGCCGGATCGTTGACGCGAGACGGTACGAAAAATGGAACTGCGACGCCGCTACCCCATGCTTGATCAACGTAGCCGAGAAATTGCGCAAACGCCTCCTCGGTAGGGAACCATGATGAAAAGCGCGCAAATGCACCATAAAGAATGAGGGCGGTGCATCGATTCGGATAAGTTGCGGCAAACAGAGCGGCTAACGACCCTCCTTCTGAGAGGCCCATTACCGCTGCTCGTTCCATCCCAGCGGCTTCCATGACCGCCCGTAGGTCATCCATTCGCTGGTCCAACCCGGGCATCTCACTGACCCGATCAGACATGCCGGTTCCACGCTTGTCGAACATCGCCACGCGGGCGAAGCGTGCCAGCCGAAGCAACCAACGAGATACATCGGGTTCATCCCAGAAATGCTCTACGTTCGAAACGAAAAACGGAGCAAGGACGAGATTGACCGGCCCTTCGCCGAAGACTTGATAGGCGATGCTAACATCGCCAGCTTTCGCGTAGCGCGTCTCTGGTTGCATGGCACCGTCCGCAGCGGACATTGATCAAGTCGCCGTCGCATGCGATTTTACCAGTGAGCGACTCCTGTCGTTCTCTCCAAATTGCGAATGAGGCGTTGCGACCGCCGGCGATAGATAGGCGCCTTGGCGGAGCAACTCGCGTTGAATTGAGCGCACGGCGACATGACGCGGAGGCGTACCGCTAGCGGCGGCAAGCGCGGCGGCGACGCCTGCGGCTTGGCCGGTGAGCCAGCATTGCGGGATTTCGCGCAAAAACGTGTGCGAGCTTGCATCGCAGGCGACGTGGCGTCCCGCGCCCAAAATGCCATCGAACCGCTCCGGCACCAGCGCGCCATAGGGCACCGATATGTTGGGTATCTTCGGCGACAGCGACGGTGATACGCCGATCTCGTCTTCGAAAACGTGGCCGCCATCCCATTGCTGGCGGGTCACCTTGCGCACCCCGACAAGCCGCCTTGAGTGACGCACGCCGATCTGCGGCGCACCCAACATCAGAAATGCATCGGCAAAGCCGGGCGCCGCTTCGCGATAAACCTCAAGGTGACCGACGGCCAGCTCGCGCGAGCGCAACTCGACCGCGGTAAGGTCCTCGACGTCGATTGCGCTATAGCCGGCGAGACGCGGTCCCAAGAACAACGCAACGTCGTTGCGCCACGAAACAAACGGCTTCTCAAAATATTTTACGCGCTCGCGGCCAAGCGTCATGAAGGATGCAAAGGCGTCGGGCTCTTTGTAACGGAATCTGAGCCATCGCTCCATATCGACGCCGCCAAACAGAAAAGCGGTGTTCATGCAATGGTGGATGTCGCCGGCGTCAATGTCGGTGTCGCAGGCGGCGCCGGACCGCGCAATCAAGTCGGCATCGCCGGTCGTATCGACGACGACCTTGGCGAGCAGCGCGTGGCGGCCTTCCTTGCTTTCGAAAATGGCGCCCTTGACGGTATTACCCTCGACGATCGGCGCCGCTGCCCAGGCGTGCAACAACAGCCGCACCTTGGCTTCATTGGCCATCTGCATCGAAAGCGTCTTGAGCGCCTCGGGATCTATGGTCGGAGACCAGGTGACAATGCCGTGATAAGCTGCGGTTCGCTGCGCCCAGTACGCGGCGGTCGCCGCGTCGCGGCCGCCCCAGTCGGCGCGCGGCGGGCCGGCGACTGCATCTTTCGGCAGTCGATCAACTAATTCCTCGCCCAGACCGCGGATGACCTGGTGGCCGGACCAATCGGTCATGCGGTCGATCCAGATGACCAGGCCGCCGGTCGAAAGCCCGCCCAGATGATTGTATCGCTCGGCTAACAGCACGTCGGCGCCGAGCCGTGCCGCGGCAATGGCGGCAGCCGTTCCCGCCGGCCCGCCACCGACCACCAGGACGTCGGTTTCGGCAAGCACCTGCACTTCGCGCGCCGGCTCGACAATCGTTTTCGAAGGACGCGCGCGTTTCGTGCGGCCGCGGCCCTGAAAAAGCTCGATGCCGACCGAGGCGCCAATGCTGCTTGAGAAGTTGCCGCTCCCTGGCGGCTCGCGGAAAATCTCGCTCTCCCGAACCGAGCGTCCGGGCGGAGGTGCGTCTTCTTTGCCGGTCATCCCATGTCTCCTCGCCGCCCAGTGCTGGTGAACAAACCCGGAGGATAGGCTTAAGGTACCGGGTTCGCCAGCGGTGCCTATCCGGGCTGCTGTCACTCTTCGCGATTTTATGAGTACATGCCCCGCCGTGTTCTTCTCCGGTGTCGCCGGAATTGGAGGTCCATTGTGCAGACGGCCATCACCGAAATGCTCGGCATCCGCCATCCGATCATCCAGGGCGGCATGCATTTTGTCGGCTTTGCCGAGCTTGCGTCGGCGGTGTCGAATGCCGGCGGGCTCGGCATCATCACCGGACTGACGCAACGGACGCCGGAATTGCTGGCGCGGGAGATCGCGCGCTGCCAGGAGATGACTGACAGGCCGTTCGGCGTGAATTTGAGCTTCTTGCCCTCGGTCAATCCGCGGCCGTATCCGGAGTACATCGGCGCCATCGTCGAAGGCGGCGTCAGGATCGTCGAAACCGCCGGCCGCAATCCGGAGCAATATCTGCCGCCGCTGAAGCAAGCCGGCATCAAGATCATCCACAAATGCACGTCGGTGCGCCATTCGCTCAAGGCAGAGCGTATCGGCTGCGATGCGGTGAGCGTCGACGGCTTTGAATGCGGCGGCCATCCCGGCGAAGACGACGTGCCCAACATGATTTTACTTCCGCGCGCCGCCGACGAACTGAAGATTCCGTTCGTCGCCTCGGGCGGCATGGCGGATGGACGCAGTCTGGTCGCGGCGCTCGCGCTCGGCGCGGCCGGCATGAACATGGGCACGCGCTTTATCGCCACCAAAGAAGCGCCGGTGCACGACAACGTCAAACGCGCCATCGTCGCTGCTTCCGAACTCGATACGAGATTGATCATGCGGGCGCTGCGCAACACCGAGCGGGTGCTTAAGAACAAAGGCGTAGAGCACCTGCTCGAAATCGAGCGGGCGAAAGGTGCGGCGGTTAAGTTCGCCGACATCCAGGAGCACGTGTCCAACCTATATCCGCGCATTCTGCTCGGCGGGGAAATGGACGCTGGCGCCTGGAGCTGCGGCATGGTCGCAGGCTTGATCCACGACATACCGACCGTCAGCGAATTGATCGAGCGCATTATGAGCGAGGCCGAGCGCTTGATCCGCGGACGCCTTCTGGGCCTGCTCGGCGACACCGCGGCGGCGAAAGTCGCTTAGCGCATCGCGACAGCGCCGCGCGCCGGGCTTTCTCGGCCCGTGCTTGGGGCATCGCATTGACCTTAAAGAACTTTCGTGCCACGTCGCGTCACCGTTAAATCGAGCCGATGACGACGCCGAAAATGGCCACCGACCGCTACAATGCCGCCGAAGCCGAGGCCCGCTGGCAGCGTGTCTGGGAGAAGCGCGGCATCTTCGCCACGCCGAACACGCACGATAAGCCGAAATATTACGTGTTGGAGATGTTCCCCTACCCTTCGGGTCGGATCCATATGGGCCACGTGCGCAACTACACCATGGGCGACGTGGTGGCGCGGGTGAAGCGGGCAATGGGCTTTGCCGTGCTGCACCCCATGGGCTGGGATGCGTTCGGCTTGCCCGCCGAAAATGCCGCCGCAGAGCGCAGGATCCATCCGAAAGCTTGGACCTACGACAATATCGCGGCGATGAAGGCGCAGCTCAAATCCATGGGACTGTCGCTCGATTGGAGCCGGGAGCTCGCGACCTGCGATCCGGCTTATTACAAGCACCAGCAGGCGATGTTTCTCGATTTCTTACAGGCCGGGTTGGTCGAGCGGCGTAAATCGAAGGTGAATTGGGACCCGGTCGATCAGACCGTGCTGGCAAACGAGCAGGTGATCGACGGCCGCGGCTGGCGCTCCGGCGCCGTGGTCGAACAGCGCGAGCTGACGCAGTGGTTTTTCAAGATCACCGATTATTCGCAGGAGCTGCTCGACGCGCTCGATACGCTCGAGCGCTGGCCGGAGAAAGTCCGGCTGATGCAAAAGAACTGGATCGGCCGCTCCGAGGGCTTGCTGGTCCGCTTTGCGCTTGAGCCGAGCACGGTCTCGGCCGCGGCCGAATTGGAAGTCTTTACGACGCGCCCCGACACCTTATTCGGCGCGAAATTTCTCGCGCTCGCCCCCGATCATCCGCTCGCCGCCGCGGCGGCAAAGAAAAATCCGGCGCTCGCGGCTTTCATCGAGGAGTGCCGGCATCGCGGCACGTCGCAGGCGGCGATCGACACCGCCGAGAAAATGGGATTCGACACCGGCATTAAAGCACTGCATCCGTTCGATCCGTTGTGGCGTCTTCCGGTCTACGTGGCCAATTTCATCGTCATGGACTACGGCACCGGCGCCATTTTCGGTTGCCCGGCGCACGATCAGCGCGACCTCGACTTCGTCAATAAATACGGGCTCGGCAATATCCCGGTGGTGTGCCCGCCGGGACAAGACCCGAAAACCTTCGTCATCACCGATATGGCCTATGACGGCGACGGCACGCTGATCAACTCGCGCTTCTTGGACGGCATGACGGTGCCGCAGGCGAAGGAAGAGGTCGCACGCCGGCTCGAAAAAGAAATGCGCGGCGGCCGGCCCGTCGGGCAACGCCAAGTCAATTTCCGCCTGCGCGATTGGGGCATTTCGCGCCAGCGCTATTGGGGCTGTCCTATACCCGTCATCCACTGCGAAAAGTGCGGCATCGTTCCGGTGCCGAAAGCGGACTTGCCGGTCACCTTGCCGGAGGACGTGACCTTCGATCGGCCCGGCAATCCGCTCGACCGGCATCCGACCTGGAAACACGTCAAATGTCCGCGCTGCGGCGGCAAGGCGATGCGCGAGACCGACACCATGGACACCTTCGTAGACTCGTCCTGGTATTTCATCCGTTTCACCGATCCATGGATCGAAACCGCTCCGACCAACCGCGAAGTGGCTGACGCCTGGATGCCGGTCGATCAATATATCGGCGGCATCGAGCACGCGATTCTGCATCTGCTCTACAGCCGCTTTTTCACCCGGGCGATGAAGAAGACCGGACATATCGGGCTCGATGAGCCCTTCGCCGGTTTGTTCACCCAAGGCATGGTGGTGCACGAGACCTACCAGCGTGCAAACGGCGAATGGGCGGCTCCGGCCGAAGTGACGGTCGAGACGAGCGGCGAGCAGCGCCGCGCGACCTTGATCTCCACCGGCGAGCCGGTCGAGATCGGGCCGATCGAGAAAATGTCCAAATCGAAAAGAAATACCGTCGATCCAGACGAGATCATGTCGACCTACGGCGCCGACGTGGCGCGCTGGTTCATGCTCTCCGACTCGCCGCCCGATCGCGATGTCGAATGGACCGAGCGCGGGGTGCAGGGCGCGTGGCGCTTTGTGCAGCGGCTCTGGCGGCTGGTCGGGGACGCAGCCGGCATCGCGCAAACGGCACCGCCCGAGCCACCCGCTCAGCCATCACCGGCCGCGACCGCCTTGCGCAAAATCACCCATCAGACTCTGGCCAAGGTGACCGATGACATCGAAAAGCTGCACTTCAATGTTTGTGTCGCGCACATCTACCAATTCGCCAATGAGATCAGTCGGGTAATTGGCGAAATCGAGGAGCCTGAGGGGGCGGCTTTGCAGCTGGCGCCGGATTTTCGCTGGGCGGTGCGCGAAGCGGTTAACGTTCTCGTGCAATTGTTTGCCCCGATGATGCCGCACCTCGCCGAGGAATGCTGGGCGATGCTCGGTCATGAAAGCTTGGTCGCCGAAGCCGCCTGGCCGCGGCTGCACCGCGAATTCCTGGTCGAAGATCAGCTGACGCTGCCGGTCCAGATCAACGGGCGAAAACGCGCCGACGTCACCGTGCCGCGCGAGGCCGGCAAGGCCGATATTGAGGCTGCCGTGCTCGCGCTCGATGCGGTAAAAAGGGCGCTGGACGGCAAGTCGCCGAAGAAGGTGATCATCGTGCCGCAACGGATCGTCAATGTGGTGGCTTGAGTTCGTCAAGCGATGGCGCCGCCCTGCGGGCCTTCTCATCGTCGCCTGCGCGCTCGGCGGTCTGACCGCCGGCTGCTGGCAGCCGCTCTATGGCAAGCCGCCCGGGGCCAGCACCGACAGCGCGTACGATAAATTCATGATGACCGAAATTCCGCCAATCGCTGCCACGCACGGCACCCCTTCTGAACGCATCGCGGTCGGCATGTTCAATGCGCTGCAATTCGATCTGCACGGCGGTGCGGCAGTGGTTGTTGCTCCTACCTATCGGCTCGTCGTCAGTGTCGGAACGTCGCAGTTCACCGCCGTTATCGACCCAAACACCGGCCGCGCGAATACGCAGATCGACTCGGTTGTCGCCAACTACTCACTGATCGAGATTGCGACCGGAAAGACGGTGGTTTCAGACAATTGCTTTGCGCACGTCGACTTTGACATCCCGGGTTCCGAGCAGCGCTTTGTGAAACAACGCGCGCAACGCGACGCCGAAGACCGCGCGATTCAGGTCGCCGCCGAGACCATCAGGAACCGCCTGGCGTCATATTTCGTCGCCGGCACCTGAGACATGGTCGCGGTCAAGGCCGGCAACGCCGATGCGTTTCTTGCGCGACCCGATCGGCTGCCCGAAGTGGTAGTCATATTCGGCGAGGACTCAGGTCTCGTCAGCGAACGCGTAAGGGCGCTTATCCGGACGTCAGTCGACGACCCGGATGATCCATTTTCGCTGGTGCGCATCGACGGTGACGAGATCGCCGCTGATCCTGCCCGCTTGCTCGATGAAGCGCAGACCATGCCGCTGTTTGGCGGGCGGCGGGCCGTATGGGTAAGAGCCGGCGGACGCAATATCGCGCCCGCCGTCGAGGCGGTGCTGGCGCTGCCGAAAAGCGAATGCCGCGTCGTGATCGAGGCCGGTGATTTGCGCCGCACCGCGCCGTTGCGGGTGCTGTGCGAGCGCGCCAAAAACGCCGCAGCAGTACCTTGCTACGCCGATGACGAAGCGGCTTTGCAGCGCCTCATCGACACCGAAATGCGCGCCGCCGGCCTGTCGCTCAAACAAGAGGCACGCAACCTACTGGTCACTCTGCTCGGCGGAGACCGCGCGTCTTCGCGCAGTGAGCTTCGCAAGCTCATACTTTACGCCAACGGCCGCACTGAGATCGGCATCAACGACGTCATAGCCGTGGTTTCCGACGCTTCCGACCTGGCGCTCGACGAACTCGTGGATACGGCATTTGCCGGCCGCACCGCCGATCTCGACCTCTCGCTCGACAAGGTGCGTGACGCCGGCACGCCGGTCGGCTCGATCTTCTTTGCCGCCCAACGCCAACTCGCGCAATTGCACAAGTGGCGAACGGCGCTGGAAGCCGGCGCCCTATCCTCGGTGGACCAGGTGCAGCCGCCGGTGCATTTCAGCCGCAAGGACCTCGTGGGTGCGGCGCTGCAGCGATGGAGTGCCGCTCGGCTCGCCGGCGCGATGGCCGAACTCGCCGACGCCGTGTTGGCGTCGCGCAAGACGCCGTCGCTTGCCCAGGCCGTCGCCGAGCGCGCTTTGCTCTCGATCTCGCGGCAGGCCAATGCCGGCGTGGCCCGGCGTTCGCGTCCGCCGGAACGGCTTTAGGTGGGATTTTCCAGGCTGAAGGTTTGCGTATCGTCGTCGTAGGCGAAAGCCTCGGCATAGCGCCCCCACGCGGTGACCGAACGCAGCGTCTGTTCGACATCATCGCTGCTCATGTGGTCTTCCAATTCGTCGAAGAACCGGCTTCTCGGCGCCACGTGATTGGTGCGTTCCTGCAGTATACGGCGGATATGGGCGGCCAGCGGCACGCAGGATAATAGCTGGCGCTGAAAGATTTTTTTTCGCTCGTCGGTATCCGCTTCGACGAATTGTTTGCCGGTGTCGGTAAGTTTGATGTCGCCGCCCTCGACGTCAACGAAATGCAGCATGTGCAGGGCGTCCGAAACTGGGAACAGATCGTCGCCCTCCATATGCAGCTCGTCGGCGATGACCGGAAGATCGGCTTTGCCCTTGTAAGGCTCGCCGGCGAGCGTTTCGAGAAGGCCGGAAAGAAGATTCGCTGACACGCGCGGCAAGATCGTGTCAATGCTTGTTGCCGCCGCGCCAGGCGACACTCCTGCCCGCGGCGGCGCCGGGCTTCGCGCCGTCATCGCCGCGTAGATATTCTCGACCAGATCGCGAAAGCGCGGATCAAGCCGGTTGCGCGGCTGCTTAAGATCGACGGGAATTTCGCGAATAATGCGCCCGGGATTGGACGAAAACAAAAGCACGC
>Ga0335078_10014557_pt1 | contig 11669 bp, 10 predicted proteins | sample Lox_Sample_32_FD_206711 | JGI IMG/M metagenome (GOLD analysis project Ga0335078, IMG submission 206711) | Soil microbial communities from Loxahatchee National Wildlife Refuge, Florida, United States - Lox_Sample_3.2 | ecosystem: Environmental > Terrestrial > Soil > Wetlands | place: USA...
CCTAGGAGGCCTCCAGCACCAGCGGGAGGCTGATCATCTCGTAGATCGAGCCGTTGGAGATCTTCCTGCTCACCGCCGCGGGGTCGCGCAGCCGCAACGGTGGCAGCCGGTCGAGGATCTCCTCCAGCAGGATCCGCAGCTCCAGGCGGGCCAGGTGCGCGCCCAGGCACCGGTGCACCCCGATGCCGAACGCGATGTGCCGGTTCGGAGTGCGGTCGAGCGTCAGCGTGTCCGGGTCGGGGAACTCCGCGGGATCCCGGTTGGCCGCCCCCCACATCAGCAGGAGCTTGTCGCCGGCTGACATGTCGGCCCCGGCGAACTGGGTGTCCTCGCCGACCGTCCGCCACAGTCCGTGCACCGGAGCGTCGATGCGCAGGAACTCCTCGACCGCGCTGGGAATCAGCGACCGGTCCGCCTCCAGCGCGGCCCGTATCTCGGGCTGGGTCGTGAGCCGGAACAGCATGCTGCTGATGGCCGCGGCCGTGGTTTCCCATCCGGCGACGACCAGCACGATCCCGTAGCCGAGTTGCTCCTCCTCGGTCAGTCGCCTGCCGTTGACCTCGCCCTCGCGCAGCAGCGCGAACGCGCCCGTGGTGGCCGCCGCGATCTGCTTGCGCAGGAACTCGGCCATCTCCGCCATGTGGCCGTCGATGTCGGAGGCGAAGACCTGGAACTCCTCGCGCGCCTGCGGAGGGATGCCGGAAGAGATGGCCAGGGCCAGGCCGCTCAGCGGCATCGAGATCGCGCTGACCGCGTCGCACTCTCCGGCCGCCAGCACGTCGTCCAGCAGCGAGGTGACGATGCCGCGGATCTCGCCCGCCCAGAGCGACTCGACCGACCGGGCGGAGAACAGGCTCTGGAGGACCTTGCGGTACGGGCCGTGTTCCGGCGGGTCGATCTCGATCGGCAGCAGCGGGTAGGCGGCGAACGTGTAGTACTCGCCCTTGCCCTGCGGCTCGCGGACCCGCGGAACCCGTGGCGGCCCCGGGCTCTTGGCGCCCCAGTCGGAGCGGAACGTCTGGGTGTCCAGGTTGGCCCGGTAGACGTCCTGGTAGCGGGTCAGCACCCAGCCCACGCGGCTGCTCCGAACGACCGGGCAGGCGGACCGCATCTCCTGGTAGGTCCCGAACGGGTCGGCCCACAGTGCGGGCGAGTTGGGATCGAAATCGCGTCCGGCGACCGGGCACTGCCCCGTCCCCGCCCGCCCGGCCGGGGACGTAGCCTCCGTGTCAGGTCCCGGCGTCAGGAACTCGCGCGACTTGTCGTCCGAGGTCAGCGCCATGGCCCATAGCGTATACCCTATGCCACCGACCGGTCCATGTTGCGCCTATAGGGAATAGGTGATAAGTGTGAAGAGCGCGGCCGGCTAGCGACGACGGGATCGAGGTCCGGGGCACATGGCTCGTGTAGCTGCGGGTATAGGCACGTCACATTCGCCGATGTTCGCCCTGCCAGCGGACCTGTGGGAGCGCTACGCGAGCCGCGACCACCTCAACGAGGAGCTGATCTTCCCGCCCCACGGCTGGAACCTGAGCTACGACGAGGCCTTGGCCTCGGTGCCCGACGAGATCCGGCAGCGGCCGCGTACCGTCGAGGCGTCCACCCAGCAGGCCGGGCTGTGCAACGCCGCCCTGGACCAGCTGGCCGAGACGCTGCGATCAGTGCGGCCCGACGTCACGGTGATCATCAGCGATGACCAGGACGAGTGGTTCTTCGAAGACAACATGCCGATGTTCTCGGTCTACTGGGGCGAGACCGTGCCCATGCGGCCGCGCAAGCACTCCAAGGGCCACGACCCCGAGATCACCAAGCTGATCGCTGACGGGTACGGCGACGTCCCGCTGGACGTGCCGGTGCGCGCCGACCTCGGCAGGCACCTGATCGAGTTCCTGGCCGACCAGGATTTCGACGTGGCGCACTTCAACTACTGCGCGCAGCAGCACGGGGGGCGCATCACCCGCAGGCTGCCGCGGGAGCACGGCGAGGTTCAGCTCGACCGGGTCACCCCGGTCAGGGAGCAGGCCCTGCCGCATGGCTTCGCTTTCGTCATCAAGCGCCTGTGCGGCAACGTTCCGGTGCCGATCGTGCCGGTGTTCCAGAACACCTGCTATCCGCCCAACGCCGTGCGGCCCGGACGGGCCCACGACTTCGGGCGCGCGCTGGCCGAGGCGGTCGCGGCCTGGGAGGCTGACGTGACGGTCGCGCTGGTCGCCTCGGGCGGCCTGAGCCACTTCGTGGTGGACGAGGAGATCGACCGGCAGCTGCTGGACGCGCTCCGGAAGAAGGACGAGAAGGCGCTGCGCGGGCTGCCCCGCCACCGCCTGCTCTCCGGCACCTCAGAGTCGCTGAACTGGATCGCGTTGGGCGGCGCGATGGGCGCCACCGACCTGGAAATGGAACTCGTCGACTACGTCCCGGTCTACCGGTCCGCGGTCGGTACCGGCGGCGGGTGGGCGTTCGCGCGCTGGATCTGACCGGGCGTCCAGTCCGTCGTGAAAGGGGCCACGAGTGCGCACTCGGGTCATCCCGAACTCCGGCATAGCCGTTTCCCAGATCTCGTTCGGGGCCGGCACCGCAGCCGGGCTCATGCTGCAAGCTCCCGGCCCGGAGCAGATCGCCACGGTCGAGCGGGCCCTGGAGATCGGCATCAACCACTTCGACACCTCGCCGATCTACGGTGACGGCCGGTCAGAGGTCAACCTCGGCCAGGCGCTGAAGGCGGTCGGCGCGCAAGTCGTGCTGACCACGAAGGTCAGCGTCGCGCCCGAGCATCTCATGCTCAGCGGCGATGGCGCGATCGCCCGGGGCGTGCGCAAGTCGGTGCTCGCGAGCCTGTCCCGGCTGCAGCGCGACCACGTCGACATCCTGCTGCTGCATAACGCCACCGACTTCGGCCGGGACTTCTCCAACGAGCGGCTGCCGCACCTGTCCCTGGACGACATATTCGGGGAGCGGGGCGTCTGGGAGGAAGCCCAGGCGCTGATCGGCGAGGGCAAGGTCCGGGCGTTCGGGCTCAGCGGCCAGGACAACGTGCCCGAGGCCCTGATGGCGGCGGCCGCCACCGGGCGCATCGCCATCTTCAACCAGCCGTTCAACCTGCTGAACCCGACGGCCGCCTGGCCCGGGCCGCGACATCAGGGCGCCGGAGCCGCGGGTCGCCCGCCTTTCCTGCGCGACTTCGACGTCGACTACACGGGGGTCATGGAGTTCGCCCGCGCCCAGCAGGTAGGCGTGTCGGTGATCAGCCCGGTCGCCGCGGGCGTCCTGACCGGCTCGGCGCAGGCCGGAATCCTGCCGCCGGCCGTCTCCGGCTGGCGGGTGCGCTTCCCCCGGCCCGGCCAGTACGAGCAGGAGCTCGCGGCCGGAGCGGGCTTTGCCGCGGTGGCCCGGTCGCACGGGCTCGGGGTCACCGAGCTGGCCTACCGGTTCGCGCTCAGCCAGAGCGCGGTCACCACCGTGGTCGGCGGGTTCTCGAACGTGGCCCAGCTTGACGAGGTCGCAGCGTTCGCCGACGCGCCCCCGCTGAGCGACGAGGTTCTCGACGCCGTGGCCAAGGCCACGGCGGCGCTGCCGGACGCCGTCGCGGACTCGCGCTGACATGGCCGCCGAACCAGGCCGGCTGTCGATCCTCGGCGAGCACCTGAACCGTTATATCGAGCAGTCGCCGATCCTGGCGGCCGGGGCCGAGCGCGCGGCAGTGCTCGCCATCCACTGGCACCAGGCGCTGCTGACTGGCGAGTCGCTGCTCACCCGAGCGTTCCGCGGCGCAGTCTCGGACGGCGTGCTCGGTCGCCTGTCCGGACTGCTGGAGTCCGCGCGCCAGGCGGGCAGCCCGGTGATCTACGTGCGGGTGTGCAACCCGCCGGACCTGGTGACCAACAATCCCATCTACTGGCTGGCCCACCAGACCGGGCGGCTGCGCTGCGGCAGCCCCGAAGTGCAGGTCCTGCCGCAGGTGGCGCCCGAGCCCGGCGACCTGGTCGTCGAGCACCACCGGATGTCGGCGTTCACCGGATCGGACCTCGACCTCATCCTGCGGAACCGCGGAATCCAGACCCTGATCATGACCGGCGCGGCGACCAACGTGGCGGTGGAGAGCACCGCCCGCGACGCCGCCGACCGCGGCTATCGCGTGGTGATCGCGGCCGATTGCTGCGTCGCGGCCACGACCGGAGCCCACGGGGCAGCGCTGGACTCGCTGGCGCTGATCGTGTCCCGCATCACCTCGGCCGGTGCCGTGCGCTCGGCCCTGGCCCGCGACGCCGCCGCGCGCGCGGCACGGCCCTAGCGCAGCAGGCAACGGCAACGGCAACCGGGACCGAGAGGACGTAACGTGGGCAGGCGCCAGACGATCGAGATCCCGGGGGTCGCCCACGGGGCGCCCATTCCGATGGCGGCGCGAGTGGGCAACATTGTCTGGTCGTCGGCCATCCCCGGCAAGGACGCGCGGACCGGGAAGCTGCCGCCCGACGGCGCGGACCAGGTCAGGTCGGTGTTCGAGAACGCCGACGCGGTGCTGGCCGCCGCCGGCGTGACCCGCGACGACCTGGTGTACCTGAGCGTCCTGCTGGCCGCGGGCGACCTGCGTCCCGAGGTCAACCGGTACTGGCTGGAATGGTTCCCCGAGGCCGACGACCGCCCGGCCCGGCATGTGACCCTCCAGACCCTGCCGGGCGGCATGCTCATCCAGCTTCAGCTCATTGCCGTCGCCGACCAGCCCGGCGCCAGCTAGGCGCCGGGCCTCCGCCTGGCGCTCCCCGCGCTATCGACACCGCTTTCTATGCAAGATAGGCTATAGGCCATGCTTGATAAGTCAGACACGGCCGCGGGGGCGGACGAGGCGGCGCGGCCGGACCATGGCGGGGTTCCGGCGGCGGGCCGCGACCTCAACGGGAGCACGCTGGGCGGTGCCGGGGGGACGACGAGCGGCCTGGCCGAGGACTTTGATCTCAACGCTCCTGAGCTGGCCGAGGACCCTTACCCCACCTACGAGGGGCTGCGGGCGCAGTGCCCGGTCGCCCGCAGCCAGCGGCTGGGCTGGGTGGTCAGCGGCTACCAGGAGGCCTACGAGGCCACCTGCGACCACCGGACGTTCCGGTCTGACTGGGGCGCCAAGGCGCCGATCCCGGCCAACATCCCGAGGACGACCGAGCCCGAGCACAGCGACTTCATGTCCTACACCGCGTTCCACCTGCTGCCGATCGAGGTCGATCCTCCGGTCCACGGCCCGTACCGGAAGATCCTGCAGTCCATGTTCGCCTCGCGCGCGGTCCAGGAGGCGTGGGCCGGCGACGCCCGGCGCATCGCCGACGAGCTGATCGACGAGATCGCCGGGCGGAGGGAAGCCGAGTTCGTCACCGAGTTCTCGATGCCGATGAGCGGCCGCATGCTGGCCACCGCCGCGGGCATCGATGAGGCGGAGCGCGACCTGTTCCAGGAACTCACGCTGGACCTGCACAAGAACATCGGCGCGGTCAACGACTTCCTTCACCGGGCGATCACCAAGGCTGACAAAGGGGCGTTCGCCGTGCTGAACCAGGCCACGCTGGACGGCCGGCCGCTCACCATGGAGGAAAAGCAGGGATACGGCGTCGTACTGCTGCACGCGGGCTGGGAGACCACGGCGTCGGCCATCAGCAACATGATGTTCCGCCTGGCCACCGAGCCGTCGCTGCGCGGGCAACTGCTGGCGAACGCGGCGCTGGTACCCCGGGCGGTGGAGGAGTTCCTGAGAATTGATCCTCCGGTTCAGGGGCTCTGGCGGACCGCGGGGCGGGAGTCAGGCCTGGCCGGCGCGCGGATCCAGCGCGGTGACAAGGTGCTGCTGCTGTGGGGCTCGGCCAACCGGGACGCGCTGAAGTTCGAGAACCCGGACTCGGTGGTGCTCGACCGCGACCCGAATCCTCATCTCGCGTTCGGGGTCGGGGTCCACCGGTGCCTCGGCGCTCACCTGGCCCGGCTGGAGCTGAACGTATCCCTGGAGCGCGTCCTGCGCCGGCTGCCCGAGTTCCGGATCAAGGCGGGGGAGTGGCCGGTGCGCGTCAACGGCGCGGTGCGGGCCACGCACCGCCTGCCGGTCGAGTTCCTGCCCGAGGCCAGCTAGCGCCGATCGAGGTGAGCAGGCCACTCGAGATTCCCGCGGTGCTGATGCGCGGGGGCACCAGCAAGGGCGTGTTCTTGCACGAGCGCGATCTTCCCCCGGCCGGGACGGAGCGGGACCGCCTGCTGCTGAACGTGATGGGCAGCCCCGATCCGATGCAGCTCGACGGGCTCGGCGGCGGGGTTTCCAGCACCAGCAAGGTCATGGTCGTGGCCCGCTCGGCCGAGCCCGGCGTGGACATCAGCTACTGGTTCGCCCAGATCGGGGTGGACACCGCGATCGTGGACTGGTCAGGTAACTGCGGCAACCTGACCACGGCGATCGGCCCGTTCGCGATCGACGAGGGCCTGCATCCCGCGGCAGAGCCGGTCACTCGGCTACGGCTGAAGAACGAGAACACCGGGGTTCACGTCATGGCGACCGTCCCGGTCCAGGACGGCCGGGCCCGGGTGGACGGCGACCTGCGCGTCCCGGGTGTCCCGCATCCCGGCGCCCCGATCGTGACGAGCTACCTGAAGCCGGGTGGCGGGGTGCTGGGCGGGACCGTCCCCACCGGCCAGCTCAGGGACCGCGTGACGCTCGGCGGCGACGCGATCGAGGTGACCATTCTTGATGTCACCCATCCCTGCGCGTTCGTGAGAGCCGGTGAAATGGGACTGCGCCTGGGCGAGGTCAGCCCGGCCTCGATGAACGCCGACCCTGACACGCTGCGGCGACTCGAGGACATCCGCGCCGCATGCTCGGTGCTGCTGAAGGCGGTGCCGACGGCCGCGGACGCTGCGGGCCAGGCGCCCGCGGTGCCGCGGCTGGTCATCGTCGACGCCGACCGGTTCCCGGCGGCCGGCGGCGCGGACCGGGAGCGGGCCGACATCCGGGCCATCGGCCTGTCCATGGGTAAGGTCCACCATGCGCTGCCGATGACCGCGGCACTCTGCCTGGCCGCGGCCGCGGCCATCCCCGGGACGATCCCGGCCCAGCTAGCCGGCTCGCCGACCGTCTCGGCGGCCGGGACCGAGGTGCGGGTTCGGCATCCCAAGGGCGTGGTCGCGCTCATGGCCGATGTCACCGGCTCAGCCGGCGCGGGCCCGGAGGTGCGCTCGGTGGGCGTGGTGCGAACCGCGCGCCGCCTGATGGCCGGCTCGGTCTACGCCCGGCCATCAGGCGGCGCGATCTGAACCCGGCTTACTGCGGGAAAGCGCCCTGCAGGGCTGCGCCGGTGTAGGGGTTGACGGCCTCGCCGGGATGGATCGGCTGCAGGACCCCGTTCTCCAGCCGGGTGAACACGATGTACGGGTCGAACATGTACGGCTGGCCGTAGCAGTTCGTGGCGCAGATCGACTTGGTCGTGGTGATGTTCACGTACGTCCCGCCGAGGCTGTAGTTGGTCAGGTGCCGGAACGCGTTCAGCACTGCAGACCGGGTCACGCGCGGCAGCTTCTTCGCGATCTGCGCGAACCAGTACGCGCTGGTCCAGCCGATGAGAGACAGGTCACCGAGCGGCGTGCCCGGGGCGTACTTCTTGAGCTGCTGCTGGTACAGCTTGACCCAGGGCGCGCCCGCCGTGACGTACGGGTTGCCGAGGCTGGCCACCAGCAGGTTGTTGCCCTGGCTGCCCAGCGAGCTGACGAATGTGGGCGTGATGTTCGTGAATATGATCGCGAGCTTGCTGACCTGCGGCGCGTCTGAGCGCAGCGTCTTGATGAGCTGGGCCTCGGCCGCGCCGGGCTCGAAGCTGGCCACGCCGTTCACCCCGCCCGCCGTGGCCTGGGTGACCGCGGGACCGAAGTCGGTCGTGGTGGTCGGGGCGTTCACGATGTTGCCGACCTTCAGGTGGGCGATCTTCGCTCCGTACAGGAACTCCGTCCGCGCCGCCGCCCCGCCCGGGCCGAGGTCGGCCGGGTAGATAAGGCTCGCCTTCGTCACGCCCTCGGCCTTGAGCTGCTCGGCCAGACCGATGAACGCGGCGGGGGCGCCCCCGTTGAACGGGAAGATGACCTTCGACTGCCCGCCGGAGACGTCGCCGAAGTTACCGCCGATCACGGGCATCTCGGCCTTCTCCAGGTACGGCACCTCCTCGGCGCCGAATGCCGTGCTCGAGCCGATCTCGGCCACGGTCGACGGGTCAGCGATCTGCCGCTCGGTGCACTGAATCGCGGTCGACGGGTTGCCGTCGTCGTCGCACTTGGCCACGACGATCTTGTGGCCGTTGATGCCGCCCGCGGCGTTGATGGCCGCCACCGCGGCCTGAACGCCGCTGTACACGTCGGCGAGGCCTCCGCCGCCAGGCAGGGTATAAGTGCCGCTGGCGAAGACCTTGATCGGCCCGCTGGCCGAGCTGCTCGCTCCCGGCGCCCCTGAGGAGCAGGCGGCCAGCCCTCCTGCGAGGGCCAGCGCAAGCGCGGGCGCCAGCAGGCGGGTGCACGCGGACGAGGCCTTGATCTGCATCGCGTCTGGATACATCCGGTCCCCTTAGCTGTGCGAAATATAGGGAGTACGATACTATCTATGTTCTATAGGCAACAAGCGATGCAGTGAAGAGGCCGACGCCGCCTGGCGGCGTGGCCGGGCCGGCCGCCCTGGCTCAGTGACCGCGATCGAGGCGGGCTGGTGGAGACGGCGGCTTCTGCTGGGACGGGTGGCGATGTGAGCGAGGACCGGCTGACGGAGTTCGACCCCAACTGGTCATCTCTGCACGACGATCCGTACGGGACCTACGCCGCGCTGCGGGGGCAGCCCGCGATGGTGCAGAGCCGCGCGGTGGGCTGGGTGATCGCCCGCTACGATGACGCCTCGGCAGCGATGCGAGACCACCAGCGGTTCCGCTCCGACTGGGGGCCCAAAGGCCCGATCCCGGCCAACATTCCCCGGATGCGGGAAACCTCTGACGAGGCCGAGCACACGTACGCCAGCTTTCCCGTGCTGCCGATCGAGGTCGACCCGCCCGAGCACAAGGCCTACCGGCGGATCCTGCACGCGATGTTCGCGGCGCAGGCGATCAGGCGGGACTGGGAGGCCGAGGCGCGTCAGATCGGGGAGAGGCTGTTCGATGATCTGCTGACCCGGCCGGAGGCCGAGATCACGACCCAGCTCGCCATGCCGATGAGCGGGCTGGTGCTCTCGGCGGTGCTAGGAATCCCGTCGCAGGACCGGGCCACGTTCCAGGTCATGACCCAGGACGTGGACCTCAACCTCGACGACCTGCTCGAGTACCTGGACTCCGCCATCGATAACGCGCCCGGGGGCGCGTTCCAGCTGCTGCGCGAGGCCGAGCTCGACGGCCGGCCGCTCACCACCGAGGAGAAGCGCGGGTTCGGGATCGTGCTGATCCACGCCGGCTGGGAGACCACGGCTACCGCGATCAGCACCATGTTCCTGCGGCTGGCCACCGTCCCCGGCCTGCGGGACCGTCTGACGCGCGAGCCCGGGCTGATCCGCGGGGCGATCGAGGAATTCCTGCGGATAGACACGCCGGTCCAGGCCCAGTGGCGCACCGCCGCGTGCGATCTCAGGCTGGGCGGCGCCCAGGTCCGGCGGGCGGACAAGGCGCTGCTCCTGCTTGGCTCGGCCAACCGCGACGAGGCCGAGTTCCCCGGGGCCGACCAGGTGATCGTGGACCGCAGCCCGAACCGGCACCTGTCGTTCGGCGTGGGCGTGCACCGCTGCCTGGGGGCCCACCTGGCCCGCCTCGAGCTGCAGATCGTGCTTGAGCTGGCCCTGGCCCGGCTTCCGGAGTTCGTGCTGGATACCGGGCGACCGGTGGCATACACCAACGGGGTGGTGCGCGTGGTGCACGCCGTGCCGCTGAAGTTCGTCAGCGGCTGAGCGACCGGTCGAGGAAGTCCCAGATCCGCTGCCATCCCTCGGCGGCGGCCTCCGGCGAGTAATTGGGGCGGTTCGTGGCGAAGAAGCCGTGCCTCGCGCCCTCGAACACGTGAAACTCGCCAGCCTTCCCGGCGGCCGCGAGGCTGCGCTCCAGCGCGGCCAGGTCGGCGGGGCAGGGGTACTGGTCGAGCGAGCCGGACAGGGCGAGCAACGGACCGGACAGGCCGCCCGCCAGGTGAACCACGGGCGCGGCGCTCACCGGCCACGCGCCGGCCGACGTCGGCACGATGTACGCGCCGTAACAGTCGATAATCGCATCGAACGGGAGGCAGCACGCGGCCAGAAATGCCTGGCGCGCTCCCGAGCAGAAGCCGATCGCAGCCACCCGCCCGCTGCAGGCCCCGGCGGCTCGCAGGTGACGCAGTACCCCATCGATGTCGCCTACGACCTGGTCGTCGGGGACGCCCCCGGCCGCGCGGGCGGCGGCGGCCGCGTCGTCTGCGCTGGCCCCGGGGGCGGCCCGCCAGTTGAGGTTGGGCATCAAGGCCAGGTAGCCGTGGGCGGCGAACCGGCGGGCGATCTCGTGGCTCGGCCCGTCGTAGCCGAGCATGTGGTGAACGACGACCACGCCCGGGTAGGGGCCGTCACCAAGTGGCTCGGCCTGGTAGGCCTCGATCTCGTCGCCGCCGTGCCCGGGCAGGAACACGGTCTGCGCCCGCATCGCATGCTCGGCGGGCATGGCTAGCAGCCAGCGGCCTGAGCGGCGTGCTGGCCCGCGAGGCGTCCCAGGACGGCCCCGCGCATGAGCCCGGCGCCGGCGGTGTAGTTGAAGTAGAAGAAGTCGCCGGTGATCTCGCCCGCCGCGAACAGCCCCGGCATGACCCTTCCCTCAGTGTCCAGGACGCGGGCGGACGTGTCCACGGCCAGGCCGCCGTAGGTGAACGTGATCCCGCAGGCCACCGGGTAGGCCACGAACGGCGGGACCTCCAGGCGGCGGGCCCAGTTCGATTTGACTGGCTGGCCCGCTGGCTCGGCCCGCAGGCCGTCGTTGTGCTGCGGGTCGAACCGGTCGTCCGCGTCGTCGGGCACGGCCGCGTTGAACGTGTCGACCGTGCGCCGCAGGCTGGCGGGGGGGAGGCCGAGTTCACGCGCGAGCCCTTCGACCGTGTCGGCCCGCACCGGCGCGCCCGTGCTGTAGCGCGGCTCGAGCAGCGGTATGCCCTGCTGGTCAAAGAGCTGGAAAGCGACCCCGGTCGGCTGGGCCCGGATGGCGGAACCCGTCTTGGCGTAGGTGAGCCAGACCTGGTCCTCGCCCTCGTCGACGAAGCGCTCGGCGTGGACATTGACCATCAGCGAGTACGGGAACGTGTAGCGGCTGTACTTATCGGTCATCGTCAGGTCGCCGACCGCTGGCGCGCACGCGTCGATCGGGACCGCGTGGCAGCCCTGCCAGTGGCCGACGGGCTGGGCGCCCGCGGTCATCGCGGCCGCGAGCATCGTGCCCATGTTGAAGCGCGTGCCGCGCACCTTGACCAGATCCCAGCCGGCCCCGAGATAACGGGCGCGCATCTCGGGATTGGCCTCGAACCCTCCGGCGGCCAGCACCACCACCCCTGGCACGTCGACGAGACGGTCGCTCGACCGTACGCGCACCCCGCTGACCTGTGACCCGGACGTGATCAGGCCCACCGCGGGCGACTCGTATCGGACCTCGATCCCGGCCTTCTCCACGGCCGTGAACAAGTTC
>Ga0335078_10014559_pt1 | contig 11669 bp, 9 predicted proteins | sample Lox_Sample_32_FD_206711 | JGI IMG/M metagenome (GOLD analysis project Ga0335078, IMG submission 206711) | Soil microbial communities from Loxahatchee National Wildlife Refuge, Florida, United States - Lox_Sample_3.2 | ecosystem: Environmental > Terrestrial > Soil > Wetlands | place: USA: Florida...
CGCTGCATAGTGGTCCGGGTCAGTATCACGGATTTCTGTGGTTCTATTTCATCAATGAACAACTCCTCCGGTTTCTAAATCTCCGATATCCGCGCGACTACGACACGGTTCCACGACTCTATTTCTGGCTATTTCACTTGTTGTGGCTTTTTCCGTGGAGTGTCTATTTCCCGGCAGTCGCCAAGTTGTCGTACCAGCCAACCGATCGAGCTGGGCGTGCGCGCTTGCTCGCACTCTGCTGGGCCGGTTTCATCCTGGTGTTCTTCACTTTCTCAACCACGCAGGAGTATTACTCCATGCCGGCCTATTCGGCGATGGCGTTGCTTCTGGGCTCAGCGATCGCCATCGATGGTGCTTGGATCCGTCGGGGCACCAAGGCGCTAACTATCGTCGCTGCGTGTATTGCGGCCGTTCTCCTGGTTCTCCTCGCCTCGAGCTATCGGTTCACCCCGACCGGCGACATATTCTCAGCCCTGACGCAGAATCCCAAGGCTTACAAACTCTCGCTCGGCCACATGGAAGATTTGACGCTGGCATCGTTCGCGTACCTTCGACTTCCGTTGGCGATTGCAGCGATTGCATTTCTGATCGGAACCGTCGGAACCATTAAGGCGCAAACTCAGCGCGCGGTTCTGGCTGCAGCATTGATGATGGTTCTTTTTCTCCATGCTGCGCGGGTCGCAATGATTTCTTTCGATAGCTATCTTTCCTCGCGTCCTTTGGCGGAGGTGCTGAAGAAATCGCCGCCTGGCCAGCTCATCATTGATCATCACTACTACACGTTTTCTTCGATCTTCTTCTACACCGGCGAGTCGGCGCTACTGCTGAATGGTCGGTACATGAATCTGGAATACGGAGCCTATGCGCCTGACGCTCCGAACGTGTTTATCGATAATGCACAATTTGCGAAGCTCTGGTCGGAAGCGGAACGGTGTTATATCGTCGCCAACGAATCGTCGATGCCTCGGCTAGCCACCTTGGTCGGCCAAGAGCATTTGATCGTTGTTGCCTTGAAAGGGGGGAAAGTTGTGCTCACCAACCTCCCACTCGAGACGGCAGACCGCGCGTCCGCGGAAGCGAGCCGAACGGTTACAACTGCGGCTCTGCCCCGGCATGGAAGCCTGCTACTGGGCAGCTTGCGATAGAATATTACTTCCGAAAAACTCTTCGGGATTGCTGTAGAAGCAGCTCGTCACGCTGTGTTTTTGGGTGCCTGTGCGGACAAATCGCGCAACTAAGGCGATTAGGAAATCATCGAAGTTTGTAGTCTCCAGGAGGACAAATGAGAATTGCCGTTTTGGGTGGTGACGGATATTGCGGTTGGGCTACTGCCATTTATCTTTCAAACCGCGGCCAATCAGTGGCGATCCTCGATAATTTCATCCGCCGGCAATGGGACCATGAAGTCGGGGCCGAGACCCTGACCCCGATTCGTCCTCTCTCCGAGCGCCTCCGTTCCTGGCGGCAGTTGACCGGGAAGAACATCGACTCGTTCGTCGGCGATGTGATGGATTACGACTTCCTGTCCTCAACGATTAAAGAGTTCGAGCCCGAAGCCATCGTTCACTTTGCCGAACAGCGGGCGGCTCCGTACTCGATGATCGACCGCAAACACGCGGTTTTCACCCAGGTAAACAACGTTGTCGGCACTCTCAACGTGTTGTTCGCCATGCGCGAGTTTGCTCCCGATTGCCACTTGGTGAAGCTCGGCACGATGGGGGAGTACGGCACTCCGAACATCGACATCGAAGAGGGCTACATCACCATCGAACACAACGGGCGGAAGGATGTTCTGCCATTTCCGAAACAGCCCGGATCGTTCTATCACCTCTCCAAAGTCCACGACAGCCACAACATCATGTTCACCTGCAAGATCTGGGGGCTGCGTGCGACCGATCTGAATCAAGGCGTGGTGTACGGAACCGTCACTGACGAAGTCAGCATGGACGAAGCCCTGATCAATCGCTTCGATTATGACGAAGTTTTCGGTACCGTTTTGAATCGGTTTTGCGTACAGGCTGCGATTGGAATGCCGCTAACGGTTTACGGCAAAGGCGGCCAGACCCGCGGTTTCCTGGATATCCGCGACACCGTGCGATGTATCGAAATCGCCTGCCTGAATCCTGCGGCCAAGGGCGAATTCCGCGTCTTCAATCAATTCACGGAACAGTTCTCAGTGATGGATCTGGCCCGCATGGTTCAGACGGCTGGCAAGAAATTGGGCATGAACGTGGAGATTAAGCACATCCCCGACCCCCGAGTAGAAGCGGAAGAGCACTACTACAACGCGAAGCACTCCAAGCTGATCGAGCTAGGCCTGGTTCCACATTTACTTTCTGACTCGCTGCTCGATTCCTTGATGAACATCGCAGTGCGCTACCGCGATCGGGTGGATTCGTCGGCGATGATGCCGAAGGTGAATTGGCGGCAAGCTCGCAACGATCGCTCGTCGTCTGCGCAAGCAACCGAACCGGCGCATCACGCTGTTCGTGGCAACGGCAGTCGAAGCAAGACGGTGAAACCGGAAGTCGAATACAGCAAGCGCTAGCGAAGCTGATTACTTCTCGGCAGGATTTGCGTTAGCGGGTACGAGATTGCCATTGCGGATGTAGTAATTACCCCCGCGCCAGCGGACGGTGTTCCGTCCAAAACTGACTAGCCAGATACAGAACGCCATTGCGTCCCAGACGGGTACAAGCCAAAGCTTTTTCCAAAGTGTCCGGTCTTTCAGACCGCCCACTCCGATCAGCCAACTCATCGCTGTTCTCAGGCCCACATAAGCGCCGAGATAGCCCAAAGCCACGCCCGCAGTCGGACGAACCGCAATCGCCGCCAGGGACCACGGCAGCCCTTGCGTCAGCAGCAGCCCGAGATGCCCCCAAGGGCGCATGTGCCTCATGACGACAACCCAACGCATCCGTTTGTGCAGCAAGTCCGGCATCGACTGGTAATCGGCGACGGTTTGAATCTTGTACGGCAAAAGTTCCACTTCGTAGCCTTGTTCGGCGATCAACCGGCCCACTAACAGATCATCCCCCGGGCGATTCTCGATCGCGCGGTACCCACCGAAGCCAGCCAAATGCGTGCGTGTGGTGGCTATGCTCGTGCCCAGCGCGAATTTAACGCCGTCCAATTGCCGGGCGACCAGAATCCCCGGATAAAAATCCGAAATCATGCCAATAGTCTGCAAACTCTCAGCGAGCGATGTTTCTTCAATCGGCTCATACAAACAAGTCACTGCGCCAATTTTCGGATTTGCCAGAGGGGCCACCATGTTGCGCAGGTAATCAGGGCGGGCGCGCACGTCGCTATCGTTAATGACGACGATCTCATATTTCGCTTCTCCTACCAGACGTGCTAACTTCGCGACTTTGTCGTTCGGCGCCGTGCTGCCGCTGCCGTAAAACACGCGGATTTGCCGCTCCGGAAAGTCCTGTGCGAGCTTCTCAAGAACTGGAACGGCGGGATCGTCCTTATCGCTGACACAGAAAAGCAACTCGTACTCCGGATAATCCTGGCGGCAAAAGCTGGCGAAGTTTTCATAGGCGTCAGGGTCGACGCCACGGATCGGTTTCAGATTGCTGACCGGAGGAGTGAAGTCTGAAATGCCGGTCGCCTTTGGTCTCGAATGGAAGAACTGCCACGAGCTGTACAACGCGATCAGATAGTAAATAAAAGGGAATGTGGCGACGAACAGTACCACATACCCCAGGATGGTTGCGGTCATGTAGTGCCAGCTTAGCTAGCCGGGAGAACTCGTGTCAAAACGAGGAAATCGACGCCACATTGGGGAGGGACAAGGGCGAAGGAGCTAGCGGCCGACGCCGACATACTCGAAGCCCAACGCGCGTAGACGTGTGGAATCCAGCAGGTTTTTTGTGTCGACAATCAACGGCCGCCGGATCAGTTGCTTGATGCGGCCAAAGTCGAGAGCTCGGAATTCAGGCCATCCCGTGCCGACAACCAGCGCGTCAACGCCCTCCGCCGCAGAGTACGGCGAGTCGCAGTAGTGAACGGTTCCATTCAATAACGCCCGCGCCTCGGGTATCGCCACCGGATCGTAGGCGCGAACGCGTGCACCGTTCGCGACAAGGGTCTTCGCCAACCGGATCGATGAGGAGCCGGCAACAGAATTTGTATTCGGCTTAAAAGCCAGCCCAAGGATTGCCACTTCCTTGTTCTGAACCGATTCGGCGTAGCGCGAAATCTTGTGAATGACCTGCTCTGCCGAGGTCTGATTTACTTCCCGCGCTGCGCTGAGCACCTTCAAAGAAATGCCATTCTGGCGCGCCAATTCCGAAAGCGAGTCCATGTCCGACTCGGCAAACAAGCCGCCCATCGAAGCTCCCGGCTGCAGGCATCGTGGCGCAATCTTTTTGTCTAAGCCCAGTGCCAGCGAGAGATTCACGGCATCGGCATTCACCTTCTCGCACAGGCTGGCTACTTCGTTGATGAAAGAAATCTTGGTCGCAACGAAAGCTGTAGCAGCTTCTCGGACGAGCTCGGCAGTCTCGTGATTGGTGACGATAACGGGAACGCCGCGCATCACTAGCGAATGAAAGATTTGCTTCAGGACGAGCACAGCCTCATTGGAGGATGTTCCGAGAATGATCCGGTCGGGCCAGTTGAAGTCTTCGACCGCGCATCCCGACGTCAGAAAGATCGGCTGTGAAACGATTGTCGCCCGCAGGCCAGCTTCTTTGATTCGGCGCTCGATCCCGGAAGCTGTTCCTACCGCGACCGGAGTGACGATCGACAAAATCGAAGGCTTTGAAGCGGCGCGAGAGATGCGAAGCGCCAAATCCCCCAAGTGCTCTGGAGTGTCTTCCGCCAGAAAGATCACCTGCGCCTTGCGGGCAAATGACTCGACGTCGGTCGAGTACGACAGACGCCCGCAACGCACGTTTCGCTTGATTACTTCCGGCAGGTTCTTCTCGTGGAAGGGAACTGTGCCTTGGGCCATCTCGACCATGCGGGAACTGTCCGGATGGCAACAGAGGACCGGGGTTCCAAAATCCGCTAAACAGGCAGAAACTACAGTGCCAAGGTACCCCGCTCCGTAAACCCCAATCTGCATAGCCCCTCCGGCGGCTTCCCAGCCAGCCCGAAATACCGATCTCCTGAATAAGCTCCCAACATCTTTATTACTCCCGAGTACCGGGGTCGGCAAGGCACGGAGGGCAGCCCGAAAGTCGCTGAAAGAACGTATCTGGCGCGGGAATTGGGACAATGAACCCCCGTGCGGAAAATTGCACTTAGGATTTTTCAGGGGTTAGCGGTTTACCAGGCTGCGTCCGAGCGGAACACCGGCAAGATCGATCCAGCAGTTTTGCTCGCGTTCGCGAACAAACGTGAGCTCGTTCAGCAGGACACGCCGGCTGCCGGAATACTCAGCCCACCGGTCTCGTGCCGTGATGAACGCTTGTTGAGCCTGCGTTTCGCTGTTGAGCTTGGCAATTGTGAGGTGTGGCATGTAGGGCCACTCTTCGCTTGCTTGCAGCGCCTGCATATTCAGGCGATCATGCAATTCCCGCATGCGGTAGGCGGCATGTGCCACCCGAATAAATACAGTTGGCGTAACCGGCACAAAGGTTTCCGCTTCCCCGAGAACAACCTCGAACGGTTCGACATGGCTGCAAACGTCTTCCACGACCTCCAGCGCGGCTAACTCGCTGCCTTGCAGGAGCCTGGGCGGAAGAATTGTCAGGTGAGCCGGCAAATGAGGGAGGTCGGGATGCAGTTCCTGGCGAAGGTTTTGGATGAACTCCCCAATCGCATTCTTCACGTACGCGACCAGGGCGTAACGGGGATGGTCCATGTCAACCCGGAATTATACCCCTTGCTGCTGGGGATTGCCGTGCCACTGCGGGTTCCGATTACTTCGCTGCCGCGGCGGTGCGAGCACAGGTCAAACTTTCCACGCGTGCTGGGAAGATTGGCGGCCGTACAGACTCGGGCTCCCATTTCAACAGAAATTGTGTCGCAGGACCACAGATGCGCCCCTGGCAAGCGCCCATTCCACAGCGCGTCTCCAACTTCGCGCTTCGCCATGACGCATATCGCTTCAGGCGCGAGTAACGAACATCTTCGCAACGACAGACAATTGTATCGGGCGATGCCAGGTTTCTCAGTTCCGGACGAAGACTGAATGCGCGATTCAGCCGCGAGGCAAAGCGGCGCAGACTTTCTCGCTGCCGGAAAAGTTTTTGTGCTTCGAAGTTTCGTCCGGAGGCTCCAAGTCCTGCAATCTGGCCCTCGACTAGCGCCAGTTCCACTCCGCCGATGCCTGTCGGTTCGCCGGCACAGAAAACATTGTTGATCGTCGTCCTTTGAAGATTGTCAACGCAAACATATCCACCGTGAATGCGGCAGCCAAGCAGTAGCGGCAATTCGATATTGGGCACGAGGTGAAAACCGCAGGCGAGATAGTCGCATGCGATCGTTTCTGTTCGTCCGCCGCGAGAGATCGTCACACTCTCCAACGCGGTCGTACCAGTTGCCGCAATCGGCCAGCTATTTGGGCTGAACGGTACCCCGGCCAACTCCCCCTTCAATTGCAGTGCTTGTTTGATCTTGCCGGGCTGATTCATCAGACCGATGCCGAACTGCAGGAGATGTTTCCAGGATGCCTGCTCGCACACAATCGGGATCTTGGCACCGTGCTTGTGCAAATATGCCGCCACCGCCAATAACAGAGGCCCAGTCCCGGCCACGGCAACGCGCTTTCCTTCAATCGGAAGGCCGCTCTTCACCATGGCTTGCAAGCCACCGGCGCCCATCACATTGGGAATCGTCCATCCCCGAAATGGAAGGAAGCGCTCTCGTGCTCCGGTCGCTACGATTAATTTGTCGTATTCCAGTTTGAAGGCGCTGTCACCGTCCTCGGCGAGCAAAACGTCGGGCGCAGCCTGATGAAACACTCTGCCGCGAATGAATATAACTCCCGCCGACATGACACGCTTCGACCAGTCGCTTGCTTCGGGCTCCGGACTACTCGCTAACCCCTGTCGCCAAATCTGGCCGCCAACTTTTTCATTGTCGTCAACAATTCCGACACGCAGCCCACGCTCCGCCGCGCTGGCCGCTGCCGCCATACCCGCGGGTCCGCCTCCAACAACTAAAAGCTCAAATTTGTGGGCGGACGTGTCACCCATCGGTTCGCACTTCCATGTCCTGCGAGCACAAGATCTGGCAACTGCGGCAATGCGGCCGACCATTGATCGAGGCCCGACACTCGAAGCAGATTCCCATGCCACAAAGGGGACCACGGGGCGCGCCGCTCACCGACGTACGACAGGATTGTCCCGAGAGCACAATCGCCGCGGCGACCGACGTTCCCGCTGCGACCGTAACCGTCGCTCCGTTCACCGTCAGGGTGACCTTCTCAGGCATGGGCATGTTCCTGAGCCGCGCGCGATGGCAGGTAGGGTTCGGCTGGAATCCCCGGTACTTTCCCCGAGATGAGATCGACCAGAATTCGAGCAGTACCCAACGACGTTGTGATTCCAAGCCCCTCGTGGCCGGTCGCCAAAAACAGTGAGCTATCGCCTGGCCACGGACCGATCAACGGAAGCTTGTCGGGTGTGGCCGCGCGAAAGCCCGTCCACGTGCGGATAGCAGACATTCGTGCCAAAGCAGGCATGTAGCTTTGAGCGCGCTCGAGCATGCGCGCCAGAATCTCCTGGTCGACTTCTTTATGATCCGCTCCGTACTGTCGCGACGAGCCGATCAAGACTTGCCCGGTTCGCCTCGGCTGAACATTGAATGCGACGGAATCGGTGGTCGAGGAATGCGCGCTTTTCAAGTATCCGAGTTCGACCAACTGATGACGCACGAAACCCGGGTAGCGGTCCGTGATGACGAGGTGGCCTTTTCTCTTCTTAACGTCCACACCCTGTGTAAGGTCTGCGGAAGCCGCGCCCGCAGCATTGACGATGAACTTTGCGATGATCTCCGCGCCACTAGCCGTTCGCACGCGGCCGTTCCCGGTTTGGGAAACGGATTCGCCCGAGTAGAGCTTTGCCCCGCGCTTTTGTGCACGGTCCAACAGAAAGGCCGCAGCGCAGGGAGGATATAAAACGCAATCCTCCGGTACCCGCAATCCTCCCGCCATTCCATCTCGCAGGTTGGGCTCAGCTTGTCGAAGAGCATTCGCATCGAGAACTTCGGTTGGAACGCCGCGTGTGCCATAGAAATCGCACTTGCGATTCACCTCAGCCATCTCCTCATCGTCCGCCGCAACCCAAATTGTGCCAGAACGATCGAATTCGACCTCTGGCGGCAACTCAGAGCTCAACTCTTGCCAAAGTTTCTGTGAGTAGCGGGTCAGTGCAAACTGAGCCTCGGAGTCATCCATGACCACGATGTGCCCCATCCCAGCCGCCGTCGCACCGCCGCCCACGCAGTCACGATCTATGACTGCAACTCGCATGCCTCTCGCCGTGAACTCGTCGGCACAAGCTGCGCCAACAATGCCGGCGCCAACAATCACGACGTCATAGGACACTGCACTCACGCACGAATACCCATGCAAAAGGGATCAGCCGGGTCGAGGATCAATTCTGATTCAGCATTCACAAAGGCGCGTCCTTTAATGGTGGGATACACCTTGCCGTCGCGCACCTTGATGCTGCCTTCGAACAGACTTCCAATCAAGCTTTCCTGTCGCCACGTGTCACCTTCACGTAGCTTTCCGTCAGCATAAAGACAGGCCAATTTGGCGCTGGTTCCCGTCCCGCAGGGAGAACGATCGTAGGCTTTTCCGGGGCATAAAACGAAATTGCGGCTGTGGTTCCCAGCAGTGCGCGGCTCGGCGTAAAGCTCGATGTGGTCAATTTCTCCATTGTTGTCGCCAGTGACTCCAGCTTTGTTGAGAGCACAACGTATCGCCCAGGTGAATGCGGTAAGTTCCTCCACATTGTGAAGCGACAGCTCCATGTGGTGGCTCTTCACCAAGAAAAACCAATTGCCCCCCCACGCGACATCGCCTCGAACTTTGCCGTACCCGGGCACTTCAACTTCTACATCGGCTGCGCTGCGATAGCTGGGAATGTTATCGACCGCAACCTCTCCGCTTGAGAGCAGCGTAGCTTGGACCGTGCCAACCGGTGTCTCGATGCGATGCGTGCCTTCTTTAATTCGACCTAAATGCGCGAGAGTGGCGATGAGGCCGATTGTTCCGTGACCGCACATTCCCAGGTAGCCGACGTTGTTGAAGAAAATAATTCCTGCTGCCGCGGATGGATCCTGAGGCTCACAGAGCAGCCCACCAACGAGCACATCGGAACCCCGCGGTTCATTGACGACCGCAGATCGGAAGTTGTCGTAGCGGCTGCGGAAGCACTCCAGTCGTGCGGACAGAGGACCGGTCCCTAAGTCGGGGCCACCCTGTATTACGATTCGCGTGGGTTCTCCCGCGGTATGGGAATCGATCACTCGAACTCTTTCGGTTTTGGCTGCACTGGTAGACATCGATAGTTTGCTCAAATTATCAAGATTTTCGGAACCTGGTTGGTGGATGTGCGCCTATATTGAGCATGCCCTAAAAGCGGCAGTCACCGCGTTCATTTTATGGATACAATATGCAATCAGTCAAAAGGCGCAAAATTCGATCACGAATAGTAGCTCGCGATTTGAACTTCATAAATTAGCGTGACGGGGAAGCCCTGAGCCGTTCCCATGGTTTGCCTCGTTCCGCTGCGTCAACTCTCCTCTGAATTCTGCGATATAGTAGATGCCTCTCGTGCCGGAAGATACGACAGAAACCAAATCTGAAGTCGCGTCTGAGTTAGCGATCCCGCGCCAGTCACTAACGTCTGCAGTCGCCGACAAGTTGCGCGATCGAATCATTCACGGGGAGATCCCGGAGGGCGCCCTACTTCGCCAGGACGCCATCGCTGCCCAATATCAAGTAAGCCGCATCCCTGTTCGCGAGGCGCTTCGCCAGCTTGATGCCGAAGGTTTGATCGCTATTGTCCCAAATCGCGGCGCCATCGTTCCTGCGCTGTCTCCTGAAGATATCGAAGAATTATTTAATATCCGGGCGCTGCTGGAACCAGAAGTTCTCAAACTCTCGATCCCGCACCTCACTGCAGAAGACTTGGACAAGGCCGATGCCATTCTGCAAAAGTTTGTCGAAGAGTTGCGCCGCGAAGAACACGTGTCGGAGTGGGGACGCCTCAACTGGCAATTTCATTCCACGCTCTACTCCCGTGCCACCCAGCCACGCTTCATGGCAATCATCCGCAATGTCAACAATAGCGGCGAGAGGTATACGCGGTTGCAACTTTATCTGACCCACGGGATCAAGCGGGCAAATGACGAGCACCACCAGATGCTCGAGCTATGCCGCAAGCGAAATGTTTCGGCGGCGTGCAAACTTCTGCGCGAGCACATCCTCCATGCTGGCCAGTCCCTGAAAGAGGTTCTGCAACAGCGACGTGCAACTTCGGACGGGGCGGCAAACGATGGCGAAAACCGTTAGGCCGCAAGCAAGTTGCTGAAATCCCTGTCGTGACTCAAGCTGAGCAGGTTTATGAGGATTCCTGAACCTGCGCAGTCGCATCTCCAGAACTCACTTTCAGTGCCGGTTGTTCGCGCAAAAACAGAACCAGCAATCCTGCTAGGAGCAGATTCACGAGCAGCCAGACCAATCCCGAAGTAAACGATCCATTCCGGCTTACGAGATAGCCAACCACAGCCGGTCCAGCGAATCCCCCAAGATTTCCGACTGCATTGATTAACCCGATCGCGGCTGCGGCCGCCGTTTCTCCAAGGGTTAAGGTCGGAAGCGCCCAGAAGGGAGCTTGAAAAGAATGGATGCATGCGGCAAATATCGTGAAGAATCCCAATTGCAGAAAAAGACGCGAGTCAAACAAAATGGCGAGCCCAAGCGCAGCGGCTCCGCCCAACAAAACCCCGGCGACATGCCATCTTCGTTCCTGGGTTCGATCCGAATGCCATCCGTTGGCGAGGTTCGCGATTAATGCCGCGAAATACGGAATTGCTGCCAACAAGGTGACCGTGCCGACCGAAAATCCGGAGGCGCGTTTCAAAATGGTTGGGAACCACATGGTGAAGCCATAAAATCCCGTGACACTCAGAAAATAAATTGCCGTCAGCACGAGTACTTCGCGTTGTCTCAGCGCCTGAAGAATGGTGTAAGAGCCAGTGCCAGTCTTCTGTTGCTTCTCGCGACTCAGTTCATCCAGGATCCATAGGCATTCTTCTGGCGGCAGCCAGCGCGCCTGTTGTGGCCAATCGGTAAGGTAGAAGATCGTGAGCACGCCGAAGAGTACCGCCGGAATCCCCTCGAGAATAAAAAGCCACCGCCATCCTTCCATGCCATACCAATGGATCTGAAGAATTCGTCCGGCCAGCGGTGCGCCCAGAAAATTGGCAAGTGGCAGGGCGGCGAAGAACGAAGCTACGGCTTTTGCGAGATCGCGGCGCGAGAACCAGTGGGTGAGATAAACGATCACACCCGGGAAGAAGCCGGCCTCCGCTGCACCGAGTAAGAACCGAAACCCGTAGAACTGGTGCGGTGTACGAATAAATCCTACGCAAGCCGTAATGATTCCCCAGGAAATCATGATTCTTGCGATCCACCGCCGCGCGCTCCATCGCTCGACGATGATCGCGCCGGGAATTTCTAGCACGACATAGCCGAC
>Ga0335078_10014560_pt1 | contig 11669 bp, 14 predicted proteins | sample Lox_Sample_32_FD_206711 | JGI IMG/M metagenome (GOLD analysis project Ga0335078, IMG submission 206711) | Soil microbial communities from Loxahatchee National Wildlife Refuge, Florida, United States - Lox_Sample_3.2 | ecosystem: Environmental > Terrestrial > Soil > Wetlands | place: USA...
TGCCCCGGAACCCTGGCCCCGCCCGCACCAGCCGCCCCGGAGCCCGGCCCACCAGCACCGCACCGGCCCGCCCCGCGTGCCCTGTGGAAAACGATGATCCGTTCGGATTTTGGCCCCTGGGAGGGCGAACATCCTAACGGATCATGGGATTGGGGAGTCAGCAGGGCCCGGAGGCGGGCTGTTCCTGGGCGTGGGCCGCCCAGTCGGACACAAGCTGGTCGAGCACGGGGGCGAGGTTGCGCAGTTCGTCCAGGTGGGCGGGGCCGAGGCGGGCCAGCCGGGCCTCGCCGTCGGCGGTGAGCACCACCCGGGTGAGGCGGCCGTCCGCGGCGTCCCTGGACCGCTCGACCAGGCCCGCATTGGCCGCCCGGTCGACCAGTTCCACCACGCTGTGATGACGCAGCAGCAGGTACTCGGCAAGCTCGGAGATAGTCGGGTCCCGCTTGTCGGCATGGCCCTTGATCGCCACGAGAAGCTGATGCTGGGCGGGGGTGAGGCCCACCGCGCGTGCCTGAGTCTGGCTCCAGTGCAGGAAGCGTCGCAAACTGGTGCGGAACGCCAGCAGGTTCTCGAAGTCGCCGTCAGACATCTCAGGCACTCCTTCACCGTAGTCCCAGCACAGGCCCTTGCGGCGCAGGAAGGCTACGGCAATTGTTTGCAAGCCGGCAATCCATGAAAAAACAGCCGAGTGGCGGCGCGCCGCCAGCACCACCACGCCGCCGGCCGCCGCACAACGCCCGGGACCGGGGCGACTGGGCTGCCGGCCATCGCCACCCACCGCCGTGGCCGAGAATATATGTCGTGTTACGATTTAGCTTGGTCGCCAACCGCGGCTTGCCCGCCGGGCCAATCCCCGCGAGCCCGGCGGGCAAGCCACTCGACCGACGGACGTCACGATGAAGGCCATGACCGAGGTGCGGGTCCGCCGGGTCTACGACCCGCCCGGCCCGGCCGACGGGCAGCGGGTGCTGGTCGACCGGCTGTGGCCGAGGGGCCTGTCCAAGAGCGCCGCAGCCCTGAACGAATGGCTCAAGGCCGTGGCGCCATCCACGGACCTGCGCCAGTGGTACGGCCATGTACCGGAGAGATTCGCCGAGTTCAGCGAGCGCTACCAGGCAGAACTGCGGACGCCTGTCGCGGCGGGCGCCCTGGCGCACCTTCGGGACCTGGCCAAGGCCGGACCGCTCACGCTGCTCACCGCGACCAGGGACACCCAGCACAGCCAGGCGGCCGTGCTGGCCACACTGCTGCGGGAGGCGCCGTGACCAGCGACCCGGCCCGGCACGCGGCACCGTCCGGGCGGACCCCGCCGGAAGCGGTGGAGCGGCCGGGCGATCCCGCCTGCCTGCTCCGCCGGGTCTGCCCCGCCTGCGGCTCGGTGGCCGACTCCGACCCGCCCACGACGTGCCCGCAGTGCGGCGGCGAGATACCGGCGGCGTGACCCCGGTCCGGGCAGGCACGCCCGACCGGGCGTAAGGACGCCGGCGCCCCGCGCCGGTACCGCCAACCCAGGCGCGGTGGCGCCGGCCCAAGCGCGGCCGGGCCCCAGGCGTGGAGCCCCGTCCCGGGCGCGTTCGCCGGCGCCATGCGTGGTGTGGGCGGCAGGTCAGCGCGGTGGCGCCGGTCAAGCGCGGCCCGGCCGGCCCGGCGCCGCCGACTTGGGCCAGCGGGGCGGGCTTCGCCTTGTCAGGCCGGGCTGGGCAGGACCGCCTGGGTCTGGGTGACCTGGGCGACCCGGCGGCCCCTGCCGTCAGCGAGTTCCGTCTGCACCACGATCACCGTGCGGCCGACGTGCAGCGGCCGGGCCACGGCGGTCACCTCTCCCTCCCGGACACCGCGGGTGAACACGGTCGACGAGCTCGTGGTGGCGGTCCGGGCCCCGGGCGGCAGGTTCAGGAACGCGCAGATCCCGCCGAGGCTGTCGGCCAGGGCCATCAGCGCGCCGCCGTGCAGCAGGCCCCCGGTGGTGCAGCGTTCCGCGGACCAGGCCAGCCGGCCCCGGACCTCCTCGGGACCCGCGGCGTCCAGGACCATGCCGAGCCCGGCACTGAACGGCATCATGGCCACGAGTTCGGCGAGCCCGCCACCCGTCCCCGCTGCCACGGGTCCGCCCGGATGCTCCTGCCCCGCCGCCCGCTCGTCGCGCACGTGCTCCTCCTGCCCGTCGTCCGGCCGTTCGCCAGCCTCGCTGCGCCCCGCCCGGCCGGCCGCCGCCGGGCCCGGCCCGGCCTGCGCGTCCCGCGCCGCGCGCAGCAAGGCGATCACCTCCTCGTCGGAGGTCTGGGAGAAGTCCTCGTACCACTCGCCGATCGCGAAGAACCGTTCCGGCGTCTCCAGGCAGATCATCTCATCGGCATCACCGGCCATGGCGGCGTCGGTCCCCGGCGGCGCCACCGGGACCGCGAGCAGCACCCGGGCGGCACCCAGGACCCGCGCCACCTGGCAGGCGGCCCGGGCCGTGGAACCGGTCGCGATGCCATCGTCGACGATGACCGCGGTCCTCCCGGCCAGCCGCTCGTGCGGCGCGTCACCGCGGAAACGCCGGGCACGGCGCTGCAGTTCCGCCCGTTCGCGCTGCTCGACCTCGGCGATCTCGGCCGCGCTGACCTGGGCGTAGCGCACGACCTCGGGGTTGATGACGCGGGCCTCGGCCTCCCCGATGGCACCGAGGCCGAGCTCAGGCTGGGATGGCACGCCGAGCTTGCGCACCAGAATGACGTCCAGCGGGGCCTGCAGCGCCCTGGCCACCTCCGCCGCGACCGGCACCCCGCCCCGGGGCAGCCCGAGCACCACGACGTCCTCGCCCCGCAGCGACTCCAGGCGGCTGGCCAGCCGGCGGCCGGCGTCGGATCGGTCGCGGAACCGCATGGTGACCCCTTCCGCCGGTCTGCAGAATGTTTACCCCGTTCCGGCCGATCATGCGACCGGCGGCGCGGGCGATCGGGGCGGCCAGGTCGTTGCTAGGGATCGTTCAGCGATATATAAAGTCTGTATGACTCAGCGGGCGATGCAGGAGGCGACCTTCCTGATCCTCACCGCGCTGGCCGCTCGCAGCCAGCATGGCTACGGGGTCATCACCGACGTCCAGGCGATCTCCGGCGGCCGGGTGCGGCTGCGCGCCGGGACCCTGTACACGGCGCTGGACCGGCTTCGCGGCGACGGGCTGATCGACGTGGACCGCGAGGAGATCGTGGAGAACCGCCTCCGCCGGTACTACCGGCTCACCCCGGCGGGCTCGGGCCTGCTCGCCGCCGAGGCTGCCCGGCTGCAGGCCAACGCCTCCGCCGCGCTGGCCCGGCTGAACCCGGCCGGGGGGACGACATGAACGACGCGGCGGCGCTGGATCGGCGCTGCGCGCCAGCAGATCGACTGGGTTCCGTACCCGCTGCGGGTGCTCACCGCCGGCACCCGCCTGGTGCAGACGGCCGCCCTGATCGCCGCGCAGGCACGGCGCTCGCTGACTCCCAGGCCGGCCGGCCCGGCGAGCGTGGCCTGACCGGTCAGGACACCAGGGACCGCAGGAACGCCCGGGTTCGCCTGCCGTCGGCACCGCCGGTGTACTCGACCGCCACGAAGTCGGTCACGCCGGCGTCGGCGAGCGTGGCGATCTGGGCAGCCACGGTATCCTCCCCGCCGACGATGGCCACGTCCGCCGGGCCCGCGGCACCCTCGCGGTCGAGCATCGCCCGGTACGACGGCAGCTCGCCGTAGATGGAGAACACCAGCGCCGCGCGTTCGCGCGCGCCGTCCGGGTCGTCGGTGACGCACACCGGCAGGTTGCACACCACCCGGGGGGTGGGCCGCCCGGCGCCCGCGGCGGCCGCGGTGATCGCGGGCACGACGTGATCGCGCACGGTGGCGGGCCCGGTCATCCAGAGCACGGTGCCGTCGGCCTGCTCGCCGGCCAGGCGCAGCATCTGCGGGCCGAGGGCCGCGATGATGACCGGGACCCGGCCCGGAGAGGGCGTGGTCAGCCCGATGTTGGCCCGCACCGTGGTGCCTGTGAACGAGACCGGCTGCCCGTTCAGCAGCGGCAGCAGTACCGCGAGGTACTCCCGCATGTGCAGGATCGGGCGGCTGAAGTCGTAGCCGAACATGTCGTCGATGACGATCTTGTGTGACAGCCCGATGCCGAGCACCAGGCGGCCGTCCACGGCCGCCGCGACGGTCCGCGCCTGCTGGGCCAGGACCGCCGGGTGGCGGGGGTAGGTGGGGACCACGGCAGTGCCGACCTCGATGCCCGGCACCTGGCTGCCCGCGACCGCCAGCGCGGTGAGCGCGTCCACCCCGAAGATGTTGCTCATCCAGGCGGAGGCGAACCCGTCGTCGGCCGCGCGCTGCAACTCGTCCCGCAACGACGTCATGGGGCTGGGACCGGTGGGGTCCTGCAGCGCTGCGCCGATCTTCATGATGTGCCTCCCGTGCCTGGGCTCCTGGACTGCCCTATTCTGCCGTCCCGCCCGGCGGCCCGGCGGGCGCCCCGCTGCCCGGCGCCCGGGCGTACGCGACCGCGACCTCCGCCGCCAGCGCCGCGTTGTCGGCGATCAGCTGGCGGTTGACCGCCACGCTGCGGCCCCCGCTCAGCTCATGCACCAGGGACAGCACGGCTGGCGTCACGGCCTGACCGCTCACGCCCCGGTCGCGCACCTGGCTGACCGCCTCGGCGATGAGCGGTTCGAGATCCACGGCCGGGTCCGGCGGCCGGGCCAGGAGCAGCCCGGACGAGCCGTTCAGCCGCCAATGTTGAGCCGCAATCCGGGCAGCTTCCACCGCAGTGGCGACGACCGCGGACACCGGCGGGCCGCCACCGGCGCTGTAGAACAGCGGCAACGTGGCCGTGCGCCAGCCGAGGACGGGAACGCCCAGGGTCTCCAGCAGCTCGGCGGTGGCGGCGACGTCGAGGATCGACTTGGCACCCGAGGACACCACCATCGCCGCGGTGCGGGCGATCTGCGGCAGGTCGCTGGAGATGTCCAGGCTGGCGGCGAAGTCGCGGTGCACGCCGCCGGTGCCGCCGGTGCCCATGAACCGGATTCCGGCGCCCCGGCATACCGCGAGCGTCCCGCCGACCGTGGTGGCGCCGAGCGCCCCCTGGACCACGCAGGCGGCCAGGTCGCGGGCACCGACCTTACGGGCCGACTCCCCCGCCGCGGCGAAGCGCTCCAGTTCCGCGCCGGTCAGGCCGACCCGGACGGCGCCGTCGATCACGCCGACGGTGGCCGGGACGGCGCCCGCGGCGCGCACCCGCGCTTCCGAGGCCAGCGCCACCTCCAGGCCCTGGCCGCCGGGGAAACCGTGAGAGACCAGCGTGGTCTCCAGGGCCACCACGGGACCGCCGCCGGCCAGCGCCGCGGCCACCTCCCCAGCCACCACCGCCGGGGCGCCGGCATCCTGTGCGCGCCGCGGCTGCGGCCCGGTCATGGCATCGCTCCCATCACGGTGACGGCGCGGGCCGCGGCGGCCAGCCCGAGGCTGACCCCGCCGAGCAGGTAGCCCGCGGCGAATGCGTCGCCGGCGCCGGTCGCGTCCACCGCCTCGACCCGGGGCGCGCCATGGATGACCCCGCCGACCCGGACCCCGCGTGCCCCCAGCTTGATCACCAGCTCACTGCCGGGCACCTCGCCTACCAGATCCACCTCCGCCTCCGTGCCGAAGACGATCTCCGGCTGCAGTCCGGCCAGCAGCGCGCGGAAGCGGTCCACGCCATAGTCTGCCAGGGCCGCGGTCGAGGAGAGATCCACGCTCAGCCTCGGCAGCCGCCGTGCGGCCGCCAGCGCGGCGCCCCGGACCGGCTCACGGACCAGGCTGTAGGCGGGCAGGTGCAGCCTGGTACAGCCGTCGAACCAGGACTCCTCCAGGTCGGCGGCGGACAGCCGCGGGCCGACGCCCCGGTCGGTCAGCATGGACCGGGTGCGCCCGCCGTCGGACAACGAGACCACCACGCCGGTCCGCCCGTGCAGCAGCGGCCCGGCGAGATCGACCCCTCTGCGGGCGAGTTCGGCGTCCACCAGCCGCCCGGCGGGGTCGGTGCCCCGCGCCGCGATCAGCCGGGCCCGGCCGCCGAGCGCGGTGATCCACGCGGCGACGTTGGCCGCCTGCCCACCGCCGCCGACCGAGGTGGTGGCCGGGGTGTCGGTCTCCGGGGCGACCGGGCCCGCCAGCGAGACGATCACGTCGAGGTTGGCGTCGCCCAGCACGCAGATCACCCGCCGCCCCCCTTTCCGCCCCGCGCCGTCAGCGCGCCGCCCCGCAGGGCACCTAGATCACGAGACGGCCTGGAACGGCTTGCCGGTCCCGGTCACGCACAGCAGGCGCAGGCTCTCCAGGTAGTACCCCCAGTTGAAGTTGTAGACCCCGTAATAGTCGTCGGCCAGTTCGATGGCGTACTCCTGCCAGAACCGCAGCCGCGTCCGGCCGCCGCCGGCCTCGGCGAGCTGGAACCGGAACCGGCCGTCCTGCCACGGCTCGTGGCCGGCCACGCAGCGCCACTCCACCTCGGTGCCGTCGTTGACCGAAGTGATCTCCATCACCGGGTTGAAGTCATCCGCGAAGGTCCAGTTCAGCCGGCTGCCTATGCCCGGGCCGCCGGTCTGGTCCACCGTGGTGCCCCACCAGCCCGCCAGGTCCTTGAGCTCGGTGAGCGCTGCCCAGACCCGTGGGGCGGGCGCGTCGATGTCCACGACGTGGTGAATGGTCTTCATGACAGCTCCGTGCTGGGCCGGGCGGCGAGCAGCGCCGCGAGGTCTTTGGCCAGCTTGTCGTGCCAGCCCTGGTCGAATCCGTCCCGGTGGTGCAGGCCTTCGCGGTCCCAGCCACCGTGGGTCACCCGCAGCAGGGTGCCGCCGCCGACCGGGGTGAGGCTGAAGGTGACGATGGTCTGCCCGAACACCCCGGACCACCGGCAGCGCAGCAGTCGCGGCGGATCCACGTCGAGGACCTCACCCTCGATCATGCCGAGGCTCGGCCGGGCGTCGAAGGTGAACGTGTGCCCGGGCTCCGGCGCGAAGTCGGCCGGCATCAGCCACGCCCCCAGCTCGGCCGGGTCGGTGAGCGCCCGCCACACCCGCTCGGGCGGATAGGGATAGGTCTGCTCCTGCTCGATCCGGCCGCCGGTTATCACGGGTTCGCGTCCAGGTGCTCGCGGAGCCTGGTGAGCCGCTGTGCCCAGAAGTCATCCAGCTGGCCGAGCCACCGGCGGACATCGTCCAGGGGCTCGCGGCGCAGCCGGTAGCGGCTCTCCCGGCCGACCCGGCCGACCGTGACCAGGCCCACCGAGCGGAGCACCGCCAGGTGCTGGGACACGGCGGGCCGGCTCACCGGCAGCGGCGCGGCCAGTTCGCGGACACCCTTGTCGCCGCCGGCCAGGACGGCGACGATCTCGCGGCGGATCGGGTGCGCCAGCGCGCCGTAGACGTCGATGACGGGTGGTGCGCCCGGCGATGCCACGCCTCCACCATAGGTAAGCAGAATCTAACTCGTCAACCTCCCCGCCTCCGCCAACGCCCTAACAGTCGCTCTTTTCATGCGAAATGGTGGTTTCGGCGGGCTTTTTGTCCTGGTTTGTGGAGCCACTTCGGGTGATATCACGGGCAACGGTCGCTGAGGGGTTCGCTGGCGGTCGGCTGAACGGCTCGCGGGCGCGGGTTGAGGCGCGCGGGCGCGGGTTGAGGCGCGCGGGCGCGGGTTGAGGCGCGCGGGCGGTGGCTGAGGACGTACAGGCGGCGGGCCGGACGGGTCAGGGCGGGCTGCCGGAAGCGGGGTTCGCGGCGGGCAGGCCGGAGCAAATGCTGTCGCCGGCGTTGCGGGTCTGGATGAACGCTGGACTCCCGTAGCCGCCGGTGCCGCCATGGCCGGCCGCGGGCTGGCCCCGTCCGCGGTGACCGGGCTGGGCCCTCTTCGGCCTTGGCGGCGGGTTCACGCCGGTGAAACCGGCACCGAGGATCAGGGTGACCGGGCCCGCGGCGCCGGTCTGCGGGGCGGGCTCGGCCAGCAGGTTTTGCGCCGAGGGCATCGACTTGAGCGCCAGCATCAGCGTGTAGGCACTGTCGGCCTGCGCGATGCCCGCGTAGGTGACCGTGGTGGCGGCGGCCGGTGCGGCGTTGCCCACGCCGGTCACGTCAAAGCCCAGCCTGCGCAGGCCGACGGCGGTCCGCGCGGCCAGTCCCGTGACGCCCGTGCCGTTGAGCACCTTCACCTGCACCTGGCGGGCCGGCACCGTGGGCAGGCGGTGCTGCCATCGCTGCCCGGCCAGGATCATCTGGAAGATGACGTCGGCCTGCGGCTGCTCGGGCAGCAGCCTGCCCGACTCGGCAGGATCGGGATCGGGCACTGTCGGCATCGTGACCAGCGTGACGTTGCGGGCGCTCAGGTGAATGAGGCTCCTGGCCAGCACGAGCAGTTTGCTGACCGAACCCAGGCCCTGGTCCACGGTGAGCGCCTTGGTCGCGGTGTCGGCGACCTTGAGCAGTTCCAGCGAGTTGCCCAGGATTCCCTGGCTGTTGACCTTCTGGACGATCGAGGAGATGAACGCCTGCTGCAACATGATCCGCGGCAGGTCGCCCCCGGCATCCCCGTCGGCCGAGACGCCGTGCCGGGTGCGCACGTAGGCGAGTGCCTTGTTGTAGGTAAGCAGGTGCCTGCCCGCGGACAGGTTGAGCCCCGACCACCGGTCGTGGTAGCCGCCGGGCGGCACGCAGACCTCGACCCCGTGGATCGCATCCACCATCGCGCGGAAGGAGTTGAAGTCGAACATCACGAAGTGATCGATCTTGATCCTGGAGAAGTCCCGCACGGTCTTGACCGCGCAGGAAGGCCCGCCGATGTTCATCGCGCCGTCGATGATCGCGGACTGGTACGGCCCCCAGATGCCGACACCGATACCCGGCCGTGCCGTGCAGCCGGGCTCGTAGACGATCGTGTCCCGGGGGATGGACAGGATGATGGTGTGTGTGTGCGCCGGGTCGAGGTGGACCAGCAGCAGGTTGTCGGAGTTGCTGGTGCTCAGGCTGGGGTTCGACCCGAACCCCTTGCCCTGGCCCTTCCTGGTCTGCGACCCGAGCAGGAGGATGTTCTGCACTCCGTAGACCGACCGGTGGGTCAGCCCGGTGACGCTCACGACCTTGATGTTGCCGGTCAGGTGAAGGTAGACAGCGTAGGCGCCGAGGCTGGCCACGACGGCGAGCGCGGTGACGAGCGCGCCTGTGGCGTAGGCGGCCCGTTTCAGCCCGCTCAGCTGCCGCCAGCGGCCCGGCCCGCGACCGCGGGCCCCGCGACCGCGGGGGCCTGCCGACTGGTGACGCATCTGCGCTCCGTCCTGCCGACGGGCCGTCGGTATGGCGGGACGGCGCTCGTGCCAGGCGAGTGATCGGCGTGGAGCGGCGGGCCGCAGGGCGCCGGCCGCCGGCCGCCGGCCGCCAAGATTGCAGCGACGTTATCCGGCGCGGGCCGCATGCCCGGATCGGTTTTGCCGGAGCAATGCTGACTCCAGACCGGCACATCAGCTCATGATCAGCAGCGGGAATGGCCGCGGACCGGCCGTGGTTTATACCCCGCAGGGTATCGAGCGATGCCCCGGCAGACCCGAAGGAGGAGCCATGGCGACGGTCGAGCTGACCGCCGAGAACTTCGAGGCCGTGATCGGTGGTGCCGATCTGGCCCTGGTGGACTTCTGGGCGTCCTGGTGTGGTCCGTGCCGGATGTTCGGCCCCATCTACGAGCAGGTGTCGGAGCAGCATCCGGACGCGGTGTTCGGCAAGGTCGACACCGAGGCCCAGCAGGCTCTCGCCGCATCGTTCGGGATCTCTTCGATCCCGACCCTGATGATCATCCGGGACAAGGTCATCCTGTACTCCCAGCCCGGCGCGCTGCCGCAGCCGGCGCTGGAGAACCTGATCGCCAAGGCGCGCGAGGTTGACATGGACGAGGTCCGGGCCAGCATGGCCGGACAGAACGCCGGCGCCTGAGTTCCGCGCAGCATGCATGACGCCGGGTTACCCCCGGCCGACGGGGCACGACGTGCGCGGAGGCGGTCATGGACTCCGCGAAACCCCTCTGGAACCATGGTGTGCCTATCTGCCGCGACGGTGCGTCGCGGCCCTGTTCCAGACGAGGGGAAGCCCGATGCCCACCACACGTTCGGCCGGCCGACGGGGACGCCTGCCGGTGAAGCCGCCGGCCGAGCGGTTCGCCATCCAGTACCTGTCCAGCTACCTGAGCGCCCCGCTGCCGCCGCCGCAGTACCCGGTCGATGTGACCGCGGGCATCACCGACTGGGGCATGCTCGGCAACGGCCCCGATCCCGCCTGCACCACGCACCCGAAGGGCGTCGGGGACTGCACCTTCGCGGGACGCCAGCACTACCGGATGGCCAAGGCAGCGGCCGGCCTTGAGACCGAGGCGTGGGAGTCGTCGGACGCGCTTGTCGCCGAGTACCTGACCTACGACCATGGCCAGGACCAGGGCGCGAACATGGCAGATCTGCTGCTCTACTGGTACCAGGCGGGCACCATCCTCGCGTTCGCCCCGGTCGACCACACCGACCCAGCCGAGGTGGACGCCGCGATGGCCGCGTTCCACGGCGCCTACGTAGGGGTCGACCTCACCGACGACGCGGACCAGTTGTTCAGTCAGGGACAGCCGTGGACCACTGCGGGCGGCCAGCAGCCCGACCCCAGCGAGGGGCACTGCATCCTGAAGGTGGCCTCCGATGGCACGGCCTACGACTCGTGGGTGACCTGGGGCGCGGTGCAGCGGTCCACCCTGGACTGGACCCGGGCCTGCCTGGAGGAAGCCTGGGTGATCATCACGAACGAGGACGCGCAGGCGGCGAGCCTGGACATCGCGGCGCTGCGGGCCGACATCGACGCACTGCACGGCACCGGGGGCTGACCGCCCGGGCCGCTACCCGCATCCGTGGCCGCCGGGCCGCGCCTGGGACCGCCCAGGCGCGGCCCGGCCTCAGTCCCGGCCTCAGTCCCGGCCTCAGTCCCGGCCTCAGTCCCGGCCTCAGTCCCGGCCTCAGTCCCGGCCTCAGTCCCGGCCTCAGTCCCGGCGTCAGTCCCGGTCGAGTCTGGTCGCGGGCCAGTCCAGCACGCGCGCGCCGATCACGGCCACCTGCAGCGCGAGCGCGTCGCCGGGGTGGCCCGGATCCCGGCCGGTCAGTTCCTTCACCCGGGCCAGCCGGTAGGTGACGGTCCGCACCGACAGGTGCAGGTCCTGCGCGGCGGCAGTGGCGACACCGCCCCTGGCGTAGTAGGCGGCCAGCGTGGCCAGCAACGGCCCGGCACCGCCCCGGGCGCGGCCCAGCGGGGTCAGCAGGGTCCGGACCAGGTCGGTGATGGCCGCCCGGTCCCGCAGCAGCACCTGGTAGATCAGCAGGTCCGCGGCGCTGACCACGGGGTCGGCCAGGCCGAGGCGCTGGGCAACGTCGAGGGCGTCGGCCGCCTCGTCGTAGGAGCGCACCACGCCGCTCGGGCCTGGATAGGACCGGCCGACGGCAATCCGCCAAGGCAGCGGGGCGGCGGGGCTCCGCGTGCCCGCCAGAGTCGGCAGGCCGCCGGGCCCGGCCGGGTCCTGCGGGCCCGCCAGGGCCGACAGGCTGCCGGGGCCGGCCGGGGGGGCAGGGCCGCGGGAGCCGGCCGGGGGGGCAGGGCTGCGGGAGCCGGCCGGGG
>Ga0335078_10014561_pt1 | contig 11668 bp, 9 predicted proteins | sample Lox_Sample_32_FD_206711 | JGI IMG/M metagenome (GOLD analysis project Ga0335078, IMG submission 206711) | Soil microbial communities from Loxahatchee National Wildlife Refuge, Florida, United States - Lox_Sample_3.2 | ecosystem: Environmental > Terrestrial > Soil > Wetlands | place: USA: Florida...
AAGGCCTCGGCGGTGAGCTCCTCGGCCAGCGCCGCCTGCCCGCAGCGCGACACCAGGTACCCGAAGACCTGGGGGAGGGCCCGGTCGTAGAGGGCGAGGAGCTGGGCTCCGGGCTCCCGGGCCACGGCGGCGTGGTCGCTCACGTCCGTATCGTCGTGCGGGGGCTCCCGGTTCCGACGGTCGGGGCGGAAAATTCCGGTGGCGTCGCCGTGGGGCAGGCTGGGGGCGTGCACTGGGTGGTCGACGGCATGAACCTCATCGGGTCCCGCCCCGACGGCTGGTGGCGCGACCGGGCCGGCGCCCGCCGCCGCCTGGTGGGGAGCCTGGCCGCCCTGGTGGCACCCGATACCCGGGTGACCGTGGTCTTCGACGGCCGCCCCACCCCCGGGGAGGTCGAGGCCGCCGCGCACTGCGGCGTCGAGGCCCGCTTCGCGCCGGGCGGTCCCAACGCCGCCGACCGCGCCATCGTCGCCCTGGTGGGCGCCCTCGACGACCTGCACGACGTGGTCGTGGTGAGCTCGGACGCCGCCCTCGTCCGCGACCTGCGGGCGCTGGGCGCGTCCGTCGAGGGAGTGCGCTCGTTTCGCGACCGGCTCGACGAGGTCGACGACGGCCGGCGCTGAGCGCGACGCGGTGCCGGCGGGCCGACCGACCTCACCCGGCGCCCAGGGCCACCAGCGGCGCCGTCACCGGCTTGCCCAGGGCCTCGGCGACCGCCGCGTTGGTGAGCACGCCGCCGGTCGCCAGGACGCCGTCGGCCAGCAGGGGGTCGGCGCCGAGGGCGCCGCGCACCCCGAGGTCGGCGACGGCCAGGACGTAGGGGGTCGTGGCGTTGGTGAGTGCGTAGGTCGAGGTGTGGGGGACGGCGGCGGGGATGTTGCCCACGCCGTAGTGCAGCACCCCGTGGCGCTCGACGACGGGGTGGTCGTGGGTGGTCTCGACGGTGGTCTCCACGCAGCCGCCCTGGTCGACGGCGACGTCGACGACGACCGCCCCCGGCTTCATGGCGCGCACCATGTCCTCGGTCACGACCACCGGAGCCCGCCCGCCGGGGACGAGGACGGCGCCGATAACGAGATCGGCGTCGGCCACGGACCGCTCCACCACGCCCCGGTTCGACGCCAGGGTCATGATGCGGCCCCGATGGATCTGGTCCACCAGGCGCAGCCGGTCGAGGTCGCGGTCGACGAGGATGACCTCGGCCTCCATGCCCTGGGCGATCCAGGCGGCGTTGGTGCCCACGGTGCCGGCACCGAGCACCACCACCCGGCCGGGGCGCACGCCGGGGGCCCCGCCGAGCAGGACGCCGCGCCCGCCCTGGCCCCGCTCGAGGAAGTGGGCGCCCACCTGCGGGGCGAGCCGTCCCGCCACCTCGCTCATGGGAGCGAGCAGCACCAGCGCGCCGGCGTCGTTGCGCACCGTCTCGTAGCCGACGGCGGTGGTGCGCGCCGTCAGGAGGGCATCGGCCAGCTCCGGGTAGGCGGCCAGGTGCAGGAAGGTGAACAGCACCAGGTCGTCGCGCAGGAACCGGTACTCCTCGGGCTGGGGCTCCTTGACCTTGACTACGAGCTCGGCGCCCCAGGCGTCGTCCCTGCCCACCAGATCGGCGCCCGAGCGGGCGAAGTCCTCGTCGGTGAGCGACGACCCCTGGCCCGCACCGCGCTCGATCAGCACGCCATGGCCGTGGTGCACGAGCTCGCGGGCCCCGTCGGGGGTGAGCGCCACCCTGTTCTCGCCGGGCTTGCGCTCCCGGGGCACGCCGACGATCACGTCGTCGACGCTACCGGTCCGGTCTCCGGGCCACCCGGCCGGTGCAGCCCCGGCGTACGGTGCCCCCGGGGAGGTCGGGGATGCGGAGGACCTTGACGGGCGGCCCCTCGGCCCGTACATTGCCCTCGCTGTTCAGCATTCAGATCTCCTGTTCGAAATGACGAACAGAACGCCCGAGATAGGGGGAAGGCGTGAAGCTCGACCTGCTGTACGAGATCGACGTGCCCAAGCCGTGGGAGGGGGAGCACCCCTGGGGCCAGCGCCAGGCCGAGCAGCGGGCCTACGCCGAGGCGCTAGAGCAGATCAAGCTGGCCGACACGCTCGGGTTCAACACCGTGTGGCACGTCGAGCACCACTTCCGGGAGGGCCGTTCGCACTCCCCGGCGCCCGAGGTCATCATCGGCGCCCTGTCGCAGGCCACCAAGAACATGCGCCTGGGCTTCGGCGTGGTGCTCATGCCGCACCAGTTCTGCCACCCCGTCCACGTGGCCGAGAAGGTGGCCACCGCCGACGTCCTGTCGGGGGGTCGTGTCGAGTGGGGGACGGGCCGATCGACGCCCATGGAGCAGACCGCCTTCCACGTGCCCGTGGAGGAGAGCCGGGCCGAATGGCAGGAGGCCATCGAGGCCACCGTGCAGGCGTGGCGCGAGGAGTACTTCGAGTTCCACGGCAAGTACCTCGACTTCCCCCGCCGCATGGTCACCCCCAAGCCGGTGCAGGTGCCCCACCCGCCGGCGTGGATGGCGGCGACCTCCGACGGCTCGGCGGCGGTGGCCGGCAAGCTCGGCATGGGCCTGCTGTCCTTCTCGATCATGCAGCCCATCCAGAAGATGGCCGAGCACATCAGGCAGTACCGCGAGGCCGCCAAGAACCCCGAGCCGCTCACCGAGGTGACCACCAACAAGGTGGCCGCCTACACCCTGGTGCACTGCGCCGACTCCATGGAGCAGGCCGAGGCCAACGGGATCTGGGACTCGGTGTGGTGGTGGTACAAGAACCTCGCCGAGTTCATCCTCGAGTGGGAGGTGCCCCACTTCTCCGACGAGGAGAAGGACCGCATGTTCCCGCTGCTCAAGCGCCAGATCGAGGGCAAGTTCGACCCCAAGTGGTTCTCCGAGGCCGACATGATCGTGGTCGGCGATCCCGAGACGTGCCTGGAGAAGATGGTCAAGTACGCCGAGCTCGGCGTGGACCAGCTCATCTGCTACGTGCAGTTCGGGTACCTGCCCCACGAGTCGGTGATGCGCACCATCGAGCTGCTCGGCACGAAGGTCATCCCCGAGCTCGAGCGGCGCGGCATCGAGGCCCAGGCCACCGTCACGGGCTGACGGCAGCCTGCTCGCCGGGGCCGACACGAGCACGCCGGCACATGGTCGATCCCACGGGCGCCCCGGCCTGGCGAGCGTGCCGGCGCCCCACGGCTTCGGCGCCGCCGCCGACAGCGCCGCCCGGTGCGGGGCGCGCCCGGCCCTCGGGTCGGTGGGCGGCGACGACGGACGCGGCGAACGACCCATGAGCGGCCCACGGGAGCCCACAGCGAGGAGGCGGCGATGACGCGGACGGACGACAGCGAGGTTCCCGACTATCCCGCCATGCTGCGCATGGACGGGCGCGGCATCGTGGTCATCGGCGCCGGTCAGGGCATCGGCCGCCAGACCTGCCACGCCCTGGCCCAGGCGGGCGCCGTGGTGTGCTGCGTGGATCTCGACCCCGAACTGGCGGGCGAGGTGGCCAACGAGGTGGGCGGGGTCCCGTGGTCGGGCAACGCCACGGTCCGGGCCGACGCCGAGCGGCTCTTTCTCGAGGCGCCCGCCGCCCTGGCCGGCGCGGGGGCCTCGGGCATCCACGGCCTGGTCGACATCGTGGGGATGGCCCAGTACAAGGGGCTGCTCGACATCGACGACGACCTGTGGAACTGGCATCACGACATCGTGCTGCGCCACGCCTACCTCGCCGTGCAGCTCGGCGGCAGGGTGCTGCGCGACGCCGGCGGCGGCGTCATGGTCTTCGTGGCCTCGGCCTCGGGGCTCAGCGCGGCGCCCCACCACGCCGCCTACGGCGCGGCCAAGGCCGGGCTCATCGGGCTGGTGCGCTCGGCCGCCGTCGAGCTCGGTCCCCTCGGGATCCGCGTCAACGCCGTGGCCCCCGGCCTCGTGTGGACGCCGCGGGTGTCGGGGTACCTCGGCGACAAGGGCAAGAGCCTCAACGCCGCCAACTCGCCGCTCGACCGGGTGGCCATGCCCAAGGACATCGCCTCGGCCATCGCCTTCCTCGCCTCGGACCTGTCGTCGTACGTGAACGGGCAGATCCTGTCGGTCGACGGGGGCGTGGGCGTGAAGTTCCCCTACCCGGTGCCGGACAACCTGTGACGCCACGGGACCGAGCGTGACGGGCGGCTCGTGACGGGCCGGCGGTGATGGGCCGGCCCGGTCGCTCGGCGGAGGTCGAGCCCTTCCTGCGCGGCTGCGCGTGGCCGGCGGCGCCCGGGGTGCCCTACCCCCGCTTCGATCCCCGGGACATGGGGCGCCTGCCCGCCGACACCTGGCAATGCGCCGCCATCCCCGCCGGGGTGCGGCTCGAGCTCGTCGGCGGGGCGGCCCGGCTCGAGATCGACTACACCACCGCCACGAGCGACCTCGGCTACCGCGGCGAGGGGGCGGGCACGACCTTCGCCGTGTGGCGCGGCGGCGTGGCGGTGGACGAGCAACCGGCGCAGCACGCCGCGGGCCCGGGGGCGGCCAGCCCCCCGGCGCCGGACCACGGCGTCGAGGCCCCGGGAGCCCGGACGGCGCCCGGCCCGACCGGGGGCCCGGCCGGAGGCGTGGCCAGCGTCACCGTGGACCTCGCCCCCGAGCGCGGCGGCACCGCCGTCGTGTACCTCCCCGAAGGGCTGCGACCCGAGATCGTGGCGCTGCGCGCCCTCGGGGGCTCGGTGGCCCCGGCCCCGCCGGGGCCGCGCTGGCTCGCCTACGGCGACTCGCTGCTCGAGGGGTGGGTGGCGAGCGGCCCCGCCCGCGCCTGGGGCGCCATGGCGGCGCGGGACCACGGCCTGGATCTGGTGAACCTCGGCTATGCCGGATCGGCGCGCGGCGAGATCCCCTGTGCCGAGGCCATCGCCGCCCTCGCCGCCGACGTCATCTCCATCACCCACGGGACCAACTGCTGGACGCGCACCCCCCACAGCGCCGGCATGCTGCGCGAGGGCACGCGCGCCTTCCTCGAGATCGTGCGCCAGGGCCACCCGACCACCCCCGTCGTGCTGGCCAGCCCGGTGCTGCGCCCCGACGCCGAGGCCACGCCGAACCGCCTCGGTGCCACCCTGGCGGACCTGCGCGCCGCCATGGAGGAGGCCGCCGCCGAGCGCATCGCCGCCGGCGACGCCAACCTCGTGCTCATCCCGGGGGCCGGGGTCATCAGCGCCGACCAGCTGGCCGACGGCATCCATCCCGGCGACGACGGTCACGCCACCATGGCCGCCGTGTTCGGCTCGGCGGTGGCGGCCGCGGCGCGACGGCCGCGGTGACCGGGTCCCCGTCGGCGCGCCGGGTCGTGGCGGTCGTCGACTTCCTGGCCTCGCGCCCCGGCGAGTGCTTCGGGCTCTCGGAGCTGGCCCGCACCCTGGAGCTCTCCAAGGCCACCACCCATGCCCTGTGCGCCACCCTGACCGAGGCCGGGTGGTTGCTGCGCAACCCGGCCGACAAGACCTACACCCTGGGCCCGGCGCTCATCGCCGCCGGCCACGCCGCCGGCGCCCGGCAGCTCGACCTCGTCGACCACGCCCGGCCCGTGATGGAGGAGCTGGCGGCGTTGCTGTCGGCCCAGGTGGTGGCGTCGAGCACGGTGGGCGACGAGATGGTGCTGTTGGCCACCACGGGCCGGCCCGGTCCCATGTGGCTGGCCTTCACCGTGGGCCAGCGAATCCCCCTGGCGCCACCGCTCGGCACGGTCTTCCTGGCGTGGGCCCCGGCCGAGGCGGTCGACCGCTGGCTCGACCGCCTGGGCCCGGGGGCGTCGGAGCAGGACAAGGCCCGGCTGCGCAGCGCCCTGGGCGTGGTGCGGCGGCGGGGCTACGCCCTCAACCTGGAGGCCGTGGCCAACCTCAACCTGAGCCGGGCGCTGTCGGGGCGCGACGAGGCAGGTGCGCTCACGGTGGTGGTCGAGGAGCTGGCGCACGAGGAGTACCTGCTCCAGGAGCTCGAGGCCGGTGCCACCTACCGGCTGAGCCAGATCTCGGCGCCGGTGTTCGGCCCCGACGGCGCCGTGGCCCTGGCCCTCACCGTGGTGGGCCTGCCCGAGAAGCTGAGCGGCGAGGAGATCCCCCGCTACGGCGACGCCCTGCTGGACGCCGCCGCCCGCGTCACGGGATCGATCCGGGGCCCGGTGCCGTGACCCCCGACGCCACCGCAGGCCCGCTGGCCGCCTTCGACCTGTGCCACCGGGTGGCCGTCGTCACCGGTGCCGCCTCGGGCATCGGGCGGGCCTCGGCCCTCATGCTGGCATCGGCGGGGGCGACGGTGCTGTGCGCCGACCGCGACGGCGCCGGGGCGGCCGCCACGGTGGGCGCCATCGAAGCGGCCGGGGGCGCCGGGCGCGCCGTCGCCGTGGACGTGGCCGAGCCCGGGGCCCTCGACGCCGTCGTGGCCGAGGTGCTTGCCCGCGAGGGCCGCCTCGACGTCATGGCCAACGTGGCCGGCATCATCCGCACCGCCCCCGTGGTCGAGCTGACCGACGAGGAGCTCGACCTGGTGCTGGCCGTGAACCTGAAGGGGGTCTTCCACGGCTGCCGGGCGGCCGCCCGCGTCATGGGGCCGCAGGGGTCGGGCGCCATCGTGAACATGGCGTCGGCGGCCGTCGACGCCCCGGCCAAGGGCCTCGCCGCCTACGGCATGGCCAAGGCGGCCGTGGTCCAGCTCACGCGGGTGCTCGCCACGGAGCTCGCACCGAGCGGCGTGCGGGTCAACGCCGTGGCCCCCGGGTTCGTCGAGACGGCCATGACGGCCCGCCGCTACACCGCCGGCGACGGGTCCGTGGACGAGGCGCAACGCAGCGCCGTGCTCGACGCCGTCGCCCGGGGCACCCCGCTGCGCACCGTGGGCCGGCCCGAGGACATCGCCCACGCCGTGCTCTACCTGGCGTCGGACGCCGCCCGCTTCGTGACGGGCCAGATCATCCGCCCCAACGGCGGGGTGGCCATGCCCTGGTGAGCCCCGCCCCGACTCGCTCCGAGGAGGACCCATGTACGTGACCGTGGACCCAGACGGCGAGCCCGTCGTGGCGCTGGCCGAGCCCGAGGACTGCAAGCGGTTCCACGTGGCGGTGCGGGGAGGCGCCGACGCCGGTGCCGTCGACGGGGCACTGCGCGCCGCCGGGGCCGGGCAGCTCGACGGCGACGGCGAGGCCCTCGTGCTCGTGGCAGCGGTGCGCGCCATGGCCGACGGGCGCGTGGGGGCGTCGTGGGACGCCGATTTCGCCGCCATGCTCGACTACGCCGGCGCCAAGGGATGGGTGAGCGAGGACGGCGCCTCGATCCGGGCCCACGTCGAGCGGGGCTAGCGTCGCGACCGGAGGTGGACCGGTGACCACACGCATCGAGACCGATTCCATGGGGCCCATCGAGGTCCCCGTCGACCGCTACTGGGGGGCGCAGACGGCGCGCTCGCTGGTGCACTTCTCGATCGGGCACGACGTCATGCCGCGCTCGGTGATCCGGGCCATCGGCATCCTCAAGGAGGCCTCGGCGACGACCAACGCCGAGCTGGGCAAGCTCGATGCGGGGCTGGCCGACCTCATCGTGCGCGCCGCCCGCGAGGTCACCGAAGGCGTCCTCGACGACCACTTCCCGCTGCGCGTGTGGCAGACCGGCAGCGGCACCCAGACCAACATGAACGCCAACGAGGTCATCTCCAACCGGGCCATCGAGCTGGCGGGCGGCGAGCTCGGCTCGAAGAAGCCGGTGCACCCCAACGACCACGTCAACATGTCGCAGTCCTCGAACGACACCTTTCCCACCGCCATGCACATCGCCGCCGCCGAGGAGATCCGGGGCGCGCTGCTGCCCAGCGTCGGCGCCCTGCGCGACGCCCTGGCCGAGAAGGCGGACATCTTCGAGCCCATCGTCAAGATCGGTCGCACGCATCTCATGGACGCCGTCCCGCTCACGCTGGGCCAGGAGTTCTCGGCGTACGTGGCCCAGCTCGACGCCGACGTGCGCAGGATCGAGGGCTGCCTGGCCGACCTCTACGAGCTGGCCCTGGGGGGCACGGCCGTGGGCACGGGCCTCAACACCCACCCCGAGTTCGGCGAGCGCGCCGCACGGCACATCGCCCGCATCACCGGCCTGCCCTTCGTGTCGGCGCCCAACAAGTTCGCCGCCCTGAGCGCCCACGACGCCCTGGTCCAGACGAGCGCCTCGTTGCGCACCCTGGCCGTGTCGCTCACCAAGATCGCCGACGACATCCGGTGGCTGGGGTCGGGCCCCCGCAGCGGGCTCGCCGAGCTCGTCCTGCCCCCCAACGAGCCCGGCTCGTCGATCATGCCCGGCAAGGTCAATCCCACCCAGTGCGAGGCCATGATCATGGTCTGCATCCAGGTCATGGGCAACGACGCCGCCGTGGCGGTGGCCGGCAGCCGGGGCAACCTCGAGCTCAACGTGTGCAAGCCGGTGATCGTCCACAACGTGCTGCACTCGATCACGCTGCTCTCCGACGCCTGCCGGGCCTTCCGGCGCTTCTGCGTGGAGGGCCTCGAGCCCGACCGCGCCCAGATCGCCCGCCATCTGGAGAACTCCCTCATGCTGGTGACGGCGCTCAACCCGCTCATCGGCTACGACAAGTCGGCCGAGGTGGCCAAGAAGGCCCACGCCGAAGGGACCACGCTGCGCCAGGCGGCCGTGGCCCTCGGGTACCTCAGCGCCGAGGAGTTCGACCAGGCCGTGCGGCCCGAGGAGATGACCCACCCCTAGCTCGGGGCCCCGGCCCGGCGCGGGCAGGCCGGCGCCGGGGCGGGGGGATGGACCATGGTCCCGATCCGGGGGGCCGCGGGTCCCTTCGTGCTCAGCGCGGGCGCCACGCCGGTCGATGCCGTGAACCTTGATGGCCACATCCAGGTCGAAGCGCGCGTGGGCGATCTACCTCGCGGCGGTGGTGGTCGCGGCCCTGGGCGCGACCGTACCGGGCGCGGGTCCGGTCCAGCCCGTTGCCGTCCCCCTGCTGGCGTGCTCGTCGGTGGTGGCCGTGGTGGCCGGGGTCAGGCTGCACCGGCCGTCGTGGACCCTGCCCTGGCTGGCGCTCGGCGTCGGCCTGGCGCTCAACGTGTGCGGCGACGTCGTCTCGGAGGCCTACCAGGCCGCCGGGTCCAGCCCCCCGACGCCCTCGGCGGCCGACGTCTTCTTCCTGGCCAGCTACCCCGCCATGGTGTGCGGGCTCATGCTCTTCGTCCGCCGCCGGGCGCGGGGGAGCGACGTCGTGACCATCATCGACGGGTCCATCGTCGCCATCGGCGTTGGTGTGGGGGCGTGGGTGTTCCTCCTCGCCCCCTACGCCCACAGCTCGGCGCTGTCGGCGGCGGGGCGCGTCGTGGCCATGGCCTACCCCGTGCTCGACCTGCTCCTGGTGGCCGTGGTCGTCCGCCTGTGGCTGGCCCGGGGCGAGCACATCCCGAGCCTGCGCTTGGTGGCGGCGGGGGTGGGGGTCATGCTCGTGGCCGACGCGGCGGGCTCGCTGGCGGCGCTGCACGACTCGAGCGGCGGCGCCGGGGTCATCACCTTCGCCTACCTCGTCTCCTACGCCCTGGCCGGGGCCACGGCGCTGCACCCCTCGATGGCCCGGCTCTCCGAGCCCGTGCCCGAGAACACCCCGGTGCGCAGCCACCTGGCCCTGGCCCTGCTCAGCCTGGCCACGGCGGCCTCCCCGCTGACCCTGATCATCGAGGGATGCCGGGGCAAGGTGGGGGTGACGGTGGTGCTCCTGGCCGTGTCGTCGATCGTCATGTTCGGGCTGGTGCTCGTGCGCCTGGCGCTCATGACCCGCGCCCTCGACGCCTCGAACCGCGGGCTGGCCTCGGCCGTGCGGCGCCAGCGGGCGCTCACCGACGTGGCCGTGGCCTTCGTGGCGGCCGACGACGTCGGCGCCGTGGCCGACGCCGCCGTGCGGGCCGTCGTGCGCCTGTCGGGCGAGGGCGGCCCCTGGGCCGCCTACGTGGCGGACACGAGGGTCGGCGCGACGGTGCTGGCCACGGCGGGCCCGTGTCCCTGGGCGGTGGGGACGCGCCCCGGGGCGCTCGGTCTCGCCGGCGACGGTCCCGGCGCGGCGCGCGCCGCCGACTCGCTGTCGATGTCGGCGAGTGCGGGGCTGTGTCGGTCCGTCCCCGTGGTCGTGGGTGCGCACCGGCGCGGCGAGCTCGTGATCGGGTCGGTCAGCCAGTGCTCGCACGACCGCTCGGTGCTCGACGCGGTGTGCTCGCAGATGGCGCTGGCGCTGCAGGGCCTCGAGGCGTCGGCCGAGCGCGCCGCCGCCCGCGGCCAGCGGCACTTCCGTTCCCTGGTGCAGAACTCCTCGGACGTGGTCACCCTGCTCGGGGCGGACGCCGTGGTCCGCTACCAGAGCCCGAGCGTGCAGTCGGTCCTCGGGCGGGCCGCCGAGTCCTACGCGGGGCGGACGCTCTCGGGCATCATCCACGGCGACGACCTGGCGGCCATGCGCGCCGTGTTCCACAAGGTGCTGGCCGGTGGGCGGGGAGCCACCGCGCACGTCGAATGCCGGGTGCGCCACGCCGACGAGAGCTGGCGCGACGTGGACACCACCCTCACCAACCTCGTCGAGGATCCCGACGTGGAAGCGGTCGTCCTGAACAGCCGGGACGTCACCGTGCGCCGGACGCTCGAGCGGGAGCTGCACCGGCAGGCCTTCCGGGACGCGCTGACGGGGCTCGCCAACCGGGCCCTGTTCCTCGATCGCGTCACCCACGCCCTGGACCGCGACCGCGTCCACGACGGCCCGGTGGCCGTGCTCGTGCTCGACCTCGACGACTTCAAGACGGTGAACGACAGCCTGGGCCACCCCGCCGGTGACGAGCTGCTCGTGGCGGTGGCCAACCGCATCAAGGCCTCGACGCGCCCGGGGGACACCGTGGCGCGCCTGGGCGGCGACGAGTTCGGCGTGCTGCTCGAGACCGGGACCATGCCCGACGCGGCGCAGACGGTGGCCCGGCGCGTGGCCGACGCACTGGCGGTCACCTTCCACGTCGGCGGCCACGAGGTGTCGGTGCGCGCCAGCGTCGGCATCGCCACGGGGCGGCGCCCCGGCGACGAGACCGACAGCCTCCTGCGCGACGCCGACCTCGCCATGTACATGGCGAAGCACAAGGGCAAGGGGCGCTTCGAGCTGTTCCACCCGGCCATGCACGCCGAGGCGCTGCGGCGCCTGGAGGTCACCGCCGATCTGCGGCGGGCCCTCGACCACCACGAGCTGCAGGTCTTCTACCAGCCCATCGTGGCCGTCGCCACGGGCCGCGTGGTGGGGGCCGAGGCCCTCGTGCGGTGGCACCACCCCACCCGGGGGCTCATGTCGCCCGACGAGTTCATCCCCGTCGCCGAGGTGTCGGGGCTCGTGCTCCCCCTCGGGGCCTGGGTCTTCACCCAGGCCTGTCTGCAGTGGCGGGCGTGGCGGGCCGGCGGCGCCGTGGGGGACGACTTCTCGGTCAGCGTCAACGTGTCGGCCCGCCAGCTCCAGGACCCGGCGCTGGTGGGTCACGTCGTCGCCACCCTCGGGGAGACCGGCGTGCCGCCGGGCGCCATCGTGCTCGAGATCACCGAGAGCGCCCTCATGGAGGATCTCGACGTCGCCCTCGACCGCATGCGGCGCCTCAAGGCGCTCGGCCTGCGGCTGGCGGTCGACGACTA
>Ga0335078_10014562_pt1 | contig 11667 bp, 11 predicted proteins | sample Lox_Sample_32_FD_206711 | JGI IMG/M metagenome (GOLD analysis project Ga0335078, IMG submission 206711) | Soil microbial communities from Loxahatchee National Wildlife Refuge, Florida, United States - Lox_Sample_3.2 | ecosystem: Environmental > Terrestrial > Soil > Wetlands | place: USA...
GCCCATCCCCGGCACATCCTCTTCCTGTGCGTGGCCAACTCGGCACGAAGCCAGATGGCCGAGGGCATCGCCCGGTCGCTCGCACCGATGGGAGTGAAGGTCTCTTCGGCGGGTTCCGCCCCCTCGAAGCTCAACCCGCTGGCTGTCAGTGCCCTGGCCGAGGTCGGCATCGACGCCGCGGGCCAGTACTCGAAGAGCGTGAGCGACATCCCCTTGGACGACGTCGACGTTGTCATCACCCTCTGCGCAGACGAGGTCTGCCCGGTGTTCCTGGGCAAGGCCCGCCGCTTCCACTGGGGACTAGCCGACCCTGCTGGCGTCGACGGCGATGAGGCCGCCAGATTTGCGGCGTTCAAGCAGGTTCGCGATGAGCTTCGGCGGCGCCTGCAGGCCTTGTTCCGCTCGTAGCGGATAGGAGCATCCCATGAGCGAGCCCCTCTACAACGTCCTCTTCCTCTGCACCGGGAACTCGGCGCGGAGCATCATGGCGGAGGCGGTGCTGAACAGGCTGGGTGGTCGCCACTTCAAGGCGTTCTCGGCCGGGAGCCATCCCACCGGCCAGGTGAACCCACTTGCCGTCGCAGAGCTTCGTCGAATCAACCTGCCCGTGGAAGGGTTGAGGAGCAAGAGTTGGGACGAGTTCGCCGCGCCTGGTGCGCCCCCCTTGCACTTCGTCTTCACGGTCTGCGACAAGGCGGCAGCCGAGACCTGCCCAGTGTGGCCAGGTCAGCCGATGACAGCCCACTGGGGTGTCGAGGACCCCGCCGGCGTCGAGGGCACCGACGACAAGAAGCGCCGGGCCTTCCGAAACGCACTGACGACCCTGAGCCGCAGGATAGAGTTGTTCCTGAGCTTGCCCTTGGACAAGCTGGATCGGCTCGCGCTCCAGAAAAAGCTCGCCGACATCGGACGAGTTGATGTTGGGGGTTCGGCGACGGGCTCCCCCGCCGATGGCACACGACTGAGCCATTGACGCGCCAGGTCGAGAGTCCATCATGAACACGTCGCCCCGAACCGCGAGGAGCTACGCCGATGACTGGCTCTAAGTCTCACGCCACCGAGAACAACATCCTGGACCGCCTCGCTGGGGCCGTCCAAGAGCGGTACCGGAAGGAGTTGACCAGCCTAGCCGAGCGCATCCGCGACCGTCTTCCGCCCGTTATGGTGGAACATCGGATTGACGCGCTCGAAAGCCACCTCGACAGGCGCCTCGGCGAAATCGAGGCCAAGGTGGAAGAGATACTGCGACGCATGGACAAGCCCGACCGGATGGAGAGCCAGGCCACGACCAGCGAGACCGAGGAAAGCTAAGGCGTGGAGAAGCGGAGACGAGGCGGTTTCTCGGTCGAGCATGCGCAAGAGGGCGACCTTGTGGCGATTCGCTCCCTCCTCGAAGATGCGCGTCTGCCCGTCAAAGACGTAGGGTGCGCGGGCCAGCTATTACTGGTTGCCCGCTTGGCTGGCGCAGTCGTCGGCTGCGTAGGGGTAGAGCCGTACTCGGACGCGGCGCTCCTCCGCTCGCTTGTGGTGACGCCGGCTCACCGGGGTGAAGGGATGTCACTCGCCCTCTACGAACGCGCAACCGCCGAGGCCCGGTCTCTAGGGGTCCGCGAGTTGTACCTGCTCACCACGACTGCCGAGGCGCTCTTCGCCCGCTGGGGCTTCCGTCGCATCGTCCGCGAGCAGGTCCCCGCGGCGGTGCGCGCGAGCCCGGAGTTCGCCTCACTTTGCCCAGCCACCGCAGCCTGCATGGTGCTAACCCTCGCGCGCTGAAGTCACCTGACCGCTCTCTTGCCGGACGTGGACGCTGGAGCTGCCGCGGACAGGTGCATGTAGCGCATGGTGGTCTCGATGCTGGCGCAACTGGCGAGCCCCCTGATGTTCAGCACCGGCACGTTCCGTGCGGCGAGCCGCGTGCAAAACGTGTGGCGAAGGATGTGCAGCCTGCTACCCCGAGGGAGCCGGGCGCGACGTTCCTTGCCATCGAGGGACCACTTGAGCCACCACCGGCTGACCGGGGTTCCGTCGTCCTGGCAAACCACTCTCGCCCCCCGCAGGTGTCGGTGCGCCTTCAGGAGAGCGAGTAGCCTCGACGCCATCGGTACGCGACTTTCCACCCGTGGGAACGTTCAGCTTTCCTTCACCAGGCGATTAGGTCTGACCGGCCGCTCACGACGAACGGCGAGCGCCAATAGAGCGGGCGGTCCCGTCGCCACCGCCCGACCCACAGACAGGAGCGCGCGCTTAGGGGCACGCGCTAACTCAGATCAGCGGCCGATTTCCTACTGACCGGCGTGCGCCGCCATCGCCTTCTGAATCGCGGCTTTCACAGCTTCGAGGTTGAAGCTCGCACCCTTCTGCATGGGCGGGAACTCGATGGCGGTCTGGGCGACCTTTGCGACCTCTTTCTGCACGAACTGGAACCGCCAGAACTCGAACGCGAACCAGTTGTAGAAGGCAAGTGACCCGCTGTTGGCCGAGGGGAGGTTCGTTCGCTCGAACGGGTCCAGTCTTATGTTGGTGAGAATGGGCCAGTCCAACTTGACCGTTCCGCCCAACCAGCCTTGCGGCTGGTCGGTGAACCGGTACTTGAAGTCGTCGACGCGTACCGCGCTGAGCGTGCCCTCGGTGAAGTAGAAGATCTCGTGGCGGTTGGATCGGCCCTTCCCAGTGATGAGGTCCATCTGGTTGTAGCCGTCGAGGTGCACCTTGTAGGTCCGGTCGCCCAGTTGCTTCCCCTTCTTCAACTCGTCCACGACGTTGGGATTGCCGGCCGCTGCGACAAACGTGGGGAACCAGTCCATCCCGGACACGAGGGCGTTCGTAACCTTGCCGGCTGGCACTTTGCCGGGCCAGCGCAGGATCATCGGCACGCGGAACCCGCCTTCGAGCGCAGTACCCTTGCCGCCAGCAAACGGCGTCTGGCCACCGTCCGGCCAGGTGAAGTTCTCGGCCCCATTGTCGGTGGTGAACCCGAGAATGGTGTCACCCTCGATGCCGTTGTCCTTCACGTACTTCATCACCGACCCGACGATGTCGTCGAGCTGCGCCATCCCGGCCTCTTGGATCGACCAGTTGTTCTCGGAGTTGCGCATTCCCTCGTACTTCGGAGACAGGTGCGTAACAACGTGCATACGGGTCGGGTTCAGCCAGAGGAAGAAGGGCTTCCCTGCCTTGCGAGCCTTGTCCATGAAGGCGAGCGCTCCGGCCAGGAACTCGTCGTCCACGGTCTCCATCCGCTTAGGGCAGAGCTCGCCAGCGTCCTCGATCCTCTGCTTGCCGATCTTGCCCCAGCGGGGCTGCACGGTCGGGTCGTCCACATTCGTCGCCCAGCTATGGACCACGTGCCGCGGCCCGACCGTGTCCTTCAGCGCCGCTGGGTAGTTCGGGTGACACGGGTCCTCCATCGCATCCAGGTGATATAGGTACCCGAAGAACTCGTCGAATCCGTGGACGGTGGGCAAGAACTCGTTCAAGTCGCCTAGGTGGTTCTTGCCAAACTGGCCGGTCGCGTACCCCATCGACTTCAGCGCGGTCGCGATCGTGGGTGCCTCGGCAGGTATGCCGATGGGCGAGCCTGCCTGCCCAACCGTGGTCAGGCCGGTGCGGAGCGGAATCTCACCTGTGATGAAGTTCGCGCGCCCGGCAGTGCAGCTCGCCTCGGCGTAGTAGTCCGTGAAGAGCATGCCCTCGCCAGCGAGCCGATCGAGATTAGGCGTCTCGCCCGCCATGATTCCCCGGTGATAGGCGCCGATGTTGAACCAACCGACGTCGTCTCCCATGATCATGATGATGTTCGGCTTCCGCCCCTCAGCTGCACGAGCCTGACCGCTTAGGCTCATACAGACCGTCACGGCCAACGCAGTACACGCGCCCCTTGCCCTTGTCGAGAATATCGATCTTGGAACCGTAGTCCTGAGTTGCATTCGCTTTTTCTCCCTTCGAATCTCTGCTGAGCGTGCACCGTTCACGGCGTCACCAGGAGGCGTAGACTTATCGTGATCAATGGCTAGTAGGGGCTCCCAAGTGGGGTGCGGGTCCGTGGAGCGGCGCGGACCGCTAGAGACGCTCGGTTCGGTCTGGAAACTGCAAGAAGGGCAAGTTCATGCGGGCATCCCTGCTCAGCGCCGTCGCACTTCTTCTGCCGGTCTCTACCGCGCGGGCCGAGGACCCCTGCGCCGAGGATGTGAAAAACCTCTGAGCCGATGTGAAGCCGGGAGGCGGGCCTTTGACGAGTTGACCACGCAGGAGCGCATCATGGAGACCCTAGAGATCCTCCAGAAAATTGACTCGATAGCATTCACGCGGAGCCAGATCGCGTTCCAGGTCGAGAACTTTCAGGGTTTGCAAGGCCTTGGCAACGCCGACCGCTTCACCTTCAACCCGCAGTTCGTGTCTGGACACTGCAACGAGTTCGCAATCATCTTGAAAGTCCCTATTCTGTCGGCCTACCCGTACACAACGCGGCTTTCCACCGAGTCTGGTGTGTCCGGCCTCACGACCGGGAGGCGTGGGCCACGGCGACGACCGTCGCAGGGGCGCACTGGAGGTCCCGCGCGATCCGCTGTCGGGAGAGTCCTTCGTCGAGCTTCAGGATCATGAGGATACGGAGGGCGGTGGCGTGGTCCTTCGTCTTTTTCCGCGCTTTCATCAACCGGCGTCGCACCGGTCGATCGAGTCGGGGTATGTTTCCCACGGGAAGGCCATGTCCTTTCTCGAAGGGGGTTGTCTGGCGACGTCCACGATCGATGGGCTGACCTTCCCCTTCAACTTCTCCTCTGCGATCCTTTCGGGTGATCGCGGATTGCGAACTGCCGTTTAGGGCTTCTCTGCCAGTGCAGAGGGGGGCGCCCGCGGTGGAGCTAACGAATCGTTGAGGGAGCCGGTCATGAAACAGAAGCCGTCGGGAGTCAGCGGGAAGTCTCGTCCGTCACGGGCAGAGCGCCACGCCTTGGGCAAGCGCCTACGAGAGGCTTGCCCGCGCAGCTCACACGCGGCGTGGAAGGCGCTCCCCGACCGTCCAGACCCAGTCGAGTTGGTGCTGAAGGCCGACAAGGGGCGCATCCCCGAGCTCATTTCCCTTCGCCATGGGCGCATGGTCCAGTCTCCCTTCACCTTCTATCGGGGCTCGGCCCTCGCGATGGCGGTGGATCTGGCGGGCACTCCAGCAACCCGCCTTCGCGTGCAGTGTGGCGGAGACTCCCATCTGGTGAACTTTCGGGGTCTCGCCACCCCGGAGCGGCAGATCATCTTCGCCATCAACGACCTCGATGAGACCCTCCCGGCGCCCTGGGAATGGGACATCAAGCGTCTCGCCGTGAGCGTCGTCATCGCTTGCCGCGACAACGGCCTCGGCGAATCCGTCGGGAAGGACGCTGTCCTCAGCTGTGTGAGGTCCTATCGCGAGCACATGGCCGAGTTCAGCGAGATGAAAACGCTGGACCTCTGGTACCACGCCGTCGATGCTGAGATGCTGCTTGCGGCCGTCAAGGACGCCGACATCCGACGCAGCGCCATCAAGCGGCTGGCGAAGGCACGTGAGAGCAGCACCTCCGAAGGCATTTTCCCCAAGCTCACAGAAGCTTCGGGCGCGTCCGTGGTCTTCAAGGACAGCCTCCCAGCCATCTACCACTGGAAGGGCCACGTCGCTGGAGATATCCATCCGGACGTCAGGCAAGCGTTCGACGGTTACCGCCAGACCCTGGCACCTAGCTATCGCACGGTGCTCGATCGCTTCGACATGAAGGACGCTGCTGTCAAGGTCGTCGGGGTCGGAAGCGTTGGCACTACCTGCTGGATGATTCTGATGACGGCGGGGGATGGAGATACCCTCATTCTCCAGGTCAAGGAGGCGCGCGCCTCGGTCCTGGAGCCCTTTGCGGGCAAGAGCGTCTATCGGAACCACGGAGAGCGTGTCGTGGCCGGCCACCGGCTCATGCAACCGGCCAGCGACATCTTTCTTGGCTGGATGGAGGGCAGGCTGGGACGTCACTTCTATGTCCGTCAGCTCCGCGACGTGAAGATCAAGTTTCCAGTCGAGACGTTTGATGCGGCCAGGATGACTTTCTTCGCCCAGAGCTGCGGTCACTCGCTGGCGCTCTCCCATGCTCGCTCCGGAGACGCAGCGATGATCAGCGGGTACCTGGGCAAGAGCGACGCATTCGACCAGGCGCTCGCTGCCTTCTCCGTCGCATACGCTGACCAGAACGAGAAGGACCACGCCGCGCTCAAACGAGCGATCCGCAGTGGAAAGGTCAAGGCGGTCATCGAGAAGGCGACCTAAATCGCTCCCACGGGAAGGGTTGGCTGGGAGACGACGAGGGACGCGTGGCCCGCACTACATTGGGGGGCCTGCGTAATAGTGCAGTCGCCCGTGTATTCTCGGCCGAGTCCTCCTCGACCGGCGCTTGAGCCTACCCCGAGTTCGTGGACACCACCGGTATGGTGGAGACTCGATCCATGAAACGACGGAAGAGGCGGAAATCACCCCAGAGTACAAGGCTGAGGTGGTCGGCCTAGTACGTGCCAGCGGGAAGAGCGCTGGCCAGGTGGCGCGGGAACTCGAGTTGACGGCGAAGGCGGTGCGGGCCTGGGTGAAGCAGGCCGCCGTCGACGCGAGGCACGACCTCCAGGGCCTGCTGACCAGTGAGGAGCGGGCCGAGCTGGCGCGGCTGCGGCGCGAGCTCAAGACGGTGACGATGGAGAGGGACTTCCTCCGAAACGGTCCGGGCCATTGCGGCCCATCTGTCAAACGAGAACCACCTGTCCGAGTACCGCGCAGGCTCCACGGAACGGATCAACTCCAACGCGCTGGTGGTCGATCTCGGCAACTGCTGCTCACACGTGACGTAGGCCGCCGTTGCCTCGCGCTGCTGGTCTATGGAAGGAAAGTCGGCCTGCGCTCGGCGCGGGCCTGCGCGGTCGCGGTGTCCGGCGCGCTGCGGATGTTTGGCCGGCAGAAGCAAGTGTTGGTCCGCTCGGTGACCATCTCGACGGACGCGATGGTGGTGAGGACACGTTGCATCTCGACGCGGTCCTCGAAGGCGTCGGCCATCCGCTCAAGCGCCCGTTCCGAAACGGATAAGTCGAAGCGGTCTTGGAAGAGGCGGAGTGAGTCGCAAGAGAATCGCTGAAGGACGAGAAAGCCCCCGCGCGCGCTGGGGCAAGGCGTAAACTGCCGCAGGCGGCGGACCCCTTCACCGAGCCATGCTGGTCTTCTGCAACTCGGCACAAAAGGAACGCGATCCATGGCAAGCGACAAAAGCCAGCCTTTGCCACCGACGCGGCGGCAGTTCCTTGCGGCCACCGCGGCGGCCGGTGCGACTCTTTTACTGCCCGACGCGCCGGGTGCGGCTCCGAAGGGGAAGCGGACCTTCACGGTCCTGCACACCAACGACCTCCACTCGAGCCTCATCGGGATGGGCCCGTCTACCGACTACACCCCGCTCACGCTCGGTGACGACACGACTCGAGGCGGGTGGGCGCGCCAGGCGGCGCTGATCGCGAAACTCCGGAAGACGCGCCAGGCGCAGGGTCCGGTCCTGGTACTCGACGTGGGCGATTACAGCATGGGGACGGCCTTCGGTGCCGCCACCCGCGAGATCGGCGGCGAGCTGCGGCTTTTATCGCGGATGGGTTTCGACGCCACCACCTTCGGTAACCATGAGTTCGATCTCGGGCCCGACGGCCTGGGCAAGTCGATTGCCGTGGCAGCCAAGGCCGGCCAGGTTCCGGCGGTTGTCAGCAGCAACACCGACCTCACGGCAAGCGACGCCAAGCTGGCGGAGTTGCAGCGACTGGCCAGGGAGGGCGTGGTTCGCCGTTACCTCGTGATCGAGCGAGGCGGCTTGCGCTTCGGCCTCATCGGCCTGCTCGGCGCGGAGGCCGCCCACTACACCGCCGGCGCGGGGTCCGTGAGGTTTGCTGACGCTTTCGCGACTGCGAAGCAGCTAGCGCAGCTCCTCCGGGAGAAGGAGAAGGTGGACGTAGTCATCTGCCTGAGCCACGGCGGAGTGGTGAAAGGCAAAGACGGTCGCTTCAGCGATGGCGACGACGTGCGCGTGGCCAGGGAGGTGCCAGGCATCGATGTGGTCATTGGCGGTCACAGCCACACCGAGCTTACTGAGCCGATCCTCGTCGATGGGCGCACGCCGGTCGTCCAAACGGGGTCGGCGGGAGCCAACCTCGGCGAGCTGGTCCTCGCGCTGGACGGCGGGAAGGTGACGGTCGAGTCCTACCGGCTCCACCCCATCGACGACACCGTGGCTGGCGACCGGTCTATCGTCGAGGAGATCGACCGGTTCAAGAAGCGGGTCACTGCGGCCGTGTTCGCATCGCGTGGGTACGCTGTCGATCAGCCGCTGGCAGTGGTGCCACAGGACCTGCCCAACACCTTCACCGACATCGCCGCTGGCACGCTCCTCGCCAACCTGGTTACTGACGCCTTCCGCAGAGCCACAGGGGCGGACATCGGCTTCACTGCCAACGGGTTGATGCGCGCCGGGCTCACGCGGGGCAAGTCCGGCGTGCAGACCGTCTACGACGTCTTCGCTGTCGCGCCCCTTGGCGCAGGGATTGTCGATCCCACGGCCGGGAGCGCGCTGGTCACCGCTTGGTTCACGGGCCGGGAGCTGAAGCACTTGCTTGAGTTCCTGCTAGTGGATAACCCGACTCACCCCGGGGAGTCCTTCCCCCGCGCCTCCGGCATGAGGTTCCGGTTCGACCCGGCGCGCCCGAAGTTCGACGTGGTGACGGCCATCGAACTGGGTGACCTCAACCGCGGCTACCAGGCCATCGACATTACGGGACAGGACGGGCGCCTCTACAGCCTAACCTGCCCCCTCTATCTCGGCCTGATCGTCGTGGCCATTCCCAAGTACACCAAGGGGCTGCTGGCGCTCGTCCCCAAGAACAAGCAGGGGCAGCCGCTCCAGTCCAAGGTCGAAGCGCTCGAGGAGCCGCGCGACCAGACGCCTTACTTGCTGCCGCCGCTGGGCATCCTGGATCGAAGCGTCATCGCCGCCGTAACTGGAAAAAATGGTGTTCGCGAGATTAAGGAGTGGCAGGCCATCATGGACCATCTCCGCGCGCTGCCGGTCGAGACCCAGGGCCGGCTCCCGACCGTTCAGGTCGATGGGCCCGCGGCCGAGGTTAGAGCGATCAAGGTGGGCTGAGAGGCACAGATCGGTCCCGCCGGATCAGCGCCTGGGCCTCGGCGCTCCTCCCTTCACGCGTGTAGACCTCGGCGAGTAACCCGTAAGTATCCGAATACTCAGGGTGCATACGCAGGATCGCTTCCAGGATTTCCGCGGCGCCCCGAAGATCCCCTAATCGCTCCAGGAAGAAAGCCAGCGTCCACGCGTAGCGGGGCACATCCGGGCGAAGCGTGGCGGCCTTCCGCGCCAGCGGGACCGCCTCCGCGAGCCGTTTCTCTCCGACGAGCACGGCCAGGTTGAAGGCTGCGGCCGCCATTCGTGGATCGGCCACCAACGCCGCCCGGAGCATCCTTTCCGCCTCGTCCCGATTTCCTTCCTCGGCGAGGAGCAGCCCGAGGTTGAAAGCAACGCTGGCTTGGCGCGGTTGAGCGGCGTGGACCTCTCGGAGGAGCTTCTCCGCCTCATCGATGCGGCCACCCGTCGCGAGCAGTATGGCCAGGTTCGTCTTCGCCATGTAGAACTGATCGTCGATATCGATGGCGCGGCGGAATTGACGCTCGGCGTCCTGCGGTCGCCCCAGGGCAGCGTAGAGGTTGCCGAGGTCATACGGGCCGGATGGCAAGTCCGCCATGTACCGCTGCCCATCGATGTACTCATCAAGTGCAGCCACGTGGGCCTTGCGCTGCGCCTCGGTGAGCCAAAGTGCGGGCGCGCCCGCAAGCCGAGCCGCGGCCTCGTCCCGAACCCATCGGATGGGATCTTGGATGAGCGCGCCGAGGAGGTGCGCCAAGGTCTTTGGATCGTCCACGGGCAGCCGTTGCACCGCCGTGGCGCGCACGAGCGGCTCAGGGTCGGCGAGCGCCTTCTCGACCGCGGCCCGTGCGGCAGGGCTCGGGTAGCTCGCCAAGAGGTCCACCGCCGTGGCCCGGGCGACGACCGGCCTAAGCTGGTCCTGGGACAGGTGGACGAGGTCCGCTTCAGCCTCCGGGTTCAAGTTCCGTCCGGCCGCCAGGATTGTCCCGAAATGCGGCTTTCGCTTCCTTCCGTACCAGCCGTCGTACTTCGCCTGCACCCAGGCCACCGGCTTATTGGAGTGGCACCCGGCGGCGCTGCACGCGTTCGGGACGCCGAGAGCTGCGGTCAGGTCGGGGCGTGGCACGCGCATGGAGTGGTCGCGCCGGAAGTGGACCACCATGAAGTTCTTTCCGGGCATGTGGCAGGAAACGCAGAGCACACCCGCGCTTGGTTTCCCCTTCCACTCCTTCTTGTGGAAGTGGTGCGAAGGCGCGTCATAGGTGTCCGCCCGGTGGCAGCGGTTGCAGAGCTCGTTCCCCTCCTTGTAGCGCTTTCCAGAGTGGACATCGTGGCAGTCGCTGCACCGCACGCCGTTCGCGTACATCTTGCTCTGTGTAAAAGCGTGCCACTCGAAGTCCTCGTCGAGGATCTGCCCGTCGGGGTAAAACGAACCCGCGGCGAGCAGCCCAGGAAGGTAGCGATCCAGGAACTCGCCGCCTGGCGCTCCCTGGTCGGCGAACTGGGCCCGTCGCGCGTGGCACGGAGCGCAAAGGCCCACGAGTTCGGGCCCGGTGAGCTTGGACGTGTGGGTGACGAGCGCGGCGTTCTCCACCTGCGGGCGGCCCATGGCAGGCTGGTCCGCCCAGGCGACGTGGCGCGAGCCCGGGCCATGGCACGCCTCGCAGCCGACGCTGATCTCCGACCAAGTGGTCTGGTAGCTGTCCTTCTCGGGGTCGTAACGCTTCCGCACCGCCGTGGAGTGGCAGTCCGAGCACATCGTGTTCCAGTTCTGCCCGGGTCGGGTCCAGTGGAGCCAGTCGCCCGGTGGGGCGTCTGGCCCGGGGTTCACATAGAACCAGCGCTTTGCCGTCGTGTCCCAGGCGGCCGAGAGTGCCTGGAGTCGCCCCCCGGGGAACACGATCAGGTACTGCTGCAGCGGCTCGACCCCGAACGTGTAGGCCACCTCGTAATCGTGCATGGCCCCGTCGGGCCCCTCGGCGTGGACCATGAACTTCTCGCCCTGCCGGGAAAAGAGCCAGGCCCTCCCGCGGTGCAGGAACGTCGCCTCTCCGAAGTCCCCGAGGACCGTGACGCTCCGCGCGGCCTGCATGGCCTTCGCGTGGTGCGACCCCTTCCACCTGTCGTAGGCCTTCTGATGGCAAGCCTTGCAGCGTTCGCTCCCGACGTACTGCGCCTCCGTGACGGGGGAGCTTCGAGGGCCCCGGAGGGCCCGGACTGCAAGGTACAACGGAATGGACACGACGATGGCACTGGTGGCGGCGATGCCTACCGCGCGCCAGCGGCCGAGCGCGTCGCGCTCGTGGGGTCCGCCCCGGTCGGGGGTCTGTGGGCGCTTCGCCATCCGTTCGGCCTAGAGGTACGTCACCTGACTCGGATCGAAGTGGGCCCGCTCGATGCGGCGGGCGGTGTTCACCTTGACGATGCCCGCCTCGATCACGACTGGGAAGAGGTCGAGCGCGCGCGGTGCCGGGGGTGA
>Ga0335078_10014563_pt1 | contig 11667 bp, 10 predicted proteins | sample Lox_Sample_32_FD_206711 | JGI IMG/M metagenome (GOLD analysis project Ga0335078, IMG submission 206711) | Soil microbial communities from Loxahatchee National Wildlife Refuge, Florida, United States - Lox_Sample_3.2 | ecosystem: Environmental > Terrestrial > Soil > Wetlands | place: USA...
AGGCTCGCCGACCTGATCGTGCTCGACCGGGATCCGTTCGCCGGGCCGCCTGCCGAGATCGCGGCGACGACCGTGCTGGCGACCTACGTCGAAGGCGAGGCCGTGTACCGGGCGGCCGCGCTGGCCTGAACCGCTCGCGGTGACCTTGGCGGCGTGCGCACAGTAATGTGTGGTAGCCACCTGATACGCAACTGCCAGCCGCGCCGCTGCGGCGAGTGGCTGGCTGCACCAGCATTCCGGAGGCCGCCGGATGGCCCTTGCACGGTTGAAGTACGCCGCCGAGGCCAGAACCGCCCTGCACGCGATCACCTCCGATCCCTCTTACGGGGCCGCGGCCCTGTCCAGCGCCCAGACAATGGCGAACCTGCTCAGGGACTACCTGCCTGACGCGCCGCGGGAAACCGGCCTGCTGATCGCGGCCGCCACGGCCGGAGTCTCCGCGCAGCTCTCCGACCATGTCGCGCAGGGCCTCGATGCGCGGACGGCGGTGAGCCTGGCCGCGTCGTCGCTGGAGACGGCGAGCGCCTTCACGCCCGAGGCGTGCGAATGGGTGGCGGCCGAGCTCGCGATCGCGCTCGGGCTCCCGGGCAGCGACCTGCTCAACGTGGCTGCGGTCGGGGACGAGCCGGAAGCGGCCCAGACCGTGCCCCAGGCCGGCCTGGCGCAAGCGGGTTCCGCTCCGGGGCCCGAACGGCCGGTGCCTGGCCGGCCTGAGCCCGGCGGTCAGCCGACGGGCTTGCCGCCTCCCACCGAACTGGCAGCGAACGCTGCCCGGGCCGGTCCCGCCCGGGTGCCTGCTGCGCAGCGCCTGCCAGGGCCGATCTCGCCGCACGCGGCAGCGCTTGCCTTCGGCGGCCACGGCAGCGGGCCGGTGACCGGAGCGCCGCCGCCGATGCCCGTGCCACGCGCGGGCGAGCGGACGCAGAACGCGCCGTTCATGCTGACCGACGGCGGCCGCTACACGATCGGCTGGCGGTTCTGGCCCGCGCAGAGCGGCGGGCCGTCGTTCGTGACCCTGCACCGGAACGCGCTCGGCTCGCTGCGCGTGGTCGAGCGCTACCCGCTCACCGAGGAGGGCTGGGCGGCGGCATGGCGCGCCCTGCTGAGCCTGGAGCCCGCCACCGCCCGCCGGGTACTCAGAGCGCTGGCCGAGCGGGCCGGAGCGGACAACAGCCAGGTGCGCAAGGAGCTTGACGGCCAGTCGCTGGCCAGCCTGCCCGAGGCCGTGCTCCTGCTCGGCTACGTTCAGGGCACCAACCTGCCGACCGGCGAGTCGTATGACCTGCGGTTCTTCCGCGACCACCTGGCCATCTACCCGCGCAACGGGCTGGACGTCCTCGCCATGGTCCCGGCCGGGGAGATCGCCGCGATCGACGTTATCGATCCCCGCGTGCCGTTCGGCGGCTACGGGTACGGATCGGACTCCTCCGTCGATCGCGGCGTCCTCGCGGCGGCGCTGCGTTCGCCCGCCGCGCGGGGCCGGACCAGCGCGATGGTGCGCGTGCGGGCGGGCACGTCTGACCTGGTGTTCGCGATCAGCAGATCCGAACCGGGGCCGTTGCGCACCGAGCTCGGCATCGCGCTGCGCTCGCCCGGTCTGGGCGGACCGGCCAGCCCGGCGCCCGGCTCGCGCGCGCCGGCTCAGGCCCACGTACAGGGCCCGCAGGCCGCGGCCCAGGCCCGCGGTGCCGCGCCGGCCGCGCCGGCCTCTCCGGTGGACGAGCTGGCCAGGCTGGCCTCGCTGCTCGACAACGGCCTGCTCACCCGCGAGGAGTTCGAGCACCTGAAGGCGCGTCTCATCCAGGGCCAGTGACCGAAGGCCGACTAGCGAAGGGGGCGGTGCCATGCGTATGGTCGCGCTCGGTGCGGGCGGGCCAGCGGTTTCCAGGGCCGGGCTCGGCCTGATGAGCATGTCAGGCGTCTACGGCCCAGCCGACGAGGCAGAGTCGGTCGCCACCATCCACGCGGCGCTTGACGCCGGGATCACGCTGCTTGACACCGGCGACTTCTACGGCTCAGGCCACAACGAGCTGCTGCTACGCGAGGCGCTGCGCGGCCGGGACAGGTCCGGCGTGTTCATCGGCGTCAAGTTCGGAGTGCAGCGCGCGCCAGGCGGCGCGCTGGTGGGCCGCGACACAAGCCCGGCCGCGGTGAAGAGCTCGCTCGCCTATACCCTGACCAGGCTCGGCACCGACTACGTGGACCTGTACCAGCCGGCCAGGCTCGACCCGCGGGTGCCGATCGAGGACACGGTCGGCGCGATCGCCGAGCTGATCGAGGCCGGCTACGTGCGCTACCTCGGACTGTCCGAGATGGGCGTGCAGACCATCAGGCGGGCCCACGCGGTGCACCAGGTGAGCGCGCTGCAGATCGAGTACTCGCTGATGAGCCGCGGGATCGAGGCGGAGATCGTGCCGTGCGTCCGCGAGCTCGGCATCGCCGTCACGGCCTACGGCGTGCTCTCACGCGGGCTGCTCTCCACGGCCACCGCGCGGTCGCTGGCACCGGGTGACCCGCGGTCCAGGTTTCCCAGGTTCCAGGGCGAGAACCTGCAGCGAAACCTTGGCCTGCTCACGACCGTCGAGTCGATCGCCGGCCGGCACGGCGCTACCGCGGCACAGCTCGCGTTCGCCTGGGTCCTGTCCCGCGGGGACGACATCATCCCGCTGGTAGGGACCAAGCGGAGGGACCGGCTGGCCGAGGCGCTCGGCGCCCTCGACCTTGAGCTCGGCCAGGACGAGCTTGCCGAGCTCCAGGCCGCCGTCCCGCCCGGCGAGGTTGCTGGCGACCGCTATGACCCGGCCAGCATGGCGAGCCTGGACAGCGAGTCCCAGGCCCAGTGATTCCCGCGGCGGTGCGCTGTCGGTGCGCGGTGACAGCATGGCCGACGTGACGGACACTGTGGTCGGCAAGGCGGTGGTCGGCAAGGCGGTGGTCGCGCAGCGGTGCACTGCGCAGCTGCTGTCGGGACCGCCGGAGCGCAGCGCGCTCGCCGTGGTCGGCCGGCTGCTCGCCGTGCAGGGCCAGGATCCGCGCGGAGCCAGGCTCGCCGTCCGCGCTCGCTCGGCCGGGCTGACCGCCGCCGACGTGGACCGGGCGCTGACGGCGGAGCGGTCGCTGCTGATCACCTGGCTGAACCGGGGGACCTTGCACCTGATCGCCGCCGAAGACTACTGGTGGCTGCACGCGCTGACCGCGCCGCCAGTGGCCCAGGGGGTCGCGCGGCGGCTCGGGCAGCAGGGCGTGAGCCAGGCCGACACGGACCGTGCGGTCGGCGTCATCGACGCGGCGCTCGCCGCCGATGGCCCGCTGACCCGCGCCGACCTGCGCGAGCGGATCGCCGCGGCCGGGGTCCGCACGCAGGGCCAGGCGCTGGTGCACCTGCTGGCCAGCGCCAGCCTGCAAGGCCTGATCGTCCGCGGGCCGATCGCCGGGCGCGAGCACGCGTACGTCAGGGTGGCTGACTGGCTCGGGCCTCGCCCGGCCGCGTTCGGGCCGTCCAGCTTCGATCGCTCCGCCGCCCTCGCCGAGCTCGCCAGGCGCTACCTGGCGGGTCACGGCCCGGCCACCGCCCGGGACCTGGCGAAATGGTCCGGGCTGCCGCTCGGCGACGCACGTCGTGGGCTCGCCGCGATCGCCGCTGAGCTGCGGGAGCGCCCGGACGGCCTGGCCGAGCTGGCGGGATCGGCGGCCCAGCCCGAAGGCGCGGGCTCCGTGGCGGCGCTGGCGCCGCCACGGCTGCTCGGCTCGTTCGATCCGCTGCTGCACGGCTGGTCGGACCGGGGGCCGGTACTCGGCCAGCACGCGGAGGTGGTCACGGTCAACGGCCTGTTCCGGCCGTTCGCGCTGGCCGGCGGCCGAGCCGTGGCGACCTGGACGCTGGACGGCGGCGAGGTGGCGCTTGCTCCGTTCCGGCCGCTGCCCGAGCCGGTGGCCGCCGCCCTGCGCGATGACGCGGCCGACGTGCTCCGCTTCCTGGGCCTGCGGCCGCGCGGGCCAGCCGGACAGCAGCCGTGCCCCGGCGCCGGGAAGCCGGCTGAGATGGCTCCCGGTAAATCGGCCGAACCGCGTGCCACACTGGCGGAGTGACCGAGCTGGTGCTCCGGCCCGCCGAAGTCGGCGACCTTCCCGGTGTCCTTCGTGCCGACCAGCACGCCGCGGCCGGAGACGCCGAGCGGATCGATTTCCTCACCGCCAGCATCGGCCGCGGCGAGTGCCTGGTCTGCGTGCAGGACGGGGAGGTAGCTGGCTTCGCGGTGCGCAGGCCGGCGCATTTCTACGGCCGCGACTTCGTTGACCTGCTCGCAGTCCACCCAGCGCGGCGCCGTGGCGGCCTCGGCCGTGCGCTGCTGCGCGAGGCGCTGGCCAGGGCCGGCACAACCCAGGTGTTCACCTCGACCAACACATCCAACCTGCCGATGCGGTCACTGCTCGCCGCCGACGGCTGGACGTTCAGCGGCGAGCTCGACGGGCTGGACGAGGCAGACCCCGAGCTGGTCTTCTACGCGCGCCGGCCGGCCTAGCCAGGCCGCGCCGCGCCGCATTGGCGGTCGCCCTGGCGGTCACACCCTGGCGGCCAGCGCGATCAGGTCGGGCGCGACGACGTCCACGGCAGCCGGTGGGGCCGGCGCGGTTCGGCCCGGGCCCCACTCCAGCGGCCGGGATATAAAGGCAGTGCGCAGCCCGGCCTTCGCGGCGTGCTCAAGGTCGCCCGGATGGCAGGCGACCATCAGCACCTTCTCCGGCGCCACCTCGAAGAAGTCAGGTACCAGCCGATACACCCGAGGGTCCGGCTTGTAGCTCCCGGCCAGCTCGGCAGACACGATGCAGTCGAACGGCAGCCCGGCGCTCTTCGCCAGCCTGGTGAGCAGGCCAAGCCCGCCGTTGGACAGCGGGGTGAGCACGTGCCTGTCCCGCAGCACGGTGAGCCCGGGCACGGTGTCCGGCCAGGGCGCGAGCCGGTACCAGGCGCGAACGAGCTCGTCCCGCTGGCTGTCGCCGAGCGCCTGCAGCCCGTGCTCCTCGGCGACCTCGTCGAGCATGGCACGATGCAGCACGTCGAGCGGGTGGTACGGAGCCTCGCCCCGCACCACCCGCCCGAGTGCCGGAGCGTATCGCGACCGCCAGGAGTCGGCGACGGCGGCCCAGTCGGCGCTGAGACCGGCCGCGCCGCCCACCCGGCCGAGCTCGCTGACGATGCTTGAGCGCCAGTCCACCAGCGTGCCGAACACGTCGAAGGCGATGATCTCAACGTCCACGCAGTCACACTATCGAGCCAGGGCCGTCTCGGAATACCTGGGCAGGATGTGCCGCGCTAAGACCCTGCGTACATCAGCGATCCGGGCGTCGTCAGCAGCTCGCCGGTCTCCAGCCAGGTCTTGAGCCCGGAGAGGATCATCGGCCAGCCGCCGAACAGCTGCTCGTTCGCTCCCTCGCGCAGCTGGTCATGGGTGACCGTCAGGCGGCAGGAGTCCTGCACCTGCTCGATCTCCCAGGTAACCCGCGAGGCGCCCTCGGCCCGTACCTCGTCGCTCCACAGCGCGACCATGGAGTGGACCAGCCGCCACGGCGGCTCGACCTCGAGGATCTCGCCCTCGCCGAGCGGGCCGGGCGCGTGGGACGCGCCCAGCACCATCCGCGAGCCTGGGGTCCAGTCCGAGTTCACCGCGGCGCCGAAGTTGTACTTGGCCCTGATCTGCGGGTCGGTGATCGCCTGCCACAGGCGCTCTGGGGTGGTGCGGATGTAGATCTCGTAGACCTTCTCCATCGGAGCCTCCAGTCGTTGCTTGACTTCGCTGAGCCCGGCTACCCATGGCTGGGCGTACTTGCTGACCCACCGGTCGTGGATGAGCCGGATCGGAACCGGGTTGAGGAAGTGGAGCTTCTCCCGGCCGCGCCGCCTGGTGACGACCAGGCCAGCCTCCTCGAGCTGCCTGAGGTGCTTCATCACCCCGAAGCGCGTCATCGGGAACCGGGCCTCGAGCGCGTTCAGCGTCTGGCCGTCCTCGCGGAACAGCTCGTCGAGCAGGCTGCGCCGGGTCGGGTCGGCGAGCGCGCGGAACACGTCGTCATCCATGCCCCGAGAATAGGTGACCAATTGGTCACATGTCAAGCCCGACCGGCTGCCACTCCCACGTAAGGGTCTGCCCGACGCAGGGCCGGCCTGGATAAGGTCAGCGTCGGTAGGTGGGGGACAGTTCACGTAGGCGTGCGTGCGTGCCGCCCATGACAAGACCCGGGGGCAGGTAGCGCTTGGGGATCTTGGCGATCGAGGTGTAGTTGACGTCGACCACGTTGGCGATGGGCGCTTGCACGCCCTGGCTGACCAGCTGGTAGGCATCCATCACGTCCATGCCGTACTGGCCGGCCAGCCATAGCACGAGCTCGGTCTGCGCGATACGGAACGCGTCCTCAAGCGGCCTGACCGAGCCTGCGGTCATGATGTACTCGTCGGTCTCGAGCCGCGGCCACGGGCACGGCGTCGCCTTGATCAGGTCGACGATCAGCACCGTGTTCATCGCGGTCTCCACGGCGACGCCGCAGGTCTCGCCCTCGCCCTGCCTGGCGTGACCGTCGCCGAGCGACAACAGCGCGCCCTCCACGTTCACGCCGAGGTAGCAGGTGGTGCCCGCGCGCATCTCCGGGGTATCCATGTTGCCGCCGAACGCGTCGGGAACCAGGGCGCTGCGCACCTCGAGGCTGGCCGGCGCCACACCGACGGTGCCGTGCATCGGGTCCATCGGCAGGTCGACGGTGAAGTCGCCGTGCCTGGCAGTGAACCTGCAGGTGCCCCCTGCCCGGTCGAAGTGCCACATCCAGACCAGCTCGGGCAGCGGATCGGTCAACAGCGCGGTCGCATGCGTGCCGGTGAGCGAGCCGAACAGCGGGATTGTGGTGGACGCGCCCCAGTCTCTAGCCGGGGTGATCGAGACGAAGTGCACCGCGACCGTGTCGCCTGGCTCGGCGCCCTCGATGTAGAACGGGCCGGTCTGCGGGTTGACGAACGGGAACTCGCAGACCTGCGAGACGAGGTCGCGCTCGCTGCGCACCCGGCCGAAGAAGGCGTCTTCGGTGAAGACGTCGAGCACGGCGGGGGTGCGGATCCGCCGGACCGGCGGCGCGCCACCGAACGTCCAGGCGTACTGCTCGGGCTCCGGCCGGAACGTGAAGACTTCTAGGTCGCTCATCTGCTCACCTTACGATCAGGCGTCGCGGCACAATCGTGGGCATGAGCCAGCCGGACCTGCCCCGCGGCCCTCGGCCGTTAGATCCGCGTCCGCAGCCGGACCGCCCGCCTGAAAACGGCCGGCCGCTGCCCGACTTCCGCCAGGAAGGTAGCGCCAGATCGCCGGAAGACCTGCTTGACCGGTTGCGGGACCGCCTCGACCGGCTGGCCGCGAATCACCCCTCGGCCCTGCCCGCCGATGCGGACCGAACCGGGCATGGATGGCCGGTGTCCGAGCGGGCCGAGCCAGCATCCCCCGCCACTGAGCACGCCGAACATCCTGGGCTGGGGGACCGCCGGGACGAGTTCAACGGCGATGTGCCAGTGGACCCGGCAGCGGCCGAGTCGGAGTCAGCGGATCGGGCAGCGGCGGACTGGAAGCTGGCGGATCCGGCCGCGGGCGGCGGTGAGTTGGTTGATCCTGAGCTCGCGGGTGCGGGACTGGCCGGGTGGGGAGACTTCTTCGGCGACTGGGGGGCCGGGGAGCTTGAGCTGGGACTTGGCGGCGGTGAGCCCTACCGGCCCTGGTTCATGGGCGGCGAGCGGCTCGCGCCCTGGTTTACCGATGATCTCGGGGAGTGAGGGGGGCGAGCCGTTCTCGCGAAGGAAAGGCGGGGATTTCGCCGACCTTATCCTTCGAGATCATGGTCGGCTGGGCGCGAGGCTAGCTGGGCAGCGCTACGGAGCCTGTCACGTCGGCGGCCAGGCGGATCGTGTCGCCGTCCACCAGCCGGACGTCGATGCCGGGCAGCAGCCGGTCGCCGTTCACGAACGTGCCGTTGGTCGAGTTCTCATCCCTGATCGTGGCGCGCCCAGAGTCATCGACCGTGATCAGCGCGTGCCGCCGGGACACGTTGTCGCAGCCCTCGAACGCCGCGGCGACCAGCGACTCGGCAGGATCGCGGCCGAGCAGCACGGACGTGCCTGCCGGGACCTCGACGTTGCCCGCAGGGAAGCTGATCCGCAGCACCGTCGAGGAGATCAGCTGGCTCCTGCGATCGGAGACCGCCTTCTGGGCGATCGTGATCGGTACCGGCTCTTCCACAGACGGAGCGAGCCTGGGCAGGTTGGCACCGCAGGTGAAGCAGATCAGGTCCCTGGGGCCGACTTGCGCTGAGCAATCCGGGCAGGTCAGCGTCGTCATCACGACATGCTCCTTGCTGCTACGGGAGAGAATGTCCCAACCGGCGCCATGCCTACAGCCTAGCGCCGCCCGCACGGGGCGCCGGTACGATCTCTTGGTGATCAGCTTCAGCCTCGACGACGAGCATGAGGCGCTCCGCAGCACGGTCATGGAATTCGCCAGGGAGGCAGTGGCCCCGGTGATCGGCCCGCTGTACGAGCGGGGTGAGTTCCCCTACGACATCGTCGCCAAGATGGGCGAACTCGGGCTGTTCGGCCTCCCGTTCCCGGAGGAGTACGGGGGCATGGGCGGCGACTATTTCGCGTTCTGCCTGGCGCTGCATGAGCTGGCCAGGGTTGACTCGTCGGTCGCGATCACGCTGGAAGCCGGCGTCGCGCTCGGGGCGATGCCGATCTTCCTGTACGGCACCGACGAGCAGCGCACCCGCTGGCTGCCCGACCTGTGCCGCGGCACCCGGCTGGCGGCATTCGGGCTGACCGAGCCTGGCGGCGGCTCCGACATCCCCGGCGGCATGCGCACCACCGCGCGGCTAGATGGCGACGAGTGGGTGATCAACGGGAGCAAGGCGTTCATCACGAACTCGGGCACCTCGATCACGTCCGTGATCACCGTGCTCGCGATCACGGGCCGGGCTGGCGGCGAGGCGAATGGCAGGCCCCAGATCTCCTCGGTCATGGTCCCGGCCGGCACGCCCGGGCTCTCGGTCGGCGCGAAGTACTCCAAGGTGGGCTGGTGCGCCTCGGACACCAGGGAACTGTCGTTCAGCGACTGCCGGGTGCCGGCCGCCAACCTGCTCGGCGAGACGGGCCGCGGATACGCGCAGTTCCTGCGGATACTCGACGAGGGCAGGATCGCGATCGCGGCGCTGTCGGCCGGGCTGGCGCAGGGCTGCGTGGACGAGTGCCTGCGCTACGTCGCCGAGCGCTCGGCCTTCGGCCACCACCTCGGGCACTACCAGGCCATCCAGTTCAAGATCGCCGACATGCAGGCGAGGGCGGCCGCGGCGCGGCTGGCCTGGTACGACGCCGCCGCGAGGCTGATTGCCGGGCAGCCGATAAAGAAGGAGGCCGCGATCGCCAAGCTGACCGCCTCCAACGCCGCGATGGACAACGCCAGGGACGCCACCCAGATCTTCGGCGGCTACGGATTCATGAACGAGTTCGCGGTCGGCCGGTTCTACCGCGACGCCAAGGTGCTGGAGATCGGCGAAGGCACCTCGGAGGTGCAGCGCATGATCATAGCCCGCGAGCTTGGGCTGGGCCGGGCAGTCTAGCGCGGGGTGCGCCGGGGAAGCTTGGGAGAGCGGGGTGATGCGCCTGAGCGGAATAGCGCTCGCAGGCGAACCGGTGCGATCGGTCCTGGTTTGCCCGGCGTGGAATGTCACGGGCCGTTAGCAGACGCTGGCAGTTTGCGATCTGGCGGACTTATCGGATGAAACTTGCAGTATCGTGAGCCACTGACTCGCTATCTGCCTTCAAGCCACCGCGCAACCCTCGTGGGTCTGCCTGTGCGCATGCACATGCAGGCGGGTCGTGCCCAGGCAGCGAGTCGGATGACAACGGAAGGACTATGCGTCGATGAGACTCCGGTTCTCCCGGGTGACCGGTCTCGCCGCCGTCGCCGCGGCAGTCACCCTGGTCGCAGCGGGCTGCGGCTCCGGCGGCGGCGCCGTGGGCGCGCTGAAGGCCCGCCCGCCGATCGTGGTCGGCATCTCGCTGTCGCTGACCGGGCAATTCCAGGCTGACGGGACCGCGTACGACCGCGGTTACCACCTCTGGCAGGCTGACGTGAACTCGCACGGCGGGATCCTCGGCCGCCAGGTGAAGCTGATCGTGCTGAATGACAACAGTTCGACGACCAAGGTCGTCACCAACTACAAGACGCTGATCACCAAGGATCACGTCGACATGACCTTCGGGCCGTTCTCCTCGCTGCTCACGATTTCGGCAGATCCGACGGTCGGCAAGTACGGGTACGCGATGATCTGCGGTGCCTGCGGCGCGGCGGGCGTCTTCTCGCCCGCGTCGGGCGACACGAAGTACCACAACGTGTTCGATCCGAGCCTGCCGGTCCCGGACTATATTCAGCCGCTCATCACCTACATCAAGTCGCTGCCGGTCAGCCAGCGGCCGAAGACCGCGGCCTATCCGACCGCCAACGATCCGTTCGCCGGTCCGGCGGTCGCGACCGCGCAGAAGGAGTTCCAGAAGCTCGGCATCAAGACCGTGTACAGCGATACCTTCAACGAGACGCCGTCAGGCTACCGGGTTCCTGCCCTGAAGGCCGCGGCATCGGGGGCTCAGATGGTCGTGCTCGGCTCAACCGCGGTTCCGACCGTGGTGGCTTTCATGAAGGCCTTCGAGCAGGCGCACGCGGAACCAAAGGTCTTTATCGCGTTCTCCGGGCCCGACCAGGGGCAAGCTTTCCTCGGCGCCGTGGGCAAGGCCAACGCAGACGGCATGATGGTGCCCGACGGGTGGTTCGGCAATTACGCCAACCCGCTCAGCAATTACATGGTCGAGCAGTACATCGCCCGCTACGGCGGCACGTCCGCGGACATCAACGCCGACGTGGCCGAGGCGTTTTCGGTCGGCGAGGTCGGCCTCGACGCGATCACCGCCACCGGTGGCACGGACCAGGCCAAGATCATGAAGTACCTGCATAGCGGCGTCACGCTGCAGACCGTCCAGGGGCCGGCACGGTTCACCTCACTCGGGGAGAACCCGCTGTCCGCGGCGTTCATCTCGCAGTGGCAGCCCCAGGGTTTCGTGCAGGTGCTGCCCGTCGGAACCGCCGGGGCCTCGCCGATCAAGTACCCGAAGCCTCCGTGGGGGAGCTTACTGATCCGGCACCAGCAGTTAGGCAGGCGGCCGCGGCGGGTCCGCGGGCCCGTTCGCGCGAGGCGCCGTCGGCCGGCCGGTCGGCGGCCAGGGGATGATCGTGGCCAGGGACAGAGCAGTCGCCGTCAGGAACTGAGCACCCGGCCTGGCGGCTGTCGGTCGGCTGGCTATCGGTCGGGCCAGAACGGCCCGCTACCCAGTCGGCGATCAGTGCTCACTACTAAGCGATCAGTGGTCAGCGGGCGATCAGTGGTCAGCGGGCGAACACAGTGCTCAGTGGGCGATCAGGCTGCTGACGTTGATCGCTTGGTTAAGCATCTCGAAGTTGAACATCAGGTTGGCCACTCGCTGCAGGCTCGCCGCGTTCAGCGACGTCGGATAGGACCCGATCGTGATCAGGGACGCGGCCTCCATGGTCATCCCAGGGTCCTCGGCAAGCGCGTGTCGGACCGGGCCAA
>Ga0335078_10014564_pt1 | contig 11666 bp, 11 predicted proteins | sample Lox_Sample_32_FD_206711 | JGI IMG/M metagenome (GOLD analysis project Ga0335078, IMG submission 206711) | Soil microbial communities from Loxahatchee National Wildlife Refuge, Florida, United States - Lox_Sample_3.2 | ecosystem: Environmental > Terrestrial > Soil > Wetlands | place: USA...
CCGCCGGCCCGGACCCCGCCGGCCCGGACCCCGGGGCCTCAGTTGACATGAACGACAACCAGGTTTACGGTTTTGCCCGTCGCAGTTTCGACAATCACGTTGTCTACCTTAGGAGGTACCCGCGATGCCGGTCATCCGCCGCGCCGAGCGCCGCCGCACCGAGACCCCGAACGCGGTCATGACCACGCTCGCCTCGCCGTCGCAGGGTGGCGCGGGGCAGGCCCTCTGGCGGGTGGACATGCGGCCCGGCCAGGCCGGGCCGCCGCACGCCTTCGACGCGGAGCAGGTCTGGACCGTGTTGGACGGCGGCGCGACCGTGGACCTGGACGGCCAGCCGCTGGCGGTCGGGCCGGGCGACACGGTCGTGATGCCGGCCGGCGTACCGCGCCGGGTGACCGCGGACCCGGCGGCGGGCCTGGCCGCGATCGTGGCCGCGCCGGCGGGCGCCCGCGCCAGCACCCCGGGCGGCGAAAAGCTGGTCCCGGCCTGGATCGCCTAGGCCCGGCTCCTCGAATCGCCATGATCTTTTATGGCGGACTCCTGTCAGCCACTATGACTGACAGGAGTCCACGCTAACGGATCAAGGTCCGGAGGGGGTACGGGCGGGGCGGGAGGGGCCAGCGGGGGCACGTGCCGGGCGGGGCGGGAGGGGCCAGCGGGGGCACGTGCCGGGCGGGGCGGGAGGGGCCAGCGGGGGCAGGTGCCGGGCCAGCCGGGCGCCGGCCTAGGCCGCCGCGGCCCAGGCGACCGGCAGCCGCTTGACGCCGCGCTGGAAGTTCGACCGCAGGTAGGACGGCTGGCCGGCCGGGGTCAGCGCCGAGGTCCGGGCCAGCACCTCGTCGAACAGCGCGCGCATCTGGGCCCGGGCCAGGTGGGAGCCCAGGCAGAAGTGCGGCCCGTGGCCGAATACCAGGTGCGGGTTGGGCTGGCGGCGGATGTCGAACCGGTCCGGATCGGCGAACACCGCCTCGTCCCGGTTGGCCGACGTGAAGGAGACCACCACCTTGTCCCCGGCCCGGATGGCCTGCCCGCCGAGCTCGCAGTCCGCGGTCGCGGTGCGGCGGAACGTCATGACCGGGGTCCACCACCGCAGCATCTCCTCGACCGCGGCCGGCCGCAGCCCCGCGTCGGCCCGCAGTTCGGCCTGCGCGTCCTGGTGCTCGAGCAGCGCGATGCAGGCTCCGGGCAGGCCGTTGCGCAACGTCTCGTTGCCGGCCACGGCGAACAGCCAGAACATGTTCTCGAACTCCTCGACCGACACCTGGCCGCCGTCGTCGTCGACCTGGGCCAGCAGGATCGACATCACGTCGTCCCCGGGCCAGCGCCGCTTGGCATCCGCCAGCAGGTGGGCGTACGCGTAGAGATCGGGCATGCCCTCCCGGGTCCGCGGGTCAGGCATGCGGCCGTCCGGGCCGGGCGCCGGGCGCAGCGAGACCGCCTCGGCCGCCATCGGCGTGCCGCCGGACGGGTCGAAGGCGGCCGACGAGGCGTAGTCGGGATCCTGATAGCCGATCACCCGGTTGGACCAGTCGAACAGCAGCCAGCGGTCCTGCTCGGGCATGCCCAGGACGTCGGCCAGGGTCAGCAGCGGCAGGTCGGCGGCGACGTCCTTGGCGAAGTCGCACTCACCGCCGCGGCCGGCGAAGGCCCGCTCGCACAGGGCGCGGGCATGCCCGCGGATGCGCTGCTCGAGCCGCGCGACCGCGCGCGGGGTGAACGACCTGGCCAGCAGCCGCCGCAGCCGCGAATGCCCGGGCGGATCCATGTTCAGCATCATGCTGCGGACATAGCCGAGCGCGGCCGGGGTGGCCGGGTCGCGGATCTGCGTCGCGCCCAGCCAGGATGAGAACAGCCGCGGCTGCTTCATGACCGACTCCACGTCGGCGTGCCGGAGCACGAGCCAGAAGCCGGGCCCGGCCGGCCAGCCGAGGACCGGGATCTCCTCCACCCAGGCGACCGGGCGGTGCCGGCGCAGCCGGGCGAGCGCGGCGAACGGCACCCCCTCGACATAGGTCGCGGGGTCGAAGACGATCTCGGTGTCGGGCCTGCCCACGCTGGTCCGTCCCGCCCCGGTCACGGACATCGGCCGCTCCCCTCGTTGCCCTGGTCGCGGGTCAGACGGCGTCCGCCATCCGGCGCACCGCCTCGGTGATCAGCCCCGGCGAGGTGCCGATGTTCAGCCGCGCGAACCCCCGGCCCTGGGTGCCGAAGCCGGGCCCCGGGCTCAGCGCGACCCGGCCCCGGCTCAGGAACGCCTCGGCCGGGTCGTCGCCGAGGCCGAGCTCCCGGCAGTCCAGCCAGGCCAGGAAGCTCGCCTCCGGCGGCCGGTACCGCACCCCGGGCAGCCGGCCGGCCAGCAGCCGGCCCAGCAGCGCCCGGTTGGCGTCCAGCTGGCCCAGCAGCGCGTCGAGCCAGGGCTGCGAGTCGGCGAACGCGGCCACCGACCCGAGCACGCCGGTCTGCCCGGCGAGCAGCGCCTCCCAGCGCTCTTCGAGCGCGGCCGCCATGGCCGGCGACCCGGCGACGGCGACCCCGCACTTGAGCCCGGGAATGTTCCAGCCCTTCGAGGCCGAGGTGAACGCGACCGCGCGCTGCGCCGCCGGGTGGCCGGTGGCCAGGAACGGCGTGTACTCGGCGCCGGGCAGCACCAGCGGCGCGTGGATCTCGTCGACCAGCAGGTAGGCGCCGTGGCGCTGGCAGATGTCCGCCGCCGTGATCAGCTGCTCCCGGGACCAGACCCGGCCCGTCGGGTTGTGCGGGCTGCACAGCAGGTAGGCGCGCACGCCGTCCTCGGCCAGGGCCCGGTCGAGCGCGGCGGGATCGAGGTCGTAGCGGCCGTCCTCGCCGCGTCGCAGCGGCGCCTCGACCACCCGCCGCCCGGCCAGCCGAACCCGGTAGAAGAACGGCTGGTAGACGGGAGAGTTGATCACGATCCCGGCACCCGGCGGCGTGACGGCCATGATCATCTCGGCGATGCCGGTCATCACGTCCGGGATCGCGTAGACCCGGGCCGGGTCCGGGGCCCAGCGCAGCCGCTTGGCCGCGAAGGCGGCGAACGCCTCGCCGAGCTCGCCCTTGTGGCCGTAGCCGCAGTCACCGATGGCCAGCGCGGCCGTCACCGCGTCCACGATCGGCGCGGCCAGGTCGAAGTCCATCTCGGCGACGAAGGCCGGCAGGACGTCCGCCGGGTACCTCCGCCACTTGTGGCTGGTCCGCTTCCTGAGCACCTGCAGGTCACAGCGTCCGAGCATCGCGTCCACTCGTGGATGGTAACCCCGGGCGGCCGGTATGCCAGGATCGTGCCGTGAGCCGCTTCGCGTCCTACGACGGCACCGAGATAGAGTTCCGGGTGCTCGGCCAGGGCCGGCCGCTGCTGTGCCTGCCCGGCGGTCCCGGCCGGGCCAGCGAGTATCTCGGCGATCTCGGCGGCCTGGCCCGCTCCTGGCAGCTCATCCTGCCCGACACCCGGGGCACCGGCGCCTCGGCCGACGCCGACCCCGCGACCTACCGGTGCGACCGGCTGGTGGCCGACGTCGAGGCGCTGCGCGCCCACCTCGGCCTGGAGCGCTTCGACCTGCTCGGCCACTCCGGGGGCGCGAACCTGGCTGTGCTCTACGCGGCCGCCTTCCCCGAGCGGCCGGACCACCTAGTCCTGCTTACCCCCGGCCTCAGCGCCCTGGGCGTTGAGATCAGCGACGAGGAGATCAGGGCCGCGCTGGAACGCCGGTCCGACGAGCCCTGGTACCCCGAGGCGATGGCGGCGGTCGAGAAGGCGGAGGCGGGCGACGACTCGCTGGAGAACCGGAACACGTGCGTGCCGTTCTGCTACGGCCGGTGGGACGAGGCGGCGCGCGCCCACGCCCAGGTGGGCATCAGCGAGCGAGCCCGGGCGGTCCGGGACGGCTTCTTCGCCGACGGCGCATTCGACCCCGGCGCGACCCGCGCCGCCCTCGGCCGCCTGGCCGCCCCGGTGCTGGTCTACGCGGGCGGGCTCGACTTCACGCCCACGCCGGACGGGGCGGTGCGGGCCGGCCGCCTGTTCCCGCGCTCGGACGTGGTCGTACAGCCGGGGGCCGGCCACTTCCCGTGGCTGGACGACCCGGCCTGGTTCACCGCCGCGCTCAACTCCTTCCTCGGCTGACCGCCATGGCGCCGGACTGGGCCAGGCCAGTGGTGCACTGGGAGATCGTGGCCCGCGACCCCGAGCGGCAGGCCGCCTTCTACCGGGCCCTGTTCAGCTGGGACATCGGACCCGGGCCGATCATGCAGATACCGCCCGGGCTGGGCGGGCCCGAGCCGGGGCCCGGCGGCCACATCCGCGGCGGCGACCGCCCCGGGGTGGTCCTGTACGTGCAAGTCCGTGACCTGAACGCGTCGCTGGCGCGGGCGGTGGACCTCGGCGGCACGCTGATCACCGAGCCATTCGACGTGCCCGGCGGCCCGACGCTGGCCGCCGTGGACGACCCGGAGGGCAACCCGCTGGTGCTCGTCCAGCAGTAGCTAGCCGAGCTCGGCGTAGCGCTCGACGGCGACCGACGACCGGTCCAGCAGCGCCATGAACGCCTGGGTCACCGGGTCGCGCTCCCAGCGGGCATCGCACGCGTCGGCGTCCTGCGCCGAGCGCCACAGGTCGATGACGATCCAGCCGCCGTCGGGCCCGCGGGCGGTCGTCCGGCGCAGCAGGCCGGGCTGGGCGTAGGCGAACTCCTCCTGGACGGCGCGGTCGGCCGCGAGGAACGCGGCCTCGCCGGCGGCGGGGGCCAGCCGGAACCGCATGATCTCGATCATGGCTGTCAGCGTAGCGGCGTCCGGCGGGCGCTGCTCCCCGGCGGGAAGCGCAGCGGGTCAACTGGCGCGGGAGCGGCGCGTCAAACGTGCGGCGGAAAAGGTGATATCAGTATGATGACAAGGCAGCGAAGGAGGTCGTCGGTGAGCGTTGATACCGGTGCGGGCGCCGTGACGCCCGGCCCGTCCGGCCCGGAAATCCGTGAGCGCGCCGCGGCGGCCGCGCCGGGCCGGCCAGTGCTGGCGGGTGTCGTGGTCGCGGCGGTCGCGGGGATCGTGCTCCTGGGCGAGGGCAGCGTGCACTCGGCCAAGGGGCTGATCTTCCTCGGCGCGCTGCTGCTGGTGGCCGCGGTGGTGGCCTCCCGCGGTCTGACGTCGGTGGCGCCGGGAGAGGCGCGGGTTGTCCAGGTGTTCGGCCGTTACGCCGGGACGATCCGCGCCGACGGCCTGGCCTGGGTGAACCTCGTGGCCGACAAGCGCAAGGTCTCCACCCGGATCCGTAACCACGAGACCACGCAGGCCAAGGTCAACGACGCCGACGGCAACCCGATCGAGATCGCCGCCGTGGTCGTCTGGCAGGTCGAGGACACCGCCAAGGCCGTGTACGGCGTGGACAACCTGACCGAGTTCGTCGCGGTCCAGGCCGAGACCGCGATCCGGCAGATCGCCAGCGCCTACCCCTACGACGACAATGAGGGCGGGCTGTCCCTGCGGGGCGCGGCCGCGGAGATCAACGGCAAGCTGGCCGAGCAGATCGCCCAGCGGGTGGCGCCCGCCGGGGTGCGCGTCATCGAGACGCGGCTGACCCGGCTGTCCTACGCCCCGGAGATCGCCCACGCCATGCTGCGCCGCCAGCAGGCCGGCGCGATGGTCGCCGCCCGGCAGCGGATCGTGGAGGGGGCGGTCGGCATGGTCGAATCGGCGCTGGCCCGGCTGGACGCCGACGGCCTGGTGGAACTGGACGCCGAGCGCAAGGCCGCCATGGTCAGCAACATGCTCGTGGTGCTGTGCAGCGACCACCCGACCCAGCCGGTCGTCAACACCGGAACCCTCTACCAGTAACGCCGACGCATGGCCACCGAGCGGAAGACCGTTCTCCTCCGGCTAGACCCGGCGGTGCATGACGCGATCGCCCGCTGGGCGGGCGACGAACTGCGCAGCACCAACGCGCAGATCGAGTTCATGCTGCGCCGGGCGCTGGCCGAGGCGGGGCGCCTGCCGGCCAGGGTCTCCCCCGTGCGCCGCCCCGGCCGGCCGCGCAAGCAGCCAGAGGACTGAGGTGACTAAGCGGTAACTAACGGCCGCCGGCGCCCGGGTCCCGTTACCATGAGCCTGGCGGGGCGGGATGTCATTTTGTGACACATTCCGCCCGGTAGGAGGACTGGGTGGAGTTCGGCTTGCTCGGGCCGCTGATCGTGCGGGACGGCGGCTCGCGGGTAACGGTGTCAGCCGGGAAGCAGCGGATACTGCTCGCTGCGCTGCTGCTGCGCGCCAACCAGGTGGTCCCCGCGGCCGAGCTGACCCGGTTCCTGTGGGAGGGCAGCCCGCCCGGCACGGCCCGGGTGACGTTGCAGAATTACGTCAAGCGGCTGCGGCAGAGCCTCGGCCCGCCGGGCTACGAGCGGATCGTGACCCGCCCGACCGGATACCTGATCGAGATTGGCGCGGGCGAACTGGACGTGACCCGGTTCGCCGCGCTGCAGGCGGCCGGCCGGGCCGCCGCGCGGGCCGGCGCCTGGGAACGGGCTTCCGAGCAGCTGAGCGAGGCGCTGGCGCTGTGGCGCGGGCAGCCGCTGGCGGATGTCCCCTCGCACGTGCTGGCGGTGGCGGAGGTGCCGCGGCTGGCCGAGATGCGGCTGGACGCGGCGGAGGCGCGGATCGACGCGGACCTGCACCTGGGCCGGCACCGGGAGGTGGTGGCCGAGCTGCAGGCGCTGGTCGCGGCCGAGCCGCTGCGGGAGCGGCTGCACGAGCTGCTGATGCTCGCGCTGTACCGGTCCGGGCAGCAGGCCGCCGCGCTGGCCGCCTACCGCACGGCCCGGCGCCAGCTGGTCGACGATCTGGGCATCGAGCCCGGCCCGGCGCTGCGCGAGCTGAACCAGAGGATCCTGCGGTCCGACGGCGGGCTGCTGCACCGCGCGGCGGCGAACGGCCGTACGGCCCGCGGCACGGCCCGCACGGCGCCGCGGCCGCGGCAGGCTCCCGCCGACGGCAACGGCGGCGTGCCGCGCGACGCGATGCGCCCGGACCTGCTGCCGACCGCCGCGCCGGACTTCACCGGCCGCGCCCCGGAGCTGCGGGCCCTGTCGGCCGCGCCCGCGCGGCCCGGCCAGCCGGTGGTGATCACGGCCATCGGCGGGACCGCCGGCGTCGGCAAGACCGCGCTGGCGGTGCACTGGGCGCGCCAGGCCGCCGCCGACTTCCCCGACGGCCAGCTGTACGTGAACCTGCGCGGGTTCGGCCCCGCCGACCCGGTGCCGCCGAGCGAGGCGCTGCGCGGGTTCCTCGACGCGCTGCAGGTCCCCGCCGCGCAGATTCCGGCTACGCTCGACGGCCGCCACGCCCTGTACCGCAGCCTGCTGGCCGGGAAGCGGGTCCTGGTCCTGCTCGATAACGCCCGCGACTCCGCCCAGGTCCGCCCGCTGCTGCCGACCACCCCCACCGCCATGGTCCTGATCACCAGCCGTGCCGAGCTGGCCAGCCTGGTGGTGTCCGACGGGGCCCGGCAGATCTCCCTCGATGTCCTCACCGACGCCGACGCGCACCAGCTGATCGCCGACCGGATCGGCGCCGCCCGGCTGGCCGCCGAGCCGGACGCGGTGCGCGACCTGATCGCGCTGTGCGCCCGGCTGCCGCTCGCGCTGGCCATCACCGCCGCCCGCGCCGTGGCCCACCCCCGGTTCACCCTCGCCGCGCTCGCCGCCGAGCTGCGCGACGCCAAGGGCCGCCTGGACGTGCTGTCCACCGGCGAAGACGCCACCGACGTCCGCGCGGTGTTCTCCTGGTCCTACCAGCACCTGCAGCCCCCGGCCGCGCGGATGTTCCGGCAGCTCGGCCTGCACCCCGGCCCGGACATCACCGCCCCGGCCGCGGCCAGCCTGGCCGGCCTGCCGCTGGCCGAGACCCGCCGCCTGCTGCGCGAGCTCACCCGCGGCCACCTGCTGGCCGAGCCGTCGCCGGGCCGCTACGCCTTCCACGACCTGCTCCGGGCCTACGCCGCCGAGCGAGCCGCCGCCGAGGACGCCGACGCCGACCGCCGCGCCGCCATCCACCGGGTGCTCGACCACTACCTGTACACCGCCCACGCGGGCGCCGTGGTGATCAACACCGCCCGGGGCACGATCAGCCTGCCGCCCGCGCAGCCTGGGACGGCACCGGAGCGATTCGACGATCATGTGCAGGCGCTGGCCTGGTTCGGGGCCGAGCACCATGTCCTGCTCGCCGCGGTCACGCTGGCCGCGGACAACGGCTTTGACGTGCATGCCTGGCAACTGCCCTGGACCCTCGTCGACTACCTCGAGTTCCACCGGATGTGGCACGACATGGCCGCCATCCATGATGCCGCGCTGGCCGCCGCCGAGCGGCTCGGCGACGTCGCCGCCCAGGCCAGCATGCACCGCTTCCTCGGCCGTCCCCTGCTCAGGCTCCGCGCCTGGGACGACGCCCGGGCCCACCTGACCCAGGCGCTCGCGCTGTACCAGGAGATCGGTGACACCGTGGGCCAGGCCCGGGTCCACCTCAGCCTCGGAAAGGCCATGCAGCGCATGGGCCGCCTCGGCGAGGCCCTCGGCCACGCCCGCCAGGCGCTGGCCCTGTTCGAGCGGGCCGGCAACCGGCCGGGGCAGGCCCGGGCCCTCAACAACGTGGGCTGGTACCACGCCCTGCTCGGTGATCATCACCACGCGCTGCTGCGCAGCACGCAGGCCCTCGGCCTGCAGCGTGACCTCGGCGACCGCTGCGGTGAGGCCAACACCTGGGACACGCTCGGCTACTCCCACCATCACCTCGGCCAGCACGCCAAGTCGGCCCGCTGCTACCGGCAGGCCATCGCGATGTTCGCCGACATGGGCTCGCGCAGCGGCGAGGCCGAGGTGCTCACCCACCTCGGCGACGTGCACAGCGCGACGGGCAGCCGCCAGGCCGCGATCGCGGTCTGGCGGCAGGCCCTGGACATCCTCGACGAGCTGGACGACCCGGACGCCGACGAGCTCCGGGCCAAGCTCCGCCAGCTCGCCGGCGAAGGCCAGGCCGAGCTGACCAGCCTGCAGCACGGCTGACCGGCCGCTCCGGGCGAAGGCCCCCGCAGGCGGTCGGCGGGGGCCCGGTGGCCGCCCGGCGAGGCCCGCCGTGGCCGCCCGGGCGGGCATCTGCTCAGATGGGGCCCATGGTCATCACGCGGCGCAGCGGGCAGTGGACGCTGGAGGATCGCTTTGCCTCGCCCTGGCAGTACCTGCCGGTCGAGGTCCCGGACGGTGCCTGCGGGCTGCGGGCGGAGCTCGAGTACGAACGGTCCGGAGCCAGCCTGGACCTGGGCTGCCTCGCCCCGGGCGGGTTCCGCGGCTGGTCCGGCGGGGCGCGCCGGTCCTTCGTGATCAGCCCCGGCGCCGCCACCCCCGGCTACCTGCCCGGCGAGCTCGAGCCGGGCACCTGGCAGATCATGATCGGCCTGGACCGGGTGCCGCTGGCCGGAGCCTCCTACCGGCTGACCGCGGAGGTCAGCCAAACCCCCGGCGAGCTGAGCCCAGGCCGGCCGCCCGAGCCGCTGCCCCCGCTGTCCGGCCGGCCGCCGCGCCGTGAGCTGCCGGCCGAAGCCGGGCGGCGCTGGCTGGCGGGTGACCTGCACACGCACACCGTGCACTCCGACGGCGCCATGACCGTGCCCGAGCTGGCCCGGTTCGCGGTCGGCCAGGGCCTTGACTTCATCGCGATCACCGATCACAACACGGTCAGCCACCACGCTGAGCTGCCGGCCGCCGCCGCCGCGCACGGGATCATCCTGGTGCCCGGCCAGGAGGTGACCGTGCCGGGCGGCCACGCGGGCGCGCTCGGCGACATCGGCTGGATCGACTTCCGCGAGCCCGCGGACGCCTGGCTGGACGCTACCGAGCGGGCTGGCGGCCTGCTGTCGGTCAACCACCCGATCGGCGGCCATGTGAGCTGGACCATCCCGATGCGCCGGCGTCCGCCGCTGGCCGAGGTGTGGCACTGGAGCTGGCTCGACCCGCACTGGACGACGCCGCTCGCCTGGTGGCTGGCCTGGGATCCCGGGTCCATCCCGGTGGGCGGCAGCGACTGGCACCGGCCCGGCGCCGACGCCCCGCCCGGATCGCCCACGACGTGGGTCGAGTGCGCCGGCGACGGTCCCGGCGCGGTCCTGGACGGGCTGCGCCGGGGCCGGACGGCGATCTCCGCCCGCCGCGACGGGCCGGTCCTGCTCCGGGTGGACGGCGAGCTGGTCGCGGCCGGGGCGGACGGCACGATCCTGGTCGGCCCGGACGGGCCGGCGGCGAGGGTGGCTGGCCCGCTGGCCCGGCTGCCCGGGCGGCCGGGGTACCACCGGCTGACCGACGCGGCCGGGGCCACGCTGGCGCTCACCGCCTAGCCGACCCCGGGGCGGAGCGTGCCGGTCAGCTCGCGGCCGGGGTGATCTCGAACACCGGATAGCCGGGGGCGATCTCGAGCAGCTTCGCGTCGGGGGCGTCCGGGCCGACGCCCTCGAAGAACATTCCGACCTCGAACTTCCAGCGCCGCAGGTACTCGCGCAGCAGCTCCGGCTTGCGCTCGTCGGGCAGCTCGGTGGCGGTGAACGACTCCTCGCGCCGGCCGACCCGCAGCCGGCCGCCGCCCGCGGCGCGCATGTTGCGCACCCACTGGGTCTGACCGCGCGGCGAGACCAGGTACCGGTGGCCCTCGTAGGTCAGCGGGTTGACCGGGGTGCTGCGCCACTCACCGCTCTTGCGGCCCCGCACGGACAGCACCCGGCTGCCCTTGATGCTGATCCCGTACCTGGTCAGCGTGGCCACGCTGCCGTTGAACAGGCGGCCCATCCGGCGGCCCATCGGCGTGGTCGGCATCACGTACCGGGAGGAAGAACTGTCGGACATCGCGGGCTCCCTGGGCTTGTTGTGAGCACTGCATGTTGTGAGCACTGCTCTCTACATAGATCAGTGTGCACGATTCCGCTCCCGTTTGTCAAGAGCACCGCTCTCTTTGTTGAACAATGCTCTACAAGCTGGCAGACTGGGCGCATGACCGCGACCGCGAGCGCCAGCCGCACCGCCCGGGAGCGGGCCCGCGCCGAGCTGACCAGGGAAATCAAGGAGGAGGCCCGCCGCCAGCTGGCCGCTTCCGGAGCCCAGGGCCTGTCCCTGCGGGCCGTAGCCCGGGCGCTCGGCATGGTCTCCTCGGCCGTGTACCGCTACTTCCCGAGCCGGGACGAGCTGCTGACCGCGCTGATCATCGACGCCTACGACGCGATCGGCGCGACCGCTGAGGCGGCCGTGGCCCGGCCGCGGGCGGCGGGCGTGACCGGGCGGCAGGCGGCGGGCGTGACCGGGCGGCAGGCGGCGGGCGTGACCCGGAGGCAGGCGGCGGGCGTGACCGGGCGGCAGGCGGCGGGCGTGACCCGGAGGCAGGCGGCGGGCGTGACCGGGCGGCGGGCGGCTCGCGCGCGCAGCCGCTGGACGGCGGCCTGTCACGCGATCAGGAACTGGGCCCTCGCGCACCCGCACGAGTACGCGCTGATCTACGGCTCGCCGGTGCCCGGCTACCAGGCTCCCCAGGCGACGGTCGCCTCCGCCATCCGGGTCTTCCAGGTCCTCGGCGGCATCCTCGCCGACGCCTGGCGCGAGACCGGGGAAGGAACGGGCGGCACGGGAGGC
>Ga0335078_10014565_pt1 | contig 11666 bp, 12 predicted proteins | sample Lox_Sample_32_FD_206711 | JGI IMG/M metagenome (GOLD analysis project Ga0335078, IMG submission 206711) | Soil microbial communities from Loxahatchee National Wildlife Refuge, Florida, United States - Lox_Sample_3.2 | ecosystem: Environmental > Terrestrial > Soil > Wetlands | place: USA...
AATCGCGTTCTCGAATCTCAGCCGGAAGGGATACAAGATGGGAGAATGAATCGCGCCGCCAGCCTTCTGCGCCTGCATGGTGACAACGGCACTGGCCAGCGACATCAGAAAGAGCGGCATCTTTTCGAGCAGCAGTGTGCGCACTTTCGATGTCCGCGGGCCCGACGTCGAATCAAACAATCTCCCCAGCGACCAGTAGTCCCACAGCAAAAGCAGAAATGGCAGCGTAATCACCTGCGGCTTGCTCATCAGGCCGCAGGCAAACAGCACCGCGACCAACACATATCGCGCAGTCCCAGGCCGTCGCGAGTACCATCCGTAGGTCTGGAGCGCCAGCAGCAGAAACATCATGCTGAGAACGTTCTTCCGCTCCGACGCCCACGCCACCGACTCCACATTCACCGGATGCAGGGCAAACAACGCCGCGACCATCAGGCTGCGCCAGGTGAATCCCGTCGCCGACTGCAGCAGCAGAAACAACAGCACTGCATTCAGCGCATGCAGCACGACATTCGTGTAATGGTGGCCGACCGGATTCAGACCGAAGAGTTGAACATCGAACGCATGCGAGAGCCAGGTCAGCGGATGCCAGTTGGCCTCGTAGTAATTGGTAAACGCCCACCTCACCGTGCTCCAGTGAAGCCCTGCCAGGACATGGGGATTGCCGGTGATGTAATGGTCGTCATCAAAATTAACGAAAGCGTTGCGGTTTACGGGGTTGTAGACCGCCAGAGTCGCCGCTACCAGAAGCAGGCAGAGAATCACCGTACGTTGTTGGAAAGACGAAAAAATCCCCGCCGAATCAGACAAAGGCTTCGCGGATTGAATCTTGACGGCAGTAGAGGACAAAGGATTGCCTCGTTTCCGCCATTATAGGGATGGCCGCACCCACTGGTGCGTGCCCGAACCACGGAAGCACACCTTGGTCACATCGCAGAGTCTCGGGACGAACGCAGGCTGGTTCCATGGAAATCGGGAGAAGACCGGACATTTACACTGGAAGCCGACTCCATGGCTGAATTGCCGAATCCCGGCATGTTCGCTAGCACCGTACGCTGCTGGCACGAGACCCGCGCCGCACGCGGGCGAGTCGTCGCCGTCCGCCGCCTTGCGGGATTGGCTTGGGAATTCCTCCGTGACTCCTTGCCCGCGCGTCGCCGACGGCGCTACGGCGACATGGACTATGACTGGGACCATCGCGTCGACACCACCAGCGCCACCGTTAACTGGCGCGATCGTCTGCTGGGCCTCTTAAACTCGCCTTACCAGCCGACCGATCCAGCCCTGTTTCAGGAAATGCTGTCCAGCCTGAACCTCGACTTCCGTGATTTCACTTTCATCGACATCGGTTCGGGCAAAGGACGAACTCTGCTCATGGCCTCTGACTACCCGTTCCGCCGCATCATCGGAGTCGAACTTCTGCCGGAACTGCATCGCGTAGCTCAAGAGAACATCCGCAAATACAAGAGCGATTCGCAGCAGTGCTTCGCCCTGGAGTCCCTTTGCGACGATGCCCGAGAGTTTGTCTTCCCTCCCGAGCCAGCCCTGCTCTATCTGTTCAATCCGCTGCCCGAGCCGGGATTGGTCCAACTGATCGCGAACTTGGAACGGTCCTTGCAGGAACATCCGCGACCGCTGTTTGTGATCTATCACAATCCAGCGCGGGAGCATGTGTTGGCGGGAGGCGTGTTCAGGAAGCTCGGCGCAACTCACCAGTACGCTTTGTACACCACCACCGGTTCGACAGCTCCGCACGATGAGCGATCCGCTGCGCAATGATGGCTTCCCAAATCGGACTCAGACGGCCCCATTTCCTTCAGAATTTCCCTCGGACCAAGGCCCCCAAGGGTCGAACGATGTTACGATCTTAGCCGACCGATATTTACATTGTGTAAATACACATCATGCGTTATAGTTGGGATCAAGAAAAGAACCGCCGCAATCTTGCCCGGCATGGCATCGCCTTCGAGGATGCGCAGCGGATGTTTGAAGGGCCAACGGTCGAGAAGGCTGACGACCGCTTCGACTACGGCGAGACTCGGGTTTATGCGGTTGGCCTGGTGAATGGTTTGGAAATCACAGTGGTCTACACGGATGAAAACGATGACGAAAGACGCATCATCTCGGCGTGGCGCTCGGAACCGCACGAACGGCGCTACTACTGGAAGAACATCGAAAGCTAAGCGCGGCGGTACAGACTGGAACAAACTGCGCCGCATGAGTGCTGCCCAAATACGCCGCGGCATTGCGTCCGACCCTGAGGTTCGCCCCACGGATGAAGCCTTCTGGAAGAACGCCAAGGTGGTTTGGCCCACGCCGAAAAGCATTGTGACCATGCGCCTTGATGCTGACCTGCTGGCCTGGTTCCGGCAACAGCGCGGCTACCAAACCCGCATCAATGCCATCCTGCGGGCATATATGAAGGCGCATGAGTCCGAGCGCGGAATCGAGCCGCATTAAAGCAAACTGGCCACAAATCTAAAGCTTATGGGTGAGTTCTTGGCTTTCCGATGAGCATAAGCGGGTTCTCGTGAAAACCCGCGGGCAGTTCAAACAAAGACGGACTAAGGGGCGAGTCGGAAAGCTCTTCCACGGTTTCTTCAATCTTTATAGTTCGATCTGCTGCACCCCTGCTGCCTGTGACTTTGTGGGTGACAGTCAGCTTTACGGCCAACCCACTGGGCACTGGGCCGGAGTGGTTGAAGTGCGCGATCTGGGGAAGCATGACCAGCCCCGTCCCGATTACATAGAACGGTTCGGTGCGCACGTAGTCGGGAGCGCAGCGATTATCCGCTTTCTCGTGGTCGATATACCAGCCATCGGTCGTTTCTTCCCCACCTGCACTCTTCTCGTCCGCTAGTCTTTTTGTTGTGGTGACAAAATGCTTTGCCAAATGGCCGAAGAATGTTCTTCGCTCCCCCGTGTCGACTGTCTTGCTTTCAATCTGAACTACATCTTGGGGATTCTTCTTTCGATAATCATCGAGTTGTGCCATCGTCCCGAACTTGACGACTTTGTAGGTCCGATACTCGTGTGCATCGGAGTCGATCAGAAATCCAATTCCCGTGGCGCAATTGGCAATGTCCGACACGAGAAGTGTTGCCGCCCCGCCCAATCTGTCTTTCCTTCGCATCGTTCCGCTACGGTAAAGAACATCGTGATGCTCGCTGAGGTTCTGCACGCTTCGAGATGTCGCACTGTCCGTCGTCACGGTGTGAGTCTTTACCATCGTGTCCGCACGACCGACAGTGCAGCATCCGACCAGGAAGAGTGTGACGTATCTGCGCATAGGTCGACAGGCTCGTACTTGGGCTCCAGCCTACCGCTTTTCGCTGCTGCCGGACAGATTACCGTCGGTTTTGTGATCGATGCCTAAACCTTGGCGCGCACCCTAACACGCGACGAAAAGCCAGCACCGAAACGTCGTAGACTAATGATGTGCGTTCACTTTCTCTCGTAGCTCTTGTTATGACCGCCTTCGCCGCCCCCGCCCCCTCCGTCCACTCCATCGCCGACGCGGTCGATCACCGCTACAACCATCTCCAAACCCTGCAAACCGACTTCACCGAGATCTATCGCGGGGCCGGAATGGAACGGACTGAATCGGGAACGCTTTGGTTAAAAAAACCTGGCAAGATGCGCTGGCTCTACCGTTCTCCCCGAGAGAAGCTGTTCGTGAGCGACGGCAAAAGCGCCTGGTTTTATGTTCCGGGAGAGCCTCAGGTGCGGAGGACGCCAGTGCGGCAACTCGAAGATCTTCGCTCGCCACTGGCGTTCCTCCTGGGTAAGACCAAGCTGGAAAAGGAGTTGTCCGGACTTTCGTTCGCACCCGATATAACTCCCTTAAAGGCTGAAAATGTCGTCTTAAGGGGCGTGCCACCGGCTATGGCCGGCCAGGTCAACCAAGTGCTGCTCGAGGTCACGCCGGCCAGTTGGATCGATCGCATCATACTGGAGGAGACCGATGGCTCCAGTACGGAATTCCGCTTCCAGGGGCAACGGGAAGATGTGAGAATTGACGATCAGAGCTTCCGCTTCCTGGTGCCGCCGGGAGTCGAAGTGATCGACGGCAACTTCACGCCGTGACAGCAGCTTCAAGTACATTAGTTTCAAGAGTTTGTATTCACTTCACCGCTTGCGCTGGAGCGCATTACTCCCGGTACGCTTTGACCGGCTATTAACACAGGTTTCGCTTTACTGAATGTTAGACTTGGGTGGGGACCACGGAAAGCGGACGACAGCATGGCCGAATTCCTGATCAAAGCAGCCGACGAACGCGGACACGTTCTCCAGCAGGTTGAGAACGGGTATTCCGAGGCCGAGGTTCGCGACCGTCTGGTGCAGCAAGGGCTCTTGGTTTACTCCGTCAAGCCCCGCACCCTGCTTTCCGGAGATCTCACCGTCCGGCGGCGTGGCAAAGTCAAACAGAGCCAATTCCTTATCTTCAATCAGCAGTTCCTGACGCTGATCAAGGCTGGCTTGCCCATCCTCAACTCCCTCGAACTACTGATCAAGCGGCAGCGCAACAAGTACTTTCAAAGTCTCTTGCAGAACGTTCGCGATCGGGTCAAGGGAGGCGAACTGCTGTCGGATGCGTTCGCCGCGCAGGGCGCATTTCCCCGCATTCACTCCACCACGCTGCTGGCCGGGGAAAAAAGCGGCAACATGGAAGAAGTGCTGACCCGCTACATCGCCTTCCAAAGGCTGGCCCTGACTTTCAAGAAGAAGCTGGCGGTTTCTCTGGTCTATCCCACCTTGCTGGTCACGGTGGTGTTTGGCATGATGATTTTTCTCGTGACCTACGTGGTGCCGCAGTTTGCCAAGCTTTATGAGGACATGCACGCGCAGTTGCCGGAAATCACGCTGATCATGCTCAACATCGGCGTGCACGCGCAGGCCTACGCCCCCTTCGTGCTGCTCGGCGTGCTGCTGGCGGGACTGAGCTTTTGGTATTGGCAGAAAACCGACAAAGGCGCCGTCGCCATTGACGGCGCCATCCTGAAGATTCCCCTCCTGGGCGAAATCTGGCTAAAATATCAGGTAGCGAGCTTTTCCCGCATGCTCTCCACTCTGCTGGCGGGTGGTATGCCGCTGGTTCCTTCGCTCGAGACCGCTGGCGCTTCCATGAGCAGCCGACGCATTCTCAACGGCATCAATGTGGCGGCGGTGCGGGTGCGGGAGGGTCAGGGGCTGGCCAAGAGCCTGGAAGAACAGAACATGTTTCCTGATTTGTCGGTGGAGATGATCGAAGTGGGCGAGTCCACCGGCGCGTTGCCGGCCATGTTGAATTCGGTGGCCGAGTTTTACGAGGAGGACGTGCAGACCGCGCTGGGCGCGGCCATGGCTTTGATCGAGCCCGTCATCCTCATCATTATGGCGGTGTTTGTGGGCGGAATTCTGATCTCGCTATACCTGCCCATTTTCACCCTGGGATCCAGCATTCACTGATACTGAAAACCGGAAGGTGCGCACATAAATGGCAGGCACTGCAGAAAACAAAACCGTATTCGTCGGCGGGGGCAACGGCGCTCCTGTGGTCCCCAGTGAAGAACTGGAAAAGGCGCAGGACATCGCCCGCCGCTATCGCTGCCAGTTCGTGGACCTGCACAACTTCCAGCTCCATCATGACCTGTTCAAGAACATCCCCGTCCACCTGATGTTCCGCTACAATTTTGTTCCCCTGGAAGAAACCGAAGACGGGCGCCTGGCGATTGCCATCGCGGATCCCAGCCAGTTGATGATGATCGATGAGATCAGCCTGCTGCTGGGCAAGCGCATCATCACCAAAGTCTCCACCCTCGGCCAGATCAGCGAAATCCTCAAGAAAACCGAACAATCCAAGCGGGTGCTCGAAGATGCCAGCGAAGGCTTCGCCCTGGATGTGATCCGCGAAGACGAGGCCGGCGGCGACGAGAGCATCTCCATCGACCGGCTGACGGCGCAGGGTGACATCAGTCCCATCATTCGCCTGGTCGATACCACGATCTTTACCGCCTTGCAGCGGCGCGCCAGTGATATTCATATCGAGACCCGCGACGATTCGGTGTGCATCAAGTTCCGCATTGACGGCGTGCTCACCCAGGCCATGCCGCCCATTGCCAAGGAGCACCACTCGACCATCATTTCCCGCATCAAGGTGATGAGCGAGTTGGATATCTCCGAACGCCGTGTGCCCCAGGACGGCCGCTTTCGCGTGAAGTACGGAACACCGGAGCGGCCCATCGATTTCCGTGTTTCCATCATGCCTTCGATTCATGGGGAAGACGCCGTGCTCCGCGTGCTCGACAAGGAGTCGATGAGCGAGAAGTTCCACAAACTCACGCTCGACGTGGTGGGGTTCGACGAGCAGGACTTGCGGCAATTCCGTCGCTACATCAAGGAACCCTACGGCATGGTGCTGGTCACCGGGCCGACGGGCAGCGGCAAGACCACCACCCTGTACGCCGCGGTCAACGAGATCAAGACGGACGAAGACAAGATCATCACCATTGAAGACCCGGTGGAATACCAGATTCGCGGTATCACCCAGATTCCCGTCAACGAGAAAAAAGGCCTGACCTTCGCCCGTGGTCTGCGCTCCATCCTGCGCCACGACCCGGACAAGATCATGGTGGGCGAAATCCGCGACACCGAAACCGCGCAGATCGCCATTCAATCCGCCCTCACCGGCCACCTGGTGTTCACCACCGTCCACGCCAACAACGTGGTGGACGTCATCGGCCGCTTCCTCAACATGGGGGTTGAGGCTTACAACTTCGTTTCCGCGCTGAACTGCATTCTGGCGCAGCGTCTGGTCCGGCTGATTTGTGAATCCTGCCGCACCCAGATGGAATATGACAAGGAGACGCTCGAAGCCAGCGGCCTCGATCCCGAACAATGGTCCAAGGTCCCGTTCTACGAAGGCCAGGGATGCATCGAGTGTGCCGGCACCGGGTTCCGCGGGCGTACCGCGATTCATGAACTCTTGGATTTGAGCGACCGGGTGCGTGAGCTGATCCTGCTCAAGAAGCCGACTTCGGAGATCCGCCGTGCGGCCCGCGAAGAAGGCATGCGGTTCCTGCGTGAGTCGGCGCTCGATAAAGTGAGATTGGGCCTGACCACGCTGAAAGAGATCAATAAAGTCACCTTCATCGAGAGCAACCGGTAAGGAGCCCGCGAGATATAACAGAGTTGTCATCCGGAGCGAAGCGCATGCCTCGCGAAGCGAAGCATGCGCGAAGTCGAAGGATCCCTATCAGCTAGAGTTCTTTGTGCCGCGTAACGGAATCCTCACCGTGCTTTAGGGCGCACCGTTTAGAGGACTCCTTTGCCAGGCGATGACGGGGTTTGCCAAAAGGGATTCTTCGACTCCGCTGGACCTGCGCGCAGCGCAGGTCCGGCTGGGCTCAGAATGACAATGGTTTAGGAGCTACGATGCACTGGGGCCCGACCACCTAAGTTCAACAACGTCCGTTCCCTTTTGGCTATTGCAAGAATCCGCGCCTGCGCGTTCTACTAATGATGGGGCATCGGGGGTAGTGTCGCACGTGACTAAACTAACGAACGCGATCTTCGTGACAGGACTCTCAGTTCTGGCCCTGTACTTTTCCTCGGCAAGCCAGGCCTTTGTGAGCAACGGGGAGGGTTCATCCTGTATTGTGACTTGGCATATTCCGCTCTCTGTATCACCAGGAATCCTCTGGGTCGCGGTGGGTATCAGGCATGTCTCTAATTGGGCAAAGATTAGGCTTAGCGAGAATATCTAATGGCTTCCACCGCAAAACCGAGACTGGCCTGTGAGGTCGCCGCCGACCGGGTGCTGGCCGCTCGCGCTTCCGTTCCGGGCACGGTCGATATGTGCGCCGCCAGCGAACTCGCCCCCGGTTGCGTTGTTCCTGACCTGGTCGAGGCCAATCTGCGCGATCGCAGCCGCATTCTCGACTCCATCCGCCAGACTCTGGACAGCCTGGAAGGCCGTTCCCGTGACGTGATCGCGGTGCTTCCCGACGCTGCCATACGCGTGGTACTGCTCGACTTTGACACTCTTCCCGCCAAGCGCGACGAAGCCGAAGGCGTCGTCCGCTTCCGCCTGAAGAAGTCGCTTCCCTTTGATGTGGACAAGGCCAAGATTTCCTATCACGCCCAACCCGCCGCCAGCGGTCTCCGTGTGGTCGCGGCCGTGGCCCTGACCAGCGTCATCGAAGATTACGAGTCCATCTTCCGCGAAGCCGGCTACAGTCCTGGGGTGGTTTTGCCCTCCATGCTGGCCGCCCTGGGCGCGGCCGATGCCGACCGCCCCACCCTCGTGGTCAAGGTGGATGCCCGTACCATCGGTATCGCCATCCTCGACAAACAGCAACTGTTACTTTTTCGCAACCTCGAAAACCCGCGCGGCGTCACCATTTCCGGCGAGCAACTGGCGGAAGAAATCTATCCCTCGATTGTGTTCTTCCAGGACACCTATCACCTGAACATCGAGCGCATATTCGTCGCCGGCTTGTCGGACGTCACCGGAGCCGTACCGGCGCTGCGCGCGCAAACCGGGGCTGAAGTCCACGAGTTGGTCGGGGCCTCGCAACTGGGCAGCGGGGCGGGGTCGGTTCCTAAATGGAGGATGGCCGGGGTGGTGGGGGCACTGCTTTCCTGATATGCGCGTGGACATCAATCTCGCGACCCAGCCTTACGAGGATGCGCGCCGCTTCTGGTTCCGCTGGGGCGGAGCGCTGGTGGCGCTCGCCATCGTAACCCTGGGCATGGTCTACTTCACCTCGCTGGGCTGGGTCACCGCCAGTAAGGACAAGGCCCTTATCGGCCGGAACCTGCACCAGATTGCGGACCGCGACGGCGAGAAAGCCGCCGCGCAAGCCCTCATGAATCTTCCCCAGAACAGCGTGACCCGCGACCGGTCGCAGTTTCTGAACGGTTTGTTCTACCGTAAGTCCTTCTCCTGGACACAAGTGTTCGAGGAACTGGAGAGGGTCATGCCGCCACGCCTGCACGTGATCTCCATTCAACCCGAGTTCGCCCCCGACAATGAACTGGCCATCAAGCTGGTGGTGGCCGGAGATTCTCGCGATCGCGCGCTCGATTTAGTGCGGAAGATGGAGGAGTCCCAGCATTTTCAGCAAACTCAGATCGAGCAGGAAAGCGCGGAGGCCGGCTCGGGCGCCACCGCCGGAGACACCGTGAAGTTCAATATCAGCGCGCTCTATGTATCGGGAAACGCGCTTGCGGGAAGCCCGGCACCGGGCAAATCAGGAGGATCGCAATAATGCCTGATCTCCGGCAGACCCGGCGCAAGGTCAAGATCGCGCTGGCCGCGATGGCGGCGGTGGATGTGATCGCGATCGCGGTGTACTTTTCTCCGCTGGTCGGCTCCCAATCCGCTCGCCAGGACCAGCTCCACGATCTCTGGAAGGAATTGCAGCAGAAGACCCGCGAGGTCGAACCGCTGCGCGGGCTGGACAAGAAAGTTCCCGTGGCCCACAAACAGATCGACCAGTTTTACAAGGACCGCCTTCCTGCCGAGGGATCGTCCATTTCAGAGAACCTGGGCAAGCTGGCGGGACAAGCCGGCGTAAAGATCAGCAGCATCCGGTACGACATGAGGGACCCCGAGGCTTTGGGGGTCCGGCGGGTGCAGATTGAAGCCGACATGAACGGTGGCTATTTACAACTGGTCCGCTTCATCAACTCCCTGGAGCGCGACCAGATGTTTTTCCTGGTTGACAGCGTGCAACTGGGCGGAGAGCAAGGCGGCATGGTGAAGTTGCAAATGAAGATGGAAACTTATCTGAAAACAGGTGCGGCCTGAGTGAAGCTGGGAGCCGAAAACCGGAATAAGGTGATTGCCGCAGCCGTGCTGGGGGTCGTGGCCCTGGTGCTGGTCGGGCGCATGCTGTTTTCCTCTGCGCCGTTGGAACCGGAGACCAGCGCAGTGGTGGCCCCGGTCGCTTCAACCCCGTCCCCGCGGCCCACGGGCAAGACCCGGCCTGGCGTCCGGCGGTCTTTCGCTGGGCTGCCTCATTCCATCGATCCCAGCCTGCGCTACGATTGGCTGAAATCCAGCGAAGATACCAAGTATGAGGGCAACGGGCGCAACATCTTCCTGGCCCAGGCGGAAATTCCTCAGCCGGTCGCACCCGGCCAAACCGATGCAGAGAAGCAAAAGGAACAGGGCCCGCCTCCGCCGCCGCCCCCGCCGCCCATCAACCTGAAGTTCTATGGCTTCGCCAGCAAGCCTGGCGAACCGAAAAAAGTCTTTCTGTCGCAGGGTGAGGACGTATTCATCGCCAGCGAAGGCGAGATCATTGACCGCCGCTACAAGGTCCTGCACATTTCGCCTGTATCCGTCGAAATCGAAGACGTGTTGAGCAATAATCGCCAGATGATTCCCCTCACCCAGAGCTAGCAGAAGATTGAGTAATTTGGTAATTGAGTAATTGAGCAATTGAAAACCTTTGCCGCCTAAAGGTGTCCTTCAATTACCCAATTACGAAATTACTCAATTGCAAATTTCCATGAGGCTTTGTCCACAATCTCGAAGACCCGGATGTTCGGCGCGCCGTGCCGCCAGAGGCTACGTCCTCATCACTCTCATCTTGTTTGTGGCGCTGCTGGCCATTGGCCTCACCGCGCTCGCGCCCGTCATCACCCAGCAGATCAAACGTGATCGCGAAGAAGAACTCATCCACCGTGGCACCCAGTACTCGCGCGCCATCAAGCACTACATGAAGAAGTTCAACAGCTATCCCGTCAGCATTGAAGCCCTAGAGAAAACCAACGAAGTTCGTTTCCTGCGCAAGCGCTATAAAGATCCCATCACCGGCAAAGACTTCAAGCTGCTGCATCAGGGCGAGGTGCAAATGTCGTCCTTCGGGCCGGGGATTGCAGGGGCAAACTCAGTGGCCAGCCTCGCCGCCGGGGCTGGGGCCGCCGGCAATGGCGGCGCTACGCCCTTCGGAGGCAGCGGCGTTTTTGGAAGCAACTCTGGCGGCGCGTTCGGCGGCAACTCTGGCGGCGCGTTCGGCGGCAACTCCGGCGGCGCGTTCGGCGGCAACTCTGGCGGCGCGTTCGGCGGCAACTCCGGCGGCATCTTCGGCGGCAGCGCTCCCAATGCTCCGGCCGGCGGAGGCGCCGGACAAACTTCGAACGTGGACAACGGTTCCGACGCGGCACCGAATCAAGGCGCGCCAGGAGCACCCGGGGGACAAGGTGGTTTTGGTCAGCCGGTGCAGAATCTAGCCGGATTCAACCAGCAAGGCAGCGGCAACCAGGTGTTCGGCGGCGGACCGGTTGTGGGCGTAGCCAGCACCAGCAAAGAAAAAACCATCCGCGTATTCAGCAAGAAAGACCACTACAAAGATTGGCAGTTCGTCTACGATCCCACCACCGATCGCGGAGGTCTGATAACCACCCCCAACCAGCCCCCCTTGCAGACCGCATCTCCGAACTTGAATGGAACGCGCGGCGCCCCGGGTACTCCCGGCGCCAACGGCACACCAGGTGCGCCGGGTTCGCCGTTTGGGTTCGGCGGCGGCCAGCAGAATCCTGGCGGCGGCATGAATCCCCAGCAGCCACAAATGCCTCAAATGCCTCCCGAGCAGGCTCCGCAGTAGCCACAAACAAAAAGCCCCATCGCTTCGCGACGGGGCTTTTCACGACCGAAACTTTACACGCTGAACCTT
>Ga0335078_10014566_pt1 | contig 11665 bp, 13 predicted proteins | sample Lox_Sample_32_FD_206711 | JGI IMG/M metagenome (GOLD analysis project Ga0335078, IMG submission 206711) | Soil microbial communities from Loxahatchee National Wildlife Refuge, Florida, United States - Lox_Sample_3.2 | ecosystem: Environmental > Terrestrial > Soil > Wetlands | place: USA...
GGCGGTAGCCAGCTCGCACCGCGCCCACACGCTGCGATGGCGCCGCACCCAGCGCGCCCTTCAACTCCTCATCGACAAGGCCTCTATGGTCGCCCGAATTCGCTTCCGCATCAGCTCCTCGAGCGTCCCTTCTCCACACGCCAAACTCCTGCTATCGCTCTCCATGGCGTCATCCTCCGGCACCCGCCGCCAAGCGGGCGCGAGTTGTGGCTCAACTCGCCGGATCTTGACGCCTTTTCACTTTTTCTAGCAACTTCGCGACACTACCCCAAAAAAGTGTTATTTTAGATAGATAGAAGTAGAGGCGGACGAACGAGGCCCATCTCTCAGGCGCAGCGAGATCCTCCCCCTTTTGCGCCAGCCACCAAGCATTCCATCCGAGATCTGCCCCCTCTTTCTTGATTGTCTCCGGTTAAAAGGAGTTCAGATGAAAGATAAACCCGTTGCCAAGACGCCGCACTATGCGGGTCCGGTCAGAGTGATGACCGTGCGCGATGTATCCGCTTACTTGAAGGTGCATCCTAGTACGGTCTACAGGCTGCTGAAGCACCATCAGATTCCAGCGTTTCACGTGGGCAGTGACTGGCGCTTTAACGTGGAGACGATAGATACCTGGCGAGCGGAACAAGAGAAGCTCCGCAGTTAATCTCCCGCAGCGAGACAGGTATCAACCCGAGGACATACGTGCTGCTCGGCAGCGTGCTGGCGGAAGATTGCGCCCAGGGCAAGGCTCGCACAGGAATTTGGGGGGCAGTTCGTACCGAACTGAGCTTGTTGTCGGTGAAACGCACCCACACAGTGGCCATCATTGCGACTTGCCGGCCGGATTGCGACGCGGATAGAAGTGTCTTCGGAAGGTGGGATAAACGAACTTCCGCCAGTACTCATACGGCAAGCTCTTCGAGACGGCGCAGTGCCCTGGTCAGATTTCGACTGCGTACGAGCCGCATCACGATAAGCGTTGCTACGTGAGCGAAACACGGGTTTCAAGCGAGCGCAACGCCTCTGCGACGAACAGGTTTCACGAGGCAAAGCTGCAGCCGCTTGGGCGTCGCCCTTTGCTCTGCCGGTTCCGAATCAGCCGCTGAAGGACAACCGAGCCTGCCTAGGCCCGCTTCTGCGCACCGGGTCCCGTCTCAGGACCGGTGGATTGCAGACGCCGGATGATTGCAGCCGCCACTGACGTATGCCGTCGCGTAGATGGTCAGGCTGGATTCCCAGGGTCTCGCAGACGCTTTCGAAAGTAAACGGCCCCTCGCGCCCCGGCTCAAAGATCCAACGCTCGGCCTCGGCCATATCCCTTCGGTCGATTGGTCTGCGACCGTTCGCACGCATCTGGAGACAGCACAAGGCGTCTTCCAGAACGGCCAACATCAGCCGTTTTATCGCTTCCGTGGCGGGATGCCGAGTGCGGATACCGTTGTAGTATTGTTCCGGCGTCACCGCGTCGGGAATCGCTAGCCGTGCGAGTGAACTCTCTTCTAGATTGTACATCGTCGTTACCTATTGATGCGTGCTGCAGACGCGACAACAAAAACCTGAGTTGATGTAGCGGCAGAGCCTGCAAATCCACATAACTGCTGCTCCTGAGCTCTCGTATCCGATCCAGCTCGGCGAGGCAGAGGTCCCACAGTTCGTCCGTGGCTAAGTGCTGTGTCGTCCCATTGTCCATTTCGCCGTCCGCTTCGCCTCTTGGCACTTCGCGACCTATACTCCAGCCAGAGAGTAGGAACGCGGGCCATTCTCCCTGAGAAAGGTACGAAACGATTCCACGCCGAAGTCACCGGCAACGAGGGTCAAGCCATCCGACCCCTGCCTTCTACTGACCAGTGGCCGGTGTCGAGTCTGATGAACGCCACCAGCCCGCCGCCTAGCTGAGCGCTCCCCCGTCCCCCGAAACGATTCAGCCCAATACCCGTAATCACCCAATAAGCTCTCCCAATAAACCCAGGTCAGGCGGGAAGTCGGAGCCGGCGCGGTTCGAGCGAGTTCTTGCTGAACGGCAAATCGCTCGATCCGCGCCCGGGCGAGGTTGGGCACTGTCTCCGCTTCAGCCGCCGAAGCTCCATTTCGCGGGGTGATTCTGCTTAGGAGTTGAATTTTTCTCTGGGCCTCTTCGAGCTTCATAAACGACCGCAAGCTATGTCTCGCTGAACTATCTCATATTAGCTTTAAATTATCAATGAAGGCTTCGAATGGGGTTACGCTTCGCAAACCACCGGCCTAACGTGTGACGGTCACGGATAGGCGACAGGCCGCGCCGCCACCCAGCATTCCTCGAGCTTTAGTTCGAAAGATAGGCGACTAGAGCGGCAGCAACCGGAACAGTCCAGGGACCGCAACCCCTTTTTTTGCCTGTCAAATTTTGTGGCAGAACGCAACTTTTCTATCAGTGCTAAGCAGTCTCAGCACAAAGTAAGCCGTAAAAGAGACCACTTCGTGCACTGCCCGGACGGCGCGCATGTTGCTGTAGTCCAAAATCGTTCAGGCACGGAAAAGTTAAAGCTGCTGACTGCCAAGGCTCTGATGCGGGCCTTTCAATGTTCGGGAGAGATCCGGACACGGACCCGGGTGTTGCCCACGCACAGGTATGCCCCGGGGATAGGCAGGGCTTCCGGTTGGGAACTCGGGTCGTAACCTTCCATCTAGCAAATGTACTCGCTCTAATGCCAAAACAATTTTTGAGCGAGTAGAAAGAACTCTTTTGGAAGGCAAGCACGATCAAAACCCGGGAGCAGGAGGGCGCAAGGTCAGCGGGCACGACGAGCCGAGCGCACAGACCTAGCCACTAAGAAAGCACACGCAGTGAGCGAGCCAGCACGTTCGCTTGGCAGTCTTTACAGCATCAGAATGCTTGAGCGCCCGCTCAGTGCAGGAGTGCGGCGATCGCCTTGCCTCAGCGTACTCGCCAGCGTGGAGTTACCGCGACGACGCAAAGTCGGTAAGCATGTGCAGCGCCGCACAGCCTGCTGGTCTTCATAAATGTGCACGCGTGCGAGCTTCAGTGCTTCGGCGAGATCGGCTTGCCACCGCTGCTACTGCCCCCGCCGCTCGCAGCAACTCCGCCAGCAACGGCACCTGCGACAACCACGCCGCCTGCGACCGCTAGAGCAGTAGCCGATGTAATCGCGGTACCTGCTGCGGCACCGGTGGTTGCTCCAGCTGCGGCTAGTGGCGTGGCGGAAAGCGGGGCGAGACCGCACACCACTATCGTCCTGTAGCCGGCCGGCAATGTAACCGACCCTCCGGATGGATTGGTTGTATTGGTAACCACCACCGTGCCCTGATAAACCGATACCTGGGTGAAGCGGCGGCAATCCTTGTACTTCTTGCGGTCCTCCTCGCTCATGGTGCCGGGAGCTTGGTTCTCGGTGGAGGTGTCGAATTCGGTGCCACGCGCTGACGCCACGGCGTTCGGCGTATAGACTTCGTAGTTTGTGTTGCCCGTCGTGTGCGAGACCAAAGAGCGCACCAAGCCCGAAAACAGGGTCAGCTTGGTGGCGCGCGAGCTCGCGGAAACCATTTGTCGATCGATGGCCAGCGAGCTCGATTGATCCAGCTCCAGCTTGCTACCATCGCTTAGAGTCACGGTCACGTGACTGTTGGGCCCGGTGACAATCCGGTCGCGCTCGGCCAACGCCATGCCAGGAGTGGCGGGCACCGTGGTTCCTGCGTGTTCGACATGCACGTCCCCAGTTATCGAGGTAACCGAGCCCGCCGCGACCTGAGCGAAGACTTCCCTTGGGTTGGTGAGCGCTAGTGCGGTTAGCAGTACGGAGAAGAGGCAAAGATAGGCGTTCTTGTGCATAAACAGCAGCTTTAGAGCAATCTAGACAAAAACGCCGAACCTGTCCAGCGCTTGTGTCGCTGTGTCAAAACCGACCACGGACGTGCAATTTGAACGATCGGCTGCTCTGTGAGCTTGACTGCTCTCCTCTCGCATCCATCAAGTCTCAGCCGCGAACTGGTTCAGTGGCATGCTGGCAGGCCGCAGAGGTCGCTTCCAAAAGAACGGCTATCTCTTCCCGAAATAGCGGGTGAGGTGGCGGACCATTCTTGGCCAGGTAACCACGCAAGGATTTAGGTCCCCAATCTCCGGCGATAGTTTCCCATCCGCCGACCGACATCCTTTGCACATGCCACCGGCCGGTGTCGACCCGGATAAGAATCTGCTTATCACGATGCAGTGAGGCATAGCCGCGCCGGGAAATATGGCGCAGCTCGATGCCGAATTCCCCCAGTGTCTCCCGCCAGTAGACCCACTCGACTCGGTACGCGGCGTTAGACGGAAGCCGCACGCCTTCGCTTTTGGTTGAGACTGGCTGCCCGAAAGGCCGTGCCAAACTGATCGCTTCTTTAGCCTTCGCTGAGCGGTTCTCCAGGAGGCTTGTCCGCTTGAATCGAAGCCCTGTCAGCACATCGCGAAGGTTCATCTGCCCTCTCCGCCGACAAACTGGCCGTCGCTAGGGAGATCGCGACGCTCGTCAAGTGAGTGTCCGCTCTCCGGAGAGCAGGCTCTTATGGAACTGCGCCTAAGTCAAGCCGCAGGCCCCGTCATCCTAGCGCAAATGCAGTACGGCGTGGTAACGCCAACGGGTTAGCGCCACGCTCAACTGCGCTGGCAAGGTGGAATGGCGCGCGGGGCATCAACCCGGCAGATGCAAACGACAGTCAGATTTAATGCGGTAGGATGTGCTTACTACGATGGTTTAGACATAGGCGTTTCGTCTCTGACGTTTGTCTTGTATGGCTCCCGAACCAGCAGTCAGAATTTCAACTCTGTCAAGATTCCAATCGGAATTACATGCATTGAAACCCGACTGTCTACCATAAAGAAAACAGGTTATGATCATTCTGTTCGACAAGGCAGGGTCGACTCAGAGACCGCTGTAGGCGCATTCGAACGGTTTTGGATCACGGCAACGGTCAAGACCGCGAGAACATACCGCATCACAGTCGTTGCAGAGAACCTTTAGTCACATCTGGAGTGTGCATGATCTTCTTTCTTTCAAAGTTTCTACCCGAGTTATTTTTTCCCCTGCCAATGGCGTGCCTGTTGATCGTTGTCTCTTTGATCGCGCAGTTCCGAAACCGCGGCCGAATGGCGATTGTAGCGAACATCGTGGCGCTCGCCATTCTCTGTCTGATGGGAAACCGCGCAGTCTCTCACCTAATGATGGGTCCGCTTGAGAGCCATGATATGCCTCCAGTACCTCTTCCCCAATCCGACGCTATAGTGGTGCTGGGAGGTGTAACTGCACCCGCCATTCCGCCACAGCCCACAGTGCATCTGACCGGCGGTGCTGACAGACTGATTTACGGAGCGCAGCTCTATCGCGACCACAAAGCGCAGCTGGTGGTTGTCAGCGGTGGAAGCATGCCTTGGAATGAAGGAACACCTCCCGAATCGACGCAGATGGCAGAGGTCATGCAAATGCTGGGAGTGCCACGTTCCGCCATTCTAGAAGAATCAAGCTCGCGGAACTCGCACGAGAACGCAGCGTATACGAGCCGTCTGCTCCTCGCGCATAACCTCCACCGGGTGCTATTGGTAACCTCAGCGATTGCCATGCCTAGGGCACTTGCCGTCTTCAGGAAACAGGGTATAGACGCAATCGCCGCCCCGACTGACTTCACGACGGACCATGGTCACCTAAACGGAACGTCGGGATTGGAAGTAGAGGCGCTTAGCTTGGTACCGAGTTCACGCGCGCTCGAAGAGTCTGGCGGGGCACTACACGAGTATTTGGGGCTTCTTATCTATCGGTTGGTCGGTTGGACCTAAAAATCGAGCGTGCTCCGAGGTCTCACAGGTACATACACCGCTTGGCCAACGGACCTACACTCGTTTACAGATTCCTCGCTTCTTGCGCTTGACCATCTTTGCGTCGGTATGCGCCTAAGGACGAGGAGTTTGTGTGCAATTTTTCGCTGAGATGCAGCAGTCCGCGACTTGTCGCCCGAGCGCGGGCAGGTTGCCGCTTGCCTTAGGGGGCTTTTTCGGCCTAAGGTCCTTCGGCGGTCACCGTGGCAAAGGGGGAGCAGGAAATGAGCAAGTACCTTCTGGCCTTTATCGCCGGTTTGACGCTGACCCTGGGTTCTGGCTCGCCGGCACTTCCTAGCGACATTGTCGGCACTGTAGTGGGCGCGAACGGCAGCCCCTTACAGGGAGCGCAGGTTATCGTGAAGGCCCAGAACAGCAAGATGATGGGGGCTGCCATCACGAACCAGCAAGGTCAGTATGAAATCCAGGGACTTAACTCAGGGGAGTACTACGTAACGCTTGACCCTAGAGCAAGTAATATCCCAGGCCAAACCGTAGTCACCAATCTGAATGACAACGGGCTTACGGTTAACTGGGCAGCATCACCTGGGCGCCAGCCGATCGCGACAGCGCAACCGGGAGTTCATCAAGCATGGGCCAGCTCGAGCGATTTGTCCGCCTCCAGCAACTCCAACGATGACAATGATGGCAACTCACCTCCCGGCTGCAAAGGCATGGTGGGACCTCCTTGCGGACCCAAGTCACACAAGCACTAGCGACGATCTATAGAAAACACCCATTTTCTGCATGGTGAGAGTGGCGTTCACGAACTACCGCAGCGAGGATGCGTCTGTCACACAGGGCTATAGTGCACCGGCCTCGGTTCTCGATCGAGAGACGGCAAGAGTTCTATAGGTTAATTTCAACCCGGTTCGTTCCAGCCTTTTGTTGTACTCACCCATAGCTGGTAAGCCGGATGACGCGAAACCCGTCTTCGGCCCGCAGCGGGCGACGTCAGGAATCAATCGCTCCACCGCCTATCGAAGCGCGGTTTGCGGATGCGGTCAGAGGCATATTCGACACCCATTCGGATTGGACTGACGCTCCGGTTGTTTTGCCTGGACGGACATTCAGTGGTGATTCTGAGTTCTCCGAATTCTATGATTCTTCCTACATTGCTCGAGCTACCTACAATCTCAAAACCGGCGATTTAACAGTCACACTGAGAAGTGGAGAGTTACTAACGGCGGCAAGGGTTCCTCCCGAATACTGGGACAAGTTACTGGTTGCTCCATCCAAAGGAAGATTTTTTCTCGCTCAGATTAAGCCGCAATTTAGGGTCCGATACCCCAATCTCGGTTGGTTCAGACGTTTACGCTTCTACCTTAAACAGTGGCGCTAAATTGGTGCAGATTTCCGCGCTCGAGCGATGGGCCGCGAGGCAGGGCATCCTTGCATCGCGAGAGTCCTCAGTAATTGGTACCATGGCCTCGGCTGACATGCCGACACCAAAACCAATCGCCAACATGACCGAGCAAACCTTCTTCACCCCTCTTCCTCCCTCCCAGCAACCTTGCTCTGGGCTGGCGTCCGGTTCGCTTTTTATGGCGCCGGAAAGAAGAGCTTTAGGACGACGACGCCGATGAAAAATGCCGCAACTGCTATGGCGAACCAGTCACCGGCCGATAAGGATTCAAGCCAATCTCGTGGCTTCACAGAATCACAATGCCAGTTTAACTCGCGTCTGGTCTTGGTCCAAGACCTAAGCCATCGTCTGATCCCTTGATTCGTTTCACTTTCCATGCGCGATTTTTTCGCTTGGGCCCCTTAGCGCGACGCTCAGCTAAGCTGATGTCGCTGGCCCGCGCGTTTCTCACCTGAGTCAGCCGCGGGCCGTTCGGTGACACGGCTCACATATTTGCCTAGATTTAGCCTGTTTGGAAGAAATTAAGTATCTATTGATAGTTAAAAATTGAAATAACCTGCTAAATAAACTCTTGAACGACGTCCAAGTGCGGCTGAATCTACGCGGTAATGACGACTTGGGCGCTGAGAATGACGAGGTTGGTAAATTCCATCAAAACGACAAGTTCGGGAGATGCGGGAACGCTTGTCTTTCAGAAGTGGACCAGATCAGGCCGGCGGCTCTGTGCTGACGCAGACACTGTATCAAGAAGGCCGCCGCGCTCATGAGGCCTCTGCACTTAAACGGCGCGAATCCTGGACGCCCTGTTCGGGGCTGCTTGCGAATAATTTGGTAGCCCGAGCTCGCTGGCCGGCCGGCGACTCAGGCACTGGATAACCTGCATTCCGCAATATATGCTGACGGCGCTCGTGAGACCTATGCCAACCAACTTGGGCACAAGCGTATGAATAAAAGATCGAATCTGGCCCTCTTTGTAGCCCTCGTCATTATATTCATTCTTCTGCAGGCAGGCGGTGCTTTCGCCCAGACACCAGCCGGTTTGATGACCTCGATCACCGGCGATGCCCGTATTGAGCGCGGGACAACTACAGTCGCGGCCACGCCCGGTATGGCCGTAGATGTGGGCGACCGGATTATCACCGGCTCCAACAGTCGCGCGACCGTAACGCTTACCGATAACAGCAAGCTGGAACTGGACGAATCGACCACATTGCTGGTCGATCAGCACATGGCATCGGCGAATTCGCGCAATACTAAGATGACCCTGTTCTCGGGCTTAGTGCGGTCATTCGTTTCATACACGTCGTCACCGACGCCGAATTTCGAGGTCCATACGCCCAACGCGGTCGCGTCAGCGCGCGGCACCGAATACGACACCTCCACCCAGACCCAGGCGCCAACAACGATGAGCGAAGAGGACCGCAAGAAATACAAGGACTGCCGGCGGTTTACTCAAGTCTCTGTTTACGAGGGCACGGTCGAAGTGACGAACACGACCAACCCCGCAGGAGGGTCGGTCCAGGTGCCGGCAGGTCATAAGACGCTAGTAGTGTGCGGTCTCGCTCCATTTCCGCCGAGCGATTTAGCGGGCGCGGCTGTGGGCGCCGCGGGCGCTGCTGGCGCCGGCGCAGGCAGCACTGCGGGTCTGCTCCTTGGCGGAACGATTGTGGCTGGTGGTACGGTAGGCGGGCTGGCGGCAGGCGGAGTGTTTAACAGCGGTCACGGTCACAAACCCAAAAAGAGCGAGAAGCACTAGCCGGGGAACTTCAGCGCCGAAAGGCGGATTTATGGGTTTCTGTGCGCAGCTAGGTATCCATCGTACACCGAAGATCCTCGGCTGAACGCGTTTGGACACCGCCGCCAGAAGAAGCCAGCTCAGATCGCGAGGTGATGTCGGCGACCATGAGCGGGCGGCCTCCGCGGCTCGCGACAGCGGATCGCAGAAGCTCGACGATGTGTGCCCGACGATATTCCAGCGGGTGACGTCGACCGGGTAGCAGGCTCAATCTTCTTCTTCGGTCCCACCAGATCAAACTCCTCTCCCCATTCCAAACCAACAATGCCTTTAACTATGCCGCGCCACAGCCGAAACCGGTAGGAGCACCCGCAAGCGGCCAGCACCCAAGCCGCTTAGGAGAATCGCCACCCGCTCAGCGCCCGAGAGGTAGCGTTCGAAGATTGCTTCGAAACCACGAAAAGGGCCCTCAACAACGCGTACCTGCTCGCCGTCGCTAAAAGGCTTCTCCTCGATGCAAACCACGCCGTTTACGGCGCGCAGTTTTAGTTCGTCTATTATGGCCTCTTGAACAATCAACGGGTCTCGTCCGGCACATACGAGTCCACGGACGCCGGGCAGGTATTGGACGTGAGCGTAGTCTGCCTTCAAACTGAATCGTGCGAACACATACTGTGGAAAGAGTGGCGCAACGGACCACCTCAACCTGCCCCACCGCGGCATACGGGTTCTCAGCAGTGGCAGAAAGACCTCTGGCAAGGTTTCCGACAGACGGTCGTTCACCCACCGTTCCTTCGATGGTTTTGTTTGGATCAAAAACCATGCGGAGTCGTTTTTCGACATGCGTTCAACTCGCCTTCAGCTTTTACAGCCCGGTTTCACTCGACGTCGGTCCCGCTGTCCGGCCGCGGCTTCCCGGGTTGTTGCGGCGCCGCTTCGCCCGACGGCGCTTTGGTGGAGGCGGTCGGCGAAGCGGCCGGCGTCGGGCTCGGCGGACGGTCCGCGCCGAGATCGTGGATGATCTGACTTGCGTGGATCCCGGGATCGACCGAAGGATAGACCTTCAGGATCAGTCCGTCCTCACCGATCACGTAAGTTACGCGGCGATCGAGACCGAGAATCGGGATGCCGTTGTCGGCGCCGTAGGCGCGCGCGATGCTGCGGTCGGGGTCGAGCAGTAGCGAAAACGGCAGGCCGTACTTCTTGATGAAGGCCTTGTGCGAATCGGCCGAATCGATGCTGCATCCGAGCACCGCAATACCGGCGGCGTGGAAGCGCGCATAGCCGTCGCGGAAGGCGCATGCCTCCTTGGTGCATCCGGGCGTGTCGTCCTTGGGATAGAAGTAGAGCACGAGTTTGCGGCCATGAAAGTCGGCGAGGCTGACCGGCGTGACCTGGTCGCCGTTGACCATGTGGCTATGGAAATCCGGCGCCGCCGCGCCCACCACGAGCATCGCCGCGCGCGCGATCCGCGGCCGAAAAGCGACCGCTCCCAGTCCGGCGACCCCGAGCACGATCGCGACCATCATGATCACCCGCATCGCGCTTGCCTCGGTCCCTGGTTTGCGATTGCCGCAGGCGGCGCGAGCCCGCCAACGCCCCAGCCCTAGACGTAGTGCAGCCAGTCGCGGTAGCGCTGGTCGCGGCCGTGCAGCGCGTTGCGGAAGATTTCCTGCACCTTGAGCGTCACCGGACCCGGCACGCCCGCGCCGATCGTGCGATCGTCGAGTTCGCGCACCGGCGTAACCTCGGCCGCGGTGCCGGTCATGAAGGCCTCGTCGGCGATATAGACGGCGTCGCGCGGGAAACTCTGTTCGACGACTTCGATCGACGCGTCGCGCAGAATTTTCATCACCGCGTCGCGCGTAATCCCCGGCAGCACCGAATTGAGCGGCGGCGTCTTGACCACACCGTCGCGCACGATGAAGAAGTTCTCGCCGCTGCCCTCGGCGACGTAGCCGTGGACGTCGAGCAGCAGCGCTTCGTCGTAGCCGTTGCGGCGCGCTTCGTAGCCGGCGAGGATCGAATTGACGTAATGGCCCGACGCTTTGGCGAGCGGCATCAGCGAGTTGTGATGGAAGCGCACGAAGGAGGAAGTCTTGAGCCGCACCCCGCGCTTCGCGCCGTCCTCGCCGAGATAGGCGCCCCACGGCCATCCCGCAATCGCGACGCGCACCTTGTTGCCGCGCGCCGAGAGCCCCATCTCGCCCTCGCCGTAAAAGGCGATCGGCCGCAGGTAACACTCCTCGAGCTTGTTGACCCGCACCACGTCGCAACAGGCCTTGAGCACCTCTTCCTGGCTGAAGGGAATCTGCATCTCGACAATGTGGGCGGAGTCGAACAGGCGCCGGATGTGCTCAGGGCCGCGGAAAATCGCCGATCCGCCGTTGTCGGATTTGTAACAGCGCATCCCTTCGAAGACCGCCAGGCCATAGTGCAGGCTATGGCTGAGGACGTGGATGTTGGCCTCGTCGTAGGGAATCAGGGCGCCATCGATCCAGATTTTGTCCGTGCGTAAACCGTTCGCTGCCAAAACCGACCTCTTTATCTTGTGGCTACCTTACCCGACGGGATTCCGTCCGCGCTGCAGCTTTCCGCCCAAACGCGAACGTTTAGCGTAGTCCAAACCGGGTGATTCCGACAAGCGGCAGTGTTCTTAGCTGCGCGTGCGCTCGGCCGGGTCGGCCCCGTCCGCCGGGGCGGCCGACACTGCCGCGGACGGCTCCGCGGCGTCCGCTGA
>Ga0335078_10014567_pt1 | contig 11665 bp, 9 predicted proteins | sample Lox_Sample_32_FD_206711 | JGI IMG/M metagenome (GOLD analysis project Ga0335078, IMG submission 206711) | Soil microbial communities from Loxahatchee National Wildlife Refuge, Florida, United States - Lox_Sample_3.2 | ecosystem: Environmental > Terrestrial > Soil > Wetlands | place: USA: Florida...
CACGGTTTTCGACAACCTGGCGTACAAAGTTCAAGGTTACGACGTTACGTTATTGGGGCAGGTCGTCAATCCGACCCTGAAAACGGATGCCGAGCGAGCCGTAAAGCACATCGAAGGAGTCGAGAAAGTCGACAACCAGATTGAAGTCCTGCCGGCGTCTCAAAGCGATGACCGGTTGCGACTTGCGCTATTTCACGCGATCTATGGTTACGCCCCTCTTCAGCGCTATGCCATGCCGACAATCAAACCCATACGGATCATCGTCAAGAATGGCCACGTGACGCTGGAGGGAGTGGTCGACAATGACGCCGACAAGAACATGGCCGGGATGCGTGCGAACGGTGTGCCTGGAATCTTCTCAGTGACCAACAATTTGGTAGTCAGCAAGTCCTGAAAAGCAACCTTACAATTTTGCCGCAACGCCCTGCCGAGAACGCGCCCGGCTCTCCTGCGGCAGCAGACTCGCGTAAACGAAATCCATGGCCGGAGTTGCGATCTTCGATTCATCCCCGAATCTCACCACCGCGCCGATAATAGCCTCGAGTTCCGAGGGTTTCCTGTCGGCAATATCGCGCTGCATGGATGCAGTGCCGCTGGCTGGAATCGTTTGTACGAATGACAGGGTGCGCGAGACGACATCCGCATCGAGGTGAATGCCTCGCGCACGGGCCACTGCAGCTGTCTCTTCCATCAGTTGCTTCAGCAGCGCGTACGTTTGGGCCGTCTCGCGAATTTCCCCAATGTTTGACCGAGCGACTGCGCCCGTACCACTCACCGCCGCGATGAACAGCAATTTTTCCCAGAGTGCGGCATGAATGTCGCTAGGAGTTTGAACCCTAACACCGGCGGCTTTCAGCGCCTCGGCTAACGCGTTTGCCGTTGCAGACAAGGGACCATCTACTTCCCCCAATGCGACACTCGGCTCCAAACCCCCGTCACGGATGTGACCGGGTGCTGTTACCGCCGCAATGATCCGGCACAGCCCAACTAACGTGTGTTCGCGGCCCAGCGCCTGCTCGATTTGCGCCGGTGCCTCCACACCGTTTTGCAACGGTAGCACCTTTGTCCTATCGGCTAATAAAGGCCATATGGCCTGCACAGTCTCTGGAACCTGCCACGCTTTCACCGCGACGATTACCGCATCGACCGCACCGATCTCACGGGCATCATTGGTGACTCTTGCGAGGTTCGCGCTGAAATTGCCTTTTGGACTTTCTATCTCGATACCACGGTGTTGAATCGCTTCCAGGGCTTGGCCCCGGGCCAGCAGACCGATCCAATATCCGGCTCGCGCCAGAACGCCGGCAAAATATCCACCAATCGCCCCGGCGCCAATTACCGCGATACGTGGGGTCGTGCTCATGAAAGCATCTCGGTCACAGCCGCATTGACGTGGATCCGGGTCGTATCCAGAAATGGAATCCCGCATTCTTCCGTATCCCGCAATATCAGCGGTAATTCGGTCCCGCCGAGGATCAAGCTATCAATTCCATCTCTCGCCTTCATCTGCTCAACAATGTGCAGCAATGCCGCACGAGTTTCAGGCAGAAAGGTACCTTTCACAAGTTCGTCCATGTATTTCCGATGAATGTAACTCTGCTCGTCACTCTCAGGCATCACGATAGCGATACCTTCCCGCGCAAACACATCAGGATAAAACCGTGCTCGCATCGTAAACCCTGATCCAAACAATCCTAATTTTCTAAGCCCTCTCGCCTTTGCTTCCCGGCATGTTGCTTCGACAATGCTGATCAGCGGTATCGACGATTGCTTTTGAACCTCATCAAACACCAGGTGCGGCGTATTCGAGGACAACAGTCCATACTCCGCTTCTGCGCGCGCTAATTTACCTATCTCCTCGACTATTCTGCGAGTCAGGGCAGCAAGATCATTGGCCTCGAGAAGATGAATCATCTCCTGCAGGTTCACGCTGTTAATGATGATTTTGGGATAGCTCCCGTCCGCCTTCCGCTTCCGGTATTCGGCTTGAATCAATCGATAGTAGTCAATCGTGGATTCCGGGCCCACGCCGCCAATCATTCCCAGCACTTTCATGAGGACGCTCCCCAGTTCGCATCCATAAGGATGCCGGGGTGATACGGATAGATTCAGTGATGGTGGGCTGGCGAGCGAGAAGACGAACGTATACACCACTAGCCATGCATCCGAACTTAGCGGCAGCGTGAGCTAAGTCGGGCTGAGCAATGGCGAGCCCCTCTCCGCCTAGTTCGTAACGTAGGCGGAAAAGTAGTAGACGAGAACTCCAAACAGCGCCAAACCAGAAATTCCGTAAGCAGTAAGAACCCAGATGCCGCGGCCTTCGCGATGCGAACTGGCTGACTCGGTTTTGACTTCAGTTGCTGACGTAGTACTTAGGGCCCGATCGTCCATGAAACCCTCCGACTCGGATTGTGACGGAGGACCCGTCACTTACAACCCCACACCGCCAGAAGGCGGGTTAATGTCGAAAAATGTTACTACAAGTTGGTGTTCTTGCCACCGGGGAAAATGCCGTAAATTGCAAAAATTTTCGTCAATTTCAACAACAAACGCCGCAGTGATGTAAGTCGCAGACTCGCCCCTGCTTCTGCCGTAAACTGAACTACCTATGGCCTCCAAGCCCGCCAACAAGATGAACAGCGTGCAGGATCGTGTTCACGATGTGCTCCGTTCTGAGGACCACCCACTGAATGCCATGTTCGCCCCCCATGCCGTCGCCGTGATCGGGGCGAGCGAGCGGCAGGGCAGCGTCGGCCGGGCCGTGCTCTGGAGCCTGGTAAGTAGCCCGTTCGGCGGCACCGTGTATCCGGTTAGCGAGAAACGCACCAGCGTCCTTGGAATTAAGGCGTATGCACGCATGTCGGAAATCCCGGAGCGCATTGATCTCGCTGTCATCGTCACCCCCGCGGTCACGGTTCCGAGCATCGTGCGGGAATGCGTCGACGCCGGTGTGCGGGCCATCATCGTGATTTCGGCCGGCTTCAAGGAGCGCGGATCGCAAGGGGAAGAACTCGAGAAGCAGATACTCGAGACCTTGCAGGGCACAGGCATTCGCCTCTTAGGTCCGAACTGTCTCGGCATCATGAACCCGATCAGTGGTCTAAACGCTACCTTTGCTCCTCACATGGCGCGGCCCGGTAACGTGGCCTTCATCAGCCAAAGCGGGGCACTGTGCACGGCAGTTCTGGACTGGTGTCAGCGGGAAATGGTCGGCTTCAGTGCATTTGTCTCAGTTGGGTCCATGCTCGACGTGGGCTGGGGCGACCTGATCGATTATCTCGGCAATGATCCCCGCACTCACAGCATTGTCATGTACATGGAGTCGGTGGGCGACGCCCGATCATTTCTCTCAGCGGCCCGCGAAGTCACCCTCAACAAACCCGTGATCGTGATTAAGGCCGGACGCACCCAGGCCGCGGCTCATGCGGCCGCATCGCACACCGGATCCCTGACCGGCAGCGACGAAGTGTTGGAGGCCGCATTCCGGCGCTGCGGCGTCTTGCGAGTCAGCACCATCGGCGATCTTTTCTATATGGCCGAAGTCCTGGCTAAGCAGCCGCGCCCGCGCGGCCCTCGTCTGGCGGTGGTCACAAATGCTGGCGGGCCCGGTGTTCTCGCCGCCGATTCCGTCATCACCAATAACGGAGCGCTCGCCCAGTTATCTCCCGGTTCCATGGAGCAACTCAATGCGCTTCTACCCCCGCATTGGAGCCGCAACAATCCTGTCGATATCCTCGGCGATGCGCTGCCGGAAACCTATGCAAAAGTGGTCGACATTGTCGTCAATGATCCGAATGTCGACGGATTGCTTGCGATCCTCTGCCCACAAGGAATGTCAGAGCCCACGCAGACCGCGGAGCGAGTCAAGGCTTATGCCCAGACCACGGGGAAGCCGCTCATCGCCAGTTGGATGGGTGGCCCCGAGATGAGTGCAGGAATTGACATCCTCCACCGCGCGGGCATTCCCACCTATCCCTTTCCTGACACCGCAGCCAAGATCTTCTGTTACATGTGGCGATATTCCTACAACCTGCGTGGCCTGTATGAAACCCCTGTGCTGCCCGCCAGTTCCGACCACGGCGTCGATCGTGGCACGGCCGAGCACATGATTCGTCGTGCCCGAGATGCTGGGCGAACCATCCTCACCGAAGTCGAATCCAAAAAACTGCTGACGACCTATGGAATCCCGACCGTCGAAACCGTCACCGCCTTAAACGAGAATGAAGCCGCGCAACAGGCGCAGCGCATCGGCTACCCTGTTGTCCTTAAACTCTTTTCCGAAACCATCACTCACAAGACCGACGTTGGCGGCGTGCAGCTCGATCTGTGGGACGAAGATGCGGTCCGAAGAGCATTTCGTAGCATCAAGGACTCTGTCGGCCAGAAAGCGGGTCCCGAACACTTTCTCGGCGTCACCGTCCAGCCGATGGTGACGCTCGACGGATATGAACTCATCATCGGCAGCAGTGTCGATCCTCAATTTGGCCCGGTGCTGTTGTTTGGAGCCGGTGGCCAACTAGTCGAGCTGTTCAAAGACCGCGCCCTGGCCTTGCCTCCTCTGAATACGACTCTCGCCCGCCGCATGCTCGAACAGACCAGAGTTTTTGAGGCGCTTCAGGGAGTGCGCGGTAGAAAAGCCGTCGACCTCCAATCCCTGGAAGAACTGCTGGTGCGCTTCAGCCAACTCGTGGTCGAGCAGCCCTGGATTCGCGAAATCGACATTAACCCGCTGCTGGCCTCGCCAGAACGTCTGCTCGCCCTGGACGCACGCGTGGTGGTCTACGGTCCCGAAGTTCAGGCGGAACAGTTGCCGCGTTTGGCCATTCGCCCCTATCCCGTCCAGTACGTCAAGCCGTGGAAACTCAAGAATGGCGAAGAAGCCGTGATACGCCCGATTCGTCCCGAAGATGAGCCGCTGCTGATCCGCTTGCATGAAGCGCTTTCCGAACGCAGTGTTTATCTGCGTTATTTCCAGCCGCTAAAGTTGAGCCAGCGCACCGCCCATGAGCGCCTGACCCGCATCTGTTTCATCGACTACGACCGGGAGATGGCCCTCGTTGTGGAAAGGAAGAATAAAGCTGGTGAGCCGGAAATTGTTGCCATCGGCCGGCTCAGCAAATTGCGTGGACGGAACGACGCAGAACTCGCCGTGCTGGTCGACGATCGTCATCAACACTTGGGCATGGGAACCGAACTCTATCGCCGCTTGATTCAGGTCGCTCGTGACGAGAGAATCCAACGTGTCATCTCCACCATTCTTGCCGAGAACCGGGACATGTTGAACATCTGCCAGAAGCTGGGTTTCAAGCTGGAGAATGATCTGGAAGACGGCACCGTTCGCGCCGAGCTGCAGGTCTAAAAAGGCGGCTACTCAATCCCAAGCGGCGAGTCTACGCCGATTTCGCTGGCAATCCATCGGGCACCATCGGCAGGGAACGCAGACGGATTCTGGTCGCAGCAAAAATTGCATTGCTGATCGCCGGGGCGAGCGCCATGATCGGCGTTTCGCCGGCGCCGGCGGGAGCAATGTCTTTCCGGTCCACCAGCACAACGTCGATTTGTGGCATATCGCTGAACCGTGGCACGCGGTATTTCGTCAGATGGGGATTGAGAATTCTGCCGTTATCAAAATGGATGGCTTCAAAAAGCGCACCTCCAAGGCCCATCATGATCGCCCCTGCCACCTGATTGCGCAATCCATCTGGATTGACAATGGCGCCACATTCAAATGCCTCCACTACTCGCTTAACGCGAACTTCGCGGCTCTGGACTTCAACTTCGGCGCAAGTCGCGACATAGCTGCCCTTTTCTTCACCCAGCGCAATTCCGAAGCCGCGCGTCGCCGAGTTCTTCTGCAGTCCCCAACCAAACGCTTTTGCTGCGGCTTCCAAACACGCTTGCGCGCGGGCATCGCTCAGATTTTTCATGCGAAGTGCCAACGGATCTATCTTCACCAGTTCGGCAAGTTCGTCCATATGGACTTCGCGCGCAAAATGGTTCGCGGTTGCGGCGAGGCCGCGATAAGAACCCTGCCGCAACGGCGCATCCGTCGGATGAAATTCAATGTGCTGATTGGCGAAGGCGTAAGGCGGCTTCATTCCAGCGGGTCCGGAATTGTAATTATCGAATTGCCATGCAGTTACTTTTCCGTCTTTCTGCACGCCGCTGTGGACGTCAATGGCGCCGCCCGGCCGAAAGTACGCCCAGGTAAACTCTTCTTCTCGCGTCCAAACCAGCTTCACCGGTTTGCCGGCAGCCTGCGCCAGTCGGGCCGCTTCAATCGCTGTCTCCCCAGTGTGCTTGCCGCCGTAGGCCGAACCCGTGTCCGGCACCATGACGCGAACTTTATCTTGGTTGAGACGGAACGCTTCGGCTAACTCGTCTCGCACCGCAAACGGGCGCTGCGTCCCGGTCCAGACCGTTAGCTTCCCGTTTTCCCACAGTGCCACGGCGGCCCGCGGCTCCAGTGGAATATGCTGAATGTAGGCGACCGTATAAGTCTGCTTCATCGTTCTGTCGGCAGACGACAATCCCTGCTCCACCGACCCGCCCGTGATTCGCGGCGGTCCGCCCGAATTATCACTTTCTTTTGTCGTTGGCTTCCTCACATCCTGAAACAAGGTCGCTTCGCAGCTTTGCTGAGGTGCACTCCATTCTGCTCGTATCGCTTTCAGAGCTTTCGTTGCCGTCCAGACGTCCAGAGCCGTTACGCCAACAAAGTTCGCATCGTGCACAACCTTCACACCAGGTATCTTTTCCGCTGCACTCGTGTCCAGCCATTTCAAAGTTGCCCGAAAGGCGCTCGGACGAAGAATTTTCCCGTGCAGCATTCCCGGAAGGGAAAAGTCAGAAGTGTACTGATGCTTGCCCGTAACGAAATCACGCCCGTTGATCTTGGGAGTGGACGTTCCGGCAATTTTCCATTGATCCGGTAATTCCAGCACCGGATCGTCGCCAACCAGCTTTACCAGTTCCTGCCCTTTGGTCAGCTCACCAAAAGAAATGGATCGGTTCGAACCTGTGTCTGTGACCCTGCCATCGCTCGCCTGCAGCTTCGCGCGATCTGCGGCCCACCGCTGCGCCGCCATATCGATGAGACTCTCGCGCGCCGCTGCTGACACATTACGCAGTTGCGGCCCCATGGTAGGTGTTGTTCGGCTGCCGAGCGTTCCCATGTCGTAGGGCGTCAAAGCTGTGTCACCCATTACCAGGCTGATGGAATCGAGTGGGGCACGAAGTTCCTCCGCCACCTGCTGCGTCAGCGAGGTGCGAACGTTCTGCCCCATTTCCACCTTCCCGGTGTAGACCGTGACTGCACCATCCTCGCCGATGTGCAACCACGCGGAAATATTCTGCGGAAGCTCATCATCGTCATTGTGGCGCCGGCCGCCGGATTCCTGCGCCAATACCGGACCGGCGCACGCGCAAACCAGCATCCCACCACCCAGCAGCTTGAAAAAATCCCGTCTGCGAAGCTCAAAACCATAACTCAGGCGTGGCACAGACTCGTGCTGCTGGTTTTCGACTTCCGCCTCGCGGATGATGGCCTGTTCGCTCATACTTTCTTGCCGGATGCTGCCTGCCGCACGGCCTCAAGAATGCGAGGATGCGTGCCACAGCGGCACACATTTCCCTCTATCGCAGTAAGAATTTGATCGTCGCTTGGACTAGGATTTCTGGCGAGCAGCCCCACCGCACTCATGATCATTCCTGACGTGCAATACGCGCACTGAAACGCTTCTACCTTTAAGAACGCTTGCTGAACCGGATGCAGTTGCCCCTTCTGCTCAAGCCCTTCGATCGTCGTGATCTTTTTGCCGATAACTGTGCTTACCGGAGCCTGGCACGACCGAGTCGGTCTGCCGTCCAGCAGGACCGTGCAGGCGCCGCACATACCCTCGCCACAACCGTATTTGGTTCCCGTTAGGCCGAGAGTGTCGCGCAGCACATATAGGAGCTTGGTATCGGGAGGAACCTCGACCTGGTGCTCCGTGCCGTTGACAAGAAGAGTGGAAGGCACAACCAACTCCAGACCTAGCGATTATATTCCGCCCACATCAGCCGTGCGGGGCTCCAGCGCGACCCAAACGGATGCAAGCCTTTGCATCTTGACCGCGCTCGGCCTGCGGTGTACAGTGCCCCGCAACCGGGGGGAGGAAGAACATGGAAGTCTTGAAAACACCGCACGCGCGTCTTGCTCTGTTATGTTTCGTGACATTGTCATTCAGCGCCTTGCTGCCTGCGCAGACCTACACCATCACTGATCTGCAAACTTTGCCGGGCTTCGGCAGTAGCTATGCGGACGACAACAACAACACTGGCCTGGTTACGGGTTGCTCCGACAACTCGGTTCCTCCCACTAAACCGTGCTCGACCAACATACCTTCCGACGCATTCTTGTGGAGCAGAAGCGACGGCATGCAGGATCTGGGGAATCTTCCGGGCAACGACCAAAGCGTTGGCTACGAAGTGAGTGACTCTCGCGTGGTGGTGGGGTACTCAGGCAACACTCAAAACAAGACTTTCCAACCCTTTGTCTGGACCAGGAGCAAGGGGATGGCGGAGTTACCGACCTTGCCCGGTGGCAGCGAGTTCAGCTTCGCGACAGCCATTACTTCAAAGGGAGTAATTGTCGGAGAGTCGCAGGTCTCCAATGGCGACGTGGATATCGTAACTTGGACCCCGAGCGGTGCGACTTATAGCATTCGCGATATCGGCATTCTGCCCGGCGTCCCGTTCTGCTATACCTACGACATCAATGAGAAACAGCAAGTCACCGGCATCGCCTATTTCAACAACGCTGGGACGAGATATCACGCATTCCTTTGGAGCAACGCCACCGGATGGAAGGACTTGGGAACGTTGCCGGGGGGCGTAAATAGCAAAGGCATTTGGATGACCGATTCCGGCGTGGTTACCGGAACCTCCGACTCGGCGCAATATTCCGCTGGAGTCACCGTGTATTGGGACGCCGCCGGCACCATACATTCCATTGGCACACTCCCGGGCGGCACCTCCAGTGCGCCCGGATTTATCAGTAATTCCTTTCAAATTCTCGGAGACTCTACAGTAACCGGCGGCGACAGTCATGCCTATATCTGGACGCAGAAAAACGGCATGCAGGACTTGAACGACATGATCCCTCCCAACTCCGGATGGGTTCTGCACCACGCATCGTCGATCGATAAGACCGGCCACATTGTGGGCTACGGCACCATCAATGGCGCCAACCACGCTTTCTTATTAACGCCTGCGCCCTGAGTCCTCGCCCACACCGAACCAATTCAGGAACTTTCCACAGGCATTTGCAGTGAAAATTCGCTTTTTATTCGCTTACAGCCACGGCTATAATGAGCCGTTACCCAATCTTCCAACTTAGGAGCTTCCTCGATGGCCGACGAACGCACAAAAGCAATTGATCTCGCCTTTTCGCAGATCGAAAAACAATTTGGTAAGGGCTCGATCATGCGCTTGGGATCCAAAGAAGCCATCGTGCCCATCTCGGTCATCTCCACCGGCGCAATCTCCTTCGACGCCGCTCTTGGCGTAGGAGGCTTCCCGCGCGGCAGAGTAGTTGAGATTTTCGGGCCTGAATCCTCCGGCAAAACTACCATCGCGCTCCAGGTCATTGCCGAAGCTCAGAAGGCCGGCGGCATGGCCGCCTTCGTGGACGCCGAGCACGCGCTCGATCCCGGCTATGCCAAGAAGCTTGGCGTCGATGTCGACAATCTTCTCGTTTCGCAGCCCGACTACGGCGAGCAGGCACTCGAAATCGCCGAAACTCTGGTGCGCTCCAATGCCATCGACGTTCTGGTTGTAGACTCAGTGGCCGCGCTCGTGCCCAAGGCCGAACTCGATGGCGAGATGGGCGACAGCCACATGGGTTTGCAGGCGCGCTTGATGTCGCAAGCCTTGCGCAAGCTGACCGGCATTGTTTCCAAGTCGCGCACCTGCCTGGTCTTCATCAATCAGATTCGTGAAAAGATCGGCGTCATGTTTGGCAATCCCGAAACCACCACTGGTGGCCGTGCACTCAAGTTCTACGCTTCCGTCCGCATTGATATTCGCCGCATCGCTGCCATCAAAGAGGGGGATCAGGTTACCGGCTCGCGCACCAAGGTCAAAGTGGTCAAGAACAAGGTCGCTGCGCCGTTCCGCGAAGCCGAGTTCGACATTCTCTATGGCGAAGGCATTTCGCGCGAAGGTGATCTGCTTGACCTTGCCACCAACCACAACATTCTGGAAAAGTCCGGCTCCTGGTTCAGCTACAAGGGAGAGCGCATCGGACAAGGCCGCGAGAATGCGCGCCAGTTCCTGAAAGACAACAAAGATACCCTGGCAAAACTCGAAGGGGAAGTTCGCAAACAACTCGGACTCGTGCCTACCTCGCAAGCGGCCGCCGCTTCATCCGCACCGACCCCCACGACGGGTGCGCGAGTCACCACCATGCCCACGGCTGCTCCTGAGCCCGCCAAGGTTCCGGCAGCTCGAAGATAGTTTCGTTGGATTTTAGACTGGGAAGTAGAAGCGTTCGTGTCTTCACTCGCTCGGGACAACGGAAAAGTCGATGTCCAACTGATCCTTCACCTTGACCACCCCACCCGCCACTCGCACCGGACGAATGCCAAAATCCGTTTGTTTCAGCTGGCACCGCCCCACGTAGGCGTCTTGCTCTTTCCTGACTGTAGTCCTGACTGGATGGGTTTGGCCATGCAGCGTGAGATTTCCGGTCACATCCCAGGTCTCCGGGCTCATTTGTTGAACTGCCGTGGATTGAAAAGCAATCTCAGGAAACTTGTCGCTCTCCAATACCTGGGTTTGCATCGTGTGTTGCACTTCCGCCTGTTTTTCCGCTGAAACGTCCTTGTCCGGTTCCACCTGGAGCTTGCTGGATTCCACGCGAAACGAAATATGCGGCGGGGAAGGATCCAGGCTTCCACTCGTGATTGGAGCGGCAACCCAATGTTCGTGACCCGCAGCCGAGAAGGCTCCGGCTTTGCCCACGTGGATGCGTATCGTGCTGCGCTTCACATCAATCGGCTTGTCCACCGCCACCGCAAGCATCGACACGCTTGCCACTATGAGTAACAACGTATTTTTTGCAAGCTTGCTCATCCCTGCAGACCTGCCTCGTATGCGGCAATCTCCGCCTCATGCTGCAACGTCAGACCAATGTCATCCAAACCGTTCAGCAAGCACTGGCGAGTGAATCCGTCCATCGTGAAGCTCACCTCCAAACCGCGTTCATCGTAGACTTTGCAGCTCTCCAAGTCTACCGTGAGCTCGTAAGGCGACAGTCCATTCGCTTCCCGTACGATTTCTGCTATGTCTTTCTCATCTAATCTCAGAGTCAAAACGCCGTTCTTCACGCAATTATTGGAGAAGATATCGGCAAACGATGGCGCAATCACGGCGCGAAATCCATAATCCGCGATTGCCCACACCGCATGCTCTCGAGAAGAGCCGCATCCGAAATTCTTTCCAGCAACCAGAATACTTGCCCCCGCATACCGCGGCTGGTTGAGAACGAAGCAAGGATCCGGCTCACCGTCTCTTTGCCGCCAATCATGAAAAAGAAATTGGCCAAAGCCGGTTCGCTCGATGCGCTTCAAGAACTGCTTCGGAATAATCTGGTCCGTGTCGATGTTTGCGCGGTGAAGCGGCG
>Ga0335078_10014570_pt1 | contig 11663 bp, 9 predicted proteins | sample Lox_Sample_32_FD_206711 | JGI IMG/M metagenome (GOLD analysis project Ga0335078, IMG submission 206711) | Soil microbial communities from Loxahatchee National Wildlife Refuge, Florida, United States - Lox_Sample_3.2 | ecosystem: Environmental > Terrestrial > Soil > Wetlands | place: USA: Florida...
TCCCGTTGGCACGGGCCCAGGCCTCCTTCGATCTCAACCTCGGTTTCGGAGCGGCGCATGACGGCGCCAACGGAGGCGGTATCGACAATGTCACCTATAACGCGTGTACGCCATCGTCGCTCGCGCCGACGTGCCAGGCGACTCCCGCGCTGAGCAGCTTCTTTATGGGCTTCGGCGGCGACCTGATGCTCTACAAGCACGTCGGCGTGGGGGCCGAAGTCAGCTTCACGCCCGCGCGGAGCGACTACGGTCCCTTCCAATTCCGCCAGACGTTCTACGACTTCAACGCCATCTACGCGCCCATCAACGAGAAGCGCGTCCAGCTACAGATCCAGGGCGGCATCGGCGGCGCGAGGACCGGGTTCGCGTACGTTCAGCAAACGTGCGTGGGAACGGCGTGCACGAATTATACCGAGCCGGTCCTCAACTCGAACCATTTTCAGGTGCACGTGGGGATCGGGGTCCAGATCTTCGTCACCGAGCATCTGTTCGTCCGGCCCCAGTTCGACCTGCATTACGTGCCGAATTTCACCGATCAGTTCAGCAGCAACGCGGCTCCCGCGGGCATGATCTGGATCGGCTACAGCTTCGGCGACCGTTCGTAAGCGGCGCGCGCCGCCGCTGGTTTGGCCGGAGCCACGGTCCCGCAGTACAATGTTCGTCACCCTGCTATGGCGGAAACCCGGGCTCTGGCCTCCTACCTTGTCACCAGCCGGATTGAAGAGATCCCCCAGGACGTGCGCCACGAAGCGCGGCGCGCCCTGGTGAACTACGTAGGCTGCGCGGTGGGAGGCAGTCCGCACACGGCGGTGGACCGCGCGCTGCGGGCGCTCGGTCCGTACTCCGGCCCGCCCACCGCCAGCGTACTCGGGCGCGCCGAGCGGCTCGACCCGCTGCACGCCTCGCTGATGAACGGCATCAGCTCGCACGTCTATGATTACGACGACACCACGCCCAAGAACTACATCCACCCCAGCTCGCCGGTGGCCTCGGCGTTGTTTGCTTATGCCAGCGCGCACCGCGTGAGCGGGCGCGACTTCGCGCTGGCGTTCATTCTGGGCTTCGAGGCCGAGTCGCGAATCGGCAACGCCGTGTATCCCGCGCATTACGACGCCGGCTGGCACATCACCGGGACGGCCGGGGTATTCGGCGCGGCGGCGGCCATCGGAAAGCTGTTGCGCCTGCCGCTGCAGGAAATGGTGTGGGCGCTCGGCCTGGCGGCCACCCAGGCGGCCGGGCTGCGCGAGATGTTCGGCTCCATGGCCAAGTCGTTTCACCCCGGCCGGTCGGCACAAAACGGCTATGCCGCGGCGCTGCTGGCCGAAGCCGGCTTCACCGCGGGCGAACGCTCGCTGGAAGGCGCGCGCGGCTTCGCCGCGGTGCAGGCGTCGGAGTTCGACCTGGCCAAGATTACCGCCGGTCTGGGCGTCGATTTCGATTTGCGGGCGAACACCTACAAGCCCTTCCCGTGCGGCATCGTGAATCATCCGGCCATCGACGCCGCCATCCAGCTTCACCACGAGCACCGCCTGACCGCCGCGGCCATCCGCGCCGTGCGCCTGCGCGTGGCCCCCCTGGTGCTCGACCTGTGCAACCAGCGCGGCATCACCCGCGGCCTGCAGGGGAAGTTTTCGGTCTATCACGGGGCGGCCGTGGGGCTGGTGCGCGGCAAAGCCGGGCTGGCCGAATACACCGATGAAGCGGTGAATGACCCGGACATCCGCCGCGTCCGCGAAGCGGCCACCGCGACGGGCGACGCGTCGCTCACCGAAGACCAGGCGCACGTCGAAGTGGAACTGGCGGACGGCCGCACCGTCAGCCGCCTGGTGGAGCAGTCGCTGGGCAACGTCCAGCGCCCCATGAGCGACGGCCAGTTGGACGACAAATTTCGCGAACAGGCCGTTCTGGCGTTGCCGCCCGAGCAGGTGGAAGCGCTGCTCGATCTCTGCTGGCGGATCGACGAGCTGGAGGACGTCAACGAGTTGGTCCAGACCGGCGTTCCGGCGCCGGTGGGGAGACCCTCGTGAGGGCACTCCTGGCGCTGCTCTTGTGCGCGCCGCTGGCGGCCGAGGTCAGCGAAGTCCGCATCCCGACCGGCGCCGGCGGCGTGGGGTTTCTGCCGCTGCTGGTGATGGAGAAATACCAGCTCATCGAGAAGCACGCCAAGGCCGCGGGGATCGCCAACCTGCGCGTGCGCTGGATCCACCTGGGCGGGCCGGCGGTCATGAACGACGCCCTGCTTTCCGGCTCGGCCGATTTTATCTCGGCCGGCCCGCCCGCCTTTCTCACTCTCTGGGATCGCACGCGGAACTCGGTCCAGGTCCGGGGCGTGGCGGCCATGTCCTCGCTGCCCATGTACCTGAACGTGCGCGCCGACCGCCTGAAGAAGCTGGACGACGTCACCGAGCGCGACAAGATTGCCATGACCGCGATCAAGGTCTCGATTCCGGCGCTGCTGCTCCAGATGTACGCCCGGGACAAATACGGCCCCGCGCAGGTGACGCGCTTCGACCGCTTCACGGTGACCATGACCCATCCCGATGGCGTCATCGCGCTGCTGGCGGGTTCGGGCGCGGTGGATGCGCATTTCACCTCCCCGCCGTTTCATCAGCGCGAACGCAAAGACCCGCGCGTGCGCACCATTCTGACGTCCACCGACATCATGGGCGGCTCCACCACCTTCACCATGATGTCGGCCACCGCGCGCTTTCGCGAACAAAACCCCAAGGTCTATGCGGCGGTGCTGGCGGCGCTGGAAGAGGCCAACCGCCTGATTGCGGCCGACAAAGCGGGCGCGGCGCGCATCCTGCTTGCCTCCGCCGGCGAAGGCGGCTTCTCGGAGCGGGAGATCGCCGACCTGCTGGGCGACCCGCAGATCCGCTTCACCACCACGCCCGAAAACGTCATGAAGTACGCCGCCTTCATGTACGGCATCGGCTCGCTCAAGAACCGCCCGGCTTCCTGGAAAGACCTCTTTTTCCCCGAGATTCACGGGGCTCCGGGAAGCTGATGCTTCTGGCGGTCGAGGGCGTCACGCTGCGGTACCGGACCAAGGACCACCTGGTGACGGCCACGTACCGAGTGAGCTTCAACGTGCTGCGGTCCGACCGTTTCGTCATCCTCGGCCCCTCCGGCTGCGGCAAATCGACGCTGCTCAAGGCTGTCGGCGGGTATCTCAGCCCAGTGGAAGGCCGCATTCTTCTCAACGGCGCGCCGGTCCGCGAGCCGGGGCCGGACCGCGTGTTCGTGTTCCAGGAGTTCGATCAGCTGCTGCCGTGGAAAACCGTCACCGAGAACATCGTCTTCGCGCTCACGGCCAGCGGCAAGCTGGCGCGCCGCGAGGCCGAGGAACGCGCCTTGCATTTCATCCGCAAGGTGAAGCTGGCGGAGTTCCGCCACAGCTACCCGCACGTGCTCTCGGGCGGAATGAAGCAGCGGGTGGCGATTGCGCGCGCCCTGGCCATGGAGCCGGAAATTCTGCTGATGGATGAGCCGTTCGCCGCGCTCGACGCGCTCACCCGCTCCCAGATGCAGGAAGAACTGCTCCAGCTTTGGGAAGAGACGCGGTTCACCGTGCTGTTCGTGACGCATTCCATTCCGGAAGCCATCCGCGTGGGCAGCCGGATTCTGCTGCTGAGCGCGCATCCGGGGCAGGTGAAGGCGGAGATTGAAGCGGCGGGCGCCGACGCGGCGCGCATCGAGGAGCTGCTGTTCGAGCCGGAAAAGGAAGGAGGCGCCGCCGCGCATGTCTGAGCGCCCCGACGTGTACCATTCCATCTCGACCACCACTTTCGATATTGTCGAGAAACCGTTGAGCCGCTGGCGGAAAGTGGCGGACCATGCGGCCGCGCGAAAAATCGCGTTGCTGGCCGGGCTGGCGGTGGTGTGGGAGCTCTACGCGCGCTGGCTGGCCAATCCGCTGGTGCTGCCGCGGTTCTCGGAAACGGTCGCGGCCGGCGCGGCGGCGGTGATTTCCGGGGAATTGCCGCGGGCCGCCGCCTCTACCATCGGGCTGCTGCTCAAGGGTTACCTGGCCGGACTCGTGCTGGCCGCGCTGCTGACGGCGTTGGCCAGCGCCACGCGCATCGGCGCCGATTTTCTCGAGACCCTCACCGCCATGTTCAATCCGCTGCCTTCCATCGCGCTGCTGCCGCTGGCGCTCATCTGGTTCGGGCTGGGCGAGGCCAGCATCATCTTCGTGCTGATCCACGCGGTGCTGTGGGCCGTGGCGCTCAACGCGCACGCCGGCTTTCGATCGGTCAGCCCGACACTGCGCATGGTCGGCCAGAACTACGGGCTGTCGCGCGCAGGCTACATCGCGCGCATTCTGATTCCCGGCGCGTTTCCCAGCATCCTGACGGGCCTCAAAGTGGGCTGGGCATTCGCGTGGCGGACGCTGATCGCGGCCGAGCTGGTGTTCGGGGTCAGCTCCGGCTCGGGCGGCCTGGGCTGGTATATCTACGAGCACAAAAACGAGCTGCTGATTCCGAGCGTCTTCGCCGGCCTGCTGACGGTGATTCTGTTCGGCCTGCTGGTGGACAACCTGGTCTTCAAGACCATCGAAAGCCGGACCGTGCGCCGGTGGGGGATGCAGACGTGAGAGCGGGAAAAATATCGGGCCGCCGATGAACGCGGGTAAACGCGGATTGATAATTGCCGTAATCCGTGTTCATCGGCGTCCATTGGCGGCTTGAATTGGTGGCTTCTCATTCCGAACGCAGGACGCGGACGGGATCGATGCGAATGGCTCGGATGAGAGGCGGGAGCGAGGCGAGGAGAGCCGCGGCGAGCAGGGCAAGCGCGGGGAGCGCCAGGGCGTTGGCGTCGGTGGCCTTGACCTGGTAAAGCAGGGATTCGAGGTAACGGGCCGAGGCCATTCCGAGGGCGAGGCCGGCGACGGCTCCGGCGCAGACGCAGGCAAAGATGCCGAAGCTCACGCCGCGGACGATGTGCGAGGCTCGCGCGCCGACGGCCAGCCGGATGCCGATTTCGCGGCGGCGCTGGAAGACGGAGTAATCGAGCACGCCGTAGAGGCCGACGGCGGCGAGCAGCAGAGCGACGGCCACGAAGAAGGCGGCCAGCATGGCGAGAAGACGCTCGCGGACCGTCTGGGCGTCAATTAACTGCTGCTGGGTGCGGACGGAGTTCAAACGCAGCCCGGGCGTCGCCATCGCGATCGTCTGGCGCAGAGTGGGAACCAAGGCCAGCGGATTCCGGGAGACGGTTCGCACCATCACGGTCATCGCTCCGGGCGGCGCAGTCAGAAAGGGAACATAGGCCACCGGCGGGATGCCGTCCCGCATGCGCGCGTAGCGGGCATCTCCGGTCAGGCCCACGATGGTGAATTTAGACGCCACATTCGGGCTTTGCGGCATCTCGAAGGTTTTTCCCAGGACGGTTTCTCCTTTAAAAAACCGCTCGGCGAAGGCCCGGTTCACAATTGCGACCTGGTCCAACCCGGTTTCGGCTGGCCGGAAATCCCGGCCGGCCAGCAAGGGGATTTTCATGGTCTCCAGCCAGCCGGGCGAGACGCTCAAAAAGCTGGCGACGTCGGAGCCGGGAACGCCGTTGAGCGAAACGAAGTTGTCCCAACTGGCTCCGCTGACCAAGGGCCAGCCTGCCGTGGCCGCCTTCTCCACTCCCGGCGCGGCTTGGACGGTCTCCAGAAGGTGACTCCACACGGAAGGGGGTTGGGCCTGCTGCGCTTCGACGCCTAAGGCGAGCAGCCGGTCGGTAGAAAAGCCAAGAGGCTGGTTCGAGAGGCGGTGGAAGGTGGCGACAAATAATCCGGCGACGAGCAGCACCAGGAAACAGAAGGCCGTTTGCGCGGCGACGAGCGCATGCATCAGACGGCTGGGGCGGCTTCCGCCGCCTCTCAGGGCAGCGAAGGGGTTGACCCGGGCGGCTCGCAGCGCGGGGGCCAGACCGTACAGCAGCATCACGACAACCGTGAGCGCGACAGTAAATCCAAGAATGCGCCAATCCGCCGGAAGTACCAGGCGGGGCGGACGGTCGGGATTGATGCGGCCGACGACGAAGGGCGCCGCCCACCACGCAAACACCGCGCCGATGGCGGCGGCGAAGGTGCCGAGCAGTGCCGTTTCCACCAGCACCAACTGCACCAGGCGCAACCGCCCGGCGCCGATGGAGACGCGGAGAGCCATCTCGTGCGCGCGCGCCGCGGCTTGCGCGGTCATGAGATTGGCGACGTTGGCGCAGGCGATCAGCAAGACGAGCGCGACCAGGAACGCGAGAAAGAGCAAAGCCTGGCGGTAGTCCCGCTGCATTCCGGAGACGCCGGACCGGGCAGGCTCCAACACCGCCTTCTGGTTGACGATGGCGTCTCTGGCGGCCTGGGGCAAGTCGCCATGAAGCGCGACCTGTCCCAGCCAGAACTCCCGCACGGCAGGTTGGATCCGGTCGCGAACCCGCTCGGGGGCAACACCCGGCTTCAGCACGACCAGCGTCTGAAACCATTCGAAATCGGGATTGCCGGCGCCCGGGTTCATCAGCAGCGGAACGAAGATGTCAAAAACCGTGCCGGGCTCGGTTCCGGTGAAGCCCTTCGGCGCGACACCGACGATGGTGTACAGGTCGCGGCCGTAACGGAAGGTCCGGCCGACGGCTTTCGGGTCGCGGCCGAAGCGGCGGCTCCAATAATCGAAGGAGAGAACGGCATAGGGGCGGCCGGGGGCAGAATCGTCATCCGCGGCGAGCAAGCGGCCTGCGGCGGGGCGAAGACCGAACACCGAAAACATTCGTCCGGACACATACTCGGCCGAGGCCTGCTCCAGATCCTGATCCGATCCGTAAGTCAGGTCCCAAAGAAGGGGGAAGGAGAGCGCGAGCGCATTGGCATCATCGCCAACGGAGGCCGCGATGAGGCGAAACAGCGGGTAGTTACAACTCTCGTTGATGTCTACCGTCCCGTTCGGTTCCGTTCCATGAAAGTTCAAAGCGTACTGGCGTTCGGGGTGGGCGATGGGCAAGGGGCGGAGGAACAGAGCGTCGATGATGCGGAAGGCGGCGGTGGATGCTCCGATGGCCAGGCCGAGGGAGAGGATCGCGGCCAGCGAAGTGACCTTGCGCTTGTGGAGCTGACGCCCGGCGAAGAGGAGGTCGGCGCGAAGGGAGTCGAGCCAGGGGATGAGTTTGAGGTCGCGGGAGGCCTCGCGGTGGCGGAGCGAAGAACCAAGCGCCCGCCGGGCTTCGAGTGGGTCGCGGCCGTGTCCGGCGGCTTCCTCGAGGTGCGCGCGGAGCTCCTCGTCAATCTCGCGGGTGAGGCGGCCGGGGCGGAACATGTTGGCGAGGCGCGACAGTAACGACATGCGGTTTGCTCCTTTGTCCTAGACGGTCCTGAGGACCCGGTTGACGGCGGAGGTGACGGATTCCCAGCGCGATTGCTCCTCGGCCAGCTGCTTATTGCCGGCGGCGGTGAGATCGTAGATGCGGGCGCGGCGGCCGGAGTCCTTGGTAATCCACTTGGCCTTGATCCAGCCGGCTTCCTCCATGCGATGCAGCGCCGGGTAGAGCGAGCCTTCCTCGGCGCGGAGGACTTCGCCGGAAGCCGCCTGGATGGCGGTCATGATGGCGTACCCGTGGAGGCCGGGACGGCGCGACAGGATTTTGAGAACGAGGAGGTCGAGCGAGCCCTGGAGGGCGTCAACGTGGGATTTGCGCATACCTAGACAACATAATACATAGTTGTCTAAGTACTGTCAAGAAGGGCGGCGTTGGCGCCCGGCGTTCGGCTGTTGTAAGACAGTTCAAGACAATGTAAGATTCGGATATGGGCGATCGAGGGAACACCAAAACGATTACCGTCAGCTTTCCAGTGGAGTTGGCTGAACAGGCCGAGCAACTCGCCAAAACCGAAAGCCGCACCATGAGCGAACTGTTTCGCGAGGCCTTCCGCACGTATCGCGCGGCGGCGGTTCGTAAACGCATGGTGGCTGGCAACGCCTATGCCCAAGGCCGCGGCGCTGACCGGTATTCGGAGGCGGATGTCGAACGGCTGGTCGATGAGACTCGCGCCGAACTCAGAGCGGGGAACCGGAAGCCGCGGTGATCGTTGTCTTCGACAGCGGGGCATCTGCCGCGATCCCAAAGATGAATGTATTCTCGAGTGCGCCGAACGCGCCGAGGCCGAACGCATCGTGAGCGGCGACCACCACCCGCTGTCGCTCGCTTCCTACCGCGGGATTCGCATCATGACGGCCCGAGAGTACGTCCAAGCTAGAATCGAAACGTGAACCTGCCGCTTTCTTCGCAACTGGCCGCGTGGGCGTGCCGCACGCAGTTTGAGGATTTGCCGGACGACGTGGTCGGGGCGACCAAGCTGCGGGTGCTGGACGTGATCGGGCTGGCGCTGGCCGGGCTGGAAACCGATTTTGGCCGGTCGGTGCGCGAGGCCGCGCTGGCGCAGGCGTCGCCCGGGCCGTGCCGGATTCTGGGGACGGGCGACCGCGCCGGCGTGACCGCGGCCGCCTTCGCCAATGGCGCGCTGCCGCAAGCTCTGGAGTTCGACGACACGCACGTCGAATCGATCGTGCACATGAGCAGCCCGGCGGTGGCCGCGGCGTTGGCGCTGGCGGAGACCGGACGGGTTTCGGGGCGCGACCTGATTGCCGCCGTCGCCATCGCCAACGAAATCTCCTGCCGGGTGGGCAGCGTTTCCTCGGGCGAGCTGCACAAGCGCGGCTTCCACCCGACGGGCCTGTTCGCGCCGTTCGGCGTGACGTACCTGGCCTGCCGGCTGCTCGGACTGGACGAGGAGGCCATGGCGCGCGCGGCCGGCATCTGCGGCAGCTTCGCCGCGGGGCTGCTGGAATGCTGGGTGGATGGGACGCAATCGAAATTCCTGCACTCCGGCTGGGCGGCGCAGAGCGGGCTGATGGCGGCGTTTCTGGCGCGCGCCGGGACCACCGGCCCGGCCCGCGTCTTCGAAGGCCGCTTCGGCTTGTTCGCGGCGCACGTGCAGGACAGCGGCGCGCACCGCGATTTCGGCCGCATCGACCAAAACCTGGGCACGCACTGGGAGAGCCGCAACTCCTCGTTCAAGCCGTTCCCGGCGGCGCACGTCATTCATCCGTACATCGATGCCGTGCTGCGGCTGCGCGCGAAATACGGGATTCAGCCGGCGGATGTGGCGCGCATCGATTGCCCGGTGACGGCCTTCATCGTGCCGATTGTGTGCGAGCCGACGGCGGAGAAATTCGCACCGGCTTCGGATTCCCAGGGACGCGTCAGCCTGCAGTACACGCTGGCGGAAGCCCTGGCTCTGGGCGGGCTGGGCAAGAACGCCTATCGTCCCGAGAGCCTGCGCGACCCGGAGATCCTGGCGCTGGCGCGGCGCGTGCAGTACCACGTGGATCCCGCGTTCCCCGGCCCGGGACGCTTCAAAGGGGCGGTGCGGGTGGCGCTCGCGGACGGGCGCACGGTGGAAGAAATCGAAGAATACAACCGCGGCTCGGCGGAGAACCCAATGACCGCGGCGGAGCTCCGCGCCAAATTCGACGACAACGCCAGCGGCTTCCTTTCGGCGGCCGAACGCGATTGCCTGGCGGAGGAGATCGGCCGGCTCCCCGAGCTGCCCGACGCCGGCGTGCTGGTGAGCTTGGCGACGGGAAGGCGCTGAAACCGAGTCACAAGAATTTTAAATTTTGTTTGCGCCGCAATTGCAGGGAGTTACGGGCGATTCACGCCGGTTCTCGGGGTCGTCCCTGGGGGGCGCGCGCTAGGGTGGGAGTGGGAAGAGATTGGGTCGTTCTCATCGGACCCCAGTCCACGGCGCGCGGAATCCTAGGCAACTCCGCGTCATCGTCCAGCCGATGAGCTTAGCCATTCAAGAAACGTAGTGGCCCCGCGCTGTTCCGGGTAAAGAGCGGCCCCTTGCCGGATGGGGTCAGGATCCGGCCACGGGGATCCCCTAGAAAAAACCTTCGATCGGCTGAAGAAATCGAAAAATATGGGCTGACGCCGCATTCACAACCAATGAGCCGCCTCCGCGTACCCGCCCGCGGCGGCAGCGCAGGCGGACGTGTCTCTGATCGCTGCCTGCAAGTTCGTCTATACTGGACCGTACCTGCAAGCCGAACGTGTAGCGGCCAAGGAGGATTCATGGCGACGACAGCGGCGGGAGCATCCCTGCTGGACCGAGTGCGCGCCATCGCGCCCGTGATTCGAGAGAATGCGGCAAACGCGGAGCGCGACCGGCAACTGAGCAAGGCGACGGTGCAGGCGATGATGGATGCCGGGCTCTACCGCATGTGCGTGCCGCTGGCGCTGGGAGGTTCCGAGACGGATCCGGTGACGGCCATCCGGGTGGTGGAAGAGGTGTCGCGCCTGGACAGCGCGGCGGGCTGGAACCTGATGATCGCCCACAGTGCGCCCTTGTTTTGCTCCTGGCTTCCGGCCGAGACGTCGAGCGAGATCTTCGAAGACCACCCGGAGTCGATCCTGGCCGGGGCTCTGGCGCCGCCCGGGCGCGCGCTGCCCGTGGAGGGAGGATACCGCGTCACAGGCCGCTGGCCATTTGCCTCCGGATGCAATCACGCGTCCTGGCTGGTGGGAGGGGCGTTCATCTTCGATCCCGGCAAGGACGGGCCGCGGCTGGGCGAGAACGGCATTCCCATCCAGTTGCTTTCCCCGGGCATTCGACCGGCCTTTGTATCGCATGACCCTCTGGTATGTGACGGCCGCGCTGGCTGCGCCTTCGCTGGGAACGGCGCGCGCCGCGATCGACGCCCTGGTGGCGCTGGCCTCGAAGAAGACGCCCAACTACACGCGGTCGCCGCTGGCGGAACGGCCGGTGGCGCAGATGCAGGCGGCGCGCGCCGAAGCGCTGCTGGGAGCCGCGCGGGCCTACCTGTACGAAACGGTGCGCGACGCCTGGGAAACCGCCGAGCAAGGCCAATTCCTGGCGCAGAAGCAGAAGATGGCGATTCAGTTGGCGGTGTCGCACGCTATCCGCTCCGCGGCCGATGCCGTCGATCTGGTCCACCAGGCGGCTGGAACCAGCGGGATTCGCCTGGAGCAGCCGTTCGAGCGCTACTTTCGCGACGCGAACGTCATGACCCAGCATGCGTTTGGCTCGGCCAGCCGGTTCGAATCGGTGGGCAAGCTGATGTTCGGTCTTGAAACGGACTGGCCGTTCTTCGGGTTATAACCATGGCTGCAAAAGGATGGTGGATTGGCTGCGGCACGCTGGCCTTGATGGGGGTCGGGGTGGCGGTTCTGGCGGGCTTTTATTTTGCCGGACAGGCCGGCCAGGTCTCGAAGAGCTTGAAACAGGCGAAGGACCGGTACTCCGAAAGCAGCCGCGAGTTCCCATTCACGCCCCGGCTGGCCGGAACGTTATCGGATGACCGGTTTTCCCAATATTTGAAGGTGAGGGGCGCGGTGGATGCCGCCATGTCTCCTCTGAAGAGCAGCCAAGGCATTCTTTCCGTGTTGTCCGCCTTGACCAGCTTGCCTGAAGAGGTCAGCCGGGCCCAGGCGGATGCGCTGCGGGAGCAGTCCATGTCGATCGACGAGTACCGCTGGATCTCGCGGCAGCTCTACACCACGATTGCGGCCGAGGCCAACCGGGCGGATCCGGATCCGGAAATCCGCGATATGCAACGCAGTCTCGAATCGGCGCAGCGCCGCCGGAATGGAGTCCA
>Ga0335078_10014571_pt1 | contig 11662 bp, 13 predicted proteins | sample Lox_Sample_32_FD_206711 | JGI IMG/M metagenome (GOLD analysis project Ga0335078, IMG submission 206711) | Soil microbial communities from Loxahatchee National Wildlife Refuge, Florida, United States - Lox_Sample_3.2 | ecosystem: Environmental > Terrestrial > Soil > Wetlands | place: USA...
CGGCTGAGTTCGCGGTGATCGAGCATCCGGCGGGTGAGGAGACCCAGTGGGACTGGGTGGAGCTGCCGGACCCGCAGTCTTGGTGGGGGGTCGCTAGCCCTTCGACATAGAGCTCTTTCATCTCCTCCTCCATGCCGGTTTATCCCGGCGCACCCAGATCACCTGGAGCTCGTCGCCGTAGCCACCATCGGAGACGCTCATCAGCTCGATGAGTGTCTGACCATCTACTGTGTCCGTCGCTACCTGGCCGTCGCCCGTAGTGTGAGTGGGCTCGGGGTCGTTCGTCACGACCCAGTGCCCGCCGCGCACACGCACAAGCTGACCGCGTTTCGGCGCGGTCACCGACACGGGATTCATCCTCGCTCGCCCCCCGGCGTAGCTGTGGTAACGCCCGTTGGATCGACAGTAACCCTTAGATTTTGGACCGTAACAGTCCGACAGGAGGACGTGCGCGGAAAGACGTCCGTTTACCGCGTTACCTGTTCGTGGCCGAGTGGCCGCCGGCCTGCCATGCCGATGGTTGCTGCGGTACGGCCGGTCAGGCGCTACCGTGATCCGCATGGCGCGGGCGCACCTGCTGGTCATCGGTGACTCCGTCGCGCTGGCATGGGTTCTGGGCGAACAGCGTATGGCGTTCCCGCCGCTTCGCCGCGCGCAGGCCACGGCCCTGGAGATCGGCGACGAGCTGCTCATCTACACGACCCGTGGATGCTTCGGCAACCCGACCCGCGACCTCGGGCGTGTGATGCGCTGGCCACGGTGAAGACGAACGTCAAGGACCTGGCTGAGCCGGTCGTTTTCGGAGAGCGCCGCTTTACCTCGGGCTGCGGGCTCAAGATCCAAGGGCTTGCGCCACTGCGGACCGGCGTGGAACTGCAGCCGCTGGTCCCGTAGATGCACGCGTTTCCGGACCCGAGATCGTGGAGCGTCTACCTCCGGCGTCCGCTCGTGCCGTTGGACGAACACGACGCCGGGCTGCTCAGAGCCCGTCTGACCCCGCTGCTCGGACCACTAGCCCACCATTTGAGCGCCTATCAGCAGGACGCCGCAAAGCGACGAGTCGAAGCCTCGGCGGCGCCGTGAACAGATGAACTAACACGTGCCACTGGCGTGGGCCAACGCTGTGCGGCACCGCCCTCAGCGTTGGAGATTCGCATCTGCCCGAGCCGGTCGCATGCTCGCGACAGCGATCTCAAGTTGAGGCGTCTGCCGAGGGCAGGCTATGCCGCGAGTGCAGGACCGGCAGCTTTCAACGGCTCAACTAAGCGGTCCACGTTCCCTCGTTAGCCTGGGCGGATGCCAGGCCTCCAGGAACTGCGCCTTATGCTGCGTGCCGAGGATGCGCTCGCCGGAACGGTACTCTTGCTTCGTGGTGGCCCGGACACGGTCAAGAAGCTGGGCAAACACGCACAGAGGACTGCCCAGGCCTGGTCACTCGACGGCCAGCCTCTCCTCGGTATCTCCGTCTTCGCGGTCCTTGATGCACCGGCCGATGAACTGCTTCGCTCGCGGCTTGCCAATTACCGCGTGGTCCACCGGCCCATCGTGAGACAACTGTACGAGGCACAGTTCCAACTGCTGCCCACATTCCGCCACCCGCACTTCACCGTGCGCTTGCAGCGTGCGGATGATCCAGAGCTCAGCCAGCTCCTAGCCACGCTAGGGCCTTCGTGGCCAAATCCCGAGTACGCTAAGAGACGCTAAGGGACAGTACATTTGGTGACTCTAAGAGTGCTGCTACTGGCGGAGGGAGGACGGAAATGTACCGCGTGGACATCGGCGCTGATCTCAATGACGAGGATGACACCGGTTACGTCTGGACCCTCCTGAACGAGGCACGCGACCCCGATCAGATCAAGCCTGGCGCCATCGTCGTCGCTGGTGACGAAGATGCCGCTGCCATGTGCCGCGTAATTGATCTCGCGCCACGCGGTGACGGCGTGATCGTCCACCTTGAACTGTTGCCTGGCCTGGTCGAAGACTACCTCGGCGTGGCAGAGCGGGCGCTCGCGAGCTGAACACTGAGCCAACAGTCAACGCGGTCACCATCGATGTCCCTGGCATCAAATCGACGCTGCTCGCCTCGTCTCGGCCGGCCGAAACGCGGCGCGGCACACCGCGGTGAGCCTGGCGCTAGAGGCGGGGATCGACATCAAGGTCGTGTCCGACCAGCTCGGTCACTCCACGACCCGGATCACGCAGGACCTCTACCAGCACGTACGGCGGCAGGCACACCAGGACGTGGCCGAGAAGGTGGTCGCGCTCCTGCCCGATCTCAAGCATGCGAAAGACACGAAAAACGCAGGGTTATGACAATCTGCGTCCGTTTTGCGTCCGTTGCGCGCCGCAATGACCGCCACCACCCGGGCACCGACCGTCACGCTGACCGTGTCAGCGCAGGCAGAATGGCCTACCGCGTGGAGCCGGTGAGCGGAATCGAACCGCTGACCTGCCGTTTACAAGACGGCTGCTCTGCCTGCTGAGCTACACCGGCGAGCGTCAGGCTGCATCGTAGCCGAAGCCGGACCTGACGTGCGCATCCCCTCTCTGACCTGCCGATACGTCGTACGCGCGGTCGCCCGCTGTAGGCGCCGACTGACGCCGTGCCGGCTGGCACCGGCCGACAGCGGCTCTCGGCGGCCGCCTGTGGTGAATATGTACTGAGGTTTCAGTGCGTACGAACTCAGGTCCGTCGCGTGCCCGTCTGTCCGACTCAGGCCGTCTGTCGCGAGACCAGGCCGCGGCGACGCTGCTGCCGGCTTCAAGAAATACTTCAGCTTGCGGAGGGTAGTGGCGCGGCGCTGAACCCCCGGCGGAGCTGTTCGAGCTTGCCAGGCTGCCGGACTATATGCTTGCCAGGCTGCCGGACTATATGACGGAGATGCGCGGCCGCCGAATGGATTGCGGTTGCCGCGACGCGGGATCCGTGACGGCCTGTGTCAGGCGGTGCGGGAAGACAAGCGCCGGGGCGTCTGTGCAGCATCGACATCGGGCATGCTCAGGCGACCAAAGTTGTTATGGTGGCCAAAGTTGTACAGTGCCCGAAGATCTGCATGCGAGTTCGCTCAGCGATCACCTGGTATTCCCAAGTAATCTCAGCTACGCCTAAGCCTCGGCAGCCAGCTCGCCGAGCAGCCGGTCTGTGCCGTACTCCGCGACCTCGGCCAGGGTGATCTTGTCGATGCCCGGTACGCCGTTATTCCTTGCGCGCCGCCGCCCACTCGCGCCACAGCACGTCCCCGCGGCAGACCTTGTCATACAGTGCGTTGAACTCCGTCCGGGATCGGTCTTGGCCCGCCCGGTAAAGCGTGTGCTGCAAGGTACGGGCCGGGATCGGCCGGGACACCCCGCGAATGGCAGTCACCCGGCCCCCGTCCCGGCGGCCCCCGTGCCCGTCAGGACGGCACGGTGGCTGCCGTGTTCTTGCTGCCTGGCGCGGTTCGATCTTCCAGTTGGCCGGCCGCCGGACGCCTTGACGCCGGCAAGCACGCAGGGTGATGCTCAGATGGGTGCCTGTCCGCCACCTGTGGTCATGATGTGACGACGCTGTTGCAGAATGGGAGGGCATTTGTCTGCGCGCCCGCTCACTCCCTGGCCGCCGCAGAGCGAGAACGGTTCGGCCGCGCGGGCGGCCGGGCTGATCGCGGTGGCGGAGGACCTGGCCGGCGAGTTCTCCCTTCGGCCGTTGCTGGAGCGGATCCTGCGGCGCTGCACGGAGTTGCTGGGCTGCGACGCAGGTTCGATCTGCAGCGTGGACGAGGCGGCCGGCACATACCGCAAGGAGGCCGACATCGGCGTTGCCTGCCAGTCTGGCCGGGTCTTCCCCCTCACCGAGGGGATGACGGGAGCCGTGGTGGCACGCCGTGCCCCGGTGTGGTTCGCTCGCTACGACGATGTGCACGGCGGACATGTGGCAGACGATGCGCGTGCCACGCTGCGCGGCGTGATCGGCGTGCCGCTTGCGTGGCGCGGCCGTATCATCGGCGCCTGCGTCGTGTTCAGCAGGGACGAGACGCGTGCCTTCGGGCCCGACGACGCGGAGCTGCTGCAGTTGTTCGCCAAGCACGCGGCGATCGCGCTGGCGAACGCCCGCATGCACGAGGCGGCCGAGGAACGGGTCCGGGTGGAGGCCGCGGCGGCTGAGCGCGACCGCCTGCTCAGCGAGGTCCACGACACCCTCGCGCAACGGCTGGTTAGTATCCGGGTGCATCTCGACAGCGCCGAGCGCGGCCTCGCGGCGAGTGCCACCCGGGGACCCGCTGGCGTCAATGACCACCCCAACGACGGTGACGGGGCGGGCATGGTGGCGGCCCATCTCCGGCAGGCCGGCGCCGCCGCCAGGGACGCGCTGGCCGAAGCGAGGCTGACCCTGCTCGGGCTGGCCGCGTCGCCGCTGGATGGCCGCACGCTCGAAGCCGCCCTGCGCGCTGAGGCAGCCTGGGCCGAGAGCATCGGCCGGCTCGAGGTCAGGTTCGTGTCAGCGGGAACGCCCGTCGCCCTGGATGCGCGCTTGCCGCATGAGGTGCTCCGAGTGGCGCGGGAAGCGCTGACCAACATCGTCCGGCACGCTCAGGCGCATACCGTCCGGCTCGGGCTCCTGTACGACAGGGCGGCCGTATCCCTGCTCGTGCAGGACGACGGCGAGGGCTTTGACCCGAAATCCGGCTGGCAGGGCGACCGTTTCGGGCTGCGTGCTATGACCGAGCGCGCGCGGGAACTCGGCGCGACGGTCGACGTCGACTCCCTTCCCGGCTGGGGCACCCGGATCCGGGCCCGCTTCCCGTACCTGCGCGATGACGAGCAGGCGGGTCTGCGGCTGCGCGTGCTCGTCGCGGCCGGCCGGCCGACGCTGCGGGCCGGCCTCGCCCGACTGTTGTCCTGGACCGAGCCGGGAGTCGAGGTGGTCGGCGAGGTCGGCACGGCGGAGCAGGCCCTGGAAGCCTGCCAGGTCCTGCGGCCCGACGTCGCGCTGGTCGACCTCGGCCTGGCGGCCGGCGACCACCTTGGCCCGCTGGCCGGTGACAGCCGCAGCCTGACCGACCTCCTGCTGGGCCATGACCCGAACCTCGCCGTGGTCGGGCTCTGCGAGGCCGACGACGACGAGCGGGTCGCGGACGCGATGCGGGCGGGGGCGCGCGGCTGCGTGGACGCCGCCGTCGACGGCCCAGAACTCGCCCGTGCCGTGGTAGCGGCCGGCCGCGGGCAGGCGATCCTGTCGGGTCCGGTGCTCGGGCGGTTGCATCGTGGTCTGCGGGCCGACGACCTCGACCCACCGCTGACCGAACGGGAACGTCAGGTGCGCGGCCTTATGGAGCAGGGCCTGCCCGACAAGGTGATCGCCGAACGGCTGGTGCTCTCGGTGAAGACGGTGGAAAAGCACGCTGGCGCCGTGCTGCGCAAGACCGGCGCACGCAACCGGACCGAACTGGCCGCGCTGGCCGGGCGCACCCGCCCCAGATGAGCTGGCCCAGATGAGCTGGCCCAGCTGAGCTGACCCAGATGAGCTGGCCCAGATGAGCTGGCCCAGCTGAGCTGACCCAGATGAACTGGCCCAGATGAGCTGGCCCAGATGAGCCGTCGAGGGTAGGGGAAGCCCTCCCCCGAAATGGGGGTTTCCACCGATCCGGAACCACCGCCGCCGCGCATAGGTTCGCCTTGTTGCCCCGCAGGAGGTTCGTGCATGCCTGTCGTTACGCTGAAAGAAATCGTCGATCGGGCATTCGCCGAGCGCTACGGCGTGGCGGCGATCAACGTGGTAAACGATCTCACGTTGGAGGCGGTGCTCGCCGCGGCCGTGCAGCAGCGCTCCCCGGTAATAGTTCAGACGTCGGTTAAGACGGTCCGAGCCATCGGCATCGACCTGCTGTTCGCAATGTGGCGCGAGCTGACCGCGGGAATAGAAGTGCCGGTAAGCCTGCACCTCGACCACTGCCCGGACCGTGCGTTCATCAGCATGTGCCTGCGCAAAGGATGGAACTCTGTCCTGTTCGACGCCTCCTCGCTGCCGGTTGAGGAGAACCTGCGGCAGACCGTCGAGGTCGTGGCGGAGGCCCGCTCCTACGGTGCGCATGTCGAAGGGGAGATCGAGGCAATCACCGGCGTCGAGGACGACATCGGCACCGACGAGGAGGCGCGCAGGCAGTCCCTTCCCGTCGCGCTCGACTTCATCCGGGCGACTGGGGTTGACGTCTTCGCGCCAGCGATCGGCAACGCGCACGGCGTGTACCACGCCGAGCCCAAGCTCGACGCGCAACGGGTATCCGACATCGTCGCGGCGCAGCCGATCCCCATCGCCCTGCACGGCGGAACGGGGATGACGGACGCCCAGTTCAGCGATCTGATCGCGCGCGGCTGCGCGAAGGTGAACATCTCGACGGCGCTCAAGGTCACCTTCATGAAAGCCAACCTGGCTTTCCTGCGCGGGGCGCAGGAGCGCGACAGCTGGGACCCGCCGTCACTGTTCACTACGGTGCGGGCAGCCGTCAAGGATATGGCCGCCGACCACATGCGCCGCTTCGGCAGCGATGGCAAGGCCTGGTGAACACGCCGTGACCGGCTCGGCGGCCCGGGCGCTGGTGTTCGACTGCGACGGGGTGCTGGCCGACACCGAGCGTTACGGGCACCTTGTCGCGTTCAACCAAACCTTCGCGGAGTTCGGGCTGCCGGTGCGCTGGAGCACGGCGCAGTACCGGGAGAAGCTGCGCATCGGTGGCGGCAAGGAGCGCATGGCTAGCTTGCTCACGCCGGAGTTCGTCGCGGCAGGGGGCCTGCCGCCCGATCCGGCGGGCCAGCAGGCCGCCGTCGCCAAGTGGCATCGGCGGAAGACGGAGATCTACACCGGCCTGGTGGCTTCCGGTGCTGTCCCGCCCCGCCCGGGCGTCGCCCGTGTCGTCGGCGAGGCGCTCTCCGCAGGCTGGCCGGTGGCCGTGGCCTCGACCTCGGCGGAGACCTCGGTCAAAGCGACGCTGGAACGAGCGGTCGGGGCCGAGCAAGCACGGGAGGTCAAAGTATTCGCCGGCGACATCGTCGGGCACAAGAAACCGGCCCCGGACATCTACCTCCTCGCACTCGACTGGCTCAGGCTGCCAGCCAGCCGGGTCGTCGTCGTAGAGGACTCCCGCAATGGGCTCATGGCTGCGGTCGGGGCCGGCGCAGCGTGCGTGATCACCGTGAACGACTTCACCGCCAGCGAGGATTTCAGCGAGGCTGCCCTGGTCGTGTCCTCACTCGGCGACCCTGCGGGCGAGCGTGCGACGGTGCTCGCCAACCGCAGCCGGGCCACCCCCGGCGACTGGATCACCCTGGCGGACCTGGCCAGCGTCCTGCCACCGTAGCCGCCGCCCGCAGCGACGCATAACCCATCCGGCGACGCCCGCGAACCTAGGAGCGCCCATGTCCACCGCAAGCCTCGGCGACGTTGAGATCGTCGTGCACACGATCGCCACAGTCGCGGTCGGCAACGAGAAGTACTTCGGCGACCTGGACGCGGTGGTCGGCGACGGCGATTTTGGCTACTCGATGGCGCGTGGGTTCGAACGGGTGCTCGAGGATTGGGGCAGCTTCGACCGCGCCGATATCGGCACGTTCCTCAAGAAGATCGCCGTCGTCATCACCAGCCGGATCGGCGGCACGTCCGGCCCGATCTGGGGGACCGCGTTCCTGCGGGCCGGCTCGGCCGCCGGTACCGCCACCAAGCTCGAGCCCCCGCAGGTCGTCGCCATGCTGCGGGCCGCGATCGAGGGAATCAAGGCGCGGGGGCACTCCGACGTTGGCGACAAAACGCTGCTCGACGCGCTCGTCCCGACTGTCGACACGATCGACGAGCACATCGGACTGGGGCACGACGCCGCCACCACGCTGCGAGCGGCTGCAGTCACCGCGCGCGAGGGGGCCGAGGCGACACGGCCAATGCAGGCCATGCGCGGGCGGGCCAGTTATACCGGTGAACGCAGCATCGGCACGCTTGACGCGGGTGCTGTCGCTGTCGCCGTGATGTTCGAGGCTCTTGCCGACATGTGGCCGGACCACCCGGCCTCGTCCTGACTCCTCCAGGAGGTAGTGGCATGAAGAAGTTTGTCAACGACCCGAGACAGTACGTGCCCGAGATGCTCAAGGGCATCGCCTTGGCCAATCCAGGAACGCTCAAATACGTGCCCGACTACAACCTCATCATGCGGGCGGACGCGCCCCGTGACGACAAGGTCTCGGTCATCCAGGGATCCGGGTCGGGCCACGAGCCCGCCCACGTGATGATCGTTGGCAAGGGCATGCTCGACGCCGCATGTCCCGGCGATGTGTTCGCCGCCCCGCCGATGGACTTCGTTCTGGAGACGAGCAAGCTGCTCAGCTCGCCCAAAGGCGTCCTGCACATCATCAACAACTACACGGGCGACCGCATGGCCTTCGAGATGGGCAGGGAGATGGCGGAGGCCGACGGCATCACGGTCGGCACGTTGCTGGTCGACGACGACGTCGCCGTAAAGGACTCCACCTACACAGTCGGCCGGCGCGGCGTCGCTGGAAACTTCTTCGTCATCAAAGCGGTCGGAGCCGCGTCCGAGCAGGGCGCGGAACTCGACGACTTGCTGCGCATCGGCAACAAGGTCAACTCCGTCACCCGAACGATGGGCATGGCGCTGACCTCTTGTACCCCGCCGGCCAAGGGTTCACCGCTGTTCGAACTCGGCGACGACGAGATGGAGATGGGCGTCGGCATCCACGGGGAGCCGGGGCGCCGCCGGGAGAAGCTGGCCGGTGCCAACGAGATCGTTGACGAATTGCTCGACGCCGTCGTGACCGACCTGCCATTCAGCCGGGGCGACGATGTAGCGCTGATGGTCAACGGGCTCGGCGGCACCCCGATCAGCGAGCTGTATCTACTCTACGGTTACGCGCACGAGCAATTGGCCGGGCGCGGGATCAACGTCAGGCGGAACTACGTCGGCAACTACTGCACGTCGCTGGACATGGCGGGCACATCCATCACGCTCAGCCGCCTTGATCCCGAGATCGACGAGTTGCTCGCCGCTCCTGCCGAGATCGCCATCCGGACGTTCTGACCAGCTGATCAGCGTCCGGCCCGTCGGCGCGCCACCTCGTAGAGGGCGATCCCGGCGGCAACACCGGCGTTCAGCGATTCGGTCCGCGCCGCGACCGGGATCCGCACGAGGAGATCGCACCGATCGGCAGCGAGTCTGGAAAGGCCGCGACCTTCCGAGCCCACGACAAGCACCAGCGGGCCGTCAGCGACCTCCAGGTCGGCGACATCGGTCCCGCCGCGGGCGTCAAGGCCGGCCACGAACAGCCCTGCCTGCTGGTAGTCCGCGAGCGCGCGCACCAGATTGGCAGCGCGTGCAACGGGCAGGTGGGCGAGCGCGCCGGCGGATACCTTCCACGCCGACGCGGTTACACCAGCAGAACGTCGCGCGGGAATGACCACTCCGTTCGCGCAGAAAGCCGCGGCCGACCGTGCCACCGCGCCGAGGTTCCTTGGGTCGGTTACGCCGTCGAGCGCCATGATCAGAGGGGGCGCCCCGGAGGTGTCGGCGCGCGCTGGCAGGTCGCCGGGGTGCGCGTACTCGTAGGGCGGCACCTGCAGCGCGAGACCCTGGTGCAGGGCGCCGTCGGTCAGCCGGTCCAGCTCGCCGCGGCTGGCCTCGAGCACCGCAATCCCAGCGCCGGCGGCCAGCCGGATCGCCTCCGCGATCCGGTCGTCTGGCTCGGTGCGGTGCCCGACGTAAAGCGCGCCCGCGGGAACCGCGGCGCGCAGCGACTCGAGCACCGCGTTGCGGCCCGCGACCACCTCAGGGCCGTCCGGCGCCCGACCAGGGCCGCCGGGAACGCGGGCGCCGCGGGTTGTCCCGCCGGCCACGCCAGGTTTACCCGAGGCCGCTCCAGAACGGCTGCCGCGCGCGGTCCTGCTGTTGCCCGGTGGCCCGGCGCCAGGGTTTCCCTTGGGCCGCCCAGAATCCCCGTCGCGACCCGTACCCGTGGCCCGCTTGTCTGCGGCGGCGGCGCGGCGCCGGGCTGGGTGACCGGGCCGCAGGTGCGCGGGTGGCGTCGGGCCCTTGCCCTGGAGCTTCCGCTTGCCATGTCCGCCGGTGCCTTTGCGACCCGGACTTGTGGTCATTACTTCAGCTCCCAACGCGGGCCATGCGGTGTGTCCTCGACCAGAACTCCGGCCGCGCTCAGGCCGTCACGGATGGCGTCGGCGGCCGCGTAGTCCTTTCGCTCGCGGGCCGCCGAACGCTGCGCGAGTGCGATACCCACCAGCGCGTCGACCACGCCGCGCAGATCACCGGCGCTGCCGGTAGCCGGAATCGCCGTCCACGGATCAGCGAGCGGGTCGAGCCCGAGCACGCCGAGCATGGCGCGGACCTCGCCGAGCCTGCTGCTCGTCCCCGCAGCGTCGCCAGCGGCTAGCGCGTTGTTGCCGGCCCGCACCGCGTCGTGCACCACGGCGAGGGCCTGCGGGACACCGAGGTCATCGTCAAGCGCGGCGGCGAACTCGCGCGGCACGGGCGGCAGCTCGCCCCGTGGCGCTGCCACAGGCGGCGCCACCTCCGCGGCCCGCACGGCGAAGCCCTCGATCCGCCGGTACGCGGCGGCCGCCTCCGTCAGTGCCTCCTCGGAGAATTCGAGCAGCGACCGGTAGTGCGCCTGGCCCAGGTAGTAGCGAAGCTCAGGCGGCCGCACCCTGCGCACCACCTCGCTGACGATCAGCGAATTGCCAAGCGACTTGCTCATCTTCTCACCGGCCACACTGACCAGGCCGTTGTGCATCCAGTAGCGGGCGAAACCGTACCCGGCGCCACGGGACTGCGCGATCTCGTTCTCGTGATGTGGGAAGATCAGGTCAAGGCCGCCGCCGTGGATGTCAAAGGTGTCGCCGAGGTATGCGGTGGCCATTGCCGAGCATTCCAGATGCCAGCCGGGCCGGCCGGGTCCCCACGGCGTTTCCCACGCAGGCTCATCTGGCTTGGCGCCTTTCCACAGCACGAAGTCGCGCGGATCGCGTTTGGAGGCCGCGCTGTCGGTGTCGCCCGCGGCCCGCATGTGCTCGAGACGCTGTCCGGACAGGGCGCCGTACTCAGAGTAGGAGCGCACGTCGAAAAAGACGTCGCCGCCGGCCGCGTAGGCGTGGCCGCGCTCGATCAGGCGGCGGATCAGCGCGATCATCTCGGGCACGTGCCCGGTCGCGCGCGGCTCGACGTCAGGTGGCAGGCAGCCGAGGGTGGTGTAGGCGTGACTGAACGCACGCTGGTTGCGCTCCGCCACCGCCCACCATGGCACGCCCTCACGTCGCCCCACGTCGAGGATCTTGTCGTCGATATCGGTGACGTTCCGGCAGAAGGTCACCCGGTACCCGCTCGCCTTCAGCCAGCGGACCATGATGTCGAAGCACACACCGGAACGCAGGTGGCCGATGTGGGGCGCCGCCTGCACGGTGGCACCGCACAAGTACAGCGAAACCGTGCCAGCAGTGATAGGCACGAACTCGCGCACGGCACGCGCGGCGGTGTCATGAAGGCGCAGGCCAGGTTCCATCTCGTCCGTCATCCGTCCGGTTGCCCGGCGCCTTTGTCGGCTCGCGGGCGTGACTTTACGCTGCACAGCGTATCGGCGCCGGACCACATCCGTGCTGTCGGAGCCAACTGCCTAG
>Ga0335078_10014572_pt1 | contig 11662 bp, 9 predicted proteins | sample Lox_Sample_32_FD_206711 | JGI IMG/M metagenome (GOLD analysis project Ga0335078, IMG submission 206711) | Soil microbial communities from Loxahatchee National Wildlife Refuge, Florida, United States - Lox_Sample_3.2 | ecosystem: Environmental > Terrestrial > Soil > Wetlands | place: USA: Florida...
GCTTCCCGACGTGAAATTTATCTTCCTAACCGCTAACGAAGACGCAGATCTCGCCGCGCAGGCTATCAGATTGGGCGCGTCTGCCTTTCTGCTGAAGAGTTCCGCCTCCGCGGAACTGACTCTGGCGATTGAAAGTGCGCGGTCGGGTCGGACCTATGTCACTCCCCTGATTACTAAGGGCAAACCGCTAAGTATGTTCCTTCAGGGTGCGGCTAGAGCGGGCCCGGAAAAGCTAAGCGCCCGCCAACGCGAAGTCCTGCAGTTGCTCGCCGAGGGAAAGCTGATGAAGGAGGTGGCCGAAGTTTTGCAGGTCACCCCGCGCACGATTGCTTTCCACAAGTACACCATCATGGAACACCTTGGGATCAAGACCAGTGCCGGACTGGTGCAATATGCCATGGAACATCACCTCGCGAGTCCGCGCGGATAGTCGGCGCCGGTGACGGGCGCTGGTAGCTGCGCGGGGCCGCAGCGAAATTCGAGTCCACGCTGCATGGGCGAGTAGCACGCCGGCCTTTCCGGGTGGCTGGTAGCGTGGTCGCACGCGCACTCTGACGAGTCGGCAAGATCCGTGGTTATTTCTGGGCACGACTGATGCCATCGCTTGCGAGCACCTTATGCCGGGTCAAAGCCAGCTCGACCGTGAAATCGTCAAAGGGCGGCGTGCGCCGATCCTTGTCGTTTTGGGAACGAGTGTTGCACTCGGACAAATGACGACAACTGCGCTTGCTACCTCGCATGCCACGACTGCCGCAGCGGAACAGCCGGCCGCACCGACCTGGTCGTTCTCAGCCTCGGCCTACACGTATTTCCCAGGCGGCTCCCAGGACTACGTGCAGCCCACCCTCCGTGCAGATCGCAACTGGCTGCATCTGGAAGCGCGCTACAACTACGAATCGCACAATACAGGCTCAATATGGGTCGGCTACAGCTTCAGTGTCGGCGAGAAGCTCAAACTGGACTTCACGACCATGCTAGGCACCGTGTACGGCAAAACGAACGGGTATGCGCCCGGCTATGAATTCACGCTCAGCTGGGGGACGGTGCAACTCTACAGTGAGGGTGAGTATGTGTTCGACACGCGGAATTCATCCGACAGTTACTTCTACACGTGGTCTGAGCTGACGTTGTCCCCAGTGGACTGGTTCGAGTTCGGCGCGGTGATTCAGCGCACCAAGGTTTACCAAACCGATTTTGACATTCAGCGCGGCCTTCTGGTCCGGTTCAGCCACCAGAAACTGGACCTGAGCGCGTGCGTGTTCAATCCGGATGCGGACAAGCCAACGTACGTCTTGGCGCTGAGCATTAGTTTTTGATAGGAGGTGTCGGCACACCACCCTGCAGACCTGCGTTCCAAAGCCCCGGGGGAACGTCGACACGCTCAGCCCCCGTGCAGCGGGCGCTACCAGCGGAACGTTGCACTTAGGAGCGGGCCGGCGATGGTCAGGTCCTGGAGCTTGCTGGAGTCGAATCGGAAATCGATGTATCGAAATAAAAGTCCGAGCTCGCCCCAATGAAACATGTAGGCAAGACCGGTGGCACCCTGCCAGGTGAAATGCGAGCCGCCCGTGCCGACGTCGAGGTAGAAGGGCATAATCCAGCCGCCGTCGCCTCGAAGCTGGCCTTTCACCCCGACGATTCCATCGACGATTTCGTTACTGATCTCGGAGTCACCCGACCGCGCCGCGGTCGGCAGGCTGCCAATCGAGCCGGTGAAGTTCCACTCGAGCCTCTCCTTGAGGTGGAGGTAGCGCAGCCCCGCCACGATGTCGAGTGTGCTTCCGCCCTGGCTCAGCAGGCGATACTCCCCGATGGCATTCACGATCCAGCTCTTCATGTCGATGCTGACATCGGAGGTGGTGGCAGCCGGTATCCCGACATCGCCGATAGTGAAATCGTGCACATTGGTGTGGCGCCTGCCGAGGTCCAGGTACAGTGCATCAGTGAAGAATCCCCAGCGTCCATGATGAGCGTCGAATGCTCCCATGAAGGTCATCTTGAGGTGATCGATGATGTCCGACTGATTGAGATTGAAGCTCAGGCTGCTGTTCGGCACGGCAAAATACGCCGTGCCGGAGATCTGCGGGATATATCCGTAGGCAGTCAACGCGAATTGCCAGGAGTCGGCCGCGGGATTCTGGGTGTTGGCCTGCGCCACTGCAGCCGCCGGGGCGAGCATGCAGCACGCGAGCATCGCGCGGAAGTCATCGGTTCGCATGTGCCTTTCGCTTGACGCTGGGAAGTCGTCTAGAGCCGCTCCGACTGTCGAGCCCGTCGCGTAGCCGATCGCCGCGTCGCCCCCGCGTTGCTCGGCGATTCATCGCTGGACCAAAGGCGAAATCGATGATGGCCCGCTCATTAAGTTTGCAAATTGTCTCCACCTAGAAGGCGCCCTTCAGGTAGACCAGAAGACCCTGGTAGCCGACGTTCAGTCGACCATTGAAGCTACCCTTGGCCACGTCCACGTGGGTAGCGAAGCGATCAAAGCCGAGGCCTACGCCGAAGTGGTCGCTGAACATCCAAGTCGCTCCGGCGCGCAGGTCCGACCAATTGCCGTCGATACCCTGATAACTGAGGGTGAACAGCTGGCCGGCGGCGTCGAGGAGCACATGCGGCGAAACCGCCCACTCCGCCCGAAAGCCGAAGACCGGTAGCGGAGCGGGCACAGAATTCGACTTGGTCGTGAAGGTCGCGGCCTGCTCGACGGGGCCCATTGGAGTGTCGACAGTGAGCGAGGCGTTGCCGGAAAGCTTCAACGTCAGATCCTCGTAGTGTATGCCGGCGATCGCCACGATTTCGTAGTTAGGGCGCCGCAGAAATGCGAACTCATAGGCCAGTTCGTACACCCGGAACTTCGTCTCTGCGGTCACCTGCCCGCCTAACAAAAAGGTGTAGTCACCCCATGCCAGATCCCGATCTATGGTTCGTGTGCGCCGGACGTCATTATTGAAGTAGCTGAACCGCAGGTGCTGCCGTGCGGTAATCCGCCACAATGCATCCGCACGCAATCGCGTCTGCTCGGCATCTGTGCCGAATTCCTTGTCGAAATCGATCTTCTGATCGGTCGTGTTGGCGCTACCCGCCAGGCTGCCGTTGATGTTCGAAGTCACCGCGAATGCACCGAACGACACGACGAAGCGGTCATTGAGCACACTCTGGGTGGGGGGACTCGATTGCGCACGCACCGGTATGGTCATGAAAGCGGCGATGAGACTCGCGGCAGCGAGCTGTATGGTGTGAACGAGCCTCGGTCGACGCATAACTCTCTCTTCAAGATAGCGCGGAGCGCGATCCGAGTGCACCCGATCGACTCGATGCTGTATTCAGAGATGTGGTATTCAGAGCTTGGTCGCGCACGGAACTATCCTCCACCCACGTTTGCGATAGTGATGCGTTCCGGGGAGAGACCGAAAGCCCAGGCAAGCCCGCGCGCCCGTGCTCAGTAGATCAGCGGAATCCTCGCGGCCCGGGCGGCATCCCCCACCGCGTCGAGCTTGGACTCAATGTGGAAGAATCGTGCGGTCGTGCGCGCCGAGAGCTGCTTGTCGAACTTCTTCACGTAGCGCTCTTGGAGCTCGATTTTCTGCTTGTCGATGTCGAGCGCCTCCCGAAGGAGCCGGTTCCCTTCGTCCTCACTCATGTTGTCGCGGTTTGCGGCGTAGTCGGTAATGAGTTTCACACGGCGGTCGCCGAGCTTGCTCACCTCGGCGCGGTATTGATCGTAAATGGGCCAGAACCGCTCCGCTTCGCTCGTCGTGAGCAGCATGTTGGCCTTGACGATATCGCGGCGGTCCTTGCCGGCTTCCTGCCGCAGCATCTGGACCGGCTCGAGATCGGCGAATTTTTCGTTCACGACCGGCTGGTCTGCAGCAGCCAGTGCGAAGGCGGGGGCCAGGAGCGCACACAGGGCGCCGCTGCGAAGGTACCGAAGAATCTTCACGGGAGCTCTCCTTGCAGGGGATCGACGGTGTAGGGTGCCATCAGTACCAAGGTTGTTTAGGTCGGTGGACGCTAAACGGTACATAAGACCCTTGGCGTACGTTTATCTTCAACCGAGTCATACTGAATATGTCTGGATGATGGTGTGCTGGCTACTGTCAGTTTTGACAGGTCCTCTCACATCGTTAGGGGTCATCCGTAGGAAAGCACAGACAATGCGCCGTTTATCCCGCGGCGCCTCAATTGGTTCGAGCTCGCGCACGGCTGGGTTGACCAGCTGATTCGTCCTTTGGATGTCGACGTAGTGGGCATGGACGACGCGCGGTGACACGAAGCCGCCTCAGGTCTTTGCGCGGGTGGTGGCGTTTCGCGCGTCCGCGCACGGACGTGTGATTCCTAATCCGGACGTGCTGACAATCCCCCGCGGAAGATTCCGGAGGGAACCTGTCAACACTGACAGTAGTCGCTTCACTCGATTCGGCCCAGGATGCGATGAGGACTTGAACTCGGACTAACCCAAGGGGAAACGATATGTACGTATTCAAAGCGTTTGTTTTCACAGGCAAGAGGACCGCTGGCAAGGCACTCGACGCTCTCGAGGATCGCAGCCCGGCTTACCCATGGATCGATGATGCTGCCGTCGTGTCGCGGAGCAAGCTCGGCTTCATCCGGATTCACAGCACTTGGGCGCAGGACGACAGCGCGGTCGGCGTTGGAACCGGTTTTGGCGCTGTGACGGGGGGCGTGCTCGGCGCGCTGCTCGGACCGGGCGGCGCGCTGGCGGGCGCTGCGATGGGCGGCTCAATGGGCGCTATGTTCGGCGCCGCCGGCGAGGCGGCCTTCGACGACCCGCGGTTGGATGATTTCGCGGCCTCACTCGCCAAGGACACGTCGGCTCTGGTCCTGGTGGCCGAGAAACCCGTCATTGCTGACTTCGCCGCGGCGGTCGCCCCGTTTGGCGGCAAGGTCATCGAGACCAACCTCGACGAAGGCGACATCAAGGCGCTGAGGCAAGCCTATAAAAGGCCGCCTGAGCAGACCTCGAATCCGAACCGCGCGGGAAGTTCTGCAGGGTCGTAACCAGAGCGGGAAGGGGACCTGATCCCCTTCCCGCTCGGAGCTGCAGAGCAGTGTTTGCCCAATCGCCACAGGCGAGTGATGAATCATTGGCGAACGGGACCCGGAATCTGACGAGGTGCCTGGCTCGGGTTCCTCGCCATACTGCGGATACGAGCGCCAGTGTAAGTGGCGAACGCTTTGCCGCAGATACGCCCGACGCAGTGACTTGGCGCGGTGCGCGATCAGTGTGGCCACCGCGGCTTCTGCGGACACTCGCCATTGCCACAGAACTATTTCAGCACCTGTCAAAAGTGACAGTAGCCCTCGCGCTTCGGCCCGCCCAGTATGGAGCAAGCCCCATGAACACTGCGACCAAACTCGCGCGCGTGCTGTTAGCAGACGACCATCCTGAAATGGTAACCCAGACTGCCAATGTGCTTGCCGGCGACTTCGAGGTTGTCGGCTCGGTTGCGAACGGTATCGACCTCCTCACGGCAACCGCGCAGCTCGACCCGGATGCGGTCGTCCTCGACATCACGATGCCGGGCAAGGATGGCATCGAGGCAGCACGGCAGCTCACGCAGTCCGGCTGCCGCGCGAAGCTTGTGTTTCTGACCGTGCATGAGGATTCGGATTACGTGTGCGCGGCATTGCGAGCCGGAGGGTCCGCTTACGTCATCAAAGCGCGCCTGGCTTCCGATCTGGTGCGAGCCGTACACGAGGCGCTCGAGGGACATCGCTTCGTCTCCCCACCATTCGCCTTGGGAGAGCAAAGCTAAATGCAACACTCGCACCGCACGATTTCTGCAAATACTGCGACCAGCTACATCAAAAGTGTGACGGTCTCCGGCAGATCGATGCTTGCGGCATTGAGGTCTTGTACGCGTTGCGAATTCACCAGGACTCGGCCCTGCCCGGGTACCTGTCTTAACTGAGAGGAAGGAACCATGGCCACCAAGAAAGCCTTTAATGGCGTAATCAAGCTGGACGTTCGCGATTCAAAACCGGACTGGGCGCCCTACATACCTACCAAGGCTCCGCAGGGAGCACCGAACGTTCTATTCGTGTTGTACGACGACACGGGACTGGCGGCATGGTCGCCGTTTGGCGGCCGCATCAATATGCCAACTCTGCAGAAGCTGGCCGACAATGGCCTGATGTACTCGCAGTGGCACACGACGGCGCTCTGCTCGCCGACGCGTTCCACCTGTCTCACGGGGCGTAACCATCATCTCAATGCCATGTCCTGCATTACGGAAGGGTCCAACGGATTCCCGGGCGCCAACGCTCGCATCCCGGATGAGTGCGCCACTGTCGCGCAGATCCTGCAGGAAGGCGGCTGGAGTACGTTCTGGCTAGGGAAGAACCACTGCGTCCCAGAGACGGACCTCTCCTCCGGTGCCAGCAGGAAGCTTTGGCCACTCTCTCAGGGTTTCGACCGTTACTACGGCTTCATCGGCGCCGAAACCAACCAGTGGTATCCGGATTTGACCGATGACAGCCACGTGATCGAGCAGCCGTACTCCCCGGAAGAGGGCTATCACCTTTCGAAGGACCTGGCTGACCAGGCCTTGAAGATGATCAAGGACCAGAAGGCCGGCAATCCGTCGAAGCCGTGGTACATGTGGTTTTGCCCGGGAGCCAACCATGCCCCGCACCACGCGCCGCAGGAATACATCGACAAGTACAAGGGCAAGTTCGATGACGGCTACGAATCCTATCGTCAGTGGGTATTGCCGCGCATGATCGACAAGGGCCTGCTGCCAAAGGGTACCGAGCTAACACCGCTCAACCCGCTGCCGGCAGACGTTGCGAATCCCGCCGACATGGTGCGTCCATGGAATACGCTCAACGCCAACGAGAAGAAGCTCTTTTCGAAGCTGGCCGAGGTCTATGCCGGATTCTCGGAGTACACGGACGCGCAGGTGGGCCGGATCATCGACTACCTGGAACAGAGCGGCCAGCTTGAAAACACCGTCGTAATCTACTGTGCGGATAACGGTGCCTCCGGCGAGGGCGGCCCCAACGGTTCGGTAAATGAGAACAAGTTTTTCAACGGCTACCCGGATGACATTGCCGAGAACATGAAGCTGATCGACAGGCTCGGTAGTCCGGACACCTACGAGCACTTCCCGACCGGATGGGCGGCAGCCTTCTCGACACCGTTCAAGATGTTCAAGCGCTACTCAGAATACGCGGGCGGCACCTGCGACCCCCTGGTCATTTCGTGGCCGAAGGGCTTCAAGGCACGTGGCGAAGTCCGGAATCAGTATCACCATTCCGTGGATATCGTCGCGACCATTCTGGACATCTGCGGACTCGAGATGCCCAAGGTGTACAAGGGAGTGGAGCAGGTTCCGCTCTCCGGCGTATCGATGCGCTATACCTTCGACGCAAAGCCAGACGCGCCGACTCAGAAGAAGCGCCAGTACTACGCCATGCTCGGCACTCGCGGCATCTGGGAAGACGGTTGGAAGGCCGCTGCTGTCCACGCCCCATTCACCGGCAAGGGTCACTTTGACCAGGACCAATGGGAGCTGTATCACGTGGATGCGGACCGTTCCGAGTCCAAGGACTTGGCCAAGGAGAATCCTGCAAAGCTCCAATCGCTCATCAAGGCCTGGTTCGAAGAGGCGGAGACAAACAGGGTACTGCCGCTGGACGACCGCACGGCGACCGAGATGCTCTGCGTCGAACGGCCTACCGAGGAAGCACCCCGCGAGCGGTACGTCTACTACGCAGACGCTTCTCCCATCCCGGAAAGCTGTGCTGTCAACGTCCGGGGACGTTCGTACAAGATCCTCGCCGACGTCGAAATCACCGATCCGACCTGCTCGGGAGTAATCTTTGCTCACGGCTCTCGCTTCGGCGGCCACGCGCTGTTCGTTAAGGACAAGAAGCTGTACTACGTCTACAACTTCCTCGGTATCAAGCCCGAGCAGACGTTCGTCTCTAGTGAACTCAAACCCGGCAAGTACACGCTCGGCATGGAGTTCATAAGAGAGAAGGCGGGCCCGAATCACGAGTCACTGGGCAAGACGAAGCTCTACGTCAACGACACGATCGTGGCTGAAGGGCCGATGCGCGCGCAGGTGGGTAAGTTCACGCTGAGCGGCGACGGGCTTTGCGTCGGCTACGACAGTGGCGACGCGGTCAGTGCCGGATACAAGTCGCCGGGCCGATTCACAGGGGGCGTGATCAAGGTCGTGGGCGTGACCGTGGAAAAGGGGCAGTACCTCGACCTCGAGAGACTGGCTGCCGCAGCCATGGCTGTCGACTAGCCGAACCGTGCGTTCCAGGCCGGCAGCCCCAAGCGCTGCCGGTCTGGATGTCACGCAGATCCGCAAGTGGAATGGATGTCCCATCGGAGACGGTGCGCTCTCTGGGCCCCTCCGTCGGGGCGGGCAATGCATGCGGCTTCAGCTGCGATGCAGGAGCGATCGGTTCGATCTGACTGAAGGTGGGCTCTTCGTCCGTCGCACGGATAGACCGATCACTCGAGACTGCAGAATTTGCCCTATGGAATCCTTTTCGCTGCTCGGGGGTCCTCTCCACCAACTAGGCCGCCGGCTCGGCCTCGTGCGCGGTACCAATACCGTTCGCCTCGGCCTCGCGGTCGGCGTCGGACTGTGGCTGATCGTCATCGCCCTGGCCCTTATTGGAGGCACCACAGACCAGGTGTTCCAGTTGTCGGTGATCGGTGGACATGCGCGTCTACTGGTGGCCATTCCGCTGTTCTTCATGTGCGAGTCCTGGGTTGGTCCGCGAATGACGGCGTTCGTCACTACGATCCTGGCGACGCGAGTCGTGCCGCCCGGAGCGGCCGACGCCCTGAATGTCGAAGTGATGCGCGCCAATCGGCGCGCGAATGCCTGGCAGCCTGAAGCGGCATGCCTGCTGATCGCCATCGTGCTCGCGATCACCGGCACACGCCTGGTGAAGTACGGCGCTACCGAGGTGTACGACCCTGCCCGCCAGTCCCTGGCCGCGTTCCTCTACTTCGGGGTAGGGGTGACGGTATACCGCTTCTTGCTGTTTCGGTGGGTCTGGAAACTCGCACTCTGGAGCTGGTTCCTCTGGCGGATATCGCGCCTCGATCTGCGTCTGATTCACGCTCATCCGGATCGCGCGGGCGGCTTGGGGCCGCTCGACGGCGTGACCGAGAGATTCACGCCACTTGTCGCGGCGCACTCGATCCTGCAATGCGCCGCGCTGGCGGAGTCCATTGCGACCGGTACGCTCGTCGCCAGCGGCATTTTTCCCTGGCTGACGGCTTGGGTGATGCTGGTGCTGCTGGTCGATGCCGCGCTCTTCATCTGCCCCCTGCTCGTTTTCACGGACAAGCTGTGGACCGCCCGCACGACCGGAGCAGGGCAGTACAACAGGCTTGCGGCGCGCTACGTGAGCGAATTCGAGGCTAAGTGGACCAACGGAGCCGCTTGCGAATCTGCGCTGATGCCGGGGGCCGCGGATCTCACTCCTCTGACTTCGCTCGACAGCTCCGTCAGGATCGTAAAGGAGATGCGGTGGATCATCGTCGGAAAGCGCCAGCTGACCATTCTGGCACTGGCGGCCATCGTGCCATTCGCACCGCTGCTCTTGTTCCAGTATCCCATCGAACAATTGGCGCAGAAATTCTTCTCGAAGCTGTTTGGCTTTTGAGGCCGCGCCATAACGTACGGTCGAGCCCGGGACGAACATCGCAAGACCGAAGCAGATAAGTCATCCCTCCGGCTACAGGAATCATGGAAAAGCACGAAGACCTCGAGGATTTCTCCCTGCTCGGCGGACCGCTGTACCGCCTGGGTTGTCGCCTCGGGCTCGTTCGCGACCGAACCAATACCACTCCTCTCGGGCTCGCACTGGGCGCTGCCCTCTGGATCGTGCTCTTCGCGCTGGTGCTGGTCGAGGGTTTGGGCCATGTGTTCTTCTCCATTGAGGGGATCGGCGCCCACGTCCGGTTATTACTAGCAATCCCGCTGCTATTCATGTGTGAAGCGTTCATCGACCCGCGATTTGCGGCGTTCGTCCAGGAAATCATGCGATCGCAGATCGTGCCCGCAGCTACGCGACCGGCGCTGGAGTTCCAGATCGCGCGCATCGTCCGATGGAGGGACTCCCGGTGGCCGGAAGCGCTCTTGCTGCTGGCGGCCGTGGTGTTTGCGCTGGGCATGCGCAACCAGAGTTTCATCGACTTTCTATCTGGCCTTCCGGGCGGGTCCAATCCGAGCGTCGTGAGCGAAACGGCCTGGTCCAGCCGATGGTATTGGGCGGTCTGCATGACAGTGTTTGACTTCCTGTTTCTGCGCTGGCTCTGGCGGCTTGCGCTGTGGTGCTTCTTCCTCTGGCGCGTCTCGAGACTGGAGCTGCGCCTCGTGCCGATCCACCCCGATCGGGCCGCCGGGCTGGGATTTCTCGAGGTGGTGCACACCGAGTTCACTCCTCTGGTTCTGGCAATCTCCGCAACCCAGTCCGCATCGTTGGCGAAGGACATCGCCTCGGGCAGGATGACATTTGATGCGATGTACCCGGGGGTTGCCCTGATGCTGCTAGTGGACGTCGTGCTGTTTCTCGCTCCACTGCTCATCTTCTCTCCCAAGCTGCGGGCGTGCCGGGTCAAGGGCTTGAGCGACTACGGTGCGTTCTCGGAGCGATACGTGAACGAGTTCGACCGGAAATGGGTGGGCACCGTCCCTACGCCGGGAGAGTCGCTGTTGGGCTCAGCCGACATTCAATCCCTGGCCGACCTGGGCAATAGCGTCAACATCGTGCGCGATATGCGCCTCGTCTCTGTGAGCTCGCGAACGCTGACCTACCTGGCCGTCGCGGCGCTGTTGCCGCTTCTCCCGCTCGCGCTGTTCAAGTATCCCATCCAGGAACTGCTCGCGAAGTTTTTCGAAAGGATGTCCGGCGGGTGATCGCTCCATCAACTTATTAGCTGCGGTATCCGTAAAGGATGTGCAAGTGAATACGAGTCTAATTTGGTTACTGTCAGGCCATCGGGTAGCGCAGGTCGGAATGTACATACATCAACGGACATCGCTAAGTACTGCTCCGCGCGGACGCACCGGCCTTCTGGCCCCGGTGGGCAGCCTCATTCTCGGTGCGTCCTCGCTTTTGGCAGTCGGCGCCTGCAGCTCGTTGCCGGCGAGACCGGAGTTACCCGTGGAGACGGAGCTCCCCGTGGGCCACGAATCGCGACTCGACCGGATCCTGGAGTCCTCGGAGACGCAGCATAAGGGCGCCTCTGGTTTTCGGCTCGCTACAGAGGGGCCCGAGGCATTCGCGCTGCGCGTCGATAGTGGGCAGCTTACGGACCGCACTCTCGATGTGCAGACCTACATTTGGCACGACGACCTCGTTGGTCGCCTCCTGGCCCAGGTGGTGCTGAACGCCGCCGACCGCGGGGTAAAGGTGCGCATTTTGCTGGACGACATGGATGCGCGCGCGGACAACGATGCGTTTGCGGCGCTCGCGGCTCATCCGCACATCGAAGTGCGCATGTTCAATCCGTTCGCCTCACGCGCCGGTACACTCGCCGAAATTGGCGATTTCATGAGCAGTGGAAAGCGCCTCAACCACCGCATGCACAACAAGACATGGATCGCAGACAATCGAGTCGCGATCGTTGGTGGCCGCAACCTCGCGGAGGAGTACTTCGGCG
>Ga0335078_10014574_pt1 | contig 11661 bp, 9 predicted proteins | sample Lox_Sample_32_FD_206711 | JGI IMG/M metagenome (GOLD analysis project Ga0335078, IMG submission 206711) | Soil microbial communities from Loxahatchee National Wildlife Refuge, Florida, United States - Lox_Sample_3.2 | ecosystem: Environmental > Terrestrial > Soil > Wetlands | place: USA: Florida...
CAGTTCTGGCAACCATCTGCGTCATCCTACCTCCGGCCCCATCCGTTCTTCAACAGGGCAGTTCCGACGCTTGGGTCCATACACGCGGTAGCGTCCGCCGCGCGAGCGGCTTCGTTCTGACGGGCAAGCAGAAGTTATCGTTCGTCCGTCGGAGTACCGAGAAGCGTCCTTGTAGCAGATGGTACTTCGGCTCAATAGCAGCCGGGGGATTGTGGACTCGCCCTCTCGGCTGTTGGCAGCGGTTCGGCGCTTCCGCATGGTTGATAACACAACCGGCAGTGCGTGGCCTCAGATTCGGGCCGGGCATCCCATCAGACTAGGCCGGAAGGATACGCTACGATGTCCGAATGGCGCGTCCGGGAGAGGAACAGAGAATATGTCGTCTTCAGAGAAGGATCGGTTTGCGGCTGAGGCGATGCAATGCTGGGCCGATTTCCAGGAAGGCCTTTCCTCGGACAAGCGGAAATATCCCCTGCAGCAGTTTCGAGCTTTTTGGGCGATCACAAAACGCTACGCCGAGTTGACAAGGTCTGATCCTCTGATTCATAGGAGTGTCGCGAGTGCTGTTAATGGACTTTTCGATTTCCTCGAAGCGGAACGTAAGTGCGTTCTAGGCGACGTTCTTCGAGATGCTGAGCGCCTGGAGTGCCTCCTTTTTAGCGGGCATGACCCGCATTTCGAGGGAGATGAACCACCGGGCTTGTAAAGAGAGACGACGGAGGCTTCTGCCGATGCGGCTGCGGTTGTTGCCGAGTCACTCTTTTCGTCATTCAAGGTTTACCCTCGCCAACCGAACGTGAAAGTTCCTGGCAGGTTCCGGCCATTCGCCAGGACGCTATTCGAACGCCCTCCGCGTCTGGGTGGAAGAAGACAAGCTGCCGCAGGACCAGGGACACTATCTGCACCCGGAGTTGTTCGGAGCAGGGCCGGAGCAGGCGGTCGGCTACCACGCGCCAGCAGTTGCAACGCAACGCTGAGCAAGCGTGTGCCTCCCGCCCTGCCGCGCTAGGAGCGGTAGCGAGCGGAAACACAGAAAGGCCGCCCGGTTGCTGAGTCTGTCACGAAACGGCGGGCCAGGAAGTAGGAAGGAAGCGATGTTCTGAAACCGGGATATCGCTTTCTTGTTGTTGGACGAGTTGACCGCCCAGCACGCGCAACATACGCTTCAAGTTGTAGACCATAGCCGCCAGGCTGATCTCGGTCTGCACTCCTTTTCGTCCACGCAGTAGGAACCGGAATCCTGGACGACAACGATATACTACGATTCAAGCTATGCCGTACCGCTACGTTGTAGACATTGGACTCGGATTGGTCATTAGCACCGGATGGGGTCATGTCACATTCGAAGAGATGAAGGCGCACCAAGAGCGATTATTGAACGATCGGGAATTTGATCCAAGGTTCAACCAACTGGTGGATGGGACAGCGGTTACTGCGCTGGAAGCCACGCCCGATGAATTGAAGACAATCGTCGGGCATAGGTTTTTTTCTCCTACCTCCCGACGTGCGTTTCTGGCAAGTAGCTTGCCCATCTTGGGGATGGCACGCCTGATGGAACTCTACTCAAAGATGGAACCGGGTCGAGAGCAAGTCTGCGTTTTTCACGACCGAGAATCGGCTATGCGGTGGCTAGGTGTGGAAGTTCCTTCGGTATAGTCACCTGCGGATACAGTTGGAATACCTTCGATACGTGAGGCGTGTGCCCAGCATGCCTCTCGTCGAGGTTCGGTATCATCGTGCGTTCACCCGCAACGTTGATACAGTTGTCCTACCCCTTACTTTCGGAGTCCGCTTCTAACTAAGCCTGCGATTTTGATTGATTAAGAAACAGGCGTCTCTAAACCCCAACGATGAGCGTAATGATTCCATAAAGAATGTCGGCTCCCACGCTCGAGGAGACTTTGGAGGCGCAAAACGAGATACACTAAGGTTCGTTTAGAGGGGGAGTACCATGCGCAACTCGATCCTGAGTTGGATAGTAGTCTGCTCGTGGGTAGCAACACCTTTCGCCATCGCTGCGCAGAACAATCAGACAAATGCGACCGTCAGCGCTCCGGCACAGCAGGATGCCACCCAGGCTCTGGCCGACGCGCTGAAGGCCTCCAAATCGGATCAGGAACGAACTGCTCTTCTCGAAAGTCAGAAACAACTGGTGACGCCCAAGCTGGCTCAGATCCTGTTGAAAAGCGGTAGCGCGCTCCGCTTGCAGGGCGACTATGCCGCGGCTGCGACTTGTTACGCTTTGTCCCAGAAGGTCGCCGAGCAACTCGGCGACAAGTCAGGGACCGCCGCTGCTATCCGCAGCCTGGGCATTGTGCAACGCCTCGAAGGCAACTACACAGCCGCCATCGCGCTTTATCAGAAGACCCTCGCACTCTACGAAGAGCTTGGCGACAGGAAGGGCATCGGGCGATCGCTGACCTCCATCGGGATCGCGAACCGCGCGCTGGGGAACTACTCCGAAGCGCTGGCGAACTATCAGAAGGCTCTGGCAATTTTTGAACCGATCAAAGCCACGGGCGATATCGGCGACGTCCTTGATGATATCGGCATCGTCTACGGCTTCCAGGGCCAGTATGATCTGGCGCTCGATGCACTCCAGAAAGGCCTGGAGGCGAGAAAGACTGTCGATGACAAAGACGGGATTGCAACCTCGTTGCTCAACATCGGCACGATCTACGGCATTCAGGAAAAGAACGATCAGGCTCTCGAGTACCTGCAGCAGAGCCTGAAGCTGCACGAAGACTTGAACGACAAGCAGGGTATTGTGATTCTGCTCAGCAACATCGGCGATGTCTACGGGCAGGAGGACAAACCCGCCCTGGCGTTCGAGCAGTATTACAAGAGCCTGACGCTCGCCCAGGAAATGGGCGATCAGGAAAACACCGCGATAGCGCTGAACAACATCGCGGAGACGAAGCTTCGCCAGAACGATTACGCGGGAGCCGTCGAATTTGCCGATCGGTCGGCCAAGGCCGCAAGCGAGATCGGGCTTCTTGAGACGGTGTGGAGAGCACGCGAAACCGGCGGCAAGGCCTACCGCAGGCTCAACGAGCCAGCCCGGGCGCGACAGGCTTTGGAAGAGTCCATCCACACGATCGAAGCGCTGCGGGCGCAGGTGGGAGGAGGCGAGGAGGAGCAGCAGAGTTTTCTCGAAGACAAGATGGCGGCTTATGAGGAAATGGTGGGATTGCTGGCCGACGACGAGCGACCGATGGAAGCTCTGGCCTACGCGGAGCGGGCAAAGGGACGCGCGCTGCTGGATGTGCTGCAACATGGCAGGATCAGGATCACGAAGGCGATGACGCCAGCGGAACAAGAACGCGAAGAGCAACTCGAGCACCAGTTGGTATTGCTGAACAGCCGGATCTCTGCGCAAAAGTCGGCCGAGAAGCCGGAACCAGCGGCTTTGGCCGAGCTCGATGCCACTCTCAAGAAGTCGCGCCTAGAATACGACGCCTTCCATACGGATCTGTATGCGGCTCATCCGGAGTTAAAAGCGCGGCGCGGAGAAATCGAAATTTCGCCCGCTACGATCGAGAGCGCGTCGAGCATGCTCCTGTCGTCTGACGTTGCGCTACTCGAATACGAGGTGGGAGGGGAAGAGACCTATCTCCTCGCCCTCACGTCGAAGGGAGCTGCCGATGAAAAGGAGCTGAAGACGTACCGGATTGCGATCGCCTCCAAAGAACTTCGGCAAAAAGCAGAGCGCTTTCGCGAGGAGTTGGCGCAGCGGAACCTGGACTTCCGCAATTCGTCGCGCGATCTCTATAAGCTTCTTCTGCAGCCCGCCAAGGCCCAACTTGCAGGACGCCATACTTTGATCCTTATTCCGGACGGGCCTTTGTGGAATCTCCCATTTCAGGCGCTTGTCGCCGAGAACAACCGCTATCTGCTCGAAGACTACGCCATCGGGTATGCACCGTCGCTGACGGTGTTGCGCGAGATGATCCGGTCTCGACAGAAGAACAATGGCAACGCAACTTCTCTGCCCTTGCTAGCGATGGGTAACCCTGCGATTGGCAAAGCCACCAGCGATCGCTTGCAAGATGCTTTTCGCGACGAAAAGCTGGAGCCACTGCCGGACGCTGAGACGGAAGTGAAGACGCTCGGACAGTTGTACGGCGGTAAAAGTGAAGTCTACGTGGGCGCGCAGGCGCGCGAGGACCGATTCAAAGCGGAAGCGGGCAAAGCGGCGATCCTCCACCTTGCCACTCACGGATTCTTGAGTGACAGCAATCCCATGTACTCCCACCTCGTGCTATCGGCGGATGAAGAGGGATCGGAGGACGGCCTGCTCGAGACCCGCGAGATTATGGACTTGGATTTGAAAGCCGATCTGGCGGTGCTGTCAGCCTGCGAGTCGGGGCGAGGCAAGATCGGAGCGGGCGAGGGGCTGATCGGCCTCAGTTGGGCTTTTTTTATTGCCGGCGTTCCCACGACAGTCGCCAGTCAGTGGAAAGTGGAGTCGGAAAGCACGACCAAACTCATGCTGGCATTCCACCGCAACCTGAAGCAAGAACACGGTTCTGCGTTGGCGACCGCGCGTTCCTTACAAGGCGCTGCCTTGAAGCTGCTTCATGATCCCCAATATGCGCACCCGTTCTACTGGGCAGGTTTTGTTGTGGTGGGCAATCCCAACTAATTCTTCCCCAGTGCACGTCTAATTGGTATTCAAATTAACAACCACGATGCATGACGGTGCCCCTCCGGTTGGTCCAAACGGAGAGCCTGACACAGGACTCAACGCTCCCGCGCCGCTGATCGAATAAGCCAGAATCTCATTCAACGCAGTGTCCGTGACATAGGCAAACGCTCCTGTGGTATCCACGGTGATCCCATCGGGCGAGCTTCCCGCACTAAATGGCGAGCCAGCGATTTCAGTGAGAGTTCCCGTACTGCTGTTCACCGTGTATGCGGAGACGTTTGCCGATTGTGCATTCGTTACATACAGGAATGCTCCCGACGGGCTTACGGCTGCGGACAAAGGGGCGCTTCCCGCGGCGAACGGTGAACCCGACACGGGCGCTAGCGCGCCACTCGAAGAATTGATCGCGTAGGCCGAAACATCATTGTCTCCTTGGTTCGGCACGTAGAGATACTCAGCGGTTGGATTGGACACTACCGCGAAGGGGAAAGTGCCCGCAGCGAATGGTGACCCCGGTATTGGCGTCAATACACCCGTGGACTGGTCGATGGAATAGCCAAGGATCTGACCAGCGGCTAGGTCACTGGCGTACAGAAACATTCCACTGCGGTCTGTCGCAATGGAATTCGGTTCCTGGCCGGCGGGAAACGGCGATTGGGCCAATGGCACAATTGCGCCAGTGTTCCCATCGACTGAATATGCCCAAATGGCTCCCGGAGTTGGGTTGCCCGGCATTACGGTCGCCACATAGAGAAACTTCCCCGAGCTGTGCATGGTAAGCGCCTCGGGATTGTTGCCGGTGGCGAACGGCGACCCGCTAACCGGAGCCAACACTCCTTCGCCACTGATGCTCAAGACCGTGATGTCAAAACTGCCGACGTCAGCTACATAAGCGAACTTCCCCGCAGGATCGACAGCCAGAGAATTGGGGGCATTACCGACAGAAAAGGGTGAACCCGAAACCTGCGTGAGGACGCCATTGCTTGAGTTCACAGTGAAGGCCGACACGGTATACGGATCGCCAGTCTGGGTACTGTAGTTCGTCACCAACGCAAGCTCAGGGGGCAGCTTTAGCGTGGGTGGTGCGCTGGAAGAGCCGCATCCTGTCAGCAACGTCGCTAGCAACAAAGCGCAACACGCGCTTGATGAATGCATGGTCAACTCCTGTTTTGTCTCTTGTTTGAGATCCGATTGCCCAGCAAGAGAGCCGCAAACATCCCCTAGCCCCGCCGGTTCTCACGAGGACCTCTGTGTGATAAAGAGGGCAACTTCGGCGCGATATTACCGCTGCTGTTTCTTCAGAGCAGCCCACAGTGACGCGTAAGTAGCTCACCCACGATGAGGCTGCGCGGCTCGCGCCGCAGCGTCGCATGGGTTGACCTGCGCGGAAGAGATGGCCGATGCAAAGATCGGGTGGAAGTGGATGACACTCTCGAACTGCGAGATCTCAATGTCTACAAAGGGACTTCGAGCGCGCTGCCGTCAAACAGGTCCGTACTGTTGCTTTGCAGGGTGAGCACGACATCGCAAATCTAGCCTCCCTCCGGTAATACGCCGCCACAGGATGGGCAGCGGTGCTGGCAGGACGCCGGAAATCTCTATGGCTAGAACCGACCGCTCACATCGTCTAACGCCCAGAGTGTCGCAACGCTTCTACGTCATGAATAAACTTCTGAGCCAGCGCGTAGTTCACGTCTGAACCAGAGACCAGCCGGAACTCCCGTTCAGCCTCGTCCAGCACGCCGGCTTTGGCGTACGCACTGCCGAGGGCGAAGTGCGCGTCGGGATGGTCACGTTTCAACTGTTCCAGTGCATTGGCTTGTGACAGCTCAAGAACTTCGAACTTGGCTTCTGGCGCGGGTGGAGCCGGAGCGACGACTTGTTCTCCATTTTTCGTCGCCGCCACTTGCCACAGGTAGACTTTGCCGCGTTCCAGTCGCGCTGAAATTTTCCAGTCCGTCGTAGAAAGCGCGGGACTCGCCGCAACCTGGCCCAGCGCCTCATCAAAGACAGTAACCTTATAACTAGTTGCGCCAGCCAGTGCCTGCCAGCGGAATGTCGGCTGCACATCTTCTGCGAAGGTCCCGACCGGCATCTCGAGTCTGAAGGACGCGCCGTGTGTGCCGCTCCCTAACAACGTCGCAGTCTTGCCGATCAAGGATGCGAGTTCGGCGGGAGTCTGCAGTTCTTGCTGCGACTCCGGCACTGCTGGCAAGGTCTGCCCTGGGCTACTCGTCCTTGATGGCACGCTGGCATTGGGCTGCTTTGACGCAGAATGCCGGTGTGGCACGAATAACACCGCGACGAGTACAATCGCGACCGCCGATGCAACTCCCGCCAGATAGCCCGGATATCGCCAGAAATGACTCACTCGCTCCCAGAGGCCGTCTGTTGGGCCAGTCTTTCTTGTGAACGCGGTGTCATCTTGGCCGGAAGGCGAACTATGAACGGTCAACGGCTCGACAGATGCTTGGTGACTGAAAGAACCGAGGCTCGGACTGAAGTCCTCCTGGTGTAAATGCTGCTCGCGGCTGAAATGCGACGCCGAGACGCCGGGCTCCGTGGAGTCGCGAAATTCCTGCAGATCACGGAGTTCCTCTCTGCACATCTGGCACAACTCCACGTGGGACTCGACAATCTCACGGTCGGCTTCGTCCCCGCTGTTGTCGACATACGCTTCCAGGTGCTCATAGTCAATGTGGGACTCGATCTTCGCTTGCGTTTCAAGATGATGGCGCAGAAACGCAAACGTGGCCTCCAGCCACTGCGGGTCGCTCACGCGTTGTCGGCACGGCTCACACGAGGAGACATGTTCGTCAGCCGTGATGAGTTCAGCTGGTGGCAACTCCCGTTTTGCATAACGGGTCAACTGGTCGGGAGTCAGGTGTTCTGCCATATTTATCATTTCCCGGGAACGTCCCTAACTACCTCCATTTCCAAGGAGGTAGAGCAGGGACGGATATTACCGCCACAACCCTTCCTTTCTCGTCCCTGCGCCATCCCGCGCATCATTTCTCACCACGACTTGGCCATTCTTCGCGCAAGGCGCTCACGCGCCGACTTCCGCAGGTTGATTACCTGTTGCCGCGTAATCCCGAAGCGCTGTGCCAGCGTGGCATCGTCGAGAGGAAGACGATCCCACACTTCGGCTAGCTTTTCGACCGGCATCTCGAGCGAAGCCGCGATTTCCGACAAGCAAGCCACGCCCATCAGGATGAACAGCGGCAGCATGTCCTGCCCACTCGCGTCGCGCAGATTCAACAACAACGCGGCGCGTTGCCGGGGACGCAACTCAGTGATCTCCTGCCACAATAACGCCAGTTGCATGCGTCGCTCCACCTGTGTGGCAACGTTCGCGTGCGTGTCTGGAAGTCTGTCCCATATTTCGCTTCCGTCTGCGTTTTCGTTTTCCACCCGGTGCAGATCGTGGATGTCCCAGATCTTCGCAGCCAGACTTGTGAGTTCTTCAATTTCGACAGGGTGGCCGGAAAGCGAGAACAGAACCTCGAGTAGAGCGCGAGGAGGCAATTGCCGCAGGTTCGGTCCCTGCTCGACGGATTGTTCGAGCGTCGGTTCCCCACCGCTATGCTGCGGCGGAACAGCCCAGCCAGTCTGGTTCTTCCAGTGCGCGAAGCCGCAAAGGCACATGCCATTCCCATCTTCCCACATCGCAAAACGTGGGTCATGGTTCAGGACATAGCGCAGCCGGTTCTTTATTCGCTGCCGCTCCGGATACTTGCGGCGCAAGCTCGCGCTCCGCGCGTTGTGCGTGACCGCAGCAACATAGCCGTGAAAATTCGCGATGGGAGCCTGATTCGGGTTATCGCGCAGATCGTGCAGGCGGCTTAACAACTGCAGCACGACTTCGCTGCAGATATCGTGAACCTCCGGGGCATGGCTATCGACTAATGCGGATCGCTGGGTACGCAGCTCGGAGTAAACAATCTCGCGCACCAGGGGTTGGGCATGCTCCTCGATCAACGTCGCCAGCAGGCGCTGTGCCTCTGCTTCATCCTCGGCCTGCAGAATCGGGCGCAGCAGAAGGTCCATCTCCTCCAACTGCAGCTGAGATCTGGCGCGCATGGCTCAAGAATTCTGGCGGGCACGCCGGCGTGGGGCGAGACCGTGGCGCTAAGTCTATCCGATTTGTGCTCGGAAAGACGGATATTAGGGAAAACCCTGCTGCCTTGGTAATACGCCCGTGGTTTCGTCATCGTTTTAAACCATGTGAGGTTTTCAGCCGCTGGCATAAGGGGCTTTGCGGTCGGCAATTCGAGGGGACAACAGAAAACGGGACCATGTGGCGTCCGGGTATGTGGCAGTCTCAGTCCTAGTGTGAACGGATCGAAACGCAAAATCGAAAACTTGTTGAGGAGGCGAGTCATGACTTCGCGGCTCTATTTGATTCTCCTGCTTCTGCTCGTACTGCCCGCTGCGGTGTGCGCCCAGAAACCACAGGAGCAATGGTCCAATCTGAACCGCCTGAAGGCAGGCCAGGGAATCGAAGTCATCGAGTCGCACATGAAGAGCCACAGCGGCCGATTTGTGACTTTCACCGACGAGTCGCTTTCTCTGCAAGAAAAAGGCTCCGACGTCTCGATAAAACGCGAAGACATCGTTCGGGTGTCGACAGGCTCCGGCCCCCGGCGTGGCGAGCATGCTGTGATTGGCCTGGTAGTCGGCGGAGCGATCGGGGCGGGCCTTGGCGCCGCAGCTGGCTCGGCCCACGGCTTTCTAGGAGGGTCTTCGCGCGGAATTACCGCCCTCGTTGGCATCGCAATTGGTGCTCCCGGCGGGGCCCTGGTCGGCGCCGCAATGCCTGCTCACACAACCGTCTATCGCGTTACACCCGAGAAGCCGCACCAGACGACATCGCCTTAAGACAAGTGCGAAGGTCACTCGTGAACGAGGACATCATGACTCAGCAACGTTTTTGCTGTGCACTTTTGGTTGTCGTTTTGACCGTGGGTACGGCTAAGCCCGCGCGGGCGGTTAACACCGAGGGAGTCCTGATCATCATTGCAGCGACGGCTGCCGCTGCGGCGATTGCAATAGGCGTAACAGTTTCGATTGTTCAGCACAAACGCAAGAAGATCGTAATTACCGGCTGTGTCATCCCCGGCGAGAAGGGCATGAAGGTCACCGACGAAGAGGACAAGAAAACTTACATCCTCTCTGGCGACACATCCGGTATCAAGGCGGGCGATCGCATGAAGCTGGAAGGCAAGAGAGCGAAGGCGAAGAATCCGGACAAGAGCCGGGTCTGGGAAACAAAACAAGTGATCGAGAACTTTGGCGTCTGTCAACCCAAGTCCTGAATCCAGATTCTGCTGGTCCCGGTTTCCGCGCGGTACTGGCACCAGCGCATCGAAGGCACTCCGAGAATGCCTGAAACGCGGTACGGCTTTTCACAGGCCAGTCTCACGCGGCGTCGACAAAAACCGCAGCGACGCCGGATAGCAGTAATATTGCGTCGGATGTGGCCTCTTTATTATAGAGTCGCTGACGAGAATCGGCCCCCCAGGTCAAATGACCTGACTTCCAGCGTTGAATGGAGATGCTCTTCCGAGAGGCGACGTAACAGATGAAAACTGAGGAGGCTCAGAATGAAACTCAAGAATGCTAGATTTGCCTTCGTGATCGCGCTTTGTGTGTCAACCGCGCTGTCGGCGCATGCGCAGAGCTTCCGCCCACTCTACACGTTTACGGGTGGGGCCGATGGTGGACAGCCCATCGGCAGCCTGATCCGAGATGCTGAGGGCAACCTGTACGGCACTACCTGTTGCGGCGGCGCATACGGTGCCGGAACCGTGTTCATGCTGGATAAGAGCGGTAGCGAGACGGTGCTCTACAGCTTCACCGGGGGCGCGGACGGGGACCAACCCTACGCGAGTTTGATCCGGGACGCAAAGGGCAACGTCTACGGCACTACCTACTGGGGGGGCGTCTCCACTGAGTGCAATGGGGAAGTTGGGTGTGGAGTTGTCTTTAAGCTGGATACGAGCGGCAACGAGACGGTGCTGCATGCGTTCACCGGGACCGATGGGGACGGCGCAAATCCCTACGACGGTTTGGTTCGGGACGGGAAGGGCAACCTCTACGGCACCACGGAATTCGGCGGTGGATCGAGCGCATGCTCCGGCGGTTGTGGAGTGGTTTTTGGAGTCAATACGGCTGGCAAGGAGGCCGTGCTGCATAGGTTCAGTGGAGGAACGGATGGAGCTGGTCCGCTAGAAGGTTTGGTGCGGGACGGAGCGGGCAACCTTTACGGTACCACTCAATGGGGCGGCAACCTCGGCGCTGGAACGGTGTTCATGCTGGATCAGACTCGAAAGGAAACGGTGCTCTACAATTTCAGCGGAGGTACGGACGGGGGACAGCCGCTCCTGGGATATCTGGTGCGGGACGCGAAGGGCAACCTTTACGGCACCACGACATTCGGCGGGACGTACGGCCAAGGAACGGTGTTTAAGGTGGATAGCGCCCACAGCGAAACGGTGATTCACAGCTTCAGCGGAGGTACCGATGGATCTTATCCGTACGCGGGATTGGTGCTGGACGAAGAAGGAAACCTTTACGGCACCACCAACCAGGGTGGCGCCTCCAGCTACGGAACGGTGTTCAAGGTGGACAAGACCGGCAAAGAAACGGTGCTACACACATTCACCGGTACCGCAGGGGACGGCGCATCTCCCTACGACGATTTGTTGCTGGACGCGAACGGCAACCTTTACGGTACAGCTGCAGATGGCGGCAACGGTGGCTGCTACGACAACCTTGGCTGCGGAATCGTCTTTAAGCTGAACCCTTAGCGGAATAGAGTGTTGCGGTTAGGCGTAGAAGTGGCGCGGCTCAGGAGGCCGCGCCAATTCTGAGTTTGACGCCAGCTAGGGAGACTCTGATTAAGTCCTCCCTTTCCACAGCGAGTACAGATAAAGTCGTGCCAGCATGAACTCGTTTTGCAAGCAGAGGACACTGGCGATGATGACGGGATTCGAGCGGTACACGAAGAA
>Ga0335078_10014576_pt1 | contig 11661 bp, 14 predicted proteins | sample Lox_Sample_32_FD_206711 | JGI IMG/M metagenome (GOLD analysis project Ga0335078, IMG submission 206711) | Soil microbial communities from Loxahatchee National Wildlife Refuge, Florida, United States - Lox_Sample_3.2 | ecosystem: Environmental > Terrestrial > Soil > Wetlands | place: USA...
ACCCATCGACAACCCTAGTCCCGGCAAATAACCGGACAGGCTCCTAGCCGCCCGGTCCGAAGCTCTGCACCAGGCTGCCGGCGATCAGGAACCAGCCGTCGACCAGCACGAAGAAGATCAGCTTGAAGGGCAGCGACACGACCGCGGGCGGCAGCATCATCATGCCCATCGAGAGCAAGACCGACGCCACCACCATGTCGATCACCAGGAAGGGAATGAAAATCAGGAAGCCGATCTCGAAGGCGCGCCTGAGCTCGCTGATCATGAAGGCCGGCACCAGCGCGCGCAGCGGCGTGTCCTCCGCGCGGTCGGGCACCGGCGACTTCGACAGGTCGAGGAACAGCTTGAGGTCGCGGTCGCGCACGTGCGCCATCATGAACTTGTGGAACGGCACGATGATGCGGGTGAGCGCCTCGCCCTCGCTGATCTGCTCGTTGATCAACGGTTTCACGCCGGTGTCGAACGCCACCTCGAGGGTCGGCGCCATGATGAACGCGGTCAGGAACAGGGCGAGGCTGACGATCACCGAGCTGGGCGGGGCGTTCTGGATGCCGAGCGCGGTGCGCAGGAACGACAGCACGACGATGATGCGGGTGAACGAGGTCACCATCACGAGGATCGACGGCGCCAGGCTCAGCACCGTCAGCAGCGCGATCAGCTGGATGATGCGCGCGGTCGTGCTGCCGCCGCCGTCGCCCATGTCGAAGGTCAGGGTCTGGGCGAACGCCGGCGCGGCCAGCAGCGCGAGCGTCGTGGTCGCGGCCAGGCCGCCCAGCAGTCGTGGGAAGATCGTGGAACGCCGCATCAGGTCACCGGGTCTCACCGTATGGGGTTGTCGCCTCGGGTGCGCCGGCCGGTTCGGCCGTCGTGCCGGCCGGCGGCGCGATGGCGGTCTCGATCACCGAATCGTGGGTCGTGCCCAGCAGCACGAGATGCTCCACCTCGTCGCGGCGCACCAGGATGAGCCGCCGCCGGGCGTCGATCGCCAGCACCTCGACGATCGCCAGACGGCGCCGGCCGCGACTCGAGATCACGCGCGGCGCCAGGCCGAGCCGGCGCGCCAGCATCGCCAGCACGCCGATCAGGGCGAGCACGAACAGCAGCGCCACGACGAACTTGAGGTAGGAGGTCAGGTCCACGCGGTCTGATCTTCATCCAGCCCCGTGTCAGCCTTGGCCGCCGGGGCTCTTGCCATAGGCCTCGGCGGCGGCTTGCGGCAGGACCTCAGCGTCCTTGGGCAGGTTGCCGAACTGGTGCACCAGCTCGGCGGCGAGACGGTCGAGCTGCGCGACCAATTGCCCCAGCTGGTCGACCAGCGCGCGCGCCTCGGACGACGGCAGCGCCTGGGCGGCCCGGCACGCCACCGCGACGCGCGCGTCGATGCCGGTGAGGTCGAGCATCTGGCCCTGGCCGGCCAACTGGTGGGCGAACTCGATCTCGCCGGCGACCTGCTCGAGCTCCGCCGCGATCTCGGCCGCGGTCGCGGTCGGGCTCAGCGCGGCCGGCGCCGCCGCCTTGGTCTCGGGCGTGCTCATCGCGCGGGCGCGCCGCCAGCGGCCGCCGCGTTGGCGGCGTAGAGATAGTTGAGGATCTCCGCGACCGCCTCGAAGCACGCGATCGGAATCGGACAGTTGGCTTCGACGGCGGCGAGCAATTGGGCCAAGTCGGCGTCCTCACGCACTTTGATGCCGGCCCGGAAGGCGATCTCGAGGATCTTCTCGGCCAGCGCGCCACGGCCGCTCGCGATCACCTTCGGGAGGTCGCCCGGCTCGTGCTTGAGGGCGACCGCGATTGCGGTCGGACGCTCGGCGGGCGGGCCACGGTCGGGTTGGTCGGACACGGCAGGCGTCACCCGGCGGCTTTTGACGCTTTGGCCAGAAGTCTGGGGAGTCAAGCTTAACGAACTCTAAATGTGAGCTTGATGTCTGGTCTTTACGTCCTGTTAACGCCGTTTTCCGATAGTGGCCGAAGGCGGCGACGCGAGCAGCGGGCGTGCGCGCTGAGCGGGCAGGCGGGGGCACGATGGATCTATCCAAACAGACCCTGTTTCGGATGATCGCCGAGCGCATATCCTACATGGGAGAGCGCCAAAAGGTCCTGTCGCAGAACATCGCCAACGCCGACACGCCGAACTACCAGGCGCGCGATCTGAAGCCGCTCAATTTCCAGGACCAGGTCCAACGCCAGCTGCATCAAGTCGTCCCGGTGATGACGCAGCCCGACCACCTGCCGCCGGTCACGCCGCCCGAGCCGTACAAGGTCCTGAAGGACCCGCGGCCCTACGAGACCTCGCTCGACAAGAACGGCGTGGTGCTCGAGGAGCAGGCGCAGAAGCTGTCGCAGAACACCGGCGACTTCGCCGCGACGACGGCGATCTATCGCAAGTATCTGGAGATGTTCAAGATGGCGGCGAAGTGAGCATCGCCATCGGTCAATCGTGGCAATCTTGGCAAGCGTGGAGTGACGAGCCGTGGATCTGAGCGACGTCTACACGATTGCGGCGTCCGGCATGAAGGCACAGGGCACGCGCCTGCGCGTCATCTCGGAGAATCTGGCAAACGCGAACTCGACCTCCCAGACGCCGGGCGGCGAGCCGTACCGCCGCAAGGTGATCACGTTCGGCAACGTGCTCGACCGCACGCTCGACGCCCAGGTCGTCAAGGTGAGGTCGGTCGGACCGGACCGCAGCGACTTCGAGCTGAAGTACGATCCGTCGAATCCGGCGGCCAACGCCGACGGCTACGTCATGCTGCCCAACGTCAATCCGATCATCGAGATGGCCGACATGCGCGAGGCCCAGCGCAGCTACGACGCCAATCTCAGCGTGATCGAGACCACGACTGCCATGGTCAAGCAAGTCATCTCGGTCCTCAACACCTGATGTCGGCGGCCGGCGTGCGGCCCGCTCTCGTGCAACCTTTGTCGTTGGAGACCTGAACCATGCCGCCGATCAATCCGGCCAATGCCATCGCGGCCTACAGCAACACCGCGCGCGCGGCGGTGCCGAGCGGCGAACTCAAGCCGCAGACCGGCCAGAGCTTTGCCAACCTGGTGGAGAACGCCAGCGACCAGGCCATGCAGTCGCTGCAGGCCGGCGAGAAGGCGAGCATCCAGGCGATGAGTGGCAAGGCCGACTTGGCCGACGTCGTGACGGCGGTGTCGAACGCCGAGGTCACGCTGCAGACGGTGGTGGCGGTGCGCGACCGCGTCGTGTCGGCGTATCTCGACATTCTGAAGATGCCGATCTGATCGAGCATCGAGGGGCGCCACGCGTGACCGAAGCCGATACCATCGAGATCGCCCGCGAGGCGATCCTGGTGCTGCTCCAGGTCGCCGGCCCCTTGATGCTGATCAGCCTCGCGGTCGGCCTGTTGATCTCGGTGTTTCAGGTGGTCACCCAGGTCCAGGAGATGACGCTCACGTTCGTGCCCAAGATCGTGGTCCTGTTCGTGTCGCTCCTGGTGCTGCTGCCCTTCATGCTGCAATCGCTGAGCCACTTCACCGAACGGTTGATGGACCGCATCATCGCGTTGGGGTGAGCGCGCATGCTCGAGCGGCTGATGACCGCGGAGGTATTCGCCCTGGTGCTCATCTTCGCGCGCATCGGGTCGGCCTTCATCCTGATGCCGGGAATCGGCGAAAACTACGTGTCGCCGCGCGTCCGCCTCTTGCTCGCGGGCGCGGTCGCCATCCTCGTGGCGCCGGTGGTGGCGCCGCGCCTGCCGGCGCTGCCGGCGTCGGTGTCGAGTATGTTCCTGCTGCTGGGCGGCGAGATCGGCATCGGGCTGTTCGTCGGCACGGTGGCCCGCGTGGCGCTGTCCGCGCTCGAGACCGCCGGCACGCTGATCTCGTTCCAGACCGGACTCGCCTCGGCGCAAGTCTTCAATCCGCTGCTTTCCGACCAGGGCTCGCTGGTCAGCGTGCTGATCTCGGTGGTCGGGCTCGTGCTGATATTCGAGACCGACATGCTGCACCTGCTGCTGCGCGCGACGGTCGACAGCTATACGCTGTTCGTGCCCGGCGCGTTGCCGCCGATCGGCGACTTCAGCGAGATGATCAGCCGCCTGGTCGCGCGCAGCTTCGCGATCGCGATGCAGCTGTCCGCGCCGTTCCTCGTGCTTTCGCTGGTGACCTACATCGCGCTCGCGCTGATCACGCGGCTGATGCCGCAGCTGCAGGTCTTCTTCGTGGCGCTGCCGCTGCAGATCGGCCTCGGCTTCCTGCTGCTGGGCCTGACCTTCTCGACGCTCATGATGTGGTTCCTCGAGAATTTCGCCGACGTGATCCGCGGCTTCGTGGCGCCGCCGTGAGCCAGGCGGAGTCGGCCGTACGCGTGGCGGCACACCTGCGTCAGATGCACACCGCGAGCGCCTTCAAGGGCGCGCGAGGCTGAGAGATGTCCGACGATAAAGACAGCAAGACGGAAGAACCAACCGGCAGGCGCCTCGAGGACGCGCGCAGCAAGGGGCAGACCGCGCAGTCGCGCGAGGTCAATAACCTCATCATGCTCTCGGCGGCGCTGGTGGTCATCATGATGATCGCGCCGTTGATGACGCGCGACCTCGTCGGCGAGCTCAAGCGCTTCATCGAGATGCCGCATCAGATCCATCTGGACGATGCGGAGTTCCAAGCGATGATCGTCGACATGAGCGGCCGCATCGGCGCCGCTCTGGCGATTCCGTTCATTCTGCTGCTCGCTGCGGCGTTTGCACCCGGCCTGCTGCAGCACGGCTGGCTGTGGACGACCTTCAACCTCGCGCCCCGGTTCGACCGCATCAATCCGGCGGCCGGGCTGAAGCGCCTTTTCTCGCTGCGCAACCTGGTCGAGCTCGTCAAAGGCGTGATCAAGATGACGATCGTCGGCACGTTCGCGGCGATCCTGCTGATCCCGGCGCTCGGCTGGATTGGGCAGCTGATCACGTCCGACGTCAGTTCGCTGTTGCCCACGCTGCTCGCCCTGGTCGTCAAGCTGGTGAGCGGCGTGATCCTGGTCCTGATGGTGCTGGCCGGCGCCGACTACATCTACCAGCGTTACGAGTTCATGAGGTCCATGCGGATGACCAAGCAGGAGGTCAAGGACGAATTCAAACAGATGGAAGGCGACCCGGTCATCAAGTCCGCCTTGAAGCGCATCCGCACGCAGCGCGCCAGGCAGCGCATGATGCAGGCGGTGCCGACGGCGACCGTGGTGGTTACCAACCCGACCCACTACGCCTGCGCGCTCAAGTACGACCAGGGGATGAACGCGCCCGTCCTGGTCGCCAAGGGCGTCGAGCTCGTCGCCTTCCGCATCATCGAGAAGGCGCGCGAGAACTTCATCCCGATCGTCCAGAACCCGCCGCTCTCCCGCACGCTCTACGCCACCGTCGAGGTCGACGACGAGATCCCCCGCGAGCACTACAAGGCGGTGGCCGAGGTGATCGGCTACGTGATGCGCCTCAAGAAGAACGCGGTGCACTGAGGCCCCGCGCGCCGGGCCGCCCGGCGTCCGCCAAAACCCGGTCCAGACCTGCTATAGTCGGACGGCGCGCTCGGCCCGGCCGACGCCGCGTCGAGTCACTCCTGGGGTGCCGCCTGCGTGCCGACCGCCGCCGACCGTTCCGCCGTCGTCCGCCGCCACGCCTGCGCGCTGGCCGCCGGGCTGGCCGCGCTCGCCGCCGCCGGCGCGCTCGTCTGGCCGTCGACCGCGAGCCTCTGGATTGCCGGCGCGCTGGCGTGCTCGATCGTCGCTGCGGCCGCGCACCTCGTCGCCGCGCGGCCCCCGGTGCCGGCGCCCGGCCCGCCGCCGGGCCCCGCCGCGCCGCCGGCGGCGCTGTTCGACCGTGCGCCGTTCGGCATCGCCTATGTCGAGCGCGACGGCCGGATCGCCCGCTTCAACGAGGCTTTCGCCGTCTTGTGCGGCCAGAGCGCCGACATGCTCCGGCGCGCCCGCCTCGAGGACCTGGTCGCGCTCGAGGATCGTGCCGCCGCGCTCAGGATGCTGCGTGACGCCGCGGCACCCGGCGCGCGCGAGCAGCGCGCCGAGCTCGGGCTCGCGGGTACGCCGCGGCGCGCCGTCGCGGCCTACATCAGCGCGTCCGCCGACGCCGCCGATGCCGGCGTCGCGCCGCCGGACGGCGCGGACGGCCTCGTCGTCCACCTGATCGACATCACCAACTTCAAGGAACTCGAGAACCAGGTCGTCCAGGCGCGCAAGATGCAGGCGGTCGGCCAGCTCGCCGGCGGCGTCGCACACGACTTCAACAATCTGCTGACCGCGATGATCGGCTTCTGCGACCTCCTGTTGCTGCGCCACCGCGCCGGCGACCCGTCGTTCGCCGACATCATGCAGATCAAGCAGAACGCCAACCGGGCGGCCAGCCTGGTGCGCCAACTGCTCGCCTTCTCGCGTCAGCAGACCCTGCGTCCGAAGGTCCTCGACATCACCGACACGCTGGCCGAGCTGTCGCACCTCTTGCGCCGGCTGATCGGCCAGCAGGTGGTGCTCAAGATCGCCCACGGCCGCGACCTCGGCCTGGTGCGCGTCGATCAGAGCCAGTTCGAGCAGGTGATCATCAACCTCGCGGTCAACGCGCGCGACGCCATGCCGAACGGCGGCGCGCTCACCGTGCGGACCTCGAACGTCTCGGTCGTCGAGCCGGTCGATGTCGCGCACGAGACCATGCCGTCGGGCGACTACGTGCGCATCGAGGTGATCGACACCGGCACCGGCATCCCGAAGGACGTCCAGGCGCGCATCTTCGAGCCGTTCTTCACGACCAAGCCGGTCGGCATGGGCACCGGTCTCGGCCTCTCGACGGTCTACGGCATCGTGCGCCAGACCGGCGGCTTCATCCTGGTCGACTCGGAGCCGGCGCCGAGCCCGAACCAAGGCACCACCTTCGCGATCTACCTGCCGCGCCACGCCGGCGGCGTCCCGGCCGAAGAGCGCCCGGCGACCGAGGAGACCGAGCGCGCCGACACCGACCTCACCGGCAACGCCACCGTGCTCCTGGTCGAGGACGAGGATCCGGTGCGCTTGTTCACCGCGCGCGCCTTGCGGAACAAGGGCTACCGCGTGCTCGAGGCGAAATCGGGCGAGGCCGCGCTCGAGCTCCTGGGCGGGCTCGCCGAGCAGCGCATCGACGTGCTGATCACCGACGCCGTGATGCCCGTGCTCGACGGGCCGAGCCTGATCAAGCTGGTGCGCCAGCAGCGCCCCGACATCAACGTGATCTGCATCTCGGGCCACACCGACGAGGACCTGCGCGGACGCATAGCGGCCGCCGGCGACGTCTTGTTCCTGCCCAAGCCCTTCAGCCTGAAGCAGCTCGCGCTCCGGGTGAAGGAAGTCACGCGCAGCGAAGCGCGTTCATGAGGCGGCCGTCCGTTTCGATCGGCGTATGATCCACCTGGCCTACGACGAGATCGCGTACTCGGGCGACCGCACGCAGCTCCGCGTGCGGCCCAACTGCCCGGAGCCGGCCGGCCGGTTCGGCGTCTCGACCCTGCTGCCGCTCGCCCTGATGCCCGGGCTGACCTGCGAGCGTACCGACGCGCTGCTGCGCACCGGCCACCCCTTCGTCTATCCGCTCGAGTTCGGCTGGGACTGGAGCCAACGCCTCGCCCCCCCGAGCGGCGACATGGCGCCGGGCTTCCCGGTGGCGGTGCTCGAGAGCATCCGGGCCGGACGCGCGAGCCTGCTCATCACCTCGGTCGAGGCGATCCATCTCCGCCCCGACCCGCACAGCCCGCTCTGGCTATTCGACCACGTGCTGCGGTTCATCCGCGACAACGATCTGCCGCCGGAGCGCGTGTGGTTCGTCAGCGGCCGCGTCACCGCGCTCGAGGATTTCGTGGTCTGGCTGCAGCAGCGCCAGCTCTACGAGCGCGAGGTGTTCCGGTTTCGCGCGTTGCTCGTCTGGGCCGCGTTCGTGCGGGGCAACTACCGCGCCAATGCCGAGGGCTGGGAGATCGATTACGCGGCCGACCCCGACCAGACGGTGACGGTGACCCGCCGGCCGTTCGCCGCCGCCGCGTTCGCCGATCGCTACGTCGATCCCGGCGAGCTCGAGACCGAGCGTGCGAGCGGCGCGCTGCGCCCGAAGCGCTTTCTCGCGATGAACCACCGCCGTTGGCCGCACCGCGTGCACATCGCGGCCTATCTGCAGGGCCGCGGCTATCTCGACGGCAGCCTGGTGAGCTTTCCGGAGACGGCGGTCGACCAGTACGACGTCTACCCGGCGCCGGTGCTCGACGAATTCCTGCGGGCAAGCTGGCTGGCCCTGCACCCGAAGCTGCCGCTGACGATCGACATCGCGCAGTCGGCGTCCGCCCCCTCGACGGACGTGCAATCGCGGTTGGAGCACGGCTGGCCGTATCGCCAGAGCTATTTCAACCTGACGGCCGAGACCTCGATGTATCCGCCGCCCTTCTATACCGAGAAGGTCCTCAAGGCGATCGTCAACCTGCAGCCCTTCCTGCTCATCGGTCCGCCCGATACGGTGCGCTATCTGCGCGCTAACGGCTTCAAGAGCTTCGGGCGTCTGATCGACGAGCGCTATGACCTGCCGGGCGATCTCGCGACCCGGCTGTCGCGGGCGTTCGGCGCGATCGACCAGATCGGGCAGCTTGCCCCCGCGGCGGCCCGCGACCTCTATTTCGAGTGCCTCCCCGAGCTCCTGCACAACCGCACCCACCTGATCGACGGCCGCCATCAGCTCGACGAGCTGTGGGCCGAGATCGCGACGCAACTGCCGTGAGCGCCGTCTGGCGGCTGCGCGCCGCGGCGCGACACCACTCCGGCGGCGCGGGCGAACCTCGTTGCCCGGCCGCCCGACAGCGCGGCACAATCATGCCAGCGCCGGTTGATGGCGTGCCACCGTGTGCCACGCGGTCGCAACGAGAGACGCCGTCATGGGGTTGACGTTCGCTGACATCAGGACGCGCGTCGCCCGGACGATCGAGGAGGGCGCTGCGCTGCCGGCGTCGTCGCCCTTCACGGTCAGCCAGCTGTGGCGCGAGTGCCTGGTCTTCCTCGACTACATTCGCGAGCTGTCGGACGCGCAGCTGCAATATATTCGGATGCACACCACGGTGTTCTCGAGCACCAGCTGGGTCACGTGGGCGCACGATCCCGCCCGCATCGCGCCCTCCGACGACGCGCGCAAGGACACCCAACTGATCAAGGACTATCTCAGCCTGGTGCAGGATCTGCCCGAGCGGTTCTGGGGTGACGAGCCGATTGCCAACGAGGCGATGCGGCTCTTGGGCCTGCCGTTCGGCGGGCGGCTGATCACCGACGATGTCGTCCGCTACCAGCGCGCGATCACCAACCTCCACGACGCCGGACTGCTCGGACGGACGGGCGAGGAGCGCATTGTCTGCCTCGAGATCGGCGCCGGCTACGGCGGCATCGCACATCAGATCGGACGGATGGTGCCGCGCTCGACCTACATCATCCTCGATCTGCCCGAGATGCTGTTCTGGCCGGCGGTGTTCCTACGCCTGAACAACCCACCCGAGTCGATTTATCTCTACGATCCCGAGACGTTCGCGGAAGCCGGGCTCGAGCGGATCGTGGCGTCCTACAAGTTCGTGATCCTGCCGCACTATGTGATCGAGCGCCTGGCGTCGTTCCCGACCGTCAACGTCGCGATCAACATCATCTCGATGCAGGAGATGCGCGAAGCCCAGGTGCGCGCCTATTGCGCGTTCCTATCGCGCCACCTCGAGGGCTGGTTCTACTCCGACAATTTCGCCCGCCACGAGTACAATCGCGAGCTGACCTGCGATCTCTACGACATCTTCGTCGACTACTTCCACACGCTGCCGGCGACGAAATTGTCCGAGCATCCGCAGATGAACCATTACCCGTGGAAGGCCTACGTCTATCTCCTGACGCCGAAGGCGCGCCCGGCCGCTTACGAGCCGATCCGGCGCACGCTGCGCGGGCGCGACTATGTGTTCGGCGGCCCGGCGGTGGTCTGATCCCCGGCCGTCGGCGCGCGCCTGTGGAGCGTGGCGGCCGGGATGACCTGTTCCTGCCAAAGCCGCTCAGCCCGAGGCAGCTTGCGATCCGGCTGGAGGAAGTCGCGCCGAGCGAAGCGCGCTCGTGATGCGGATCCCAGGCGGTGCCTCCGTCATTCCCTCTGTTGCCTTCCGGGGCCGCCAATGTTCCACAGTCGGTGGGCTCCCGGTTTCAGCCGTGTCGCCGGGTGCAGACGGCGCGGGTTGCCACCGATTCTTGGCGGTCGACATCGGCCCGATGTACGCCCGGGCGGAGGAAGGGGCACGCGGCCCAAGAATGTTCCGACGTGCCCGTTTTGTTCTTGACGAAACGAGAACGAAAATAGTACAAACCCCTCCTGGCCGGGCGGATTGCGCCGCCTGGGGGCCTATGGAATAAGAGGGGGAATGCCATGTCGGCAGCTCAACTGCGCCTCATCGACAAAGACAGCATGGACAAGAACAAAGCCCTCGACGCCGCCCTCGGGCAGATCGAACGCGCCTTCGGCAAGGGCTCGATCATGAAGCTGGGCGCGCGCCCCGCGGCGACCGAGGCCGAGGTGATCTCGACCGGCTCGCTCGGGCTCGACATCGCGCTCGGCATCGGCGGCCTGCCGCGCGGCCGCATCGTCGAGATTTACGGGCCCGAGAGCTCGGGCAAGACCACGTTGGCGCTGCACGTGATCGCCGAGGCCCAGAAGGCCGGCGGCACCTGCGCCTTCGTCGACGCCGAGCACGCGCTCGACCCGACCTACGCCAAGAAGCTGGGCGTCGACGTCGACGAGCTGCTGATCTCCCAGCCCGACGCCGGCGAGCAGGCGCTCGAGATCGCCGACACGCTGGTGCGCTCCGGCGCGATCGACGTGCTGGTGGTCGACTCGGTGGCCGCCCTGGTGCCGCGCGCCGAGCTCGAGGGCGAGATGGGCGACAGCCACGTCGGCCTACAGGCCCGCTTGATGAGCCAGGCGCTGCGCAAGCTCACCGGCTCGATCTCGCGCTCGCGCTGCATGGTCATCTTCATCAACCAGATCCGTCTCAAGATCGGCGTGATGTTCGGCAATCCCGAGACGACCACCGGCGGCAACGCGCTCAAGTTCTACGCCTCGGTTCGCCTCGACATCCGGCGCATCGGCGCGATCAAGGACCAGGACCAGGTGGTCGGCAACCAGACCCGGGTCAAGGTGGTGAAGAACAAGATGGCCCCGCCGTTCCGCGTCGTCGAGTTCGACATCATGTACGGCGAGGGCGTGTCCAAGACCGGCGAGCTGATCGATCTCGGGGTCAAGGCCAACATCGTCGAGAAATCGGGCGCCTGGTTCTCCTATGACGGTCAGCGCATCGGCCAGGGCCGCGAGAACGCCAAGACGTTCCTCAGGGAGAACCCCGAGGTCGCGGCGGCGATCGAGCAGGCGGTCCGCCAGAACGCCGCCGGTGTCGCCGACAGCCTGATGGCGGCTGGCGACTTCTCGGCCTCGGAATAGCGCCCCGAGGGGCCTGAATTCCGCCTGCTCCGGCAGGCGGGGGCGAGTTTACGGGCGGAACGACGCACGCGGCTCCGGGCCAGACCCGGGCGGCGTGCGGCGTTTCGATCGGCGGAGCGTCGTCCGGTGGCGGGCCGCGCCTAGCGGAAGTTGAACATCAGGTTCAGGCCGGGCGACGCCACCACGGGCGGCG